>ULYM01025602.1_pt1 | contig 78335 bp, 60 predicted proteins | sample 1962141 | NCBI WGS metagenome assembly ULYM01 (sample SAMEA4835862, study PRJEB28245) | human gut metagenome | biome: gut microbiome; material: fecal sample | place: Denmark | collected 2008
TTTAATGCTTTGTCTTCCCTTTTGAAGACGGTGCAAAGATATGGAGTTTTTTAATACGTTGTTCTCCATAACTCGACTTTTTTCGTAAAAAATGTGTTTTTAAACATATTAAATTAACAAATCCGCATTGTAAACCCTTAAAACGCCCCCAATAAGTATGTTGTTTAACATGCGTTCTCGTTTTGTGTATTCCCTATTTTGTCTTTTCTCTGATTATACTCTAACATTTTATTTTTAACTTTGCACCTTATAATATTACAAAGGTAATTATGATAGATACAACTGTATTCCAAAATAAAAAAGCGGTTTATTATACGTTGGGCTGCAAGCTCAATTTCTCTGAAACATCTACTATCGGTAAGATATTGAAGGAGGCTGGTGTGCGTACTGCCCGTAAAGGTGAAGTTGCGGATATCTGCATCGTTAACACGTGCTCTGTTACTGAAGTGGCAGATAAGAAATGTCGTCAGGCCATACATCGTTTGGCTAAAGAGAACCCAGGAGCGTTTATCGTGGTGACGGGATGTTATGCACAGCTCAAGCCAGGACAGGTGGCAGATATAGAAGGTGTAGACCTGGTGTTAGGAGCCGAACAAAAAGGCGATTTGATAAAGTATCTGGGCGATATGCAGAAGCGTGAGCATGGTGAGGCTGTGACTACTGCGTCGAAGGATATACGTAAGTTCTCTCCTTCGTGCGAGCGTGGCGACCGTACACGTTACTTCTTGAAGGTGCAAGACGGATGCGATTACTTCTGTTCATATTGCACTATTCCGTTTGCACGCGGACGCAGTCGTAACGGAAGCATTGCCGATATCGTGAAGCAGGCAGAAGAGGTAGCAGCCGAAGGAGGAAAGGAAATCGTAATAACCGGAGTCAATACAGGCGACTTTGGTAAATCGACTGGCGAGAATTTCTTCGATTTGGTAAAGGCGCTCGATGAGGTAGAGGGTATAGAGCGTTATCGTATCTCATCTATCGAGCCAAACTTGCTTACAGACGAGATTATAGAATTCGTGTCTAAGTCGAAACGTTTCATGCCTCATTTCCATATTCCACTTCAGTCGGGTTGCGATGAGGTATTGAAGTTGATGCGCCGTCGTTATGATACAGCTCTTTTCGCAGAGAAGATACAGAAGATTAAATCGCTCATGCCCGATGCGTTTATCGGTGTAGACGTAATAGTGGGTACTCGTGGCGAAACAGAAGAATACTTCGAAAAAGCTTATCAATTTATAAAAGGTTTGGATGTAACTCAGCTTCATGTATTCAGTTATTCAGAACGTCCGGGCACTCAGGCTCTCAAGATAGACCATGTGGTGTCGCCCGATGAAAAGCATGAACGAAGCCAACGACTCTTGGCGATATCGGACGAAAAAACAAAGGCTTTCTATCGTAATCATATCGGACGTGAGATGAAAGTGCTTATGGAACATTCTAAAGAAGGAGTCCCCATGCACGGCTTTACAGATAATTATATTCGTGTAGAGATAAAGCGCGATAATGAACTTGATAATCGTATTATCACTGTTCGTCTTGAATGCTTTAACGAAGACGAGACTTCGTTAGTAGGAACTATTGTGTGATGTATATTATATATAAGGTGTAATAATAGTAGGTATGCTTAAAGTCTCGGTCGTAATATTAAATTGGAACGGCGAAACCATGCTTCGCAAGTTTCTTCCGTCGGTGGTGCAATATTCGCAAGCCGATGGAGTTGAAGTTTGTGTAGCCGATAATGCTTCGACTGACAAATCTTGCGAAGTGGTAGAGAAAGAGTTTCCGTCGGTTCGCTTGGTTCGCCTAGACCGTAATTATGGTTTTGCCGACGGATATAATAAGGCGTTGCAGCATGTTGAGGCTGAATACGTGGTTCTGCTGAATAGCGATGTAGAGGTAACCGAAGGTTGGTTGTCTACATTGACAGATTATATGGATGCTCATCCCGAAGTGGCAGCTTGCCAACCTAAGTTGCTCAGCTGGCATCATAAGGAAATGTTTGAGTATGCTGGGGCGTCGGGTGGATTCATCGACCGATTAGGCTATCCGTTCTGTCGTGGACGTATATTTGAGATGGTAGAGAAAGATACCGCACAATACGATACTGTTATGTCGATATTCTGGGCTACCGGTGCGGCATTGCTCATTCGTCAGGCCGATTACCAGATGGCAGGCGGACTGGATGGCCGCTTCTTTGCGCATAATGAAGAAATTGATCTGTGTTGGCGCCTTCGTAGTCGTGGCAGAATGATAGTATGTGTGCCTCAGAGCCGTGTTTATCATGTGGGCGGCGCTACACTTAAAAAGGAGAACCCTCGTAAAACCTTTCTCAACTTCAGAAATAACTTGTTGATGTTATATAAAAACTTGCCCGAGGCCGAACTGAATGCGGTGATGCGTATGCGTTTCGTGCTCGATTATGTAGCGGCAGCTGTATTTGTTCTTAAAGGAGACATGAAAAATGCTGTGGCGGTTTATAAAGCTCGTAAGGAGTATGCCAGTATGCGCCCATCATTTAAAGCCGACCGTGAGGAGAATCTTTGCCGTACCGTGGTGGGCGATATCCCGGAACGTAAGAAGTATAGCATCGTGTGGCAGTCTAAGCTGAAAGGTAAGAAGCGTTTCGTGCAATTGCCGTAGTTGTAGTAATAAGTATAGAAAACAAACTATTTAAAGATATATAAGTATGACATTGATTGACGGAAAAGCAGTATCAGAGCAGATTAAGCAGGAGATTGCTGCCGAAGTGGCTGAGATTGTAGCCCGTGGTGGTAAGCGTCCTCATCTTGCTGCTATTTTGGTAGGACACGATGGCGGCAGCGAGACTTACGTAGCCGCTAAAGTTAAGGCGTGTGAGGTGTGTGGCTTCAAATCGTCGCTGATTCGTTACGAAGCGGATGTGACGGAAGATGAGTTGTTGGCTAAGGTTAAAGAGCTGAACGAAGATCCCGATGTAGATGGATTCATCGTACAGTTGCCGCTTCCTAAGCATATCTCGGAGCAGAAGGTTATCGAAAGCATAGATTATCGTAAGGATGTCGACGGATTCCATCCTATTAACGTAGGCCGTTTGTCTATCGGACTACCTTGTTATATTTCGGCTACTCCAAACGGTATTATGGAATTGCTGAGAAGATACGAAATTGATACGAGAGGCAAGAAGTGCGTAGTATTGGGCAGAAGCAACATTGTAGGTAAGCCTATGGCTATGCTTATGATGCAGAAAGGAAACCCTGGCGACGCTACCGTAACGGTATGTCATAGTCGTACGCAAGGAATTACAGAAATCTGTCGCGAAGCTGATATTATCATTGCGGCCATGGGGCAGCCCAACTTCGTGAAGGCAGAAATGGTGAAAGAAGGAGCGGTAGTTATAGACGTAGGTACTACTCGCGTTCCCGACGCTACACGTAAATCTGGCTTCAAGTTGACAGGTGATGTAAAATTTGATGAGGTAGCTCCGCGTTGTTCTTTCATTACTCCGGTTCCTGGTGGAGTAGGACCGATGACCATCGTTTCGTTGATGAAAAATACGTTATTAGCAGGTAAAAAGGCTATTTACGAATAATGAAATGAGTGCGTTTTGACAAATAATACTCTCAAAACGCACTTTTTTTTGAATTTTGTTTGCAAGTTTCAAATTAATGTCTACCTTTGCAATCGCTTTTGAAAAGGTAATCAACATGGTGACTATAGTTCAGTTGGTTAGAGCGTCAGATTGTGGTTCTGAATGTCGTGGGTTCGAGTCCCACTAGTCACCCTCTCGATAACCTTTATTGAAAAGCTTAAATATGGTGGCTGTAGTTCAGTTGGTTAGAGCGTCAGATTGTGGTTCTGAATGTCGTGGGTTCGAGTCCCATCTGCCACCCTTTATTTCTTTATTTGAGGCAACCAATCGGTTGCCTTTTTTATTTTATATTTTCGTTTTTTATCGTAATTTTAAAATAATTAGCTATATTTGCGAAAAAGATATAGTTTTGAGATGAAATTACGTACGGTCGGAAAACTTGGTGTTATACTTTCTGTTATCCTGTTCTGCATTGGAATGGGGTTTACCAAGTATGCTCATGCAGGAATGGCCGAACTTGATAAAGACTTCAACTTGCTGACACTTGTTCCGTCCGATTGTATCGGTGTATTAGAAACGGATAATCTCGATTTACTTGTCAGCGAACTTCCTCATACAACTTATGCTTCAGAATTCGACTCGCTACATAACGCGGGTATTGTGTCGATGCTATTCAAAGATACCGGCCTGTTCTCGGACAGTGATGCGCACGGCATAGGTAATCAGTTGGGAAAGTTTCTCATCAGCTTCCATCGTCCGTCTACCCCTCGTGATATCATTGTATACTTTACAACCGATAAGCCAGGTGAGAAGTTGTTTGAGTGGCTCTTGAAGAAGGGTGGAGGCGACTTTAATCCTAAGCGTGAAACTTATCAAGGCAAGGATATAGTGGTTTATCCCATGAAGAGCGGAGATTTTCTTTCTACATACAGCGGAAAAGGCTTTGTAGCTGTCAGCTATCAGAAGAAGTTGATAGAGCAGGTTATCGACACAGAAAAAAAGAAAAACTCGCTTGCTGCCGACCCGATATTCTCTGGTTTATATCATTCCAAGTCGGCTAATTTCATGACTCTTTATGCTAGAAATTCTTCATTCCCTCTGTTGTCTGAAGGTCAATCGCACGTGTGGAGCGAGTTTGATATACACATTAACAGCGAAGTATGTTATTTAGGCGGTTCCATGCATACACCAGATTCGTGTGTGCAGCGTGTTGAGGGATTGATATCAACAATTAACCCCGTAGAGTTGCCTGACAGTGTTATTATAGAGTCAAATAAAAACCGTGTCGATTCATGTGTTTCCAAGATGGTTGCTTCGTCACGTAACACATTGTTCGACGAGTGTGTATCAAATCTCTCGCGCGAGGCTTCATACATCATGGTTGCAGATATGGACTATATAGCCAGTCACGCAGAAGAATACAAGTCGTTCCTTCCTACGTTTATATATGATAACATCAACATGTTCCGTTCATTCATCTTCTCTGTGCAAATAACCGAAGTCAACGGACGTTTCTCTCATATTTTTGTCTTTACATATAAAAACTGATTCTAAGCGACGTGTCTTGATTAGCAGAATAAAGCCACGCCAAGTTCACTGTCTTTAAATGTCTCATACTTTTACTTAATAAAAAGAAGCGAGATTTTCTGTCTGTAAGATACAACCCATAAATAATTCAAAAAAACGGCCCTACAGCACCTTCTGGACGGGATAAAAAAGAATACGAGAAAAATAAAAAAGTATTCGAGAAGTCAGTCTGCAATATGCGAATAGTTTTCAGAAATTCGCATTCTTTCTTTAAGCCATTTTCAAGCAAAATTTCATGTATACAAATCTTACCTCAGAAGTCATATAGTGAAAGCCAAGGCCGAAGCCAAAAACAAAAAGCCAACAGCGAAGCGCCTTGGCGAATAGAGAAGCCGTTAGAAATGAAAGACCGGCCTAGGCGGAGGGGCGTGAGCGGAGGAATGGACGGGCGGTGTTGGGAAGCCTTGTCTGAGCGTAGTGAAACGAAGCGAGTTTGGCTTCACGGCACCAGAACGGCCTTTCCGCAGTAGCCCCGGAGACGTTCAGCCTTGATTTTTTCTTCTTGTTACTTCTTCTTTTGTATCAAGACAAAAGAAGAAGTAAAGCCATCCGCATGGCAAAAACAAAAAAACAGCATAAAAAAAGCATCTCAAAAAGTCAAAGCTAAAACTTTTTGAGATGTTTTTTTATGCTATATGATTAAATCATCCCTTGCAACGTCAAGAAGAAAAATACCCCCGTCGCTATCATAAACAATCCGATAACGGCATAAAACAACCGCGCCCTCACTCTGCCAACATTCTCCACTATAAAGCGAGTATTATTAGCGGTGAAAAACCAATCCCAGTTAAAGACAGCAGCCAATACCGCCATCAATCCCACCAGGACAAAGACTGATTGTATGATATAATGAGTTATCATAAGCTAACAGTGCGGCTACCATCTTCCGCCTCCTCTATGCGTACGCTAACGGCATCGCCAGGAAGCACATCTTCTATCAGCTCAGGCCATTCTATAAAGCACAATGCGCCACTGTAGAAATAATCCTCGTAACCCATATCGTACACCTCGTCGAGCTTCTTGATACGATAAAAGTCGAAATGATAAATCAGTTCGCCGGTAGAATCAGAACGATACTCGTTTACGATGGCGAATGTAGGCGAGTTGATGACATCAGTAACGCCCAGCTCTTCGCATACAGCCTTAATGAATGTAGTCTTTCCGGCTCCCATTTTTCCGTAGAAAGCGAAGACGGTATTATCTCCCATAGCGGCGATGAATTGCTTAGCCGCCTCGCGGATATTGTCTAACGATGTGATTTTTATTTCCATATCATTATATGATTATTGTTTTCAGCAAAGATAATGATTCTTTCATGATTTCTTATAGCATAACCGTCCGGTTTTTGCTAAGGCATAAATCAGGATAGATACAAATATTATGGCAGCTCCCGATGGAATCTGGCATTTATATGAAAAGAACAGTCCACCTATACAGCTTACATATCCTATAAGTATAGACAGCCAAATGATGCGCTTAAAACTGTTGGTAAACAAATTAGCCGTCATTTGTGGCAGTGTGAGCAGTGATATTACCAACACTATTCCTATCATGCGCAGGCACGATACGATGGTAAATGCTATGAACATCATGAGCAGATACTCGAACAATGCGACTGGCAGATGCTGCGAGCGTGCAAACTCCCTGTCGAAAGCGATGGCGATGATTGCTCTAAGGAACAAACCGAAGAACGCTGCCAAAATCACGCTGAGTATGCCCAGCATTACAATGTCGCTAGTAGTAATAGTAAGGATATTGCCGAACAGATACGACGATAAATCGGGCGTGAAGCCGGGAGCCAAGAAACTGAATATGATGCCTATGGCCATACCGAAAGTCCAGAACACGGCTATGGCGGAGTCTTCGCGCATATCGTTTCGCTTGCTGAGCCATTCCACTCCGAAAGCCGACAACACAGAGAATATTGCAGCGCATAGTATAGGCGATACTCCGGCATATAACCCGATGCCGATACCGCCGAACGAAGCGTGGGTAATGCCTCCGCTTATGAACACCAGCCGTCGGGTTACGATGTACGTACCGATAATTCCGCAGGCGATGCTGGCGAACAGGCTGCCTAAAAGAGCGTGCTGGAAGAATGTATATTGAAATAATTCTATCAGGTTATCCATGATATGATGTGTTCAGTTAAGAATGTGAGTGTGTTATCTTGCCGAAGATTCGAAGCGTCGTTCGCCGACTATCAGGAACAACTCGTCCTTCAGCTCGTCGGGCAATTCTACACCGCGTAACTGCAGACTACGGCTCCATCCGGCTACCTCATCGTCTTTCATAGAGTAGAGAATGTCTCTGAACTCTTCTATCTCTTCTTCTTCATATTGATCGGACGGGCGACCACGGAATCTGTCTAGTTCCTCGTCGTCATAATATTCTATCTGTTTGCTTACGGCAGCCAGCAGGCTTTCTTTTTCGCATATCTGGTGCTGTCCGCAGCATTCACTGTCTACGTCTACTACCTCGGGAGCTTCTTCAAGCTCTCCGCGCTCTATCTTTTTCTGTATGTTTCTGTTGTTGCCATATCCGGCTGTTAGTCCGAATATGGCAACAATTAATATTAAGATTAGAATAATCATTCTTGTTCCTCCGTTGTGATGTCAAATCCGGCTTGTGTAAGGTTCTCCCAGTAGTGTGGGTATGACTTGCTTACCACCTCCGGATTATTGATATATAAGTCTTTTATTCGCATGCAAGCCGGAGCGAATGCCATTGCCATACGATGGTCTTCGTAGGTGTCGATGGCGGGTGCTACTGCTGTTTCAGTATGGTTTCCGTCCCAACTTAATGCGGCGTTTTCTTTTTCTTCAATCTGATAGCCAAGTTTCTTCATCTCGGCGATTAGTGCGGCTATGCGGTCGGTTTCCTTTATCTTAAGGTTATGCAGTCCCTCAAAGCGGAACGGTATGCCAAGCAGGGCGCAAGTCACTACGAATGTCTGCGCCAAGTCGGGCTGATTTACGAAATCATAATCCATCCGTTCTGTTTTTACGGTTGTTTTCTTGAGAGTCACTCCACGTTCGTTGAATATAGTCTCCACTCCAAGGTTACTGAATAGGTCGGCTACCTTATGGTCGCCCTGCAGACTGTGTCTAAAGAGTCCCGGAAGACAAATCTCTGCATCTTCAGATAGGGCACATATCTCATACCAGTACGAAGCCGCGCTCCAGTCGCTTTCTACAAAATATGGGATAGGCTTATACGGTCCTGCCTCTACACGCAAGTGATTCTCATCGGTCCATATAGCTCTTGCATTGAATTCCTGCATCAATTTCAGTGTCATGTTGATGTAGGGGCGCGATACGATATCGCCGGTGAGCGTCAGGTCTAAGCCATTTTCAAGCATTGGCCCTATCATGAGTAGAGCCGAAATATATTGCGAGCTGACATTGCCCGGCAGAGTAACCTCTTTCTGGGTCAACTTCTTGCCGTTGATGCGTAGTGGAGGGAAACCTTCTACTCCCGCATATTCTATATCGGCGCCCAGTGTACGCAGTGCGTCTACCAAGATGCTGATGGGGCGTTGCTGCATTCGCTTTGTACCGGTAATGGTGTGTGTGCCTTCGCTTACAGAAAGGTATGCCGTAAGGAAACGCATTGCGGTACCGGCAGCCATGATGTTTATTTCGTCTGGCATATTATTCAGTGCTTCTACCATAACACGCGTATCATCACAGTCGGATAGATTCTCTGGATGATATGCACTTTTCGATAAGGCACTGATGATAAGTGCGCGGTTACAGATGCTTTTTGACGATGGCAATTCTATGCGTGTCTGTATGTGTGCTTGTGGCGAAGTAACTTTTATCCGTTTCATGGCGATGTATTTGCTATATTGAGGGAGCAAAGATAATGATTTTCGTTCGGTGAATCTTGCTTCATGTCGGTAAGAATGTTAAAACAGCTTAATATTAATCGCGGTTTTTCTGATAGAGTGAACATTAGCGTAATTTTGCTACTCTTAAATTAATATTGGAAAAAGTCTGAGTAATAACCGTATGGAAGAAAAAGCAAGAAGGAATTATAGTTGGGCACTGATTGCAATCTGTATATTGATGCAGATTGCTACGGTGTTTCCTCATCACCATCATGCTGGAGTATTTTGCCTGGAACATGATATGGCCGTATGTACCACGATGGCTTTATGCGATTGTGGCGCGGGCGTTAAGTGTACTCATCACGACGGTTCTCACATGCATCATAGTAGCGATGCCGACCGGCATTCTTGTACATCGGGCTGTGTAACTCACTTTGTGTGCAGCACTCCTCACGGCTTCCATTTTGTTCCCGATTATTCTTTTTGTACCATTCTTTATACTCCCGACGATGAACTTTGGCTGAAAGAGCTTTCCTGTATGCGGCTCTTCGCGGAAGAAACCGTTTATGTGGAGCATCTTCATGCCCGGTATATCTGTAGGGCAGGGGGACTTCGTGCACCTCCTTCTTTAGGTTGATTATTCGCCTCTAATTGATGAGGCGGAATGTCTTGTTATGTCCGGTGGCTAATTGCGTCGGGCACAATCTCCTTATATATTTACCAACCTAAAGAAATAAAATAAGAATGAAACTATATTTATTAGTAGGCTTCCTGGCCGCTTTTACATTGGGTTCTTGTGGACATAGTCACGAAGGACACGATCATGATGGCCATAACCACGAAACAGAAGAACATAATCACGAAGGTCATAATCATGAAGGTCACGACCATGAACATGAAGGTCATAACCATGATCACGACGGTCATAGTCACGAAGGCGCTAAAGCCGGTCACTCTGACGAAATCATCCTTACTCCCGAAAAGGCTAAGGCTGCAGGGGTAGTGGTAGAAACAGTAAAAGCCGGTACTTTCTGCCGTGTAATTCCCGCCAGCGGACAGGTTCTTGCGGCGCAAGGCGAAGAGGCTACAGTAGTAGCACCTGTATCTGGAGTAGTTACTCTTAACCGTTCTATTGTAGAAGGTACTTCTGTAGCGAAAGGCGCGTCGGTGCTTGCCGTTTCGGGCAACAATATACAGGAAGGTGATCCAGCCAAGCGTGCTAAGGTGGCTTATCTTACAGCTAAAGACGAATACGAACGTGCCGTTAAGTTGGCAGAAAAACAGATTGTTTCTAAGAAAGAACTGAATCTGCTTAAAGAAACTTACGAGAATGCACGCATCGCTTACGAAGCCTTGTCGCCATCTAAAGACGGTAAGGGCGTTGCTGTTAAGTCGCCTATTTCGGGCTACGTAAAATCATGTTTCGTAAAAGAAGGTGATTTTGTAAATGTTGGTCAGCCTTTGATGTCTGTTAGCCAGACACGCCGTTTGCGCCTTCGTGCCGAGGTCTCAGAACGTTATTATCCGTTGCTTGGCAGCGTATCATCGGCTAATTTCCGTACATCGTATGGAGAAACCGTGTTCCGTCTGGCCGACTTAAAGGGTCGCTTGCTGTCGTACGGCAAATCATCAGATGATAATTCTTTCTACATCCCAGTTACTTTCGAGTTCGACAATCGCGGTGAAATTATTCCCGGTTCTTTTGCCGAAGTATATCTGCTGTCTTCCGAAATTCCTGGCGTGATAAGTGTTCCTGCATCAGCCTTAACAGAAGAGCAGGGCATAAACTTTGTATATCTGCGCTTAGACGAAGAAGGCTATAAGAAACAAGAGGTAAAAATAGGCATGAGCGACGGTAGTCGTGTAGAGATATTGTCGGGACTGAAAGAAGGCGACGAGGTAGTAACCCAAGGTGCTATACACGTTAAATTAGCTTCTGCCAGTGCAGCTATCCCCGGACATACACATAACCATTAATTAGCGGATGTAGTATTATGCTCGATAAGATTATACATTTTTCATTGCATAACAGACTGCTGATATTGGTGGCGTCTGTGTTGCTGTTGATTGGTGGTACGTATACCGCCTTTCATACAGAAGTTGATGTGTTCCCCGATTTGAATGCTCCTACGGTGGTGGTTATGACCGAAGCCGGAGGTATGGCAGCCGAAGAGGTGGAACAGTTGGTTACTTTCCCTATAGAAACCGCTGTGAACGGTGCTACAGGTGTTCGTCGTGTACGCTCGTCGTCTACTACCGGATTCTCTGTGGTATGGGTAGAGTTCGATTGGGATACTGATGTTTACTTGGCCCGACAAATAGTGTCGGAGAAACTTGCGGCGGCTTCGGAAGACTTTCCGGCTAATGTAGGTAAACCTACGCTCGGCCCTCAGTCGTCTATCCTTGGCGAGTTGCTTATTGTAGGCCTTACTGCCGACAGCACTTCGATGCTCGACCTCCGTACTTTGGCAGATTGGACCATTCGTCCGCGACTCCTTTCTACGGGCGGTGTAGCTCAAGTAGCCGTGCTTGGAGGCGATATAAAGGAATATCAGATATTGCTTCACCCGGAACGCATGAAATATTATGGCGTTACGCTGAGCGAAGTAATGGACTTTACACGTGGTATGAATCAGAATACCAACGGAGGTGTGATATACGAGTATGGCAATGAATACATAGTACGTGGCGTACTGTCTACTACCGATGTAAATAAGATGGCTCGCTCTGTAGTAAAACTCGGAGCCGGCGGCGCTCCGGTTATGCTGGAAGATATAGCCGACGTGAAAGTAGGAGCACAGCAACCTAAGTTGGGCTTGGCTTCAGAGAAAGGAAAGCCTGCAGTACTTATCACCGTGACCAAGCAGCCTAATACCGGAACCATAGAACTTACGGAGAAGCTTGAAGAGGCTTTGAAAGACTTGCAGAAAAACCTTCCGGCCGATGTGAAAGTTTCTACCGATACATTCCGTCAGTCGCGCTTTATTGAAAGCTCTATCAGTAACGTACAAAGTTCGCTTTATGAAGGAGCTATATTCGTAGTGATAGTGTTATTCCTTTTTTTGGCGAATACACGTACTACAGTCATCTCGCTTGTTACCTTGCCATTGTCGTTGGTAGTAACAATATTGGTATTGCATTACATGGGCTTGAGTATAAATACTATGAGTTTGGGTGGTATGGCTATTGCCATCGGCTCGTTGGTAGACGATGCCATAGTCGACGTGGAGAACGTATGGAAACACTTGCGTGCCAACCATTCGTTGCCGCAGGCAGAACGTCGTTCGGTAGTCGATGTGGTATTCCATGCTTCGCGCGAGGTGCGTATGCCTATCCTTAACTCCACGCTTATTATCGTAGTCAGCTTCGTGCCTCTTTTCTTCCTTACAGGAATGGAAGGACGTATGCTTATCCCATTGGGTATAGCTTTCATTGTATCTCTGTTCGCTTCTACCGTGGTGGCACTTACTCTTACTCCGGTATTGTGTAGCTATCTGCTGGGCGGCAACTTCAAGAATGAAGGACTCCCTAAAGAAGCGTTCGTGGCTCGCTGGCTTCGCAAGTATTACGAGGCTGCGCTGATGTGGGCATTGTCGCACAAGCGTCCGGTGCTGATTTCTACTGTTGCGGTATTCTTGTTGGCTCTCGGTGCGTTCTTTACTTTGGGAAGCAGCTTCTTGCCGTCGTTCAACGAAGGTTCATTCACTATCAACGTAAGTTCTATGCCGGGCATTTCATTGGAAGAATCAGATAAGATTGGTCGCCAGGCAGAAGAATTGCTGCTTTCTATTCCAGAAATTCAGACCGTAGCCCGAAAGACCGGACGTGCAGAACTCGACGAACACGCATTAGGAGTTAACGTATCCGAGATAGAAGCCCCGTTCGAGCTGAAAGACCGCTCGCATAAAGAGGTACTTGCCGATGTACGTAAAAAAATGTCGGTCATCACCGGAGCGAATATAGAAATAGGTCAGCCCATCAGTCACCGTATAGACGCTATGTTGAGCGGAACACAGGCAAGCATAGCCATTAAGCTGTTTGGTGACGACCTTAACAAGATGTTTTCTTTAGGTAATCAGATAAAGAGTGTGATAAGCGATGTAGAAGGTGTAGCCGACTTGAATGTAGAACAGCAAGTAGAACGTCCGGAGCTGAAGATTGTACCTCGCCGTGAGATGTTGGCAAAATACGGAATCTCGTTGCCACAGTTTAATGAGTTTATTACAGTCAACATGGCTGGAGAAACCGTATCGCAGGTTTACGAAAAGGGACGTTCGTTCAATTTGGTGGTTCGTGCCGGCGAAGACAGCCGCGGCTCTATAGAGCACGTAAAGAATCTTATGATAGACGACGCTGAAGGACGCAAGATTCCGTTGAGCTACGTGGCGGATGTTGTATCGAGCATGGGACCTAACACCATCAACCGTGAGAACGTGCAGCGTAAGATAGTTATCTCTGCCAATACAAGCGGACGAGACTTGCGTGGCGTGGTGAATGACATCCGTAAGAAAGTAGAAGAAAACGTGCAGATGCCCGAAGGTTATCACGTGGAATACGGTGGACAGTTTGAAAGCGAGCAGGCAGCGAGTCGAACTCTGTTCTTGACTTCATTCATGAGTATTGTGGTTATATTCTTGTTGCTGTACATGCAGTTTAAGAATGCCGGACAGAGTGCCGTTATCTTGCTGAATCTTCCGCTGGCACTTATTGGCGGTGTATTTGCTTTGCTTTGCACTACGGGCGAGGTAAGTATTCCGGCTATCATCGGATTTATCTCATTGTTCGGCATCGCTACCCGTAACGGTATGTTGCTTATCAGCCATTATAACACCTTGCGTCAGGAAGAAGGACTGAATGTGCGCGATAGCATCGTTCACGGTTCGCTCGATCGTCTTAACCCGATTCTGATGACAGCCCTTTCATCTGCGTTGGCATTGATTCCGCTGGCATTGCGTGGCAACTTGCCGGGTAATGAAATACAGAGTCCGATGGCGAAGGTGATATTGGGCGGATTGCTTACATCTACATTCCTTAATGCGTTTATCGTTCCTATAGTATACGAGTTGATGAACCGTAAGAAGGCGTAAACCAGGAAATAATCTGAATATCAATTTAGAAAAGACTGAGACAAATGAATAAACTTAATACGTTTTTAGCTGTAGGGGCCTTGTTGGTTTCGCTGGGCGAAGTCAAGGCTCAGGCTATAGATGAGGTGCTACGCAATATAGAGCGTAACAACAAGGAACTGCAGGCTTCGGCTAAGGATGCCGAGGCTGCCCGTATGGAGGTGCAGACCCAGAACAATTTGGAAGACCCATCGGTAGAATATAGTCCGTTTTATACCAAGGGCATAAGTGGCATGTCGAGTTCGGAACTGGTAGTTTCGCAGAGTTTCGACTTTCCTACACTGTATGCGGCTCGCCATAGTTCGGGTAAACTTCAGATGGAAGTAGTAGACAGACAGTATCAGGTAGAGAGACGCGAGTTGCTGCTTTCTGCCAAGAATCTGTGCCTCGACCTGATTATGCTGAACAAGCAGCAGGCGATGCTCTCGCTCCGCAAGAAGAACGCCGGCGATTTACTGACATTGTTTGATGAACGTTTGAAGCAAGGTGATGCAGGCGTGCTCGACATCAACAAGATAAAGATGGAACTGATGAATGTGCAGACCGAGGTGGCTCAGAATAACGCCGCACATCGTACCGCTTTGCAGAAGTTGCTTGCCATGAACGGTAATTTGCCAATAGAATTCTCTGCGTCAGAATATCCTCAGGCGAAGGCTCCGGCATATTATAACGAGCTTTACGATGAAGTGGTAGCTACCGACGCTACTCTGCAGATGGCAGATGCTTCGGCGCGTGCAGCAGAGAAGAATGTATCGGTACAGCGTCAGAACTGGCTTCCTAAGTTGGAGGTGGGTTATCGTAGAAATACTTCTATAGACGAGAAGAGTAACGGTTTCCTTATTGGCGGAAGTCTGCCGTTGTTTTCTAACCGAAAGAAAAACAAGATAGCCCGTGCACAGGCTGTAAGTGCCCGTTTGCGTCTTGACGATGTGCGTTTGCAAACCGAGGCAGATGTACAGAGCCGATATAACGAACTCCGTCAGTTGGATGAGGCTATGCGTGCATACGATGTGGCGTTGATGACTAACACCCTCGACCTTCTGAAAGATGCTGTTACCGAAGGACAGATTTCGGTTATAGATTATTATACCGAAGCCGATAACGTTTACAATAAGCTGATGGCATATTACGAAGTAGAAAACCGCTATCAGAAGCTTTTGGCAGAAATCTATAAGAACCGTTTGTAACGGTAGATACCTTAAAATAGAAAACCTCTCGCATCGAGTCTATCAAACTTATTGCGAGAGGTTTCCTTATATATTATTGCGTAGTAATCTTATTATTTAGCGGGCTTCAACCATTTATCCAGCCAGTTGAAGAATGTGCGTTGCCATAATACTCCGTTCTGTGGTTTCAGTACCCAGTGGTTCTCATCGGGGAAGATAAGCATTTGGGCAGGAACGCCGCGCAGTTTTGCTGCATTAAATGCCGCCATAGCCTGCGATGCCAAGATACGGTAGTCTTTTTCGCCGTGGATGCAGAGAATAGGTGTATCCCATTTATCTACAAACAAGTGAGGAGAGTTAGAGTAGCTGCGTTGTACGGCAGGATTGCTCTTATCCCAGTACGGACCACCCAAATCCCAGTTGGTAAACCAGAGTTCTTCGGTTTCTAAGTATTGCTGATCCATGTTGAAGAATCCGTCGTGAGCGATGAACGCTTTGAAACGCTTGTTGTGATGTCCTGCCAACCAATATACAGAATATCCACCGAAGCTGGCGCCTACGCATCCCAGACGGTCTTTGTCTACATACGGTTCTTTGGCGATATCATCGATGGCGCTCAGATAGTCGTCCATACAGTGACCACCGTAGTTGGTGCTGATTTCTTCAAGCCATTCCATGCCGAATCCAGGCAAACCGCGGCGGTTGGGCGCGATGATGATATAATCGTTGGCTGCCATTATCTGGAAATTCCAGCGGTAGCTCCAGAACTGGCTAACCGGGCTTTGCGGACCACCTTCGCAGAACAATAGGGTAGGATACTTCTTGTTGGGGTCGAAGTTGATAGGATAGATAACCCATGAAAGCATATCCTTTCCGTCTACGGTCTTAGTCCATCTGCCTTCTACCTTACCCAGTTTCAGTTGGTTGAAGATATGATCATTTTCTTTAGTGATGCGAGTCACTTCGTTTTTCTTCTTCAGATTAACGGTGAACAACTCATCGGCGTTGCTGATAGAGTGACGTTGTGTAATCAGCGTGTTGGCGTTAAGCATAGCTACCGAACCATAGTCGTACATGCCATCAGTAAGCTGTTTCACTTCACCTTTCAGGTTGGTGCTATGAATCATGCTGGTAGCGTGCCATACACCCACGAAATAAAGAGTCTTGCTATCCGGATTCCAGCAGAAATCTGTTACGCTCGACTGGAATGCTTCGGCTACATACGTCTTCTTTCCGGTATTAAGGTTCATAACGCACAGTCTGTTGCGGTCGCTTTCGTAACCGTCGCGTTCCATGCTCAACCAAGCTATAGATTTTCCGTCGGGCGAGAACTGCGGATTAGTATCATAACCCATGTTCTTGTCGTTTTCATCCATCTTGCAGAGATTCTTAGTCTCCTTAGTTTCGATGTTATAAAGATAGATGTCAGAATCGGTAGATATGGCATATTCCAATCCAGTCTTTTTACGGCAAGTATAAGCAATCTGCTTAGAATCGTTGCTCCATGCTAATTGCTCTATGCCGCCAAACGGTTTCAGAGGAGCTTCGTAAGGCTCTCCTTCCAATACGTCGGTTTCGGCAGCTACTTTGTTTCCGTCAAAGTTGGCTACGAACGGATGAGGCACTGTTTCTACCCATTCATCCCAATGCTTATACATCAAATCGTCTATCACCATACCCGAAGCCTTGTCGAGGTCGGGGTACAAATCGACAGTACGCTGTCCATATTTCACTTGCGAGATGAAAAGCACCTTAGTACCGTCGGGCGAGAACTTAAATCCTTCGATGTCTCCACCTTTATAATCCGACAATTTCTGTCGTTCGCTTCCGTCGGGATTCATTTCCCATATCTGGTTGCTTCCGCTTGCCGCGCTGAGGTAAGCTATTTTGCTACCACCTTTTATCCATGCCGGACTGCCTTCATTATCGGCAGTAGTAGTAAGCAGAGTGTTGCCAGAGCCGTCGGCATTCATCACGTAGATTACCTGATGGCTCTTGTTATACTTCACGCTGTAGTAAGATACTGTGTATGCAACTTTCTTTCCGTCGGGCGAAACGCTTGAGCCACCTATTCTACCCATAGACCATAGCACTTCGGGAGTCATTCGTCCGTCGGTTACGGTAATCTCTTGTTTGCCGATGATAGGCTTGCTGTCTGAAGCAGCCGTTGTAGCCGCATTAAGGCAAGTCGATGTAGCCAACATAACGGCAGCGGTCATTGTCTTTAAATTACTTGTTTTCATAGAGATGATAATTTCTATAATACGTTATTATCTGTTTTTTACTTTCCGATGAATGTTACCCAGTCGCCGTCTAACTTACAGTCCAACTTGTTCCGTCCAAGGCTTATATTATCCATATGGCTTACCCATTTAGAGTATCTCATGCAGATTGAAGAGTAACTTTCCCAATCCCAGTCGAAGTAATATACATGTTCAGATTCTAATCCTGTGCTTGCATCTTCTGTGTAAACATAGTCTTTGCCAGTATAATCGGGATAGAATGAAATCTCCTGATAATGGTAGGTACCATATTCGTCGGTCCACTCGTCAGTCCATATTCTGCTGCATAGATAGTCGGTCTGCATGTCTTCTTCCTCGCAAGAACTTAGCGATGCGGTAAGTGTAACAGCAGCCGCCATGCAGAATAGTTTACTTGTTAGAGTTCTCATATTACTATAGTTTTCGTTAGAATTTGTTTTTGGTCTTACCGCTGAACTCTTCTATGTCGAGACGGATAATTTCCGTACGGTGGAAAGACTTCTCCGCATAACTCATGCCTAGCATCTTATCTTCGGGGCAATACTTGCTGAGAAGGAGCGACAGAGCCGACATGCGTTCGGCTTCGTGCAGACTGCGGTGAGCGGTACATTTCAGTACTATGCTTTCATAAGCTGTGGTGAACTGCGACGGGATTACCTTGGTACGTCCTATCACGCAGAACGACACGTTGCAACAAGCGTCTATGCAATCCAATTTTCTTCCTGCCGGAGCGCAATGAATGTAGATAGAGTTGCCGCCATCCCATACATAGTTAATAGGAATACCGTATGCTCCGTTGCCGTCTTCAACCTGCATTGACAGAACACCATATTCACCTTCCTTCAGAAGCTTTGCTGCGCTATCTTCATCGAGCGTGCGGTCTTGTCTGCGAATCTGTGAGTTGTTATAAATCATAATGCCAATTCGTAAATTTCACGTGTTGCCTTGCGGTCTAACTTAACGTAATTTCCTACTGTTTCACCCTTATCTTCGTGCAACTTTTTATGCAATAGTTCGATATCAGGATTCTCTATGCCTAACTCCTTGAATGTGGTAGGCATACCTATAGAATGCATAAACTCCTTGTAGCATTCTACGCCTTTCAATGCTGTTTCTTCATCGCTGCCGGCAGGTGTTACGTCCCATACGCGTGTAGCGAACTGCGCTACCTTGTGCGGATTATGTTTAGCCATGTAAGTCATCCATGCCGGGAACATAACTGCCAAGCCCGCTCCGTGGCTCACATTATATATAGCACTTATTTCGTGCTCCATGAAATGAGAAGTCCAATCTTCTACACGACCCACGCCGCAAGTACCGTTGTGCGCTACCATGCCTGCCCACATAATATTGGCACGCGCATCGTAGTTTCTCGGCTCTGCCATGACCTTAGGCGATTCGGTGATGATAGCTTTCAGCACACCTTCTGCCAGACGGTCGGAAATCTCCACGCCTTCGGTATTGGTGAAATAACGCTCCATGATGTGCGCCATCATATCAGTTATGCCACACGCTGTTTGCCATGCCGGAAGTGTGTAAGTCAGCTCCGGATTCATGATAGAGAATAATGGGCGGAGCAATTTGTCGGTGCGAACACCCAATTTCTGCAATCCGTCGGTCTTGGTGATTACCGAGTTGCCCGAGCCTTCGCTTCCTGCTGCCGGAATGGTAAGAACTACACCTACCGGAAGTGCTTTTTCGGGAGTGGCCTTTCCGATGTAGAAATCCCAGAAATCGCCTTCGTACTCCATGCCCAAAGCGATAGCCTTAGCGGTGTCTATTACCGAGCCTCCGCCTACTGGCAAAAGGAAGTCAATCTGTTCCTTGCGCCCTAATTCTATACCTTCGTAAACTTTTGTGTCGATGGGGTTAGGCTGAACACCGCCTAATTCGGCATATTTAACGCCGGCTGCATCGAGCGAGCTTTTCACCTTATCCATCAGTCCGCTGCGGATAGCAGAACCGCCACCATATACTATTAACACTTTGCTTCCGTTATATTTCTTGACCAAACCGCCAACTTGACATTCCGTGTCTTTGCCAAATACGAATTCCGTAGGGCTGTAAAAAGTAAAGTTGTTCATTTTAATCTTAGTTTATATTGTTTGAAATTAAGTTATAGTCATTATAAATAAACCCTTTGTAGGGAATGGCTTCATGCAAAGTTATGAATTAATTTCTATCTTTGTGCTCGAAATTAAAAAACACTATGAAATCGGATATAGAAATAGCACGCAGCATAGAGCTGAAGAAAATTAAGCAGGTAGCAATCGGCATTGGCATACCTGTAGAAGAAGTACAAAACTACGGCCGTTATATAGCTAAAGTCCCCGAAACATTAATCGACGACGAGAAAGTAAACAATAGTAATCTGGTTTTGGTTACAGCCATCACCCCAACTAAGGCGGGTATCGGTAAGACTACAGTGTCTATCGGTTTGGCGTTAGGATTGAACCGCATAGGTAAAAAAGCCATCTGTGCTTTGCGCGAGCCGTCATTAGGCCCTTGCTTCGGTATGAAGGGAGGAGCTGCCGGAGGTGGTTACGCTCAGGTTCTTCCGATGGATAAGATTAACTTGCACTTTACGGGCGACTTTCATGCCATCACTTCGGCGCATAACATGATTGCTGCATTGCTCGACAATTATATGTATCAGAACCGCGATAACGGATTCGCTTTGAAAGAAGTGCTTTGGAACAGAGTGCTCGACGTTAACGACCGTGGATTGCGTTACATCGTTACCGGACTTGGAGGAAAGACTAACGGTATAGTACGTGAGTCGGGATTCGATATCACTCCGGCTTCTGAGATTATGGCCATCTTGTGCTTGGCTACCGACGAAGACGATTTGCGTCGCCGCATAGAAAATATTCTTCTTGGCTTTACTATTGATAACAAGCCTTTCACCGTGAAAGACCTTGGCGTGGCTGGTGCAATCACTGTATTGCTGAAAGACGCTATTTCTCCTAACTTGGTACAGACTACCGAAAATACTGCGGCATTTGTTCACGGTGGTCCGTTCGCTAATATCGCTCACGGATGTAATTCTATTTTGGCTACTAAGTTGGCTATGACTTTCGGCGATTATGTTATTACAGAAGCCGGATTCGGTGCCGACCTTGGCGCTGAGAAGTTCTACGACATCAAGTGTCGTAAGGCAGGATTGAATCCTAAGTTGACTATCATCGTTGCTACTGCACAGGGTTTGAAGATGCACGGTGGCGTTAGTCTTGACCAGATTAAGCTGCCTAACATAGAGGGATTGCAGAAGGGATTGGCTAATATAGACAAGCATATCAGCAACTTGCAGTCGTTCGGACAGACTGTTATCGTAGCGTTCAACCGTTATGCTAACGATACTGATGAAGAGATTGAATTGGTTCGCCGTCACTGCGAAGATCAGTTGGGAGTAGGTTTCGCTGTAAACAATGCTTTTGTAGAAGGTGGAGCCGGTGCGGTAGAATTGGCTAACTTGGTAGTTGATACTATTGAAAACAATCCGTCGCAGCCTTTGCATTTCGCTTACGAGGATGGCGATTCTGTAGAAGAGAAGGTAAGTAAGGTAGCTTGCAATTTGTATGGTGCTGAGCGTGTAACTTACAGTACTTTGGCTAAGAAGAAACTCGAGATGATTCGCAACTTGGGTTATGAACGTTTCCCGGTCTGCATTGCTAAGACTCAGTATTCGTTCTCTACCGACGCTAAGAAGTATGGTGTGGCTAAGAACTTTGATGTGGCTGTACGCGATATCGTGATAAACGCTGGTGCTGAGATGCTGGTTATTGTAGCTGGTGATATTATGCGTATGCCGGGTCTTCCTAAGGAGCCGCAGGCTTTGCATATTGATATTGTGAATGGGGAAATAGAAGGACTTTCTTAATTTGATAGTCTTCTGTTTTTGATAGATATTTTTTTGATGCGCTGCAGCAGGTTGTGATGACTTGTTGCAGCGTTTTTCTTTTGTTTTTCTTTTGGCTTTTTTCTTTTGTTTTCCTTGTTATTGTGCCTTGTTGCTTGTTTCTGGGCTTGAATTATGGCTTTTGGCTTATTTTGTTTTTGGTGCTTTACTTTGTTTTATGATTTTCTTTTGTTAAAGTAATTGTTGTAATTGGTTGATTTTCAGCGTTTGGGTTTTGAATTGTTAAATTTAAATAGTTTAAAAATGATGGTTTAGGCTAAAAAACTTGCATTTGGGAGAACAACATATTGAAATAGTATATAATTTTGCAGCGTTCAAAAAGAACAAATATAGGTATTACAGATTTTTAAAAGCAAAAGAAAATGAAAAAATTAGTATTTTTGTTCGTAGCATTCGCTGCTGTATCTTTCGCATCTTGCGGTAACAAAGCAGCTAACTCTGAAAACGCATCTGATTCTGCATCTGTAGAAGCTCCTGCAGTAGTTGAAGAAGCAGCTCCAGTAGCTGACGACTCTTTGAACGCAGCTGAACCTGCTGCAACTGACTCTGCATCTGCAGTAGTTGCTGAATAATTCACAGAGCGTACGAACGCGAGAGAATTGAAAGTCTGCAAGCACAGCCTGCAGGCTTTTTTTATGCCCTTACGTTTCGTCTTGGTTGTCGATGAGGCGATAATGAAGTACGGTTTTAATCTGTTTATGGTATTTAGGTAGTAAGATACTATACGATGAAATAGCTTTGTAGAAAGCGGAAAAAGCATTGTTATGTTTCTGTTGAAGCAATGCGATGTTTGGTTTGAAGCATCGCATTGATCAAGATGAACCATCGTAATCTTTCTTAAATTCATCACAATGTTTTTTTTACCCCATTCAGAAGGCGTTCTGAGACCGATTTTTTTAATAATATACAAGCGCAAACTTCTCGATGGGTGATTGTGTATTTGTTCTCTCTGGTAAAAGTATGTAACATGGGCATGTAACGCAAAAATCTAAAGTTATAAGTGTATGAACTATGAACCTATGTTATAACATATTTTATAAGATGGGGGGGTAGCTATGTTTGTTTTTACCTTATATTTGCGAGGTTAAAAATAATATGATACAATAATGACACATTTTATATATAGGCTGACTTTTCTGTTGGCTCTCTTGGTAGGATTTGCCGGATGCAATAGCGAGGTGTTTGTTAAACCATTGAAAATTTCTGCCACTCAAGTGGAGTTGGATGAAGAAACGAAAGACGTATCGCTTACGGTGAGCGGTGGAGAATGGGAACTGTATAGTGTCTATTCAGAAGATATCGATTTACTCAGAGGGGATTGGAGTTATAAGTATTATGATGAGAATGGAAAAGGATTAAGCGACTATGAACTTGGGGGTGCAAATTTAAAATCATATACTTTTATCTATATATATAAGGGTTCTGGAATAGAGTTTTGGGTTACGCGGCGGCCTTGGTGTGAAGGCTTGGATATCAGTCTAAAGCGATATGATTACTATAAACCAGTGAATCTTATGGTTATTGTAGGAAATGATTATAACTCTGCATCTGTTAATGTTACGTTGAAATGATTATGATGAATACTCTTAGACGCTCGGCTTTAGTGCTGTGTCTCTCTGTTGCGGCTTTTGTGAATGCTGCCGATATTGATTCTATAAGTTCTCATGGTGTAATACATCGCATTGGGGCGGATGTGCGTCCCGGTTATGTGGTGCCGGTGAAAAGTTTCTATTCGGGCAATAATGCTTTGGGTAGACCCATTGACTTCGCGCTGTCAGGCCATCTTAAATACTCGTTCCGCTTTGCTTCTGATACCTACTTCGGACGTATGTTTCCGCATACTTATCAGGGTATCGGTGTGGGTGTGCATTCGTTTTTCGATAAAGAAGAACTTGGTACTCCGGTGTCGGTGTACGCTTTTCAGGGGTCTCGTATAGCTCGGCTTAGTCGCAACCTTTCTTTCGATTATGAATGGAACTTCGGAGCGTCGTTCGGATGGAAGAAATATAATTATGATACGAATTATTATAATGATATAGTAGGCTCAAAGATTAACGCTTTTATCAATTTGGGCTTTATGCTGAATTGGCAAATGGCTTCCGACTGGAGTCTTACGTGCGGTGTAGATTTGACTCACTTCTCTAACGGTAACACTAATTACCCCAATGTAGGCGTTAATACAGTAGGTGCCCGTGTGGGAGTGGTAAGAACGTTTTCGGCGGGAAGCGCAAGCGAGAGGGATGTAGTCGGCTCGTCGGTTCGTGCACAACGCATCCGTCCGCATCTCAGTTGCGATGTTGTGGCGTACGGTTCAAGGCGTAAACGTTCGGTTGTGACCGATTACGAAGGGTTCATGGTGCCAGGCTCGTTTGGAGTAGCCGGAGTAAACATCAATCCGATGTATAATTTCTGTAATGTTTTTTGTGCCGGAGCCTCGCTCGATGTGCAGTACGATGAAAGCTCGGATATAAAAGACCACATGGCAAAGGATGCAGATGTACCTCAAGGTTCGGAAACCAAGTTTTTCCGGCCTCCGTTCAGAGACCAAGTATCGGCGGGTGTGTCGCTTCGCGCTGAATTGGTGATGCCTATCTTTTCTATCAACTTTGGTGTTGGTCATAGCGTGTATTGCAAAGGTAAAGACCAAAGAGGTTTTTATCAGGTATTGGCGCTTAAGACTTACGTGTCGCGCAATATGTTCTTGCACGTGGGGTATATGCTGGAGCGTTTTAACGACCCAAGCAACTTGATGCTTGGTATTGGTTATCGTTTTCATAATAAAAGATACAAATAATGATGAAAAATATATATAAGTATATCGTGGCAACGGCCTTTATATTGTCGGTAAGCGGAGTGTCGGCATACGGACAGGAGTATAAAGATTTGGTTGAAAAGGCCATGGACTATACGCGTAAAGATAGTTTGCAACAGGCGGAGCAGCTATATCAACAAGCTTTGAAATTGGACCCGAAGAATGCACGTAACGCGTTGCTGTTTTCTAATCTTGGTACGGTACAAAGACGCATGGGCAAGATAGACGATGCGCTGCAGTCGTATACGTTGGCGCTGAACATCATACCTTATTCTACAGCCATCTTGCTGAACCGCGCTACTATATATATGGAAAAAGGAATGCTCGACAAAGCATATCTTGATTATTGCAACGTAATAGATTTGTTGCCCGAAGACAAGGAAGCTCGCTTGTTCCGTGCCTATATCTACATGCAGCGCCGCCAATATAAAGAAGCGCGTATAGATTATAATGTGATAATAGGCAAGGATTTCGGCAACAAACCCGCTCGCATCGGTTTGGCAATGCTGGATCAGAAAGAAGAAAAGTACGTATCTGCCACCGATAGAATAAATCTACTTATACACGATTATCCCGAAGATGCTTCATTACTGAAGATGCGTGCCAACTTAGAGTTGGAACAAGGGCAAGACGAAGCAGCGCTTGCCGATTTGGAAGCTGCTGTGCGCAGAGAACCATCATCGGGCGAGACATACGAACTGATGGGCGACATCTGCCTTCGACTGAAGAAAAAAGCAGAAGCACGTAAATACTACGAAGAGGCTATTCAGTCCGGAGTATCTCGTGCTTCTTTAAGTGATAAATTGAAAAAATGCCGTTAATGCGGATTAGACTCAAGGTGTTTCTTTATAACACTTACAAAGTCTTTTCCGTATCTTTCTTTCTTGTATTCGCCGATGCCACTTATGGTGCCGAATGCTTCTATCGTGTCCGGCTTGGATGATGCAAGCAAGTGAAGAACCTTGTCCGACAGAACTATATACGCAGGGATGGCTTGCTGGTCGGCAAGTTTTTTGCGTAGCTGTCGCAATTCTTCGAACAGCGTATCGCTTTCTCCGTCGAATACGGTAGGAGTGGGTATGGCTTGCTGAACTGGTGCTGCTCCCTTTTTGCGCTTTGTGGTGGTTTGCTCTTCTCGCTTTATGACTACAAGCATGGCTTTCTCTTTGCCGAACAATACATTTCGTCCTATCTCTGTAACCTTCAGGCGGCTGTTCTCGTTGTAAGCTATTTCTATATATCCCAAGTGAAGCATCTGCAATATATAGTCGTTCCAGTCGCGTCCGGGTATATCTCTTCCCACGCCATAAGTCTTCAGCCTATCATATCCTTTTTCTATCACCTCTTTCGAAGCCGATCCTTTCAAGATATCTATAAGTGTGCCCGAACCTATTTGTTCGTCAGCGCGTATTATGGCGCTAAGAGCCTTCTGCACTATAACGCTGCCGTCGAACCGTTGAGGCGGATTACGGCAAACATCGCAGTTGCCGCAGTCGTGGTCGGTAGTCTCGCCGAAATAATTCAGCAGAATTCTTCTTCGGCATATATCCGCCTCGGCATACTGCTGCATTCGTTTCAGCTTCTCCATGTTTATTTCCTGCTGATTGCTTTCGGAAGCGAACTTAGACAACAGAACAATGTCGCCTAGCGAATAGAATAATAAAGTATCTCCAGGCAAACCATCTCGTCCGGCTCGTCCTATCTCCTGATAAAAGCTCTCTATGCTTTTAGGCAAGTTATAATGAATAATCCATCGCACGTTCGATTTATCTATACCCATACCGAAGGCGATGGTAGCGCATACCACCTGCACACGGTCGTTTATGAAATCGTCTTGAGCTTGGTCTCGTGCGGCGGCACTTAGTCCCGCATGATACACAGCCGTAGTTATACCTTCCTCTTCCAGCATCTCGGCTACCTTCTCGGTTTTGCTGCGACTCATGCAATAGATTATTCCGCTCTCACCGTGATGGCGGCGAATGAAATCGAAGATAGTTCTCATTTTCTCTTTTTGGCGATAACCTCTGCGTACGTCAAGACTCAGGTTTGGGCGGTCGAACGACGAAATGAATATCTCCGGATCTTTCAATTGCAATTGTTTTAGAATATCCTGTCGCGTCACCTTGTCGGCGGTAGCTGTCAGTGCCACTATCGGCACATCAGGAAACTGCTTTCTCAACGCCGACAGTTGCGTATACTCAGGACGGAAATCGTGTCCCCATTGCGAGATACAGTGAGCCTCGTCTATGGCGAAGAGAGATATGTTTATATCCTTTAAAAGATAATCCATCTCTGCCAATAATCTTTCGGGCGATATGTAAAGCAACTTAACCCGTCCTTGCCGGCATTCAAAGCAAACATTGGCATTGGTGGTCTCATTGTTGGCGCTGTTAAGAGCGCGAGCTATAATACCGTTTTCCTGCAGACTCTCTACCTGGTCTTTCATGAGCGAGATGAGCGGCGAAACCACTACGGCAGTACCGTTCATCAACAGTGCCGGAAGTTGGTAGCATATAGACTTGCCGCCTCCGGTAGGCATCAGCACAAGAGAGTCTTTTTTATTAAGAATGCGGGTTATAATATCTTTTTGCAGCGGGCGAAACTGAGAGTATCCGAAATATGATTTTAAGGTTTTAAGAATTTCCGATTCCATGTTATTGTAATTGATTATATAAAAATAGTACCCCCCCCACGACAATAAAAATTTTCTTCAATTGCAGTGGAGTGACCTTACCTTGGACAAAGATAACCGAAACTTCTGTCGTACCGAAAAGTATATGTTTAAAATTGCAAATTATACTTGATGTGAATTATAAAATAATGTCATTGAAAAAATAAATGGCTAAATATTTTGTATAATAAAAAACTATTAGCAAATTTGTAATACGCGAATTGCGTATTAAAAATTAGAAGTAAACTATTTTTTAAAAAGATAAGACAGATGAGAGAAGAAAACCAAGAAGCAGTACAGGGAACTGAATCCGTGAGGAAACCTTACAATCTGAAAGAAAGAAAAATAAAGAATGCTGCTTACCGTGATATGATTCGTGCAGAGCTAGCCGATGAATTATACGATAAGATCATGAACATTATCGTTCTTCAGAAAAAGTATAAAGATCCTAATTATTCTGCTAAAGACTTAGCTAAAGAATTAAAGACAAATACACGTTATTTGTCGGCTGTGATTAATTCACGTTTCGGTATGAACTATTCATGTTTGGTAAATGAATATCGTATTAAAGATGCTCAGCACCTTTTGGTAGATAAGAGATATGCCGACAAGAATGTAGAAGAAATCAGCGCAATGGTGGGATTTGCTAACCGTCAGTCTTTTTATGCTGCTTTCTATAAGAATGTAGGTGTAACGCCTAATGCATATAGAAAGCAAAAGATGAAAAGCAGATGAAATAAGAGGATAAACGGATATACTCAACAACAATAAAGCTGTATCAAGAGTTTTTCAAGCTTTTGACACAGCTTTTGTTTTATTATATAATGTAAAATCAAGGTAATGATGGATATGAAAAATGACTCTTTTCAGTATGTGGTAGATCAGTTTGCCGATTTGCAGATATTGCGTTATAGGGTGGCTGGTTTTGATGAGTTGTCTCTTGAGCAGAAAATACTGGTGTATTATTTGTCGGAAGCGGCTCTTGAGGGACGTGATATTCTGTTCGACCAGAATGGGAAATATAATTTGAGGATAAGAAAACTGCTTGAGGCGGTATATGCACATTTTAAAGGCGACCGCTCTACTGCCGAGTTCAAGGCGTTCGAGGTGTACATGAAAAGGGTGTGGTTCTCGAATGGCATTCACCATCATTATGCTTGCGACAAATTTGTTCCCGGTTTTTCGGAAGGGTATTTTCGTGAGATAATGGCTGGAATGGACAGTAGCTTGTTGCCGCTTAAAGAAGGAGAGACGGTAGAAGGCTTATGTACGGAATTGTTCCCAGTAATATTCAATCCGTCGGTGATGCCCAAACGAGTAAATCAAGCTGACGGAGAGGACTTGGTTGTTACGTCGGCGGCTAACTATTATGATGGTGTTACACAGCAGGAAGCCGAGGCGTTTTATGCCGACCAGAAAGAGAAGGGCAGCGCTACGGAACCGGTGATGTATGGCATGAACAGTCGTCTGGTAAAAGAAGACGGAGTGCTGAAAGAACAAGTGTGGAAATTAGGCGGTATGTATTCGTCGGCCATAGAGAAAATAGTAGGTTGGTTGCAGAAAGCTCAGGCGGTAGCCGAAAACGAAGAGCAGCGTGAAGTGATACGTTTGCTTATTGAATTCTATGAGACAGGCGACTTGCAGTTGTTCGACCGCTATTCTATCGCTTGGCTAAAGGATACTCATTCGCGAGTGGATTTTGTGAATGGCTTTATAGAAAGTTATGGCGACCCATTGGGGCTGAAAGCCAGCTGGGAGTCGATAGTCAACTTCAAGGATTTGGAAGCTACGCATCGCACAGAAACCATCAGCGATAACGCACAGTGGTTTGAAGACCATTCGCCAGTAGACGCTCGTTTCAAAAAGGAAAAGGTGAAAGGAGTTTCGGCAAAGGTTATAACCGCTGCTATGTTGGGCGGTGATTTGTATCCTTCTACAGCAATCGGAATCAATCTGCCTAATTCTAACTGGATACGCAGTGTGCACGGATCTAAATCGGTTACCATAGGAAACCTGACAAGCGCTTATAATCAGGCGGCACGTGGCAATGGCTTCCGCGAGGAGTTTGTTTATTCAAAAGAAGAACTCAACTTATTAGATAGGTATGCCGATGTAACCGACGATTTGCATACCGACCTTCACGAGTGCTTGGGTCATGGCTCGGGCAAGCTTTTGCCGGGAGTTGACCCTGATGCGCTAAAAGCATATGGCTCTACCATTGAAGAGGCGAGAGCCGATTTGTTCGGTCTGTATTATTTGCCCGACGAGAAAATGGTGGAATTAAAATTGACACCCGATGGTGAAGCTTACAAGGCGGCTTATTACTCTTATATGATGAACGGACTCATGACTCAGCTGGTGCGTATAGAACCCGGATGCGACGTAGAAGAAGCTCATATGCGAAACCGTCAGCTTATAGCTCGTTGGGCTTTGCGTCATGGAGAAGTCGATGGTGTGGTTGAAATGGTCAAGAAAGACGAAAAGACATTTGTACGCATAAATGATTATGCTAAATTGCGTAATCTGTTTGGCCAGTTGCTTGCCGAGATACAGCGTATCAAGAGCGAGGGCGACTTTAATGCAGCTCGTGCTTTGGTAGAAGAATATGCGGTACGTGTAGATCCGTCGCTTCACGCCGAGGTATTGGAGCGTTATTCACGTTTGCACTTGGCTCCATATAAAGGTTTCGTCAATCCCGTTTATACCCCCGTTTATGATTCCAACGGACATATAACCAATGTTACTGTTGCATATATAGAGGGATATACTGAGCAAATGCTTCGCTACAGTAAGAATTATTCAAATCTTTAAATGCCTTATTAAAGCAGACCAGATTATTCTGGATGTTAAGCCTTCTATCATAGGTTACGTATTATACGGCTGATGATAGAAGGCTTTTTATTGCCCTTTATTTGCAGATGTCGGGAAATCTTGCGAATATTGCATAAATATAGCGAATATCATATCACATTATGTAACTATAGATACGATGACACCAGAAGAATTACATCAGCAAATAAAAGATATAAAAGCACAGTTCCGCTTGTTTATGAACGGAATGGTATCGCAAAGCATGCGCGAAAAAGGACTCGACTATAAGTTGAATTTCGGAATAGAATATCCTCGTATTAAAGAAATAGCAGCCAGATATACTCCGTCGCACGAGTTGGCTCAGGCTTTGTGGAAAGAAAATATACGTGAGTGTAAAATCATGGCTGGCTTGCTTCAGCCGGTAGATACGTTCTATCCGGAGATAGCCGAGATATGGATAGAAGGCATGGCATATCCAGAGTTGGCGGAATATACGGTGATGAATCTTTTCCAGAAGTTGCCGTATGCGTCGGAGGTGGTTTTTCCATGGATGGCCGACGACCGTGAGTACTTCCAGCTATGCGGTTTCTTGCTAATAGCTCGCTTGCTTATGAAGGGGCTCAAGATGAACGAGCGTGCTGAAGACGAATTTATAGACCAGGCAATCGTTTCGTTGAAGAGCGAATATCCTACCGTAGCGCGTGCTGCGGCCTTGGCAATGAAGAAATTCGCAGCCCAAAGCGGAGCGGCAAAGAAAAGAGTGCAGAAGGTTATCAGCTCGTTTTCGAATACCGGCGACGCTGCATTCAGCGCATTGATTCAATCTATACGTGAGGATTTATAAACTATTGCAGGAGACTAATTGTTTTTTACGGAATAGGGGCTAAGTCATTTTTTCATTCTAATCTTTTTGGATTGGATAAAAAAGGCTAACTTTGACCCCTGAACGATTTATCAGATGGAAGAGAATATAAAAGATAAGGTCAAACAACTTCTTACAGATTATCTGCAGAAGAACGGGCATCGAAAGACGCCCGAACGTTACGCTATACTCGATACTATATATTCTTTGCGAGGACATTTCGATATAGACACCCTTTACTCTTATATGGCCGATAAAGAAAAATTCCGTGTAAGTCGTGCCACGCTGTATAATACGATTATATTGCTTATCGATGCTGGGTTAGTAATAAAGCATCAGTTCGGAAACACATCGCAGTATGAACGTTCTTATAATAACGAAACCCACCATCACATGATTTGTACCTCTTGCGGAAAGGTAACCGAGTTTGAAGACGAAGCTCTGAAACAAGCTATCGCTCAGACAAAGCTTCGAAGTTTTCATCCATCACATTATTCATTGTACATTTACGGGCTGTGCAGCAAATGCATGGCGGCCAAGAAGAAAAAGAAATAAATATAATATAAGGTATAATTTATAGCCAAAAAGAAAACCATGAAAGTAGATGTTTTGTTAGGTTTGCAATGGGGCGACGAAGGAAAAGGAAAAGTAGTAGACGTACTTACTCCTCGTTATGATGTTGTCGCTCGTTTTCAGGGAGGACCGAATGCAGGTCATACACTTGAATTTGAAGGACAGAAATATGTGCTTCGTTCTATTCCGTCAGGAATATTCCAGGGCGACAAGGTAAATATCATTGGTAACGGTGTAGTACTCGACCCTGCTTTGTTCAAAGCTGAGGCTGAGGCTCTCGAAGCTAGCGGCCACCCGTTGAAAGAACGTCTTCATATTTCGAAGAAAGCACATCTTATTTTGCCTACACACCGTATTCTAGACGCTGCTTACGAAGCTGCAAAGGGCGCTTCTAAGGTAGGTACTACAGGTAAGGGTATCGGCCCTACTTATACTGATAAGGTGAGCCGTAACGGACTTCGTGTAGGTGATATCCTGCATAACTTCGAAGAAAAGTATCAGGCAGCAAAGGCTCGTCATGAGCAGATATTGAAAAGCTTGAACTATGAATACGATGTTACAGAGCTGGAAAAACAATGGATGGAAGGTATTGAATACTTGCGTCAGTTCCCGCTTGTAGACAGCGAACATGAAATCAATAACTTGCTGAAGAACGGCAAGAGCGTATTGTGCGAAGGTGCACAGGGTACTATGCTCGATGTTGACTTCGGTTCTTATCCGTTCGTAACTTCTTCTAACACTATCTGTGCTGGCGCTTGTACAGGTTTAGGACTTGGTCCTAACAAGATTGGCGAAGTTTACGGTATCATGAAAGCTTACTGCACACGCGTAGGTGCAGGACCGTTCCCAACAGAATTGTTCGACGAAACTGGTAAGACTATTCGCGACTTGGGTCATGAATACGGAGCGGTTACAGGCCGTGAACGTCGTTGCGGATGGGTTGACTTGGTAGCGTTGCGCTATGCCATCATGATTAACGGTGTTACAAAACTGATTTTGATGAAGAGCGACGTGCTCGACGCATTCGAAACAATCAAGGCTTGTGTAGCATATAAGGTAAACGGTGAAGAAATAGATTACTTCCCATACGATATTACAGAAGGTGTTGAACCTGTTTACGCAGAAATGCCAGGATGGAAAACCGATATGACTAAGATGACAAGCGAAGACGAATTCCCAGAAGAATTCAACGCTTACATCTCATTCCTCGAAGAACAGCTTGAAACTCCTATCAAGATTGTATCGGTAGGTCCAGACCGTGATCAGACTATCGAAAGATATATAGGTGAATAATAAGTCTGTATTCTTTAAAACGATAACATTTTGTAGGCTCGCCGTCAGCATTTGCAGATGGCGAGCCTTCTTTTTGCAGTTTATCTTACTGTTTACATGTTTGATACGTCTAAATTCATTACCTTTGCATTGCTTTTAAAGTAAGAGTGATTATATGATTTCAGTAGAAGGATTGAAAGTGGAGTTTGGTGTGACTCCGTTGTTTGAAGACGTTTCGTTTGTCATCAATAAGAAAGACCGGATAGCGTTGGTAGGAAAGAATGGAGCAGGAAAGTCTACCATGCTTAAGATATTATCCGGATTGCAGCGTCCTACAGAGGGTACGGTAGCTGTGCAGCGCGGCGTTTCTATAGGATACTTGCCGCAGGTGATGATTTTAAGCGACACGCGTACCGTGATAGAAGAAGCCGAGATGGCGTTCGACCATATACATGAGTTGCAAGATAAGCTAGAGCGAATGAATCAGGAGTTGGCCGACCGTACCGATTATGAGTCGGAAAGCTATCACGAACTGATAGACTGCTTTACGCACGATAATGAACGCTTTCTTATGATGGGCGGAAACAATTATCAGGCAGAGATAGAGCGTACGCTTTCAGGACTCGGTTTCGACCGTTCCGACTTTAACCGTCCTACTAGCGAGTTCAGCGGTGGATGGCGTATGCGTATCGAGCTTGCTAAGTTGCTGTTGCGCCGTCCCGACGTATTGTTGCTCGACGAGCCTACCAATCATCTTGACATCGAAAGTATACAGTGGCTTGAGAACTTCCTGAAAGTAAGTCCCGGCGCAGTGGTGCTTGTCAGCCACGACCGCGCATTCATCAATAACGTAACAAATCGTACCATTGAGATTTCTTGTGGACATATATATGACTATAAGGTACCTTACGATGAATTCGTAGTGCTTCGTAAGGAACGCCGCGAGCAGCAGCTGCGTGCTTACGAAAACCAGCAGAAAGAAATAAAAGATACCGAAGATTTCATTGAACGCTTCCGCTATAAAGCTACAAAAGCGGTTCAGGTGCAAAGCCGTATAAAGCAATTAGAAAAAATTGTTCCTATAGAGATTGACGATGAAGATAATTCTACGCTTCATCTTAAGTTCTCTTCGTCTATGCGTTCTGGAAACTACCCCGTGATATGCGAAAACCTGAAGAAGGCTTATGGCGATCATGTAGTATTCCACGATGTAAACCTTACTATAAACCGTGGCGAGAAGGTAGCCTTTGTAGGAAAGAACGGCGAAGGTAAGTCTACACTTGTAAAATGTATCATGGACGAAATACCTTACGAAGGCAAGTTGGTGATAGGTCACAATGTACAGATAGGATATTTTGCACAAAATCAAGCACAGCTTCTCGATGAGAACCTTACGGTATTCGATACCATAGATCGTGTGGCGCAAGGAGACATTCGCCTTAAGATACGCGATATATTAGGAGCGTTCATGTTTGGCGGCGAGGCTTCGGATAAGAAAGTAAAAGTACTTTCGGGAGGCGAGCGCAGCCGATTGGCTATGATAAAGCTATTGCTTGAGCCGGTTAACTTCCTTATTCTGGACGAACCTACCAACCACCTCGACATGCGCTCTAAGGATGTACTGAAAGAGGCGATAAAGGAATTCGATGGTACAGTTATCGTGGTATCGCACGACCGTGAGTTCCTCGATGGCTTGGTAACCAAGGTCTACGAGTTTGGCGGTGGTTTGGTAAAAGAGCATATAGGCGGTATCTACGATTTCTTGCAGAAGAAGAACATGAGCAACCTGAACGAACTTCAGTTGTCGCAGTCGCCTTCTGCCGGAGCAACTAAGAAATCCGACGAACCGCAACCTGTTTCTGCCAGCAAGCTATCGTACGAGGCACAGAAAGAGTTGAGCAAGAAAATCAGAAAGATAGAAAAACAGGTAGCCGACTGCGAAGCGCGTATCGGCAAGCTGGAACAAGAAGTATCTGCCCTCGAAGAGAAAATGGCTACTCCCGAAGGAGCGTCGGATATGAAACTATATGAGCAGCATCAAAAGCTGAAACAGCAGATTGCCGAAGCCGAAGAAGAATGGGAAACCGCTTCGCTCGAATTAGAAGAGATGCAGAACGCATAAATAGAAAACTCAATTATTTTATAATAACAATATGAAAACAAGAAAGTATGTTGTAGCAGCAACTTTTGCTGCAATGTTGGCTGGATGTGCCGGACAGAAGCAAACCAATACTATCGGTATTGATTTGGCTAATATGGACACAACCGTAGCAGCCGGACAAGACTTTTACGAGTATGCTTGTGGTAACTGGATGAAGAGTCATCCGCTTACTGCAGAGTATTCACGTTATGGCTCGTTCGAAGTTCTGGATGAAAACAATCGCAAGCAGTTGCGTGAGTTGATTGAAGGTCTCGCTTCTAAGCAGAACGAACCTGGCTCTTTGGCACAGAAGATTGGTGATGTCTATAATTTGGCAATGGACAGCGTAACGCTGAACCAGCAGGGTGCAGAACCTATCAAGGAAGAATTGCAGCAGATTGCGGCTATGAAAGACAAGAGCGAAATTGTTCCTATGATTACTCAGTTGCTTAATCAGGGTGTAGGCTCTTATTTCTCAAGCTTCGTATATGCAGACCCTAAGAACAGCGATGTAAACATGTTCCAGCTTAATCAGGGTGGAATTAATCTGGGTGAAAAAGAATATTACTTGGATAACGACAGCGCTACCATTAACATTCGCGAAAACTATAAGAAGTACATCGTTAAGTTGTTTACTTTGGTAGGATGCTCAGAAGCTGAGGCTACACAGAAGATGAACGACGTAATGGAGATAGAAACTGCTATCGCAAAAGAATCGTTCGATGCCGTACAGCAGCGTGACCCCGAAGCTAACTATCACAAGATGGCTTATGCTGATTTTAAAAAACAGTTTGCCGGATTCGATTGGGACGCTTATGTAAAAGGTCTGGGTATCAAGACTGAAATCGCTGATTTGAATGTTTCTCAGCTTGAGCCTATCAAAGAAGTAGTTCGTCTTATCAATACATTGCCTGTATCTAAGCACATCGCTTACTTGCAGTTCAACTTGATTGACGCCGCTGCTTCATGCCTGAGCGATGACTTCGTAAACGCTCGTTTCGACTTCTACGGAAAGGTACTTTCTGGTCGTCAGGAACTTTCTCCGCGTTGGAAACGTGCGGTAAGCGCTGTAAACGGTATGTTGGGCGAAGCTGTAGGACAGATGTATGTAGAAAAGTACTTCCCTGCTGCAGCTAAAGAGCGTATGGTTAAGTTGGTTAAGAACTTGCAGACTGCTCTTGGCGAACGCATCGATGCGCAAGACTGGATGAGCGACAGCACTAAGTTGGTAGCTAAGGAAAAATTGGCTACCTTCCACGTAAAAGTAGGATATCCTGATACTTGGAAAGACTATTCTAACCTCGACATTAAGAAAGACTCTTATTGGGCAAACAATTGCCGTGCCAGCAAATGGGCGTTGGACGACAACTACAGCCGTCTTGGCAAACCAGTAGATAAGGAAGAATGGTTGATGACTCCTCAAACAGTGAACGCTTATTATAATCCGTCTACTAACGAAATCTGCTTCCCAGCAGGTATCCTTCAGTATCCGTTCTTCGATATGAACGCTGACGACGCATTCAACTATGGTGCTATTGGCGTAGTTATCGGTCATGAAATGACTCACGGATTCGACGACCAGGGCCGTCAGTTCGATAAGAACGGTAACTTGAGAGACTGGTGGGCACCAGGCGATGCAGAACGTTTCAACGAACGCGTTAAGGTTATGGCAGACTTCTTCAGCAATATCGAAGTTCTTCCGGGCTTGAAAGCAAACGGACAGCTTACTTTGGGCGAAAACATCGCAGACCACGGAGGTTTGAGCGTATCATATCTTGCATTCAAGAATGCTACTAAGGATGCTCCTTTGGCTACAGAAAGTGGATTGACTCCAGAGCAGCGTTTCTTCTTGGCTTACGCTAACGTATGGGCTGCTAATGTTCGCGATGAAGAAATCCGTTCTCGTACTAAATCAGACCCTCACTCATTGGGCAGATGGCGTGTTAACGGTGCGTTGCCTCATATCGACGCTTGGTATGAAGCGTTTAACATTACTCCGAACGACCCATTGTACATTGCTCCAGAAAACCGTGTGAAAGTTTGGTAATAACCATTCACTATATAGACAAAAAAAGTTCGCTTAATTTTTTAAGCGAACTTTTTTTGTCTATATATAATAAGGAGTGATTAATCTAATTTCAGTACTGCAAGGAACGCCTTCTGCGGAACTTCTACCGTACCGATTTGCTTCATACGTTTTTTACCCTTCTTCTGTTTTTCGAGCAACTTACGTTTACGGCTAACGTCACCGCCATAACATTTTGCGGTTACGTCTTTTCTTACCGCTTTAATGGTTTCGCGGGCTATAATCTTAGCTCCTATAGCAGCCTGAATAGCGATTTCGAACTGCTGGCGTGGTATCAGCTCTTTCAGCTTTTCGCACATACGTCGTCCTAAATCGTAGGCGTTGTCTACGTGAGTAAGGGTAGACAGTGCATCGACCGACTCTCCGTTGAGCAGAATATCCAGCTTAATCAGTTTAGACGGACGGAAGCCCGACTGATGATAGTCGAACGAAGCGTATCCCTTAGAAATACTCTTCAGCTTATCGTAGAAGTCGATTACGATTTCGCCAAGCGGCATCTTGTAGTGTATCTCAACACGATTACCCGAAATATAGTCCTGACGAACTAACTCACCGCGCTTACCGAGACACAGTGTCATGATAGGACCGATGTAGTCGGTAGAAGTAATGATAGAAGCGTCGATATACGGCTCTTCAATATGGTCTATCAATGTAGGGTCTGGCATACCGCCCGGGTTATGCACTTCTTGCACTCCGCCTTGCTTGTCGTATACCATATACGATACGTTAGGAACGGTAGTGATTACATTCATGTCGAACTCTCTGTCCAGACGCTCCTGTACAATTTCCATGTGCAGCAATCCGAGGAATCCGCATCGGAATCCGAATCCCAGCGCCAATGATGACTCCGGCTGGAATGTAAGCGAAGCATCGTTCAGCTGCAATTTTTCGAGCGAAGCACGCAGGTTTTCATAATCCTCGGCTTCGATAGGGTAGACACCGGCAAACACCATCGGCTTAACTTCTTCGAATCCTTCGATGGCCTTGGCGCACGGACGGGCAATGTGCGTAATGGTATCGCCCACCTTTACCTCGCGCGAAGTCTTGATACCCGATATAATGTATCCTACGTCGCCGGTACGCAATTCTTTACGAGGTACAAAATCCAATTTAAGAACTCCAACCTCGTCAGCGTCATATTCTTTTCCGGTATTGAAGAACTTAACTTTATCGCCTGTGCGGATAACGCCGTTCACCACTTTAAAGTATGCTATGATACCACGGAACGAGTTAAACACCGAATCGAAAATCAATGCCTGAAGCGGTGCTTCCTCATCGCCAGTAGGACACGGTATGCGTTCTACTACCGCCTGCAGAATCTCTTCTACACCCAAGCCTGTCTTTCCAGATGCTCGTATAATGTCTTCGCGCTTGCAGCCCAGCAAGTCGATGATTTCATCTTCCACTTCTTCGGGCATAGCGCTCGCCATATCACATTTGTTCATTACCGGAATAATTTCCAAGTCATGCTCTAATGCCATATAAAGGTTAGAAATAGTCTGAGCCTGTACACCTTGCGATGCGTCGACCACCAGCAACGCGCCTTCGCATGCAGCGATAGAACGAGATACTTCGTAAGAAAAGTCCACGTGTCCCGGAGTGTCAATCAGGTTAAGAATATATTTCTCTCCCTTATACATGTATTCCATTTGGATGGCATGGCTTTTAATAGTGATACCACGCTCGCGTTCCAGGTCCATATCGTCTAGCATTTGTCCTTCGGTCACCTTAATGGTTTTGGTGTATTCCAACAAACGGTCGGCCAGAGTAGACTTTCCGTGGTCAATATGAGCTATGATGCAGAAATTACGGATATTCTTCATTAGTGATATTGTGTCTTTTTATTTACTTGTTTTTGTTGCCGCAAAGATACAAAAAAAGCTGATGCTAATATATCGTTCTCGGATTTTTGCTCTATTTTTGCAGCGTTTTATATATACGAAAAGACTATGGATTTTATAGACTTTACTTCTTACGGATGTTTCTGGACTATATTTTGTTTTGTCCTTTTTATAATCCAGTTGTGCTATATTTTCGGTGTTTACGCACGTGTTTTCAGAACCGCCAAACGGCAGAACGCTGCTTCAGATGGCGAATGTGAGCTGCCACCGTTATCAGTAATCGTGGTGACAAAAGACTCTGGTAATATGCTGAAAGAATATTTGCCTAAGATTCTGGAACAAGATTATCCTTGTTTTGAGGTGATAGTTATAAACGATAAGTCGGCTGGCGAAGACGAGGATGTGCTTAAGTTGCTCGCAGGGAAATATAATAATCTGTATCATACGTTTATTCCTGAAAGTGCACGTTACGTAAGTAGAAAAAAACTTGGCGTGGCTATGGGAATACGTGCCAGCAAGTACGATTGGGTAGTAATGACAGAGCCTTACTGCTATCCGTCTACCAAGAATTGGCTGCGTAGCATGGCGTGCCAGATGAAGCCCGATACCGATATCGTTTTGGGATATTGCAATTACGAGTCGGGTAAGGGATGGTTTGCCAAACGTATCACCGTTTCTACCTTATTCCGTGCGATGCGTTATTTAGGCATGGCATTGGCCGGTCATCCTTATATGGGGGTAGGGTGCAACATGGCATACCGAAAGAAAGTCTACGAATCTCATAAAGGCTTTGCCGACCATTTGCAGCTACAACGTGGCGAAGACGATTTGTTTGTCAATGCAGTGGCAAAGGCTGGCAATACCCGTGTAGCCGTATCGTCGGATAGCATTGTGCGTATGCCCGTACCTCCGTTTAAACGTATTTGGCATGAAGAAAAAATGAACGCTATGGTCACCGCTAAATACTATAGAGGCATAGCTCCTTATCTTAATGCCATCGATTCATGGACATGCGGACTCTTTCATCTGCTTACCGTTGTAGCTATAGCCTTCTGCTTGATAGAGCAGCAATGGGTTATTGCAGGTATAGCCTTGGGCCTTTGGCTGATACGTTTCATCTGCGCCATGACGGTATATCGCCTTACTTCTAAAGCCATGCGCGAAAGCCTTTGCTGCGTATTCCCGCTGTTCGATTTATTCCGCCCTTTATGGAGTCTAACTCGCCGTGCGCAGTACTTGTTCCGCCGCAAGAGCGACTTTATGCGTCGTTAAGAGAGTGTGGGTTCTCTTTAATGTAACCAAGTAAAATTTATAAACAATAAAAGTCGTCTGTAAAAGGCTAAAAAAAGAATGCGGTGAGTCAATCAACTCATCGCATTCTTTCATTTTTCCATTCGTATATTGCAACTTTTCCATTTGAATACTTTTTTCGCGAATCGCAATGTTTCTCTAACCCCATTCAAAAGATATTCTGAGGCATGTTTTTGAAAGTTTCATATAGAAAAAATAGATAGAAAAGAAATTTGCATTTTTGCTGTAAATGATAAAAGTATATAACAAAATGCTGATTCAAAAATGCCTTGTAACTGTAAAAGACCGATATATGTCTATAGATGTTGATTAAAAATAATACCTTTGTACTAAGATTAATCATATGCATCACTTATGAAAAACAAGTTCCTTAAATCTGCAGCCGTTATCAAAGCGCAGTTCGTTTTATTGCTATTATTATGTGTAAGCCTTACATCGCGGGCAGATAATAAGTTATTAGAGAGTGTAATAAAGTATGAGCAACTTGATAAAGTGCTTAACTTTGATAAAACGTGGGTTGATTATCCTGCGTATTCAGATAGATCCGGATGGGCTATGCGTGTAGATGAGCAAATGGCAAAGCTTATCATAGAGAAAGGAGAAAAAGCACTTAAACATGTGTGGAAGCCAGATTTGGCTTCCGATTATCTGGCATTTAAGCGTACCGGAGCTATTCTTACAGGAAGAGAAAATCATTTGGCTTTGCAGGCGTTGACTTTAGCCGAGTTGGTAGAAGGAAAGGGAAGATTCATGGATGCCATAATAGACGGTGCTTGGTTTTTATGCGAGACTTCGTGGATTCATTCAGCTCACTTGCATTTTCAAAAAGACCGTTCCGGACTGCCCGATAGAGATGAGCCTACCGTAGAACTGGTGGTTAGCGATATAGGTGCTCAGATGGCTTGGCTGCACTATTTCTTTAAAGACGAATTTGATAAAGTCAGCCCTCTGATAGACAAAAGAATTGTAGAGGAAGTAAACCGAAAACTCATTCAGCCATATATGGAACGCGATGACTACTGGTGGATGGGATTTTCTGGAGTAGCGGTGAATAATTGGAATCCGTGGATTAATTATAATGTACTTCAGGCCGTTATGCTTGTTGAGACAGACCGTACCCGCATAGAACAAGGAGTATGGAAATTAATCAAGTCGATGGATTATTTCTTTGGTGTATATAAGAAAGACGGAGCTTGCGAAGAAGGTCCTACGTATTGGGGCCACGCTTTCGGACATGCTGTGAAGTTCTTGAATTTGCTGTATAAGGTGACAGACGGTAAGGTTAATGTATTTCCTAACCCTCTCTTGCAGAATATGGCTCGATATATTTATCGCGTGCATATCGGCAAGAATTATTTCGTGAACTTTGCCGATTCATCGCCCAAAGTATCTCCAAGTCCAAGCTTACTATTCTTATATGGTAAAAGACTGAACGACCGGAAAATGATGGAATTCGCTGCTCAGATGGCAGATTATAACCATAGCTTCAAGAATGGAGTAACCGGATATTTCGCCGCTGCGCTTGATGAACTTCTTATGTATAAAGATATTATAGCTTGCCGTAAGAGTGAGCCTAATGTAGGCAATCATTTTTTTGAAGATACACAAATCTGTGTGGCAAGAGATAAAGACGGACAAGGTACAGGCTATTTTTTTGCCGCAAAGGGCGGTAATAATCATGAAAGCCATAACCATAATGATGTAGGAACGTTCATTCTTTATTATGATAGCGAACCCGTTCTGATTGATGTAGGTGTAGAAACTTACACCCGCCAAACGTTCAGCGATGAAAGATATAAGATATGGACTATGCAGTCGGGCTATCATAACCTGCCTACTATTAACGGTGTAGAGCAGAAGTTCGGCAGTAAATACAAGGCACGTGGTCAGCGTTATGAGGCAAGCTCAAAGCGTGTTCTTTATCAGGTGGATATAGCGAAAGCATATCCCGAAGAAGCTTGTGTGAATAAGTGGGAGAGAAGTTATGTATTGAACAGAAAGAAGAATTTTGTTATTTCCGACAATTGGAGTCTTTCTGAGGTGAAAGGTAATACCACCTTGAATTTCATGACTTCTTGCCAAGTTAATGTAAAGGATGGAAATATAACTTTACTCAGTGGCGAAGATACATTCCAATTCAATTACGACAAGAAGTTGTTTAAGGCTGAATTTGATAATATAGAATTGAAAGATGCCAAGTTGAGAAAAGAATGGGGACAAGATTCGCTAACTCGCATTCGCCTAATTATGCAGCATCCTGAGCTGACTGGAAAAAGCGATATTGTTGTAAAGCTATTTAGAAGATAATAATAAAATCCGCAGTACTCTATCTAATGAATGCTGCGGATTTTTTATAATGGTATGCTTTGATGCTTAGCCTTCTATTTCGCTCAGCTCAAGCCATCGCATAGACTTTTCGTCTAGCTCATCATTAAGCAGAGGCAGACGTTTTGATTTCTCTGTCAGTTCGTCTACACTGAGTGTGCCGCTGCATAGAGCTTCTTCTATCGATTTCTTTTCGTCTTCGAGTGTAGCAATTTCGGTTTCAAGCTGCTCCATTTCCTTTCGTTCCTTGAAAGTAAGGCGTCGCTTGTCGTTCAGTCGCACTCGCTGAGTCTTTTCTTCTTTAGGCTTGGCAGCCTCTTTTTCGTGTTCGGCACGTGCCAATTTCCAGTCGCGGTAGTCGGAATAGTTGCCTGGGAAGTCGCGGATGTCGCCTTGTCCTTTGAATACCAGCAGATGGTCTACCACTTTATCCATGAAGTAGCGGTCGTGACTTACCACGATTACACATCCCTTAAAGTTCTTCAGATATTCTTCGAGAACCTGCAGGGTTACGATGTCGAGGTCGTTTGTAGGCTCGTCGAGTACCAGGAAGTTAGGATTCTTCATCAATACAGTGCACAGATACAGTCGGCGTCTTTCGCCTCCACTCAACTTATATACATAGCTGTGCTGTGTTTCGGGAGTGAAGAGGAAGTGCTGCAAGAACTGCGATGCAGTGAGACGTTTGCCGTTGCCCAGTTCTATAACTTCGGCTATGGCGGTTATCACGTCTATAACTTTCATCTGCTCGTCGAACTGCAGACCGTCTTGCGAATAATAACCGAAACGTACAGTTTCGCCAATATCCAAAGTTCCGCTGTCTACTTTTTCCAAGCCCATCAGTATCTTTATGAAAGTAGACTTGCCGGTTCCGTTATTTCCTACGATACCCATCTTTTCATATCGTGCAAAGATGTACGAGAAATCGTCGAGTATCTTCAGTGAGCCGAAGCTTTTGCACAGATGGTCGGCTTCGAATATCTTTGAACCGATGTACGAAGCTTTCACGTCGAGCTTCACATTACTGTCGTATGTGCGTTGTTTAGCTACCTTCTCCAAATCATAGAAAGCCTCTTCACGATAGCGAGCCTTATGTCCGCGTGCTTGCGGCATACGGCGCATCCATTCCAACTCCGTGCGATACAAATTGTTGGCGCGTGCTACCTCGGCATTCGTGGCGTCTATGCGTTCTTGGCGTTTCTCCAGATAGTAGCTGTAATTACCTTTGTAAGAATAAAGCTGTTTGTTATCTATCTCAATGATTTCAGAGCATACTCGGTCTAAGAAATATCTGTCGTGCGTCACCATAAGAAGACTCAGGTTACCACGGTTAAGATATTCCTCCAGCCATTCGGTCATGTCGAGGTCGAGGTGGTTGGTAGGCTCGTCCAGTATCAGTAAGTCGGGTTCTGTAATGAGTACATTGGCAAGCGCCACACGCTTCAGCTGACCGCCCGACAAATGTTCTACCTTCTGATTGAAGTCGCGAATCTTTAGCTGCGATAAAATCTGCTTTGCCTTTCGTTCATAATCCCAAGCCTTTTCGTGCTCCATGCGTCCAAGCAATTCTTCCAATCCAGGATTGCCCGGAGTTTCCATGCACTCCTCGTATTCTTTTATAAGTTCTACGGTGCTGTTTCCGTGGTGAAAACACGCTTCTAGCACTGTAAGTCCTGCAGGATAAGAAGGTGCTTGTTCCAGATAGCCCACTCTTAAGTCTCGGCGGAATGTGATGGTACCCTCATCGTACCCTTCTTTTCCTGCCAGAATATTAAGGAGTGTAGTCTTTCCGCTTCCGTTTTTCGCTATAAGTCCGATGCGTTGACCTTGGGCTATTCCGAACGAAATCTTATCGAACAGCACCAAGTCGCCGAACGATTTGGTAAGGTTTTCTACTTGTAAGTAAGGAATCATTTGTTGATGCTATTATTTATAATACGGCCTCTACTTCGGCTTCTATGCGTTTGTATTCTTCGGCTAAGTTACACGGCTGGTTGTTCTTTACCTTCTCCCAAATCAGTGTAGTGGGGTACACCATGATGTCGGTATCCTTAAACTGCAAAGCCGGATATTCCTTGTTGCCGTCTATAACCGTAACCCAATCCATGCCATCCATTTCGTTTATCAATATTGTGCCGAAAGCTACGCCAAGGCATTCCCATGTCTGTTTCTGCGTAGGCGAGAAGCGTCCGCTATCAATAATCTTCTGTATGCTTTCTATATCTTTTTTTATAGAAGTGAAGTCTTTGGTTAGTTGCTTCTTGATATTGGTAGATGCCCATTCAAAGTCCTCATTGATAACGCTTATCTCTGATACTCTGACAGGGATAACCACTCTGCCCACACGTTCTTCTTTCTGGCGTACACGCAATGAAGCTATTATAGCTTCGGCCACACGTATCGATTCGCCTTTAGCTACAGTAAAAGAGCATTCTACCGATACTGCGCCGGCTCCTGTAATCCAGATATGGGTAGTATACCACGCTCCGTTCTCTTGGAAGCTCTCTACCGAATAGATGCATTTCCAATCGCCTACGTTCGTAGCCCGTGCTCCGTCTACGTGCTTCAACTCCTCGTTCATGCAATATTGCGCATAGCCTTTGTCCTCGCCTATATATGCCGAGATACGGAAGTTGCCGTTCCATTTATCGGGGTTATAGAACAAGAATGATTCTTCGGTATCTTCAAATTCGTGCCAGTCCGATGGATATTCTATCGAAAACCACGCTCCGGGTGATATGTATTTTTGCATAACTATTTTGTTTATATCGTTATTATTAATGTTTTCTTTATGATGGTGAGTGCTTACCTACCTATTGGTTGTATTTGCGCTCTTGTCTTCTTGTCTATCTCAAGAAACATATAGTTGAGTTTGCCTTCGTGTATTTGTTTCTCGTTTTCGCGATATATGCGTGTGGCGTATTCTTTTGATTTCTCGAAAGTGAGTCTTGATACGCTTTCTTGTGATTTACCTATCATTGTAGAGTCGAGTTTTTCTTCGGGGAAGAAATCGTCGAGGTTTACATCGCCAATCATCGTCGTTTCCAGAAAATGGATATTAGAGTGAGAGCGGTCTGTGTAATATCCTACAAACATATGACCGGGTACACGCACCAATATAGGGTTGATATTAATGGCTTTCATTAGCGAAGCGAACAATACGCTTCCGTCTACGCAGTTTATCTGTGCCGATTGCAGGGCATCGTCGAAAGTACGCACTCGCTGGGTAGATAGTACGTTAGATGATAAACTGCTGTTGCTGATGGAGCTGTATTTGAATCCTCGTTTTTGCAGCACATACCACAATGCGTATACCTGCTTATCTACTATCTCGGGCTTATTACTCTGATAACCCCAGAAGCGATTAACGATGCGTGCGTTCAAAGCCTCGCGCAGCAGTTGGTCGATGTTTGGATTATCTTCGTTTACGTATGCGGCGAAGAACTTACCCGTATCGTGAAACTTCATCCGGCTGTCGAGGTATCCTAACAGGCATTCGTTTACGCTACGCATTGAAACTGTGTGTACTACTTGTCCCAACTCGTGATTGTTCATCTCTACCTTTATGCTTATGCTTAAAGGTACTGGCTGCGTGTTGTTGCGTAACGCAGTATAATCCCATACTATATCCGGGAATACCAGATATTCGGTACGGCTCTGTGGCAGCACGAATTCCGAAACCGATTGTGCAAAGAACGGCGTAGCGTCTACCATGATGCGCAGTCGGCTATTGGGGTGCGTGCTTTTTACTTTTATTGCGATGCACGATTTAGGATTACCTATATAACCTGTATCGGCAGGGGTGATGAGTGAGGCATCGGTAGTAGCAGTAGATAACAGAGTTACAGGGAATATGTTTCCTCCAAGTTCGTTTACAACATCTACCTTACCGCCAAACGGATTATATCGCCCGATATAGATAGATACACCTACCGCAAGTATCAATATCAGTACAATTGTCGATATTTTCCATTTGAATTGTCGTATCCATTCTGTTATTTCTTCCTTATCTGTCATTGTTTTTTCCTCTGTAAAAATGTGAAAAGCTTATCGCTTATTTGCAAATTTATATATTTTCCGTGAAATGCTTCAGCGTTATTAAGTCTTTTCTTCTGTGAAGTTAAGCTTTAGTTGTATCCATTTTTCTCGTGGCTCGATATCGAAGACTTGCTCTCCGGGAGGATTTGATACAGATAGTCCTAACAAGCGTATGGGGTGTTGTGCATAGTCTACTTCTGCTAGTAGTTTCTTGGCTTGCGGCAAATAGTCTTTCAGTTTCCGGAATGGGGTAGACCTGCTTACGCTGCGTGTTATTTGTGTAAAGTCGTTGAACTTTACTTTCAGGGTAAGCGTGTTTCCGCAGAAATCTTTCGCTTTCAGACGCTGTTCCAGTTCGGTGGCTACGTGGTATAGCTCGATGATGACAGCCGATTTCAGCGTGATATCTTTTTCGAGCGTATGCTCGCAGCCTATTGATTTTCTTATTCTTTCAGGGCAAACGGGGCGAGGGTCGATGCCGCGGGCGAAGTCGTAATACAGTTGCCCAGCCTTACCAAACTGACGGGTAAGCATATCGAGTGAACACTCGCGCAGTGTCTTTCCGTTGCAGATGCCCAACTTATGCATCTTTCGTGCCGTTACTGGACCTACTCCCCAGAATGCTTCAATAGGAAGTGTGGCGATAAAACTTTCCGCTTGCTCCGGGTGAATGGTGCACAGTCCGTCGGGCTTGCGCAAGTCAGAAGCAATCTTAGCAAGAAACTTGTTGTACGAAACCCCTGCCGAGGCTACTAAGTTTAGCTCTTCACGAATACGCTGCTTTATCTCTTTGGCTATATCTACCGCAAAATCGATACCTTTCTTATTATGTGTAACATCGAGAAACGCTTCATCAAGCGAGATGGGTTCTATTAAATCAGTATACTCATGGAATATATCATGAATCTGAATTGAAATCTCTTTGTAATGAGCTATGTTACCTTCTATGAATATAAGTTGCGGACATAGCTGCATAGCCCTCATTGACGACATGGCAGAGTGTATACCGTATTTACGTGCCGCATAATTGGCCGTCGATACCACTCCACGCTTCTCGGCATGCCCTACGGCTACGGGCTTACCTTTCAGTTCGGGGTGGTCTCGTTCTTCTACCGACGCATAAAAAGCGTCCATGTCGATATGAATAATTTTACGGTTTTCGTCCATTTCTGCCTGTTTCCCTTAGAGAAGTATTGCAAAAATAGTGAAAGTTTTTTGGGCAATCATAAAAATCATTTGTACTTTTGCCATAATTGTTTGTCGGCAATTGCCGGTATATTAAAAAGTTGAAAGATGAATATGATGAGAGACGAAATCAAAAAAGCATGCGAAGTCATGCAAAAAGGAGGAGTCATTTTATACCCTACAGATACAGTGTGGGGAATAGGTTGCGACGCTACTAACGAAGAAGCCGTAAAGCGTGTGTTCGAAATCAAGAAGAGAGCTGATAGCAAAGCCATGTTGGTGCTGGTAGACAGCGAGGCAAAAGTGGAGTTTTATGTAGACGACGTTCCTACAGTGGCATGGGACTTGATAGAGATGACTACCAAGCCGCTTACCATAATATACGATGGAGCACGTAATCTTGCTTCTAACCTGATAGCCGAAGACGGTAGCGTGGGTATCCGTGTTACTGCCGAAACATTTTCTAAAGAACTGTGCTTTCGTTTCCGTAAGGCCATCGTATCTACTTCGGCCAATATAAGCGGTGAGCCTGCTCCGGCAGTATTCTCTGAAATCAGCGATGAAATAAAGAATGCGGTAGACTATGTAGTCGATTTCCGTCGTGAAGAAACCGGTCATCCTAAACCGTCGAGCATAATTAAATTAGGACGAGGCGGAGTAGTAAAAGTAATTCGTGAATAAACCGAGTGCATAGCGATGAAAACATTCGAAAATAGCGAAGGCTTATTAGGACGTTTTATCCGTTGGCGCGAAAAGCATATATCGGATAAGCAGTTCATTTTAATATTGAGTTTGTTGGTTGGAGTCTTTACCGCACTGGCAGCTTATGTTCTGAAATTCCTTGTAGAATATATAAAGGAGTTCCTTACAGAGAACTTCGACCCGATGGAAGTCAACTGGCTTTACTTGGTATATCCGGTAGTGGGTATCTTTATAACGGGTCTGTTTATCCGTAAGGTAGTGCGCGATGATATCGGTCATGGTGTCACTAAGATATTATATGCCATTTCAAGAAAGCAGAGCCGTATCAAACGCCATAACATGTGGTCGTCGGTCTGCGCTTCTGCCATAACCATCGGATTCGGTGGATCGGTCGGAGCCGAAGCGCCTATCGTGCTTACGGGTTCGGCCATCGGATCTAATTTGGGTAGCGCATTCCGTATGGATCATAAAACCCTTATGCTGCTTGTAGGCTGTGGAGCGGCTGGAGCCGTGTCGGGTATCTTTAAGGCCCCAATAGCCGGATTGGTATTTACGCTTGAGGTATTGATGATTGACCTTACTATGGCTTCGTTGTTACCATTGCTTATCACCAGTGTAACGGCAGCGTCGGTATCGTATGTGCTTACTGGCACCCAAGCCATGTTTCAGTTTCATTTGGATTATCCGTTCGCCCTTGAACGTATTCCGTACGCTATCGGGCTTGGCGTGTTCTGCGGACTTGTGTCGTGGTACTTCACTAGTTCTATGAATTGGATAGAAAATATCTTTGCACGTTATCCTAACCCTTACATAAAGTTTCTTATCGGAGGAGTATTGCTGAGTGTGCTCATCTTCCTCTTCCCTCCGCTTTACGGTGAAGGCTACGATACTATCAGTCTGTTGCTTAACGGTACTTCATCGCTCGATTGGGATACGGTAATGAACCGCTCTCTGTTTTACGGTCACGGCAACTTGCTTGTTATCTATTTGATACTTATTATCTTGTTTAAGGTATTCGCATCGAGCGCCACTAACGGTGGTGGAGGTTGCGGTGGTATCTTTGCTCCTAGTTTGTTCTTGGGCTGTATCGCCGGATTCGTGTTCTCTTATGTTTGCAATAGCTTTCATATTGGCGATATCTATATTCCGGAAAAGAACTTCGCCTTGATGGGGATGGCTGGTTTGATGTCGGGAGTAATGCATGCACCGCTTACCGGAGTGTTCCTTATAGCCGAACTTACCGGTGGTTATGGCTTGTTTTTGCCGCTTATGATAGTTTCGGTATGTTCTTATCTTACCATAATCATGTTCGAGCCGCATAGTATTTACTCCATGCGTCTTGCTAAAAAGGGAGAACTTATCACTCATCATAAAGATAAGGCCGTTCTTACGCTTATGAATATGGATAGCATTGTCGAGACCGATTTCTTGACGGTTCGCCCTAATATGGATTTAGGAGAAATGGTTAAAATTATCTCTAAGTCATTCCGTAATCAGTTCCCTGTAGTCGATGTAGGTGGCGAATTGATAGGCATGGTAGTGCTCGATGATATCCGTAACATCATATTCCGTCAGGAACTTTATCATCGTTTTCACGTAGAGGGATTCATGAAAGTGCCGAAAACAAGGATTGTGAATACTGATTCTATGGAAGAGGTTATGGAGAAGTTCGATACTACAGGCGCATGGAATCTGCCGGTAGTAGACAGGGAAGGCAAATATATAGGTATGGTGTCGAAGTCGAAGATGCTTAACACATATCGTCAGGTGATGGTGGACTTTTCAGAAGAATAAGTCTGTCTTTTAGTTGAACAAGTGAAATTAATTTATGGAAAAGAAAGATTTACGTATAGTATATATGGGGACTCCCGAGTTTGCGGTAGAGAGTCTTAAACGATTGGTAGAAGGTGGATATAATATAGTAGGTGTAATTACCATGCCCGACAAGCCCATGGGACGCCATGGAAGCGTACTTCAGCCCAGTCCGGTAAAGCAGTATGCAGTATCGCAGGGATTGAAAGTGCTTCAGCCAGAGAAATTGAAAAGCGAGGAGTTTGTAGAAGAGCTTCGTAGCCTTAATGCCGACCTTCAGATTGTAGTGGCATTCCGTATGTTGCCCGAAGTGGTGTGGAACATGCCGCGCCTTGGCACATTTAATCTTCACGCTTCATTGCTTCCTCAGTATCGTGGGGCTGCTCCTATCAATTGGGCGGTGATGAATGGTGATACAGAAACTGGTATTACCACTTTCTTCTTGAAGCACGAAATTGATACCGGCGAAATAATAGACCAGGTGCGTGTGCCTATTGCAGATACAGATAATGTAGAGGTGGTGTACGATAAACTGATGATGCTGGGAGGCGACTTGGTTCTTAAAACTGTAGATGCGATATTGGAAGGAAACGTAAAGACTACTCCGCAAGAAGAGTTGGCAAAGATAGAAGAATTGCGCCCGGCACCTAAGATTTTTAAAGAAACATGCCGTATTGACTGGAATAAAGGAGTGAAGAGTGTATACGACTTTATACGTGGTTTATCTCCTTATCCTGCTGCATGGACAGAGCTTTGCCAGGAAGGTATGGCTCCGGTTATGCTGAAAATATTCGAGACACGTAAAGAGTTCGTGGCGCATACACTCGCTCCGGGCACTATCGTTACAGACCATAAAACTTATTTCAAGATAGCGTCTACCGATGGATATGTAGACATACAGTCGCTGCAGCTGGCAGGAAAGAAACGTATGAGCGTAGCCGACTTTTTACGCGGTTACCGTCATTCCGAAGGCACATTTGTGAAATAAGTGAATTTATTTTCTTTGAACGGGCGCAGTATTTACCACTTGCGCCCATTTTTGTAATAGAATGCAGAAGAATACAGAAATGTCGGAAGAAGAGCTGTCTGATTTGTGTAGACAGGGAGACAACCGTGCACGCCGCGAGCTATATGAACGCTACTCGGGTGCGCTGATGGCTGTCTGTTTGCGTTATGTGGCAGACCGCGAGACGGCAGAAGATGTATTGCACGATGGCTTCATACGCATATTTCAGTCTATGAACCGTTTTACATATATAGGCGAGGGGTCGCTGAAAGCGTGGCTTTCCAGAGTCATGGCTAACGAGGCGTTGGGCTATCTTCGTAAGCATAACGCCCGTATGCAGCAAGAAGTCGATACAGACGAGATTCCGGATATGCCCGACGAAGACGAAGATGTAGACGATATCCCTCAATCGGTTTTGATGGAATTTATACGCCAATTGCCCGACGGATATAGAACGGTGTTCAACCTTTACGTATTCGAAGAGAAGAGTCATAAAGAGATAGCGTCGCTTTTAGGGATAACAGAACATACCTCATCGTCGCAATTCTATCGTGCAAAGTGTTTGTTAATGAAGAAAATAAAAGAATATAGGGAGAAGAACTTATGAAAAAAGAACAGGATAAATTGGCCGAGAGTCTGCGTAATCGGATGAAGGATTATTCCGAGCCGCTGTCCGAAGGATTGTGGGAGCGGATAGAGCACGATTTGCCGGCATCGCGTGTGCTTCCGTTTTGGCGGACACGTCGTTTTGCGGTGGCAGCAGCCGTTGCTGTCGTTGCCGTGTCTTCTGTCTCCATTTGGTTTATGACTTCTTCTCGTTTGTCTTCTATAGATGCAGGGCAGGATATTGCTGAGATGCTAACGGTGCCTACGGCTGTTTCGGCTACAGACGATGTAAAGCCTGTTGATTCAGAAGTGTTATCAGAAGAAGTGCAACGTTCTGCAGAAAAGTTATTGGCTACCCGTAGAGTTGCATCAAATGCTGAACCTATGTTATTGGCGTCTGTTCCGGCGGCAATATCTGAAGAAGTAGATGAAAAGGCGATATCTGAAGCGGAAAATATTAACGTTGCCTCTGAACAAGAAGATTCGAGCAATGCTGTAGAGCGCAAATCGTGGCGTAAGCAGGTAGAATCCGACCGCCGTCAGATGGAGCGCAATCGTCGCGGTTTGGCTGAAAGTAAGAAAAGAACCCGGAAATCATCATGGAGTTTCGGGGTAGCGGCGGCTAACACTCCGTCTTCTTCGGCTTCGATGAGCGAAACCGACTATTTATTGTCGCGTACAGCTATGTCGGGTGCATTGTTGATGGCTTCATCGCCAAATATTTTTTCTTCCAACGGTCAGACGGTGAGCGGTTACGAGTCGGAAAGAAAGACCGAAATGGATTATAAGATGCCGGTTTCGGTTGGCGCGTCTGTAAAATGGAACATCAACGATTTATGGGCTTTAGAGAGTGGAGTGTATTATACCTTCTTGGCTTCCGAGATGCATAATCAGTCGAACCCTAAGGTAGAAGAAAAACAGAAGTTGCATTACATAGGTATTCCGCTTAAAGTGCAGCGCACGTTTTGGAAGAACCGTCGTTGGGCAGTGTATGCATCTACCGGATTTATGTTAGAGAAATGCGTGAAAGCCACCCGTGATATTTCTTTTTATAGCGGAAATGTTTCTGCTTATGAATTAGGGAATAATATCCCTGTTACATCGGGCGTTCCAGCTTTTTCTGGCATACAGTCGTTTGTTCCTAAACATGATGGCGAAGCTAGTTGGGATTATACCGCAGCCGCATCTCAAGGCGAAGAGCATACTTCGTTTCATGTAAACCAGTTGCAGTGCTCGGCGTCTTTATCGGCTGGAGTGCAGTTAAACCTTGTTAAGCGTGTTGGCTTGTACTTAGAGCCGGGCGCTACTTATTACTTTAACGATGGCAGCGGTATAGAGACTATCCGAAAAGAGCATCCGCTTAATTTCAGCTTGCAGATGGGTATTCGTTTCGATGTTTCGAAATAATAAAACACTGAGGGCATGTCCTTTATGATATAAAGATGTCGCAATGTTCCAGATGGAATGTTGCGACATCTTTTTGCTTGTAATCTCATAAAGATTGCGGATAAAATTTTATGCTTTCTTGTTCAATTCTCTATTCTTAGCCTAAGTATATAAAAACTCAGCCTAAGAATATATAAACTTAGGTTAGGTTTATGTATACTTAAGCTAAGTTTATAGTTTTTCTTTCAATCGGCCCACTTTTTCATCGTATGCTTATTGTATTTTTTTGATATTTTTCATCGTGCTTAATAGCATAGGTGCGAATATCCTTATGCAGAAAGTAATGTTTTCATTTTTAATGTTTACCTTTGCATAAGGTCAGAATTATTATTCGGTGATTATTCGACCTATTTTATAAGTATATTAAGAATATAAATAAGTTATTTTATGAGTGAGTCATTAAAGATATCCCCTTCTTTATTGTCGGCCAATTTTGCGAACTTAGAGGCAGACATCGAAAAAGTGAACCGTAGCGAAGCCGATTGGTTGCACATCGACATTATGGATGGCGTATTTGTTCCTAACATCTCTTTCGGTTTTCCGGTATTGAAGTACGTGGCACAGCTTTCTACTAAGCCTCTCGATGTGCATCTCATGATAGTTCAGCCCGAAAAGTTTATCAATGAGGTGAAAGAACTGGGTACTATGATGATGAATGTGCACTACGAGGCATGTACTCATCTGCATCGTGTAATTCAGCAGATTAAGGCTGCCGGAATGCAGGCTGGCGTAACACTGAATCCGTCTACTCCGGTTTCATTGTTGGCAGATATTATAGAAGATGTAGATATGGTGTTGCTTATGAGTGTCAATCCGGGATTTGGCGGTCAGAAATTCATTCCGCATACGCTCGATAAGGTTCGTCAGCTTCGCGAGATGATTGACAAGACTTCATCGCACGCGCTTATCGAGGTTGACGGTGGCGTGAACTTGCAGACAGGAGCACAGTTGGTTGAGGCTGGTGCCGATGTATTGGTAGCCGGAAACGCTGTATTTAAGGCTCCCGATATGTGCGACATGATTCATCAATTGAAGAATTTGAAATAAGATGGGGTAGATGCCCGTTTGACATCTTATCCTTTTTCCCGGCTGACAATGGCTTTGGCAGTCGGGATTTTCTTTTCCGACTGTTTCCTGCCGGAGAGGAACACTGTTGTGTGGTGTCTGGCAGGCTGTTTGCTTTTAGCGGTGGCGTTAATGGTATGGGCTCATCGTAACGGCGGTTATAGGTTTCGTTTTACTTTCGGTGTGCTTTCGCTCGTTGCTTTCGGCTTGCTTGGGGCAATGCTTACTCAGCAAGAAAAGCGGAAGGTACAGTACGATTGGCCTATTGATGAGGCTACTTATATAGGTACGCTGGCTGAGGCTCCTGTACGGAAGGCTCGTTCATGGCAACTCACGCTAAATGTTGAGGCGGTTAGAGATTCGTTGCTTGGCTGGGTGCCGGTGGATAAAAAGGCTGTTGTTTATCAGATGCCTGATTCTACATGCAAGCCTTTGGTGATAGGCGATAGGATTTGTTTTAATGTGCGGATGTCAAGTCCGTCGGTAGAAGCGTCTCCATCTGTAGGCTTCGATTATGGAAATCATTTATTGCGTAGTGGAGTAGGAGGAAGAGCTGTGCTCTATCCCGGCAAACTGCTGGTGCTTTCTGCCGATGAAGGAGTGCCGATGTCACTAAAGCAGAATGCTTTGCGTTGGAGGGAGCGTGTGGTGTCAGTATTTCGTTCGTGGCAATTGTCGCCTGATGTGCAAGCCGTTGTTGCGGCATTGACGGTGGGCGATAAAAGCGGACTTTCTTCCGACTTGAAATCATCTTATAGCGCAGCCGGAACCAGTCACGTGTTGGCTTTGTCGGGATTGCATGTAGGCTTATTGTCGGCTATATTGCTGCTTGTGCTATCTCCTTTACGCTGGGTTCGAGGCGGACGATGGCTGTTGGTTGGTGTGTCTGTATGCGTATTGTGGTTTTTCGCCTTCATTACCGGATTAAGTCCCTCTGTAGTCCGTGCGGTGAGTATGTTTACTTTTTACGAAGTGGCGTTCGTGCTTTCCGAGAGTCGTTTCTCTGGCTTTTATCCGTTAGTGCTTACCGCATTCTGTATGCTCGTATATTGTCCCTTCTACCTGTTCGATGTAAGTTTTCAGTTGTCGTTCGTGGCGGTATTCTCTATATTATTCTTTTATCCATACTTTGCCGGACTGTTTGATATCAGTAACCGTGCGTTTCGTTTCGTATATCAAGCCGTATGCCTCTCATTGTCGGCACAGTTGGGCACATTGCCTTTGGTACTTTATTACTTCGGGGCATTTCCGGTGTACTTCCTTTTGGCTAACATCGTAGTTACTCCGCTTGCGGTATGTATATTACTGTTTACCATACTTTCATTAGCTTTTTCTTTTGTTCCATTCTTGTTAGGGTGGTTCTTGCTTCCATTGCAGTGGAGCGTTAGTCTGCTTAACGCCACTATGGAGTGGGTGAGCGGTTTGCCGGGAGCACAGATTACTTCTATTCATACTTCCGTAGTGCAGTCGGCATTGATGTTGTTCGGCTTGTATGTATTAGCTTTGCTTATGTCGAAATTCTCTTTCCGCCGTTTGGCGTGCTTGCTGCTTACGCTGAATGTGCTGGCTTTTTCTATATTAATAGATAGCTACTACCATAAAGACTCTCTTTTGTTCTATCATAAATCGGTATATCTTCGTAGCAACAGAGAAATGTCTAAACTGACTTCTGCACACCATATATATAAGGTGAAAGATTTGCATATCGCACTGATGAATGATGCCCGTTGGACTGGCTATTCCTCTCGGGAAAAGAAAAAACTGCACTACGCCTATCTGTGCGGCGGTTTTCGTGGCAACATAGAAGACTTGTCGCATCTGTTTGATATACACACCATCGTTTTCGACTCCGGCATTAATGAAAAATATAAAAAGCGATTGATGCAAGAATGCGATGCGCTCGGAATAAACTATATCGACTTATCGGGAAAAGGTTCTTATTCTATTCTTCTGTAGATAATGAAATTATTCGTATTTTTGTCGCTTAAATATATAGTAAAATAAGTTTTTTATATGCTTTCCAAAGTCATACTTCAATCAAACATTGACAAGGTGGCTAAAATCTTCGATTTGGCCGAAAATATAGTAATTGTTACCCACGTATCTCCCGACGGTGACGCACTGGGTTCCTCATTAGGGTTGCTGCATTTCTTAGAGACACAAGAAAAGAATGTGCATATCATAGTACCGAACGCTTTCCCCGATTTCTTGAAATGGATGCCCGGCGCAAAGGATATTATCCGCTACGATCGCTATTCTGATTTCGCTGACGAGCTGATAAAGAAGGCCGATGCTATTTGCTGCCTCGACTTCAACGCACTGTCGCGTATCGATGCTGTAGGTCCGGCTGTTGCCGCAGCCAAGTGCCGTAAGGTTATGATAGACCATCACCTTGGTCCTGAGGATTTCTGCGATGTAATTATCTCTCACCCTAATATCTCTTCAACCTCTGAGTTGGTGTTTCGTGTAATCTGCCGTCTTGGTGATTTTGAAGACATCACCCACGAAGGAGCCGAATGCATCTATACTGGTATGATGACAGACACCGGAGGCTTTACATATAACTCTAATAACAGAGAGATTTATTTCATCATAAGCGAACTGCTGTCTAAGGGCATCGATAAGGATGAGATTTACCGTAAGGTGTTTTATACTTACTCTGAAGACCGTCTGCGCTTGATGGGCTACGTGCTTTATGAAAAGATGCAGGTGTTCCATCAGTTCCGCACAGCTCTTATCTGCCTTACTAAAGACGACCAAAAGAAGTTCCGTTTCTCTAAGGGCGATAGCGAAGGATTCGTGAATTTGCCTTTACAGATTAAGAACATCTGCTTCTCTATATTCCTGCGCGAAGACACAGAGAAAAATATGGTGAAGGTGTCATTGCGTTCGGTAGGTGCTTTCCCGTGCAATAAGGTAGCTTCTGAATTCTTCAACGGCGGCGGTCATCTCAACGCATCGGGCGGTGAGTTTTACGGTCCGATGGATGAAGCTATAGAAGTGGTGAAGCGTGCATTAGTGAAATATGAAGATTTATTGCTAAAAAATCAGTAGTTAATCGATATTTGGATGAAATTGGTCTAAAAAAGGATAATAGGATACATTATTTAGATTCTAAATTAGTACTTTTGCTAAACAAACAAGGAAAAATGAAAACAATTAGATTTTTATTTGCCGGACTGATAGTCTTGGCTTTCTGCTTGCAGAGCTGTAACAACAGCAAGACATACGCTGAGATGAAGGAAGAAGAGGCAGACGCTATCAATGCTTGGATATTGTCGCACGACTATAAGATTATAAGCGAAAAAGAATTCTACGCTCAAGATACAATGACCAACGCGAACGAATTTGTACTGTTTGAAGAAAGCGGTGTTTACATGAATATAATGTGTAAAGGACCGAAGGATTCAAAAGGCGAATACAGAGGTCGTGTATTGAAGGACGGCTCTTACGAAATTCTTTCTCGATTTGTAGAGATAGCGATGCAGACTCGCGAAACTCCGAAAATGGAAGTTGGCGATACATTGTTGGCTAACATGAAGCTTTACGGTATGCCCAGCATGGAGTTGTTCCCCGAAGACTATAAGCTGACTATCAGCGGAAATTCTTATTCGGCAGCTTTCCAGAGCTATCGTAGTTACAGTATGTACGCTATGTACAGCACTACATCAGTTCCTTCGGGCTGGCTGCTTCCGTTGAAGTATCTTAAACCTGCACGTACACAGTCTACTGACGACGTGGCACGCGTGCGAGTTTTGGTTCCGCACGGACAAGGTACAAGTACAGCTTCAAAATATGTATACCCTTGCTATTACGAACTAACATATAATATAGGAAAATAATTTTAGTATTATGACGTTAATTAAATCTATTTCTGGCATCCGTGGCACTATCGGTGGTAGTGCAGGAGAGGGCTTGAATCCTCTGGATATTGTGAAATTCACATCAGCTTACGCCACACTTATCCGTCGTACAACAACTAAGAAGAGCAATCTTATCGTAGTTGGTCGCGATGCACGTATCTCTGGTGAGATGGTGAAGAACGTAGTTTGCGGAACTTTGATGGGAATGGGATTCGATGTGCTGAACATCGGTTTGGCTTCAACTCCTACTACTGAATTGGCTGTTACCATGTCGGGCGCTTGTGGTGGTATCATCCTTACTGCAAGTCACAACCCAAGACAGTGGAATGCTTTGAAGCTCCTTAACGAGCACGGAGAATTCTTGAATGCTGCCGAAGGAAAAGAAGTGTTGAGCATAGCTGCTGCCGACGCTTTTGAATTTGCTGATATCGATCATATCGGAAAATATACAGAAGACAATACATATAACCAGAAGCACATAGACAGTGTTTTGGCTTTGGATCTTGTAGACGTTGAGGCTATCCGTAAGGCTAACTTCAAGGTTGCTATCGACTGTGTTAACTCAGTTGGTGGTATCATCTTGCCAGAACTGTTGAAGCAGTTGGGCGTAGAACACGTAGAGAAATTGTTCTGCGAACCTACAGGCGACTTCCAGCACAATCCTGAACCTCTTGAAAAGAACTTGGGCGATATCATGGGATTGATGGCTAAGGGCGGAAACGACGTTGCTTTTGTTGTTGACCCTGACGTTGACCGTTTGGCTATTATCTGCGAAAACGGAAAGATGTATGGCGAAGAATATACATTGGTTACTGTAGCCGATTATGTATTGAAACATACTCCGGGCAACACAGTTTCTAACTTGAGCTCAACTCGTGCATTGCGCGATGTAACTCGTAAGTACGGTATGCAGTACAACGCTTCTGCAGTAGGCGAAGTGAACGTAGTTACCAAGATGAAAGAAACAGGCGCTGTAATTGGTGGTGAAGGTAACGGTGGAGTTATCTATCCGGCTTCTCACTACGGTCGTGACGCACTGGTAGGTATCGCTTTGTTCTTGAGCCACTTGGCACACGAAGGAAAGAAGGTAAGCGAATTGCGTGCTACTTATCCTAACTACTTCATCGCTAAGAACCGTATCGACCTTACTCCGGAAACTGACGTTGACGCTATTCTTGCTAAGGTGAAAGAACTTTATAAGAATGAAGAAATCAACGACATCGACGGTGTTAAGATTGACTTCCCTGACAAGTGGGTTCACTTGCGTAAGAGTAATACAGAACCTATTATTCGCGTATATTCTGAGGCTGCTACTATGGAAGCTGCCGACGAATTGGGTAAGCAGATAATGGATATCGTTTACAGCTTGGCTAAATAATTAGGTATTAGATTATATAGGTAAAGAACAAAAGGGCTGAGATTCAATAATCTCAGCCTTTTCTTTGATATGCCACGCGCTCGCTGCCGTTGCTTATGTGTATTATTCCGCAATACGTGAATCCGTATTTATCGAGTAGCTTACGCATTATGGTATTGTCTTCGTGAGTGTCTATCCTGATGTTGGGACATACAGAGAAGCTGTAGTTTATCAGCGTGTCGAATATGCCGTGCGCTTCGGGCAGACTGGTTATGCGGTGTATAACGTAATAATCTTGCGTATTGTCGAGCCATTCTCCATTATAAATGATAGAATACGTAGGGTCGGGACCAGGCTTTAGCGCAAAAGAACCTACCGCCTTTTCGTTATCGGTTATCAAGTAACAAGTACCGTCGTCTATGTCGGCTTTAACGGTTGCCGCTGCCGGATAACCTACAGGCCATTGTGTCAAGTTGCCGTTGCTTCGCATTATTTCTCTCGATGCGTCTATCAGAGTCATGATAGTAGGCAAGTCATCGGTTGTAGCTTTTCTTATTTTATAATCGTTCATCATAATTATGGTATTTACATGATTATCCCCCTCAACTTTCCATATCTATACAGAACGCTGAGAGGGATACTCACTCATTGTCTTATTTCGTTAAAATACCAACTTCGCCGATAGATGTACATTGCTGTCCATTGATTTCGGCTGTAGGAACCAGTTTGAAATAGCGTGCGTTATAAGCCTTTCCGAATCTTACGAAGTACGGAATAGGATTATGCATGATATTGCTGAACTCGTTGCTGGCTTCGCATTTAGTCCAACTGTTACCATCGTTGCTCACGTAGAATTCGTATTTGTAGATAGTACCTTTCAAGTTATCGTCGGCTGCCGGAGCATAGCAGAATCCCTTAACTGATACGTCTTTACCCATATCTACGGTAAGAGCTTGCAAGCCATCGCCACGATAAACGGTCTTGATGTTGCCATCTATTGCCGATTGCATAGCGTTGTTTCCGTTGGCTATCTTCCATTCTTTCACATCTACATCGCTCAACTTCAGCTTTTCGCTGTTATCGGCTATCGGTTTAGCGTAATACAGTCCGGCGTTCGCTATATTGGCAGTGCCACGGCATGAGCGGATAGTTACGCGTATACGTTCGGGTGTGCAGTCAGAGAACCGAATCAGACGTTTATATCCCACGGTAGTGCCTTCGCCCAAGTAAGTCAATTTGCCATTGATGAGCGCTTCTACCAAGAAGTCCTCCATGCGCTGACCCTTTGTGATGTCTTCTTGCAGCATGAATGCATTAACTGTAGCACCCTTCTTTACGGCATACTCGTAAGTCTTGCCGTTGGTACCTGTCCACGCCTTGTTCTTAGCCAAGTAGTTTTGCGAGAAAGTCTCTTTAAGGTAAGCCGAGAATTCGCACAGACGAATCGAGTCATTTTCGTGTATATGTCCGCGCTGATCGGGCGGAATGTTAAGCAACAATACCGAGTTATATCCTGCCGACTGGAAATAAATGTCGCTCAGGTTCTTCAGCGATCTTACCTGATTATCTTGCGATGCGTGATAGAACCATCCCGGACGTATAGATACGTCAACTTCCGATGGGTACCAATGCATTTCTGTAGCTTTGGCTACCATTTCGCGGCTACCCAAGTCATTCTTCATACCGTCTATATTCAATGCCGTATTGTTTTTTGCGGCTTGAGGCAGACTAGACGGTGTAAGCACTGTTGCGCTCCATTCAGTTTCACGTCCCAAGCCTCTTTCGTTACCTACCCATCTAACATCGTCGCCCATAATAGCCGTTACCGCCTTTGGTTGCAGACGATGGATAGTGCTAAGAACGCTATCCCAGTCATATTCTTGTTTCTTTCCGTTAGGACCTTCACCATTTGCTCCGTCAAACCATACTTCGTGTACTTCGCCATAGTTGGTCAACAATTCAGTAAGCTGTTCTATGAAGAAGCGATTATAAGCCGGCGTATCTCCGTAGCATTTAGCGTTTCTATCCCACGGTGAGAGGTAAACTCCGAACTTCAGCCCATACTTTTTGCAGGCATTTCTGAGTTCTCTTACCACATCGCCTTTTCCATCTTTCCATTTCGATGATGCTACGCTATGTTTTGTTGTTTTAGAAGGCCACAGACAGAATCCATCGTGATGTTTGGCAGTTATGATAGCCATTTTGAACCCTGCGTTTTTTAGGGTGCGTACCCATTGTTCGCAGTCCAGGTCGCTTGGGTTAAAGATAGAAGGATCTTCCTTTCCGTTTCCCCATTCGTTGCCTGTAAATGTGTTTACCCCGAAGTGAAGGAATGCGGTAAGCTCCATTCTTTGCCATTCAAGTTGCTGCTTTGTAGGTACAAGTCTCGAAGCCATGTCTATTTTCTCTGCTGCAGTTGCGTTAGCAGGAAATACCACTTGCTTTTCGAAATACTTTTGTGCCATTGCGCCAGTAATGGAACTTGCCACAAATAGCGATGTCAATAATAAGTGTTTCATGTTGGTTAGGTATTAATTTTAACTTCTCTCTAATTGTTGGTTCGTAAAGGTACGTATAAAGATTTTATTGTACAATTCTGTGGTTCAAATTTAGTTGTAAATATAAAGGACCAAATTCGAAGACTGCTCTTTTTTTTAATGCGAGTGGCTAAAAAAAGTTTAGAATGGAAACGGTATGTAAAACTTTATAAATGCAGTGCTTAATTATTCTTCGAGTTTCTATAGATAGGATTAATGTATGTGAATGATTGGTTCTTTATTTCACATCTTGTTTAGAACATTAAGTGTATAATATTGCCTCGTTTGGGTATAATTTAGAGAAAATGAGAAAAAATTTAGGATTTCTGTCCTTTTTTGAATCTTTCATTTGTATTACTAACGTTATTAGATTTTAAAAATAATAGCCTATGGAATATGCATTGAATTAAAAACAAGAAAACCTTAATCAACATTCTTCCTCTTTTATTTTCAGATTAATTATCCGGGGTCTCGCAAACGCTGACAGAAATCGGAAATAGATTATCGTTTTAGTGAACCATATGAAGTTTGTTGATTGTATTGAGTCATTTAGTAATAAATTTATAAATCAATAAAATTTGAAAAACATGAAACGATTGAGTTTTTTATTTCTGGTTGTAGCTTGCGTTGTATTTTCTTCGTGTAGAGAAGATGACGATAATCAAGCTTATTCTATTACTACACTTGCCGGTTATGGCGGTGCTGTTGCAACAGCAGATAAGGGAGTTGCTTTAGAAGGAGAAACCGTGACTGTTACGGCTACTCCTGCAGAAGGTTTTCTTTTTAAACAATGGAAAGTGAGAGTTGGTAATACTGTGATAGATAATGTAGAGGCTAATCCTGCCACGTTTACCATGCCTGTAGAAAATGTAGTAATTATTGCTACATTTATGATAAGAAATGATGTACTTGAAAGAATAACTGACCCTGCATTGAAAGCTTATTGTCAGTCAAGAATGGATGCAGAGCAGAATATAGACGGAGTAATTTATCCTAAATGGGATACGAATGGCAACGGAATTCTTTCTCCTGATGAAGCCGCAGCGGTAAAAGCTATTGATGTTACAGGTGGAATTAATGGTACTAAAATAAAGAACGTTGATGAATTAGTCGAATTTAAGGGACTGGAGATTTTGAAAGTCAGAGAAAATGATATTTCTACATTAGAGGTTGTATGGTCTAAGTTGGTAAAACTTGATTGTAGCCATAATAAATTGACTAAGTTGCTTACAGGACGAAGCGGTAAACTAAAAGAATTGTATTGCAATAACAATCATTTGCCTTCCGCTAATTTTAAAACTATGGCGTACGATAATGGTTATATGCTTCATTGCGGTAATCAGACTACAGAAGAAGGAGAACCCCAAACTTTTGCAGCCACATTGACAGAAGAACAAATCGCTTTTTGGGATAGTAATCTAAAGGAACTTAGCGAGAATGCTAATGTGGAAACTCAGACGAGACCGTGTGCAGATGTCTTTTTGACAATAACTTCAGCAAGAAAAACAACGGATTGGAGTAATATAGGGTTAACCCTTGAAGATGGTAAAGGCGCGTCAATATCTGTGTATTTATATGGAGAGGAATTAGACCCTGGGGAATATACTGCAGAAGATATTAGTTGGGGGTATGTAACAGTGCCAGGTGGTGGAAGTTATCGAGACTTAGATTATGAAGATTCTGGATCTATTACAGTAAAATATGATGAAGAGACCAAGATATATACTATTGAGGGAACATTGATTCTGCAGCAAGATTCATCATATCCTTCTGTAAATGCTGTAGGATTTAAGTATGTAGGAACTTTATAATTCTCAAAATATAAAATTTCATTAGCTTTCCTGTCCTTTTTTAAGCGGATTGATTGTATTATTAATGTAGTTGTAATAGTAAAACGAAAGTATGGATAAGAAAGAATTGGAAATATTGCTTCGTAAAGCGGAAGCTTTAGGTAATGATATCAAAGAAATGGAGTCGATAGATGTACAAGCGGCTTATCGGAAGTCTCAGATGAAAATAAAGCGTCAGAATAATAAGAGACTATATAATCTGTTGGTGCGTTGTGCTGCATTTCTGACAATTCCTTTATTGTTGGCTTCATTGGGGTTGGGTTATTTATATTTTTCAGCACCCAAAGAAGACATGAAATATGTAGAAGTTACATCTACTATGGGGACGGTAGTACGTTATGAACTACCTGATCATTCAGTTGTATGGCTCAATTCGGGTAGTAAGTTGCGTTATCCCACTGTTTTCAAAAAAGATAATCGTAATGTAGAGCTGGCAGGAGAGGCTTATTTCCAAGTAGAGGCAGATAAGAAGAGTCCGTTTTATGTGAACACACCTAATGGGCTGAGCGTATATGTGTATGGTACACAATTCAACGTTACTGCTTATGATGATGATAGTTACATAGAGGCTGTATTAGAGAAAGGAAAGGTCAATGTGGTGACTCCTGATAAGGAGACAATAACATTGATTCCCGGTGAGCGGTTGTTTTATGATAAACAAACTTGTCATGTACAAAAAGATCTGGTAGATGTTTATGGTAGAGTGGCATGGAAAGACGGTAAGTTGGTATTTAGAAATGCTTCGTTGAAAGAAATCTTTAGACGACTTGAACGCCATTTTAATGTAGACATAGAATTTAATAATAATTCTGGAAAAGAGTATAGTTACAGAGCCACTTTCAGAACTGAAACATTGACTCAGATATTAGACTATTTGGCAAAATCGGCAAACTTGAATTGGAAGATTCTGACAGCCGAACAAAAAGAAGATGACACGTTCACTAAAACGAAAATAATAGTAGATTTATATTAATAATCATTTGAAAAAACACGGTAGCCTATGATAACACATTGATAAAATGAAAAAAGGAAGAAAGTCACTACCAACGACTTTCTTCCTAAAAAATAAGATTCACGGTGCAGGGTCTCGCAAACGCTAACCGGAATCAAAAACTTAGTTCATTCAGTAATAAACTTTAGTCAGCTACAAATGTATGAAAAAACATCATTCATTTATTGCATTATATTCTAAATATGCTTTAAATCTAAAACTTCCTTTAGCTATGAGGGTCAGTTTAGCGCTACTTATTGCAGCAACATTTCAACTTTCTGCCGCCACTGGTTATGCACAACGCATACGTGGGGCTATTTCGATGAGTAAAGTATCTATTGAACAGGTACTTAATAAAATAGAGGAATCTTCAGATTATGTATTCCTTTATAATGATAAGGCTATTCAGAAGAATAGAATAGTATCAGTGAATAATAAATCCGGCAAGATACATGATATTCTGGATGAAATATTCCAAGGTACTTCCATTTCTTATACTGTAATGGATAAACAAATCATTCTTTCCGCAAAACCGCTGTCGCAGAATGCAGAGGACGATGCGGTTATTCCAGTAAGAGGTGTAGTTCGCGATGCGAAAGGAGACCCTCTTATTGGAGTAAACGTAAAAGTAAAAGGTTTGAGTATCGGTACTATTACTGATGTAGATGGTATTTTTACGATTAAGACGAAAAAAGGAAGTGTTCTCGAATTTTCGTATGTTGGATATACAGTCCGAAACGTAACAATTACCAGCGATAAGCCTTTGACTGTTGTTCTTCAAGAAGACAATGCTGTGCTTAACGAAGTTGTTGTCACTGCATTGGGTATCAAGCGTTCTGACAAGGCTTTGAGTTATAACGTGCAAAAATTGGGTTCCGACAAGTTTACGGCAGTCAAAGAAGCCAGTGTTCCTAATGCGTTGAACGGCAAGGTAGCAGGTGTTACAATCAGTCAGGGAGCTTCTGGTATCGGTGGCTCTACAAAAGTTGTGATGCGTGGTAGTAAGTCTGTAAATGCAGAAGGAAATAATAATGCACTGTACGTATTAGATGGCATACCGCTTCCAGACCTTTTCCCACGAAGAGGAGCTACTTCTAACGCACAGTATGGAGGTGTGGACGAAGGTGACGGTATCTCTAATATTAATATGGAAGATATAGCAGAAGTCACAGTGTTGACAGGACCGTCTGCTGCAGCTCTTTATGGTGGTCAGGCTGCCAATGGTGTTATTATGTTGACTTCTAAACAAGGCGGATTGAAGGATGGTAAACCTCGCGTTTCGTTCTCTCATTATTCTGATTTCTATCAGCCGCTTCTTTTGCCGAAATTGCAAAATTCGTACGGAAGCCGTACTGATGAATTCTCTAGTTGGGGACCGAAGTTGGATACCCCGGCAAATTATGATCCGGCAGATTTCTTTGATACAGGTATGAGCTTCTCAAATAGTATTGGTGCGCAATTAGGTAATGAGAATCATAAATCTTATGTTTCTCTATCTTCTTACAATGCTAGGGGAATAGTTCATAATAATAACCTTGACCGTTATAATATCTCATATAATGGTACTTATGCTATTACTGATAAGCTTTCTTTGGGTACTACCTTTATGTACGTAAACAAGAAAGCGCAAAATATGCTTTCTCAGGGTGACTATTACAACCCGATTGTTCCTATTTATCTGTTTCCTCGTGGTGATAATATAGATAAGTATAAATCTTATGAACGTTATAGCGCAGATAGAGGATTCCCTGTTCAGTTCTGGCCTTATGGCGACCAAAAGAGAAGCATACAGAACCCGTATTGGATTACGCATCGTAATTTCAATATTAATCATAACGAACGATTCATTATTGGTGGAAGTTTGAAGTATACGTTTAATGAGTCTTTTAATATTAGCGCACGTTTCCGTACAGACCGCGATAATAAGAAGAATGAGATTAAAAATCATGCATCTACTTTGTTGTTATTGGCCTCTGGTTCGGATAAAGGTTCATATCTGTTAGCGACAGAAAAGAACATTCAGGATTACGGTGATGTGATTGCCAACTTTCAGAAAACAGTATCCGACTGGGGATTTGTAGTTAATGCGGGTGCAAGTTTTAAGAATGCGTCATTCGATTACGTAGCGAATTCTAATAAATTGGAGTTCGGAGCACCTCTTGCCAGTGTAGCCAATAAATTTACATTGAACAACCTTACTCCAGAACCTCAATATCAGGAAGGTAAAAAGATGAAGTCGCAAGCTGTGTTTGTAAGTGCTTCTGTAGATTGGAAACGAAAAGTGTTCCTTGACTTAACAGGACGTAACGAGTGGACTTCATTGCTTGCTAATACTCAAAATAAGAGCTTTTTCTACCCGTCGGTTGGTATGTCTTTTGTTTTGACGGAATTTTTTAAAGTGCCAGAGAAGATTTTAACGTTCTCTAAACTGCGTTTGTCGTATGCTAAGGTTGGAAACGTACCTATGTCGCTTGCAGGAATTACAATTCCGTCCTATCCTATTAGCCCTGGCGGTGGTGTCAGCATCAATCCTGACTTGCCTATTAATAACTTGAAATTTGAAAAGACACAATCGTTTGAAGTTGGTTTGAACGCCCGCTTCCTAAACAATAAATTAGGATTGGACATAACCTACTATAACGCTAACACATACGACCAGTTATTCAAGTTTAGAGCACCCGAAAGTAGTGGTTACGCCAACTTCTATGTTAATGCTGGTAAGGTAAACAATAAAGGTTTTGAGGCTTCTATTGATGCTGACTTGACATTTGGAGAATTTAATTATTCACCAAGACTTACGGTTACATATAATAAAAACAAGATTGTAGAGTTGGTTAAAAACATTCCGAATCCGTTTACAGGAGCTGAGATGAACGTTTCACATTTCGATATGGGTGGACTATCTTATTCTTTCCGTAACTATATTGATGAAGGCGGTTCTATTGGTGATATATACGTTAATTCGGTCAAGAAAGACGGAAACGGATATGTGTATGTAAATCCGAATACTCTGAGTATGATGGTAGATAACGAGAACCTGATATATGCAGGAAATACCAATCCTGATTGTTCTCTCGGATTTAACAATACGTTCAGCTATAAAGGATTTACCCTTTCTTTCCTCGTTGATGCACGAATTGGTGGACGGGTAGTTTCTGCCACACAAGCGGTCTTGGACTCTTTTGGAGCATCTGAGCAGTCTGAAAAGGCACGTGATAACGGCGGTGTGTATGTAAACGGAATACTTATGGATGCAGAAACATATTACACTCAAATGGGAGCTGGTACAGGTGTATTGTCTAATTATGTATACGATGCTACCAATATTCGTTTGAGAGAAGCTTCACTTTCTTATCAGTTTAAACCGCTGTTTAAGAATTTTGTGAAGGATTTAACTCTGTCCATAACCGGACGCAATTTGTTTATGATTTATAATAAGGCTCCTTTCGATCCGCAGTTGACTTCTTCTGTGGGTACTTTCTATCAGGGTATTGATTATTTCTTGATGCCAAGTTTAAGAAGCTTTGGCGTGAGTCTTAAATTTTCGTTATAACTAAATTAACAAACAGATGGAAATGAAAACAAATAATAGATATTTCAGAAAAGGTCTGCTTCTCGTTTCTTCTTGTTTCTTGTGGATGTTGGGAGCTTGTACGGGAGATTTTATGGAGACAAATACCGACCCTAATGCAGTAACCGAAGAAGAATTGGGATATGACAACTTGGGTACGGGATCGATGATAACGCAGATGCAATATCAGATGTATCCATGTATTACAAAAGACCAGAATGTAGATGTTAATAACTATCAGAAAATATTCAGTCTTGCCGGGGATATCTTTTCCGGACATCAGGGCGCATCAAATATGTTCGATAATAATGGAAAAAACAATACTACATATGATATGTATCCCGATTGGTGTGCCGCAGCTTATACTGTAGCATATCAGAATTATATGACTCCTTGGTATACACTTTACACCAAGAAGAATATCAATCCTTCTACATTTGCGGTGGGACAGATATTAAAAGTTTTTGGTATGCATCGTATTACAGATATGTATGGCCCTATTCCTTATAAGGATTTTGCACCTGCCTCTAATGTTCCGTTCACTTCACAGCGGGCTATTTATGAGCAGTTCTTCAGTGAACTGGATGAAGCAATCAGTATATTGAAAAAATTTATCAAGGATAATCCAGGGGCAAAACCATTGGCAAACTATGATAAGATTTATGGCGGTAATTTTGAGAAATGGGTGAAATTTGCCAATTCTTTAAAGTTGCGTTTAGCCATTCGTATAGTATATGCAGACGAGGCTTTGGCTCAACAGAAGGCAGAAGAAGCGATAAGGGATGGTGTATTTGCTGATAATGAGGATAACGCTATGCTGAAAGTGGACGGTTCGGCAACTGTAAATCCTCTGTATATGATTTGTTACACCTATAATGACAGTCGTTTGGGAGCAACTATGGAGAGCTATTTGAAAGGCTATGATGACCCTCGTCTTGATATTTGGTTCGCCAAATCGGAAGTCTCGGAATTTAAAGAATATAACGGAATTAGATGCGGAAGTATTTTCAACGGAAACGATTACAAAGTCTTTTCTAATCTGAATATCTCTTCAAGTACACCTATTCAGTTTATGAATGCTGCAGAGGTTTACTTCTTGCGCGCTGAGGCTGCCTTGCGCGGATGGAATGCAGGAGAAGATGCAGGAGCATTATACGAAAAGGGAATTATGACTGCTTTCTCTCAACCGTTGGGGGGTACTCAGTCTAAGGCTGGAGACGCAAGTGTATATATGAAAGGAACTACATTGCCGAAAGGTTATGTTGACCCGAAAAATCCAAGCTATAGTGATAACGGAACTGGACAAGTTTCTGTGAATTGGGCGGATGCTACTGATTTTGATGAGAAGTTAGAGAAAATAATAACTCAAAAGTGGATTGCCCTGTTCCCGGACGGGCAAGAAGCGTGGAGCGAGTTTAGAAGAACCGGATGTCCAAGAGTGATTAGGGTGGCTACCAATAATAGTAGTGGGCGCATTGACACTAAAAAGCAAGTGGCAAGATTGCCTTATCCTACTAACTTGATGAAAGATTATCCTGATTTGGCACAACAAGCAGTGAATAATCCTGAGTTTTTGGATGGTGCAGATAATGGCGGCACAAAACTATGGTGGGATAAAAGAAGCGATAAACCTTATCAGAATTAAAATAATGTATAATATAGTAATTGTATGTTGATATGAAAAACAATCGAATAATAAAATTTCTGTGTTGCATATTTATGGTGACACAGATTATAGGGTGTAACGATTGGATAAAAGACGAGCCGATAACTCTACCGGAAATGAGATACAAAGACTTGACACCGGAAGAAGAAGAAGCTTTGATTGCTTACAAAAATTCGGATCATAAGATATTCTTTGCGTGGATGAATTATAGCCCTGCTACTCCTTCTATGCAGACTCGTTTAAGAGGCATCCCTGATAGTCTTGATATCGTTTCTTTCTTTACAGGATATGTGAATAATGAACAGAACCGAGAGGACGTGAAATTCCTTCAGGAACATAGGGGAACCAAAGTGTTGCTGACAATGTGGCCTGACCCTTATTTTGCTGTTGGTTCAGAAGGTGAAGAGGATTTGGATTCAATGATAGTTTATGCTGAAAACTTGGTTGATTCCATTTATACATGGGGATTGGACGGATTTGATTTGGACTACGAGCCTAGTTTTGGCGGAGATAGTTATTCTACAGAAATGATGCGTACTTTCATTAATGTAATGAGTAAGTATTTAGGTCCAAAGTGTGATGAGAAGTATAATGTTAATGGAAAGCATAAACTATTGGTTGTAGATGGTCAGTGGAATGATTCTGAATATGCAGACCGCTTTGATTATTTCATTGGTCAGGCATATAGCTCTGAGTCAGAAAGTTCTTTGGATAATAGATGCAATGGTGGATGGCAAGATTATGGAAAAGGATTTCCCGATGAAAAGAGAATTTTCTGCGAATGGGTAAGTCAAGTAGGTAACGCATTTGGACAAGGTGGAGTGAACTATCAGTATAAAGATGGAGTTATTCCTAGCTTGTGGGGTATGGCACATTACGCTGTAGAGAGTCCAAAGAACGTAGCTGGTTGTGGCGTTTATGTATTGCAATTTGCATATGCCGAAGGAAATCATTTGAATTTGCCCGTACCGCCTAATAATTATTATTACGCACGTCAAGCTATTCAAATTATGAATCCGGCAGGTGGAGCTGTAAAAGATAAGCCAACGGAATAAAGTGGAGAAATTGAGGAATAGAAATATTTTAAAGTTTTAAAGAAATGAAGATAGCATTTACGAAAAATATATGGTCTATTGTTTGCCTTGCATGTTTTGTTCTTGTTGGAACATCTTGTAATAAGAACATTGGTGTGGAGGCTGTGTATATTACAGCTGCTGAAAAATCTTCTGTTACGACTTTTTCAGCAACGAATGAGAATGATGAATTCGGAATAACAATATCTAGTTCGTTGATTGCGAATTCTGATATAGAAGGTGAATTGACAATTGACAATTCATTGGTGGAGCAATATAACAGAAACCATGGTGAATCTTATAAGGCATTGCCAGAAGGTGCTTGTGTTTTGTCTAACAATTTAGTAATGGTGGAAAGTGGTAAGTATCGTTCCGAAGTAGCTAAGTTGGTGGTAAAGGATATAGATGCAATAAAAAAAGGTGTCAATTTCTTGTTGCCTGTAAAATTAATCAGTAAAAACAAGGACTATCCAAGTTTGCCAGGAAGTGACGTATTGTATATTATTGTAAACAGGAAGCTGCTTGTTGATGTTCCTAAATTGAACGGACAGAATTATTTCAAGATAAATTTCAAGGATAATGATGTTAGCCGATTCCAGAATATGAGTGCGTTTACTATCGAAGCTAGAGTAAGTATGTGGGAATTCCCTAAATATTATGGAGGTAATCTGATGGGGGTTATAGGATTCCCGGTAGGAGAAAATGCAGAGAAAGGAACTTGGATTTTCGTAGACGGAACTCCTGACCGTGTAGGTGGAGAAGGTAATGTACCTGTGTTTATGTTTGCAACGAAAGGCTGGTCTGTGTATGCAGGTAAATTGGGTTATACACTCGATAAAAATGCTTGGTATCATGTAGCCGGAGTTTTCGAAAACAATACATTGTCTTTGTATATTGATGGAATTTTGTTTGTGCAAGCTGAATACGCAAAACCAATTTCTTTATCGGATGAGTTCTATATAGGTGCGGCACCTGGGGTACAAAATGGCTTCCATCTTAAGGGTGCCGTAAGTGAAGCTCGCTTTTGGACTAGAGCGTTGACTGCTTCCGAGTTGAAGAATCCGCTTCATCGTTGTTTTGTTGAAGTAGATAGTGACGGGTTAGAAGGATACTGGAAATTGGATGATAAGAGTAATGAATGTAAGGATTATACTGGACATGGACATACGGCAGTAAAACAGGGAAGCGGTGAACTTGAATGGCTTCAAGAAGTGCCTTGCCCTTAATCTTGTAGAATAGATTGTTTACTTCGGTCTATAAATTAATATTTAGCGACTGTCACTATAAACTTAATAGTACAGTCGCTAGTACTTACGTTTTTTCAGGTACAAAGAGTGATAGGTTACCCGTTAATCTGTTACCTTTGTACCTGTTTTGTTGTAAATGTAATAGAAAGCCTATGAATATATTAGTGACGGGAGCCAACGGACAGCTTGGCAATGAGATGCAGTTGGTATCGAAAGGCAGTGAGCACCGGTTTATATTTACCGATGTAGCCGACGGATATATTAAACTTGATATCACCAGCCTTGACGCTATTCGTGAAATGGTGCGACAGGAAAAGATAGATGTGATAGTGAATTGCGCTGCCTATACCAATGTGGATAAGGCGGAGACCGATTTCGCGATGGCCGATTTGCTGAATAATACCGCGGCCGGAAATCTTGCGGTAGCTGCAAAGGAAGCGGGAGCCACGTTGATTCACATCTCTACCGATTACGTTTTTCAAGGCGATAGAAACGTACCTTGCCAAGAAGATTGGGCAACTAACCCTTTGGGAGTATATGGCCGTACTAAGTTGGCAGGCGAGCAGAGCGTTCAGAAGTCGGGAGGCAACTATATCATTATACGTACAGCATGGTTGTATTCACCTTTCGGCAAGAACTTCGTAAAGACAATGCGTACGCTTACCGCCACAAAAGACACACTAAAAGTAGTGTTTGACCAAGTTGGTACGCCTACCTATGCGGCAGATCTTGCGGCGGTAATTTATCACATTATCGAAACAAATCAGTTAGATAAACAAGGAATCTATCATTTCAGCAATGAAGGAGTATGTTCTTGGTACGATTTCGCCAAAGTGATATGTACATTAAGCGGAAACACCTGCGATATTCATCCATGCTACAGCAGCGAGTTCCCAAGTCCCGTAGAGCGTCCGCACTTCTCTGTGCTCGACAAGCGAAAAATAAAAACCACCTTCGGCATAGAAGTACCTTACTGGATAGACTCTTTAAAGAAATGCATTTCAAGATTAGGTGATTGAAACAAAAAAAGCGAGCCATAACGACTCGCTTTTCCTATATGTTATATATGTGTCTTCAGATTATTCGCCACAGATAGCAGCTACACCCGGAAGAACTTTACCTTCGATAGCTTCGAGCAAAGCACCACCACCAGTAGAGATGTAAGAAACCTTGTCAGCCATACCGAACTTGTTGATACAAGCTACAGAGTCACCACCACCAATCAATGAGAATGCACCGTTAGCAGTAGCTTCTGCGATTGCTTCAGCGATAGCTCTTGAACCACCTTCGAAGTTAGGGAATTCAAATACACCAGCAGGACCGTTCCAAAGGATAGTCTTAGCACCGATGATAGCGTTGCGGAAGTTTTCGCGAGACTTAGGTCCTGCATCAAGACCCATCCATCCTTCAGGGATGTTAGCGTTGTCAGCAATCTGAGTCTTAGCGTCGTTAGAGAAGCTGTCAGCTGCGATACAGTCAGTACCCAAAACCAAGTTTACACCTTTAGCCTTAGCCTTAGCGATGATTTCGAGAGCCAAATCAAGTTTGTCATCTTCTACCAAAGAAGTACCGATGTGTCCACCCTGAGCTTTAGCGAAAGTAAATGCCATACCACCGCAAAGAATCAAGTTGTCTACTTTGTCCATCAAGTTTTCGATGATACCAATCTTAGTAGAAACCTTAGAACCACCCATGATAGCAGTGAACGGACGTTTGATGTCTTTCAATACGTTGTCTACAGCCTTAACTTCTTTTTCCATCAGGTAGCCCAACATCTTGTGGTCAGCGTCGAAGTAGTCAGCGATAACAGCTGTAGAAGCGTGTTTACGGTGAGCGGTACCGAATGCGTCCATTACATAGCAGTCAGCGTATGAAGCCAAAGTCTTAGCGAAATCTTTCTGACGAGCCTTCATTTCTTTCTTAGCTGCTTCGTAAGCAGGATCTTCTTTTTCGATACCTACTGGCTTACCTTCTTCTTCAGGATAGAAACGAAGGTTTTCGAGCAACAGAACTTCGCCTGCTTTCAGAGCAGCGGCAGCGTCCTGAGCTTTAGCGCAGTCGGGAGCGAATTTAACAGGAGTGCCAAGAGCTGCAGAAACAGCGTCTACAATCTGGTTCAGAGAATATTTAGCATTGACTTTGCCTTTAGGTTTACCCATGTGCGACATGATAATAAGAGCACCGCCATCGGCAAGGATCTTTTTCAAAGTAGGCAGGGCACCGCGAATACGGGTGTCGTCAGTGATTTTACCATTTTCGTCCAAAGGTACATTGAAGTCTACGCGGACGATTGCCTTTTTGCCGGCAAAGTTAAATTTGTCAATTGTCATCATAATCTCAATATTTTTGTTTAAAGTTGTTATTGATTTCTTTTCTTAGATGCAGCGCAAAGTTAAGAAAAAAATGCGATGGCAAAGTTTTAATACCGATTATTTTGTGGCGATTTGTTGTTTGCCTTGTCGCAGATTGCGCTAAATGTAGTATATATAGGTGCAGATGTGCTAAAATGTAATCTGTACGAAGCAAAATAAAGAAGCCTCTGCTTTGACCGTGATGGGTTGAAGCAGAGGCTTGTGAAAAAAAGGTTGGGAGATATTTATATCTTAGAAGTTGTAGTTAAGACTCACACCGAATACTTTGTTGCTACGGCTGTATACGTCCTTGTCGTTTGTAGTAGGCAGCTGCATAGCTGTAAGGGTAGAAGTACGTACTCCTGCTTTTTCGTAGTCTTTATAGTTAGTCCAGAAGTAAGCAACGTCAAGGCTGAGGCGTTCGCTGAATTTCAGACGTGCTCCGAAACCTAATGAGTATGAGCTACAGTAGAAGCTGGTATCGCCCTGGAACTCATCGCTAAGTCCGTAGCTTGTCTTTTGGAAACCGCCACTAAGAGTAAGCTGGCTTGTAGCGTCCCATTCCAAACCACCAAGGTATTCGTGAGTGCCGCGTTTCAGCTTTTTCTGCTTGCCGTTTGCCATACCTGCTCTCTTATCGTCGAAGAAGTGATATTCTACCGCGGCGCGTAGAGTAGGTAAAATTTCGTATTGAGCGGCTGCAGTAAGCATTGAAGGTATATCGCTCGGAGTATTCACACCGTTTTCAAACGGAGCCATATATGCTTTTGCTGCTTCTGGATACTCCAAAGTACGAGTATCGTTTTCAATGTTCATGTTTGCTCTGAACTCATATTTTGTAGCCAAGTTAAGACGACCGAATTTGGCGTCGAAACCTACGATAGGAGTCAATCCCCATCCTGTCTGGTCGCAGTCTAGTTCGATTTTAGTCTGTTCCAATTGCTGTTGCATAGGCTGCATAATTCCTTGTGCCTGAGCTGTAGCCTGTTCTTTTGTCATTCCGGCTGCCATATATTTGCCTATAATGGCAGTTCCCAGTTCTGTAGCCGTGTTTTGGTTGAGGGCGAGTTTCAAGAAACCGTTGTAACCTCCGCTGAAGTAGTTCATGCGTGCTCCGGCAAAGAAAGAAACGTGCTCTGTTATCTTATAAGTAAGGCCAAGCTGGATTCCGTAAATAAACTGACGTCCTTCCATGGCTGTCTGTATATTGTATTTGTCGGGAGTCATGGCGTAGCCAAAGTTCTGGCGAAGTCCGGCTGTAGCTTGTGTTACCAATCCGATAGCTGCAGCGTCGAACATAGGCAAACCTTGGTCGAACGATGCTTTACCGCCACCACCTACTACAGTAAATCCTCCTGAGATGGTCCAGTCACCTTTCTTATATGCTGCGTGAAAAGAAGGAATGATAGGAGCAGAAGCCTTACCCTTATATTCGCGGTTGGTTTCTTTTCCGTCCATAGTCCATAATGCGCTGTTTGCGTTGATGTCGCGTGTCTGATATGCGCTTTGAATAGTAAGTCCCAGATAAATTCCGTCTTTAGGCAGGAATGCAAGTCCGGCAGGGTTGCTATATACACCGTCTACGTCGATAGCAGCACCTCGTGCTACCATTCTCAAATATGCTGCGTGTTGGTTTGTGTTTGTCAGGTAATCGCCTGCGAAAGTTGAGTTTGAAACAATCAGTGTCGCTGCACCAATCAGGAGTAATTTTTTCATTAATTATTCGTTTTTTTGTAAATTCGGACGCAAAGGTAGTGTTATTTTGCACACCGGCAAATAGTTTGTGCAGAAAATGTGCAGGATTCTTTATAAAACCAATCTTGAAAAATAGTTTCAGGTGGAATTGTATCTTTTGAACTGTTCGTAATTCGAAGATTAATGCCTCTGATAAGTGCGGTGTAAATGGGCTTTTGATGGTTTGAAATCAGAAAAAACGTTTCTGATAAGAGATTTAGGCGTATTATATACTTTTTGTAGTTAGCATATTTATAGTGCGCTAGAATTACACTATCTTTGCATAGTTTTTGCAAAACTATTCTATTTTTCACTATACAACCATGTACACCAATAAGGAAATTATTAACGTGAGCTATCCCATCTTCTTGGGGTTGTTGGCTCAGAATATAGTCAATGTTACCGATACCGCGTTCTTGGGGCACCTTAGCGAGGTGGCTCTCGGAGGCTCGGCTATGGGCGGTTTGCTTTATATCTGCCTCTTTACGCTGGCGTTCGGTTTCAGTGTCGGGTCGCAGATTATGATATCCCGACGCAATGGCGAGGGAGAGTATCGTAAGATTGGCCCTATCATGTGGCAAGGCTCGGCGTTCAGTATGATTATGGCGGTAGCGTTGCTTGCGGTAACTTACTTTGCGTATCCGGCGTTGATGCGTTGGCTTGTGTCATCCGATGCCGTGTACGATGCGTCGTGCGAATTCTTCCGTTGGCGTATGTGGGGATTCCTGTTCGCCTTTATCAACGTTATGTTCCGCAGTCTATATATAGGTATCACCCGCACTAAGGTGCTTACGCTGAATGCGCTGGTTATGGCGGCGGTCAATGTGTTTCTCGATTATGCACTGGTGTTTGGCGAATTGGGATTTCCGCAGATGGGAGTGGCTGGTGCCGCATTAGCGTCGGTAATAGCCGAAGCGTCGTCATTGTTGTTCTTCGTGCTCTATACTTATTATGCGGTCGATTTGAAGAAATACGGTCTCAACCGTTTCGGACAGTTTGATTGGAACATGGTTATACGTATACTTCGCATATCGTGCTTCACCATGCTTCAGTATTTCCTGTCGTTCGGCGTATGGTTTGTATTCTTTATCGCCCTTGAGCGCCATGGCGAACGCGCATTGGCGATAGCGAACATTGTACGTAGCGTTTATATCGTACTGCTTATCCCGGTTCAGGCACTTCAAACTGCTGCTAATACGTTGGTTAGTAACCTTATCGGTTCGGGCGGAACTCAGTTCGTTATGAAACTGCTGGCCAAGGTATCGCGTATGTCATTTGGTATAATGGTAGGGTGCGTATTGCTGTGCTTGATATTCCCGCGCACATTGCTTTCTATTTATACAGGCGAAGAGGCGTTGATTACTGAATCTATGTCGGCTCTTTATGTAATATGTATAGCCGTGCTTGTCAGTGCGGTGGCAAATATCTACCTTAACGGTATCTCCGGTACCGGAAACACACAAGCGGCATTAATAGTAGAAGGAGCCACGTTAGCATTCTATGCCATATATATAATAATGGTGGCATGGGTATTCCGTGCCCCGGTTTCTATCTGTTTCACTACCGAGATAGTTTATTACGGACTGATGCTTACCGCAAGTATTATCTATTTTAAGAAGGCGAAATGGCAGAATAAGAAGGTATAAAAAAGTATGCAGAAACATTGCGATGTTTCAAGTTAAACAATGCGATGGTTCAAATCAAACATTGCTATGTTTCAAATAGAGCATCGCAATGTTTTTTGTCTTTTCATGATATGTCAAAAAACGGTCTTACGTGCTACCGTGTTACATTTCTTGTCAATTTTTGGTGTATTACGGAGATTTTATGTAATTTTGGAATATAATCTTTATCTCTTTATAATAAGGACATTGGGAGGATTGTCCGATTTTGAGGTAACGAATTGCCAACCGTTCTTGTTGCTGCATTCTGCTTTGATATGCTTTCTTGGCATCTCGTCTATGCTACAAAGGTAATATATTTCTTTCAAAACATATTAAATTCTCAATATGATTTCAAAGATTATAAACCCCGAATTTTCTACCACTGCTTCATTTTCTGTTTTTTGGAAT
>ULYM01022884.1_pt1 | contig 71975 bp, 44 predicted proteins | sample 1962141 | NCBI WGS metagenome assembly ULYM01 (sample SAMEA4835862, study PRJEB28245) | human gut metagenome | biome: gut microbiome; material: fecal sample | place: Denmark | collected 2008
GGTGCCGGTAGGTGCGGTGGTGGTATGCCGTGACCGTATCGTGGCAAGGGGGCATAATCTTACAGAAACACTTAACGATGTAACCGCTCATGCCGAGATGCAAGCTATCACAGCGGCGGCTAATACGCTTGGCGGTAAGTATCTAACCGACTGCACACTGTATGTTACCGTAGAGCCGTGTGTAATGTGTGCAGGTGCTATCGCATGGGCGCAGATAGGCAGATTGGTATATGGTGCAGCCGATGAAAAGCGCGGCTTTATGAAATATGCGGCGGGAGCGTTGCATCCTAAAACGGTAGTAGTGCAGGGGGTAATGGCCGATGAATGCGCTTCGCTGATGAAAGAGTTCTTTAAGAGTAAAAGATAGACTGTTCGAAATTAGGAACTTAAAATAAAATATATGAATAAAATCATGAAGAAAGTTGTGGTATGCTTGCTCTTTGTGGCTGCCACACTGTCGGCAAAAGCCGTAGATACGGTAGACGACTTTAGAATGTTCATGGACAAGATACGCGAAGATGTCCGTAACAATCCTAAGACGGAGACAATAAAGAAAGAACTTTCGCTGTATAATACGGAGGACGGTAGTTTTATGGATATCGACTATGCTCGTACCGACCGCACAAACTGGATGCCGATTATACACGTGGAGCGTTTGAGCGATTTCGCTTTCGCCTACACAAATCCCGATAACGCATATTACGGTGACGACGCTATCTACGAAAAGATAGTAAAAGGCTTGGAATACTGGCAGATGCGCAACCCTAATTGCTCTAACTGGTGGTATAACCAGATTTCGGAACCGCAGAAATTGGGCGTGCTTCTCGTGCAGATGCGTGTAGGAAAGAAGTTGATTCCGCAGGAATTGGAAGATGCTATCTTGCAGCGCATACGTAAAGATGGAGGCGACCCTGAGAAATGGACCGGAGCAAACAGAACAGATATTGCTTTGCACTGGATTTATCGTTCTTGTCTGCAGAAAAATGAAGCAGATTTGAAGCGAGCTATCGAGTTGGTGTATAGTCCTATCTGCTATACTACGAAAGAAGGTTTTCAGCACGATAACTGTTTCTTTCAGCATGGTGAGCAACTGTATATAGGTGGATATGGCGATGAAATATTGAAGGGAATAACTCAGATTGCTTCGTATGCCATCGGAACCAAGTTCGCTATGGATGAAGAGAAAATACAGCTGGTGAGCCGATTCATGCGTGAAACTTACTATCAGGCTATTCGCGGAAAATACATGATGTTCGATGTGATGGGCCGTGGCATGAGTAGAAAGAATATATTGGATAAGAGTAGTAAGGCTCTTTTCGCAAAGCGCATGATAAAGATTGACCCGAAACATGCGGATGAGTTCAAGGATATTGTTGCTCGTCTTAAAGGTAAGAAGCCGGCATCGTACGCTGTGAAGCCGAAACATACTCATTATTTCCGTGGCGACTATACGCTTCACGTTCGTCCGGGATATACATTCGACGTTCGTATGGCTTCTAACCGCACTGGCCGTTGCGAATATGGTAACGGTGAGAATCTGAAGACTTACTTCGTGTCGGACGGATGTACAGATATTACTAAGGAAGGAAACGAATACTTCAATATATTCCCCGTTTGGAACTGGGCGAGAATTCCTGGTACTACGGCTCCGCAGATGACCAAGATTCCGTTGGCTAAGAATGCTTGGCAGCAGATGGGAACATCGACTTTTTCGGGTGGCGTATCGGATAGCCTTTATGGTGTTTCTACTTATGTATATGATGAACCGTATGCTAATATCAATACACGTGCCAAGAAGGCTTGGTTCTTCTTCGACGATGAGATCGTTTGCTTGGGAGCAGGCATCACGTCAAAATCGGAATTCGATGTGATGACTACAGTAAACCAGTGTCTTTCTTTTGGCAAAGAGGCTAATGTTTCTTCTGCCAAGAATAAGTTGCAGAAAATTGCCAAAGGTGAGGAGCAGACAATAAGCGACTTGCGCTGGGCTATACATAACGGAGTAGGATACGTATTCCCCGACAAGAATAGCGTGCTTGTAAGTAATAAGGAGCAGACTGGTGTTTGGTACGATATTAATCAGACACAGAGCAAGAAGATGCAGCACGAAGATGTGTTTACCATTGCTTTACGTCATGGAGTTAAACCGAGTGATGCTACTTATGCTTATATGGTAGTGCCCGAAGCGAAAAACGGCAAGCAGCTTGATGGCTATGCTAAAGGTCCCGTTGCCATATTGAGCAATACATCGTCTGTACAGGCGGTGCAGCACAAGAATCTTGGTATTTGGCAAATGGTGTTCCACGAGGCTGGCAAATACGCAGACAAGAATATCTCTGTTAGTGTAGACAAACCATGTGCTTTGATGATACGTACTTCTGCCGATAAGAAGGACGTTACTTTGCACATTGCCGACCCGGCACAGAAACAGGGAGTGATAAAGGTAGGCGTAAAGGTATCTGGAGCGATGAAGAAAGCTGTAGCTAAAGAATGTGATTTTACGAATACTGGTATTTATGCCGGAGCTACCAAAGCTTATAAAATACAATGATTCATTAACTGAATTATAGTGAATCTCCAGCAACGTCTAGATTGAAATGTTGCTGGAGATTTTTTTTGTTATTTATAATATTCATAACTTTGTTCCCTCAATTACGATTAATGAAGTAACAATGATAGACCAAGCCACCATAGACCGAATACTCGATGCCGCACAGATTGTTGATGTGGTTTCAGAGTTTGTAACGCTGCGCAGGCGAGGGGTTAACTATATCGGACTGTGTCCGTTTCATAATGAAAAGACTCCTTCGTTCAGCGTATCGCCCAGCAAGGGACTATGTAAATGTTTCAGTTGCGGAAAGGGTGGAAATGTGGTGCACTTCATTATGGAGCACGAGCAACTTTCGTATTATGAAGCTCTGAAGTGGCTGGCTCGTAAATATAATATCGAGGTAAAAGAGCGTGAACTTACCGAAGAAGAAAAGCAGGCGAGCAATCTTCGCGAGAGTCTTTTTGTGGTCAATCAGTTTGCTTCGGAATACTTTCAGAATGTACTTTATAACGTGGAAGAGGGTCAGCGCATAGGTATGACTTATCTGCGAAGTAGAGGATTCCGTGATGATATCATTAAGAAGTTCCAGTTGGGGTATAGCACAGATAATCGTGATGCGTTGGCACGTACTGCTATAGAAAAAGGCTATAAACCAGAGTTCTTGGAGAAGACCGGATTGTGCTATCGTAAAGACGATGGTACACTGCGCGACCGATTCTGGGGGCGTGTAATTTTCCCGGTGCATACACTGTCGGGTAAAGTAGTGGCTTTCGGTGGACGTGTGCTTAACGCGGCTACTAAGAACGTGCAGATGAAGTACGTCAACTCGCCCGAGAGTGAGATTTACCATAAGAGCCGTGAACTTTACGGTATCTACTTTGCCAAGCAAGCTATGGTTCGTCAAGACCGTTGTTTCTTGGTAGAGGGTTATACCGACGTTATTTCCATGCATCAGAGTGGAATAGAAAACGTGGTGGCTTCATCTGGTACGGCGCTTACGTCCGACCAGATACGATTGATTCATCGATTTACGAATAACATCACCGTACTGTACGATGGCGACGGCGCGGGTATCAAAGCTAGTATCCGAGGTATAGATATGTTGCTCGAAGAGGGTATGAATGTCAAGGTGTGCTTGTTGCCCGACGGTGATGACCCCGACAGCTTTGCACGTAAGCATAACGCTACCGAATATCAGGCGTACATAAACGATCATGAAGTCGATTTTATACGCTTCAAGACCGATTTGCTGATAGAAGAAGCGGGTAAAGACCCTATTAAAAAGGCTAATCTTATAACGAGCATCGTAAAAAGCATCTCTGTAATTCCCGATTCTATAACACGTAATGTATATATACGTGAGTGCAGCGAAATGCTGAGAATGGAAGAGCGTGTACTTGTTAATGCTGTGGGAAAACTGAAAGAGCAGGCAGATGAAAACCGTAAGAAAGAAGAACAGCGCAAGGAATATCGTGCTCGTTTGCAAGCGGAACAGCAGGCTACTCAGCAGGTGGCTGTAAGCACGCCTCCAGCCGATGCCGAAGTGTCGAGTGCATTGGCTTCGCTATCGGGTGCGGATGCTCCTATTGAATCTATTGTTCCAGGAGATGAATTGCCGCCTATGCCCGAAGAGGGAGGCGTAGATTCTTCATATCCGCCTGCTCCGGTAGAAGATAATTATATCTCTTTCATTCCTGCCGAAGGAAATGAGGAGGAACTTTTCTATAAGCAAGAGGTTGATTTGATGCGTATGCTGATACGTTACGGAGAGAAAGTAATGTGTATGGCTGAGGATGAGGAAGGCAACGAAATTCCCGTTACAGTGGCGGAATACATTGCCGAAGGTCTGCATAATGATAGTCTTGGCTTTCATATTGCGCTTCATCGCCGTGTGCTGAATGAATGTGTGGCGCATATACACGACTCAGGCTTTTGTGCCGAACGCTATTTTGTATCTCATCTTGATCCTGAGGTAAGTAAGTTGGCGGCAGAAATGGCAAGCGACCGCTATGTATTGAGTAAATATCATTCGCGAGGACAGAAGATTGTCACTGATGAGGAGCGTTTGTATGAATTGATACCTCGTCTGCTTGTAGACTTTAAACTAAATATAGTAACTGCTGAATTAAATCATATATTGAAGGCGTTGACTACCAATTCTGAAGTCTCTCGTGATTCGAAGAGCGCATACGAAATCATGCAACGCTATAAGCAGTTGCATGAAGTTCGTATTGTTTTGGCTCGGCATGCCGGCGATAGGGTAGTACTGAGATACTGATACGGTTTAAGATAACAAAGCCGTGATTCCCATATACATCATCATGCCGATAATATCGTTTGTAATGGAGATAAAGGGACCTGTCGCGATAGCGGGGTCTATCTTAAGCTTCTCTAATGTCATGGGCACTAACGTGCCGAAGATAGAAGCGAACATCACCACAGAGAACAAACTGATAGATACCGAGTAGCTTACGGTAGCGGTTGCTCCGAAGCGTATAAAGTTATATATGTATACCAGCATTGAAATGATGGTGGCGTTGATTACTGCTACAACCGATTCTTTCATAATCTGTTTCCAGATGCCGTTAGCATCCAATGAACTGTTGGCCAATCCCTGTACAACGAGAGCGGACGACTGCGTTCCCACATTTCCTCCCGTACCACCGATAAGCGGAATGTAGAGTGCCATTTCTGGATGAGCAGCGAATGTTGAATCGAAATTACCCAAAATCATAGAGTTACCGATACCACCAAGCATACCGATGAGTAGCCACGGCAGACGTGCGCTGGTCTGACGGAACACGTTATCGTGTGATTCTACGTCCTGCGAGAGACCAGAAGCCAACTGGTAGTCGCGTTCGGCTTGTTCGCGAACTTCATCCATCACGTCGTCTACGGTGATTCGTCCCACCAAGCGTCCTATACTGTCGACTACAGGCACCGCTACAAGGTCGTATTTCTCGATAACCTGCACCACTTCATCAAGCGGAGTATCTACGTGCACCGAGATAGGGTCTTTCTTCATTACATGCTTTACCTTCGAAACCGACGGGCTGGTAATCATCTTCTTCAATGGGAATACACCGCGCAGACGTTCGTCATCGTCTACCACGTATACATAGTAGATTTCGTCCATATCTTCGGCCTGTATACGCATTTCTCTCAGGCATTCGGGCATACTCCAGTTCTCGTTCACGATAACCATTTCGGTACCCATCAAACCACCGGCAGTATCTTCGTCGTATTTCAGCAAGTCAACGATGTCGCCCGCCTGCTCTATGTCTTCGATGTGCGACAACACCTCTTCTTGCTTGTCTTCGTCCATCTCACGGATAATGTCTACCGCATCGTCCGAGTCCATATAGTCTACGAATCGTTTTGCGATGGTTTCCGAAGGCAATATGTTAAGGAAGCGTCTTCGTGCGTCTTCGTCCATTTCGATAAGCACATCGGCGGCTTTCTCATTATCTAACAACAGATAGACGAACCGTGCTTCTTCTGCATCAAGCTCATTGCACAGTTCGGCTATGTCGGCAGGATGCAAATTGTTCAGAATCTCTCTTACTTTGTCCGACTCCTTATTCTCGATTAGTTCGGAAATGTTCTTTATTTCATCCTTTTCCATGTATCACCCTAATTAAGAAGGTTGTGTTATTCTTTTAATTTCTCTTGTTCTTGCTGCTTGAGGGCCTCTTCTACGCGGTTTGTCAAGTCGATAAACTCTTTCACCGAGAGTTGTTCCGGGCGCTTGTTGAATATAGGGTCCATGCTTAGCGGATTCGTCTTGTCTAAGATGGTCGATATGGAGTTACGCAGAGTCTTACGGCGTTGGTTGAATGTGGTTTTAACGATTTGCTTGAACAGCTTTTCGTTGCATCCTAAGTCCATAGTCTCGTTTCGAGTCATACGTATTACCGCACTCTTTACTTTAGGTGGAGGGTTGAATACGTTTTCGTGAACCGTAAATAAGTATTCCACATGATACCACGCTTGTATCAACACGCTCAAGATACCGTATGTCTTGCTTCCGGGTGCAGCGGCTATACGTTCGGCCACTTCTTTTTGTATCATACCCGTACAGCAGGGGATAAGGTTCTTGTAGTCGAGCATCTTGAAGAATATCTGGCTTGATATATTATACGGATAGTTTCCGGTCAGCACAAACGGATTACCGTCGAACAACTGCGAAAGATCCATCTTAAGGAAGTCCTGTTCTATGATATTGTCTCCCAGTTGGGCAAAATTCTCTTTCAGATAAGCTACGGATTCAAAGTCGAGTTCTACAACTTTTACGGGGCGTCCTTTCGGAATGAGGAATTGTGTGAGTACTCCCATACCGGGACCTACCTCAAGCACTGGCAAGTCTGGGCATGCGTCAACCGTATCGGCTATATCTTTTGCTATTTGCAGATCTTTTAAGAAGTGTTGTCCTAAGAACTTCTTGGGCTTTACTAATTTCATTCTTTCGTATTTTCTTGTGATAAACTGAGAATAATTCCCGCAAGGATACTATCTTTGCATCATGCAAAGGTAAGCATTAATATTAAAAATCATTGCAGTATGGCAAAGATAGTGCAAGCCGGATGTGATAAAAATAGATTGAAGTTGGAACGAACAGTGTTGAAGAAATACCTCAATAAGATATTTCAGATAGGGCTTCCTCTGGTTTTAGGGGCGGCCATTATGGTGTGGACTTATTATGATTTCGATTTTAGCGAAGTCGGTAATGTGCTTTGTGATGAGATGAATTACGGGTGGATGTTACTTTCGCTCGTGTTCGGCGTGTTGGCTCAGGTGTTTAGAGGATGGCGCTGGATGCTTGCTCTAGACCCGTTAGACGCTCATCCTAAGCAGTCTAACAGTATTTACGCCATATTTGTTTCGTATGCCGCCAATTTGGTACTGCCTCGCGTGGGCGAAGTTTCGCGCTGCGGCATCTTGGCAAAGTACGATGGCGTGTCTTTCTCCAAGTCCTTGGGTACGGTAGTGTCCGAGCGGCTTGTTGATTCTACTTGTATACTTGTCATTACCGCTGTTACATTGTTGTTACAGTCGTCGGTGTTTGCCAACTTCTTTAGGTTGACGGGCACGGATATCGGGTTCTTTTCATCCCTGTTCGCGTCGACCAACTTTTATATCACCTTGCTCTGTATAGCGGCGGCTTTTGTGCTCTTGTTTTTCTTGGTGCGCAATCTTACTGTATTCGCTAAAGTGCGAGGCCTTATTTCTAATATCTGGTTGGGATGTATGTCTATTCGCCATGTGCGTTCTCCGTGGTTATACATACTTTATTCATGGGGAATATGGGCTTGCTATTACCTTCACTTCTATCTTACGTTCTACAGCTTCGGCTTTACATCGCATTTAGGCTGGTTGGCAGGGCTGGTTCTCTTCGTTGTTGGCAGTATCGCCGTGGTGGTTCCTACCCCAAATGGAGCCGGTCCGTGGCATTTTGCGGTCATCACAATGATGATGATGTACGGTATTACAAAGGAAGATGCAGGAATATTTGCGTTACTTGTGCATGGTATTCAAACTTTTTTATTAATTTTGTTAGGTATTTACGGATTAGTGGCTTTGCCGCTTACAAATAAAAAATAAAACAAAAGCGTATGAGTGAAATTATTTCTCTGGCTCCACAGAATGTGTGGAAGCATTTTGATTCGTTGACTCAGGTTCCACGTCCATCGGGACATTTGGAAAAAATCCAATCTTTCTTGTTGGAATTCGGTAAGAGCGTTGGAGTAGAGGCTTTTAAAGATGAAGTCGGAAACATCATTTATCGCAAGCCGGCCACTCCGGGAATGGAAAATCGGAAAACCGTTATTCTGCAGGCCCACATGGATATGGTACCTCAGAAGACTAAAGATAAACAACACGATTTTGAGAACGATCCTATTGAAACCGAGATTGACGGTGAATGGGTAAGAGCTAAAGGTACTACTTTGGGTTCGGACGACGGTATGGGTGTTGCCGCTATCATGGCTGTGATGGAAGACAAGACTTTGAAGCACGGACCGTTGGTAGCGTTGATTACTGCCGATGAAGAAACAGGTATGTTCGGAGCGTTCGGCTTGAAACCGGGTACTATTGATGGCGATATCTTGTTGAACCTTGACTCTGAAGAAGAAGGTGAACTTTATATCGGTTGTGCAGGAGGTGAAGACTTGAACGCTACTCTCGAATATAAAGAAGTAGAAACAGATCCTACAGACGTTGCCTTAAAAGTAACTCTTAAAGGTTTGCGTGGCGGTCACTCTGGTATTCAGATTGGCTGGGGACATGCTAACGCCAATAAGCTGATGGCTCGTTTCTTGAATCAGGTAATAGCTTACGATGAGGCTTGTCTCGTATCATGGGAAGGTGGAAACATGCGTAACGCTATCCCTCGCGAGTGTGAAGCTGTAATCACAGTGCCTGCCGAAGAGGTGGACGACGTTATAGCTTTCGTAGGAGAATGCGAACAGGTATGGCGCGATGAATTCGCGACTATCGAAGAAGGTATCAGCTTTACTGTAGAACGTGTAGAACTTCCTAAGATGATGGTTCCTGATGAAATTCGCGACAACTTGGTTGACGCTATCTATGCTTGTCCTAACGGTGTGGAACGTTTCATCCCTACTATTCCTGATACTGTAGAAACTTCTTCTAACTTGGCTATCGTAGAAATCGGAAACGGTCGTGCCGAAATCAAGGTATTGACTCGTAGCTCTCGCGATTCTATGAAGGATTTCCGCAACACTGCCATCGAAAGCTGTTTCTCTATGGCTGGTATGCACGTAGAGCGTTCGGGCAGCTATTCAGGCTGGGAACCGGATGTTAACTCTCCGATACTTCACGCCATGAAAGAATCATATAAGGCACAGTTTGGCGAAGAACCCGAAGTTAAGGTTATCCACGCAGGATTGGAATGCGGTATCATCGGTGCTGTAGTTCCTGGTCTCGACATGATTTCTTTCGGTCCTACATTGCAGTGCCCTCACACTCCAGAAGAGCGTTGCAACATTCCGTCTGTAGCTAAGTTCTATGATTTCTTGACTGCTACTTTGGAAAATACTCCGATGAAATAACATTAGTAGTTATAATATAAAAGCGGACCGTCTTCTATTGCATGATGCAAGATGAAGGCGGTCCGTTTTTTTGTGACTTTATATATATAGTATGTCCAAAGCCGGATTAACTATATAAATACTTTTAGTAAATTGTAGCATACGCTCTTCTTTCGGTTTATAAACTTTTTTCCTTTTTGTTGCATTTTCTTTTGTTTAACGATAAAAGGAAATGTAAACTATGCCAGGATAGTGAAAACGCTTCAGTGATAAATACTATCATTAACACACATTATAAAATACACATTGCAAATAGAAAGGTAAAACGCCCAATGTCACAGTTTTATACCCATATTGCATAACTCTTTCATCTGTATTACATTTTTTAAGAAAAAGCCGTGGTAAGTTTTTTAATTTTATTATTAACTTTGTGCGAAACGAAAATTATATAGATATGGCACGAGATTTGCTTGAAGAAATAGAGAGAGGAACTAAGAACGCAATGACAAAGAAGCGCATTATTACATATTATATGTATAATCGCTCATCTACCATTCCCGATTTATCGAAGGAATTGGATTTAAGTATCCCCACAGTTACCAAGTTTATTGGTGAAATGTGCGATGAGGGATATATTATGAATTATGGCAAACAGGAAACCAGTGAAGGACGTCCACCCACTCTGTACGGGCTGACTTCAGATTCTGGATATTTCGTAGGAGTAGACATCAAGCGATTCAGTTTGAATTTCAGCTTGATGAATTTCGTCGGCGATTTTATTGAGCTGAAAATGGGAGTTCCTTATGAGTATGAAAATACTGTTGAGGGATTGGACTTGCTATGTAAATACATTCATGAATTTATAGATAGTCTGGAAGTTGGCAAAGACCGTATCCTGAATATCGGTATCAATATCTCGGGACGTGTTAATCCGGAGTCGGGATATAGCTTCAGCTATTTTAATTTCGACGAACGTCCGCTTTCAGAAATTCTTGCAGAACGATTGGGCTTCCCTGTTACTATCGATAACGATACCCGCGCCATGACGTATGGAGAAATGGTGAAGGGTGCCGTGAAAGACGAGAAGAACATTGTCTTTGTAAATATGAGCTGGGGACTTGGTTCTGGTCTTATTATCAATGGTGATATCTATACCGGAAAGTCTGGATTCTCTGGCGAGATTGGTCACTTCCCCGTATTCGATAATGAAATACTATGCCACTGCGGAAAGACAGGATGTCTTGAAACAGAAGTTTCGGGTATGGCACTGCATCGCAACTTGTTGAAGAGTGTGCGCGAAGGTCGTCAGTCTATCTTGTCTGAAAGAATTATGAAAGACGAGCAGTCGGTAACACTCGACGATATTGTAGAAGCTATCAATAAAGAAGACTTGCTTTGCATCGAGTTGGTAGAAGAAATCGGTCAGAAGATGGGACGCTACTTGGCGGGACTCATCAATCTGCTGAACCCCGAACTGGTAGTGATAGGTGGTGTGCTTGCCGAAACAGGCGATTATATCTTGCAGCCTATCAAGAGTGCGGTGCGTAAGTACTCGCTCAACTTGGTGAACAAAGACTCGGCTATCGTTCTTTCTAAGCTGAAAGAACGTGCCGGAGTAATTGGAGCCTGCATGTTGGCTCGTAAGAGCATGTTCGAATCTTAATAGACTGCAATGCCTCATCAGGCCGTTTGAGCCGTCGGCTTTATTTTGAAAATCTTATAACCGATGGCTGCAACGAGGATACTCATCATCGGGCTGATGATATTGAAGAAACAATATGGTAGATATACCAGTGTAGGTACGTTCAAGACAGTGGCTTGAGTCATACCGCACGAATTCCAGGGTATGAGAACTGATGTAACCGTTACCGCATCTTCGGTAGAACGGCTTAACAGACGGCTCTCATACCCTTCTTTTTTGTATACGTTGCCAAACATGCTGCCTGTAAGGATAATGCTGATGTATTGGTCGGCTGTGGCTACATTCAGAAACAATCCCGAAAATACGGTCGACGAAACCAATGTGAGGCGGTTGCGTACGAAGCGTACGAAAACAGAGGTGATGCTTCCCAGCATTCCGCCGGCTGTCATGGCACCGCCAAAGCACATGGCGCATAATATAAGCCATACGGTGTTTATCATACCTGCCATGCCGCGTGTGGCCACCAGTTCAGTGAGCGATTCGTTGGGTGTAGTAAGGTTGGTGCTTCCGTAGCAAGCAGTCATTAGTCCTTTCAGCATCTTGCCATTGTCGGCAAGTTCTGATAATATTTCTGGTTGAAATATTAATGCTGCAATAGCCGCCAGCATGGTAGAGATAGTCAGTGTAATGATAGAAGGTACCTTGCGAGCTATCAGTATTCCTGTTACTATGGGCACTATGAGCAACCACGGTGTTATGTTGAACCGTGCTTCAAGTCCGGCGCTGAATGTAGCCATTTGTTCTGGGTTGTAATCTGCGCTGGTAAATCCTAATACGCAGAATAATATCAGAGTGATAACGATAGACGGAATAGTAGTGATCATCATGTAGCGTATGTGTGTAAACAGCGGAGTCTCTGTTACCGATGATGCCAGGATGGTGGTTTCTGACAATGGTGAAATCTTATCGCCAAAGTATGCTCCCGAGATGATGGCTCCGGCAATGATGCCTTCGTCAAATCCTTGTGCCTTACCTATTCCCATTAGGGCGATACCTATAGTGGCGATGGTGGTCCATGAGCTTCCTGTCATTACCGATACCAGTATGCATATTATGCACGATGAGGCTAGGAAGAAATCGGGATGGATTATCTTTATACCATAATATATAAGTGTTGGTACTACTCCGCTTATCATCCATATTCCGCTTAACGCTCCGATAATCAGTAGTATAATGAGGGCTGTAGATACGCCGGATATATTGTTGACAATGGCGCGTTCGAAGTCTTTCCACGGTGTGCGGTAGAATGCCATACCGAGGAATACGCAGAAAGCTGATGTTAGCAGTAGTGATATCTGACTACCTCCGCTCAGTGAATCGCTTCCGAAGTTGCTGATTGTGAAGTACAGAAGTCCCATCAGTAGTGCGATGGGTAGAAATGATATGAAAGGGGAGGGCATACGCTGTGCGCCGTTGTTCTTATTATCCATGTTTGTTTTTTCTTTTTCTTTTTTTGCGGCGCAAATTTATGAATTTAATTGCATATATGCATAAAAAGTATGTGGTTTTTGTATGTTTATTATAAAAATGGTATAAATATTTAGTAGATGGATTCAACCAAGTTGGGTATTGTTTTGCGAACGGCTTATTTGTTTTGCTTTGTGTATTTGCCATGCGGATGGTTTTTCTTCTTCTTTTGTCTTGATACGTCTCCGCTCACGCCCCTCCGCCTAGGCCGGTCTTTTATACGCCAAGGCGCTTCGCTGTTGGCTTTTTATTCTGAAAAAGCGGCTTTACAGTACCTTTTGGAGTGCTAAAAAAACAATGAGATGGTTGGTTCTAATCAATGCGATGTTTCAAGTCAATCATCGCATTGTTTCAATTCACTTATCGCATTGTTTCTTTTTGTGTTTTTACGGATGTGGTTTTTGTGCGTTATCTTTACTGCTTTTACTTGATGCCTGTGACAGAAAACAAAAAACTCCGGCTTCTCTCGTTTGGGCGAGGAAAGCCGGAGCTTTTATATGTTCCGTGTCGTCAGTGAGTGGAGATTATAACTTGTAGCCCCACTGGTCTAAGGCGAACGACCAGTTCTTTTCTACCAACTCTACCGTTTCGGGCTTGTATTGGTATTTGTTTTTCTTGTACCCTTTCTTTTTGTTTACGTAAGCCTCTATGTCGGCTTTCGCTTCATCGAATCCGGGGAGCGAAAGCTTTTGGTAGATTTCTTGTGTCATGTCGAAGGCGTTCTTTTCGTAGTCTTCAAAACGAACTTCTACCAAGTTGCCTTCTGGGATGAACTTCTTGTCGGCTTCGTACTTGTGGTATAGCTTGGCGTATACGCTCAAGATGTTTTCTACCAACTGCTCGTTGCTGATGTCTTCCAGCTTAAGCGGTTGTATGGTGTTGGTAAAGAAACTGCGTGTTGATTCGAATACCGTGTACGGGTTACGCATCAGGTAGATGAATTTGGCGTTAGGGAACATCTTTACCAACTCTTTTACGCGTCCGGTGTGCGGAGGGTTCTTGCTCAAGAACTGCGTGCCGTGTGTGTTCCACAAAGAAATCTTTATCAACTTGGTGAAAGTTTCTTCGAATACCTTCAGCTCTTCGGGCGTAATGTCGTCAAACAGAAGATATTTGTCGGCATATTCTTGCATGTATTTAGGCAGGAACCAAAAGTTGTAGTAGGTGTATGGCATCATGTTTGCCAACGCGAACTCTTCTTCCTGAGGCAGGTCTACTGCCAACTCCATATTGTCGGTAGGACGCTTGTCGGGCATCAGCCAACTCATGTTCTTCTTAAAGAAAGGCTGTCCCCACATCATCAGGTGAGGGAATACAGTTTGGTATGTAGTGTTATAACCAAAATGCTTGTCGCACGAAAATACATTATGCATAAATGTAGTTCCGCTACGCCAGTGACCCAGTATAAATACAGGGTCGTGCTCAAGCGGCTTGTCGGCCAACAGCTTTTCAAAACGTCTGTCTTGCAGCGGTTTTAGTGTAGCCAGCAGTCGGCATACTGCCTTGGTGAGACGATACTTCCCTTTGTATGCAGGGTCGATGTCTCTTCCGGCGGTAATCTGCTTGAATGTCTTCCAGTCGGCTCCCACCAATGTGTTTATAGGTAGTTTGTTGAATTCTAATAAACCCATATTATTGTTTGAGTAGATTAATCTTTATTTCTTTATCTCGATGGCGTAGCCCTGACGTTCCAAGTCCTTAACCGCAGTTTCTATGGCAGCATAATGCTCGGGCGCGATGCCAAGTTTAGGCAAGTCGAGTACAGGAAGCTCCATAGTGGTGTGCATGTCTTTATCTTCCACACGGTTGATAATCATGCCGGCAGCACTTGTGTTGTTTGTAATAGGGTCTATCAAGATGAAAGCACCGGTAGCCTTGTTCTTGGTGTACGGGTCGAAGAATAGTTCTTTCGACGATGACAATACTACGTGCGCTATCTGGTTGAGCTGCATAGGCACGTCGTCTTTCGCCAACTTGCCGTTTTCTACGCTCAGGTGGTCCATAGTGTTTACATCTACCTTATACTTTATGCTGTCTATACGTGTACGGCTGGTGTTGGTAGTCTGCTTCAGGAAGAAAGATTTCTCCATATCCATCTTTTCCTCGTCCATCCATACCAGCATAGCCTCAAAGTTACGTCCGGTCATAGGCACATTATCTGCGTGTACCAGCATTTCACCGCGCGATACGTCGATTTCGTCTTCAAGAGTCAGGGTGATAGACATCGGTGGGAAAGCATAGTCGCTTTCTCCGTCTGGAGTAATGATGCTCTTAACGTGTGTCTTCTTGCCCGATGGCAATGCCATAACAGCGTCGCCTTTTCTGATGATACCCGAAGCAACTTTTCCGCAGAATCCACGGAAGTCGAGGTTAGGGCGCAATACATATTGTACGGGGAAGCGGAAGTCGTTGAGATTATGGTCGTTGCCAATGTGTACGTTTTCCAGATATTCCAGCAATGACGGTCCGTCGTACCATGGGGTACGATCTGAGCGATCTACTACATTGTCGCCATCGAGTGCTGACAGAGGAATGCAGGTTACATCTGGAATATTAAGCGGAGCGATGAACGCCTTGTATTCTGATACAATCTTGTCGAACACTTCTTTTGAGAAGTCCACCAAGTCCATCTTGTTGACAGCCAATACCACGTGCTTGATACCCAACAATGATACCAAATAAGAGTGGCGGCGAGTCTGAGTGATAACGCCTGCGCGAGAGTCTACCAAGATAACAGCCAAGTTAGCGGTAGAACCACCGGTAATCATGTTACGGGTATACTGTTCGTGTCCCGGAGTGTCGGCAATGATAAACTTACGATGGTTGGTAGAGAAATAACGGTAAGCCACGTCTATGGTAATACCCTGTTCGCGCTCGGCCTTCAGTCCATCGAGCAGCAAAGCATAGTCAATGTGCTCTCCGGCGTTACCTACACGTTTGCTATCACGTTCCAAAGCGTCGAGTTGGTCTTCGTAAAGCTTCTTACTATCGAAAAGCAATCGGCCGATAAGTGTAGATTTACCGTCGTCAACCGAGCCAGCTGTAAGAAAACGCAATAAGTCTTTCTGTTCATCGTTTTTCAGGAATTCTTCGATAGACATTTTGCCTCGTCCGTCTCCTTCCATCGGGTTACCCGATTTATTTTTATCTAATTCTTCCATAATGTTTCTTGTTTAAAAATAACCTTCGCGTTTCTTTTCTTCCATACTTGCTTCTTGGTCGAAGTCGATGACGCGTGTGGTACGTTCGCTCTTTGTAGTAGTCATCATTTCTTCTACAATCTTTTCTATTGTGTCGGCTTCGCTTTCAATAGCTCCTGTAAGCGGCCAGCATCCCAATGTGCGGAAACGTATCTTCTTCATTTCTATCTTATCGCGATACTTTTCTGGTAGACGGTCGTCGTCGGGCATAATGAGTTGTCCGTCAATGTTTACTACCGGACGTTCTTTGGCGAAGTAAAGCGGGACGATAGGAATATTCTCCAAGCGTATGTACTGCCAGATATCCAATTCTGTCCAGTTGCTCAGCGGAAATACGCGAATGCTTTCGCCTTTGCGGATACGTGTATTATAGATATCCCACAACTCCGGACGTTGGTTCTTAGGGTCCCACTGGTGGAATTCATTACGGAAAGAGAAGATACGCTCTTTAGCTCTCGACTTCTCTTCGTCGCGGCGAGCACCGCCAAAAGCAGCGTCGAATTTATATTTATCAAGAGCGTGAAGCAACGCTTGAGTCTTCATAAGGTCGGTATGCACCTTGCTGCCATGAGTAAACGGACCTACGCCTGCTTTAAACGCTTCCATGTTACTTTCTACTATAAGTTTCCATCCGTGCTCTTTAGCGTATTGGTCGCGGAAGCTCAGCATCTCTTTGAATTTCCATTTAGAGTCGATGTGCATCAATGGGAAAGGAGGTCTTCCCGGGGCGAATGCTTTCTCTGCCAGACGAACCATGACAGAAGAGTCTTTACCGATACTATACAGCATTACCGGATTTTCGAAAGCCGCCGCTACCTCACGAATAATATGGATAGACTCGGCTTCGAGTTCCTTTAGATGGCTTAAATTGTATGTTTCTTCCATTTTTATGTTTGTTTAATTTCTTATTCTGTTACTTTGGGCAATATCAAATCGAGCAGCATGTCTACCGATTCTTTCACGCTATGCTTGGATGTATCTATAGAAAGCGCAGCGTCTTCAGGAGCCTCGAACGGTGCTGATATGCCTGTGAAGTTCTTTATCTCGCCGCGGCGTGCTTTGGCGTAGAGACCTTTCACGTCTCTCTTCTCGCATTCTTCTATAGGTGTGCTTATGTAGACTTCTACGAAGTTCTCTTTACCAATTATGTTCGACGCCATTTCGCGCAACTCGTTATTGGGGCTGATAAATGCGGCTATGGTGATTACGCCAGTATCTACAAAGAGTTTTCCTATTTCGGCTATGCGGCGTATGTTTTCTACGCGGTCTTCGGCGGTAAATCCTAAGTTGTTGTTAATTCCGCTACGGATATTGTCTCCGTCAAGGATGCGGCACAGCAGTCCGCGGTTTTGCAATTCGCGCTCTAACGCTATGGCTAAAGTGCTTTTCCCTGAGCCGCTTAATCCTGTAAACCATATCATTACACTGTGCTGATGCAACAATTCTTCTTTGTCTTTTCGGCCTAACATGCGGTCGAATATGGGGTAAATATGATTTTCTTCACTCATTATTATATTATACTTTGGTGTTGTGTTTTAGTTAAATTAAAAGGGCCATATTTGCGGGATGACAAATATACTAATAAAAAACGTGATAATATTCAGCGGTAGTCCTATTCGGACAAAATCGGTGAACTTGTAGTTTCCTATACCTTGTACTATCAAGTTGGTCTGATAGCTGATTGGGGTAGAGAAACTGGCCGACGCTGCCATGCATATTACTACGAAGAATGGCATCGGACTAACACCTAATTGTTGCGATAGCGATAAGGCGAGCGGGAACGATAATGCAGCTGCTGCATTGTTGGTAATCAGCTCAGTAAATATATTGGTGATGATAAACAGTGCCGCCAGCATTACGTATGGTCCGTGGTCGTGTCCCAGTGCTATGATGTGCTTCGCCATAAAATCCGCCACGCCCGAGTTTACCATAGCCTTGCTTATGGCAAAGGCGCAAGCGATGGTTACCAGTATATCCCACGATATATATTTGGTATATTTCTGCGGAGGGAATAATTTGGTCCAAGCCATTATTACTGTGGTTATGGAAACGAAGAAGAACATATCGAGATGTAATCCTTCGGGCAACATGCTTTTAACTGCCGGCAGTTCGCCTATCGTAGATCCGGCTATCATGAGTACTAACAATACCAAGGCAAACCAACGTTTCTTCTTGCCTGCTGGCTCATTATCTTTTCCGTTGGTCAATATCAAGAAGACTGAAGATTCTCCCCATGTCTTTATGAAGCTATCGTCGGCAAGTACCACGAGGGTATCTCCTTCGCGGAATCTCAAGCTTTTGAAGTTGGTGTAAGTGTAACCTTTACGGCGAATTTCTTTTATAGTCGCTCCGTAGTGACGTGTAAAATCGAAGTCGGCTACTTTCTTTTCGATACCCGGAAAGCGCGGACCAATCACGGCTTCTACCGGATGCAGCGCCTTGTTGTTTTCGTCGTCATCGTGCGAAGCTATGTCGGGGCGGTCGGAAGGAAGCAGCTTGCTTGAGAATATGAACAGATAAATAATTCCGGCTATGGCTATGAATACGCCTACTTTTCCTAACTCGAACATGCCGAATCCTTGTAGCCCGGCATCTAATATCATACTGTGCACCACGAGGTTGGTTGATGTACCTATCAAAGTACAAAGCCCTCCTAATATAGTGACATACGACAATGGAATCAAGAAATACGTAGCGGGCAACTTTACCATGCTTGCCCATCGTTTTATGATAGGAGCAAAGATAACTACTACCGGAGTGTTATTCAGAAAAGCCGAGATGAATGCTATGACGGGCAACATACGTGCCTGCGCCTTTAGCACTGTAGTGTTTTTCTGCGGAAGCAACTTCTTGATTACCTGCGATAACGCTCCGCTCTGGCGCACACCTTCACTCACCAAGAACAGCATCGCCACGGTAATCATACCCTTGTTGCTGAAGCCTTCCAGCATTTCCTTGGGCGAGAGAATGCCAGTACATAAAAATATCACTACGGCCGAGAATAGAATCATTCCCGGTCGCATCTTGTCGGCGATAAGAGCTATGAGCATACCTATCAGCACGACAAGGACTATTGTTATTTCCACGCTCATTGCAGTGAGGTTATTTCGCAATGAACCATGGGTTCAGCAAATCCTCCTTATTATATACCAATGGCTTGTCGGTGTTAGCCTGATATACTTCTTTTCCGGCAGCGCGGATAATGGCGTGTCCGGCAGCGGTGTCCCATTCCATTGTTGGGGCGAAACGCGGATAAACATCGGCTACGCCTTCGGCTATCAAGCAGAGTTTAAGAGAACTGCCTTTTGATACTGTTTCCACTTTAGCGTGCTCTTTCTTCATGCGCTCTATGTATTCTTCGGTTTCAGCATTAAGATGAGAGCGCGAAGCTACTATCATAAAGCCTTCGTGCGGTGTGGGGTAAGGCAGTTTCTGCGCCTTTTCTATCAAAACCTCCAACGTGCAGCCTGGTTCTTTGTTTTCGTTGATGCGAGTAAGCAGTCCATCTTCGTTTGAAAGCTTGTATGCACCCTTTTCGGTGTCGGCAAAAAATAGTTCCTCTTTTACCGGAATATATATAACTCCAGCTTCAGGAACACCGTTTTTTACATAAGCTATGTTTACGGTAAATTCGCCGTTGCGTTTAATGAACTCCTTAGTACCATCCAATGGGTCTACCACCCAAAGTTCTTTCCAACTCTGTCTTTCTTCGGTTGGTATTTTCTTTCCCTCTTCGCTCAGAATAGGGTACGGAGTATCAGCCAACCATCCGGCTATGATGGCGTGCGATTTTCTGTCGGCTATTGTCAGAGGCGAGTTGTCTGCTTTCTTTTCTATCTCAAAATCCGCGTTCGGGTCTGTATACACTTTCATGATTTCTGCCCCGGCCTGCAAAGCTGCACGGATGGCCGTAAATAAAATGTTTGTATCCATAATAATCAAAGTTACGGCAAAGAAACAATTATTACTCTGATTTCAAGTGGTTGAAATGTCGTTTTTTTTGTTCATCGCACGTTATTTATGCTTTCTTTTAAACTTTTTGTTCAATTTTTATTTCCTGAGCGTGTTTCCAGATGCGCAGCATGTAGTATGCCAGATGGGTGAAAGCGAAGATAAACGATAGGATGAGCAGGGTTTTGTCGGCTTCCCATCCTACGGTCTGTTGATGCCATAAACCGGTTATTACGCTCATTACGGAGAGTGCTATGCCTAATATGTTAAGTACCATATCGCCTTTTCTGTGTTTCAAGCCAGGCTCTAGCTTGCTGTGCTTAATACCGTAGGCGGCATATACATCGAGCCCTATAAGCATCCATATCACGAGTCGAATCCATGTGTCGGCTGGAAGGAAGCACATCATGCAGAGACAGGTAAGTATTCCCAAGATAGGGATGATAGGTACGAAGGGTACTTTGAACGCTCTGGGTATATCGGGCATGGTTTTTCGTACTATCAATACGGCTGCGCAAACTAAGGTAAACGCCAACAACGTGCCTATGCTTGTCATCTCGCCTGCCACTTGTGCCGGGATGAGTCCCGCCAATAAGCTTACTGCCACCATAAAGAGTGCGTTGCTATGTACGGGGGTGCGGAAACGTTCGTTTATCTTAGAGAAGAAAGGCGGCAGCAGTCCGTCGCGGCTCATGCTTAGAAAGACGCGACTCTGTGCAAGCAGTGTTACCATGATAACCGAGCAATATCCTAATAAGATAGCTAATATAATCGCTTTATTCAGCCAAGGGTAAGCTGGTTGAATGACTCCGCTGGCATCGGGAACGCCCATATTTGCTATGGCTACTGCTACTGGCGCAATACCTTCTTGTCCGCCGAATTGGGTATAAGAAGCTACCCCTGTCATAACGTGAGCGAAAAGAACATATAGCACGGTACATACAAGTAGCGATACCAAGATACCGATAGGCATATCACGCTTGGGGTTCTTGGTTTCTTGGGCTGCGGTACTTACGGCATCGAATCCTAAAAACGCGAAGAATACTATGGCGGCTCCTCGGAATATACCCGAAAGGCCGAAGTGTCCGAATGTTCCTGTGTTTTCTGGAATGTAAGGAACGTAATTATCGGTCTGAATGAATTTCCATCCAAGTACTACGAACGTAAGTATCACGCCAATCTTCAGAAATACTATCAGTCCGTTGAAGAAAGAACTTCCGGCTGTTCCACGCATCAAAATCAAACTCATCAGAACAACGATTATCATGGCGGGTACATTTATAATTCCTCCATCCCAAGGACATGCCGTGAGAGAATGGGGGAGTTCTATGCCTACTCCTTGCAGAAACACTACTAAATATCTACTCCAACTTATGCTGACCGTGGTGGCGGCTACGGTGTACTCCAACACCAAGTCCCACCCTATAATCCATGCGATGAGTTCTCCCATGGTAGCATAAGAATAGGTATAAGCGCTTCCGGCCACCGGTATCATCGAGGCGAATTCGGCGTAGCATAATCCGGCGAAACAGCATCCTATGGCGGCTACTACAAACGAAAGTGTGATAGCTGGTCCTGTATAGGCTGAGGCTACCATTCCGGTAATTGAAAATAATCCGGCTCCTATTATTACTCCCACTCCTAAAGCTACCAAGCTGACCGGACCGAGTACTCGTTTTAGGGTCTTAGCGCCCGATTGCTGTGCCTCGGATTGAAGTGAGGAAATGCTTTTTCTTACAAAAAGTCCATTCATACGTTAGTTGTTTTTGATTTTGGCTAACAAAGGTAGTGTTTTTATATTAAAATGAAAGTTTTATAAGAGAGAACACAGAAAATGTTGTGATTAAGCGAATATTTGTTTCGACAGATATAAAATCTGTTGCAACAGAAATAGAATTTGTTTCGGCAGAATTTTATTTTGTTTCAATAAAAATAATACCTCTTTCGGCAAAATAACTTCTGCATAAAAAGTCAATGTTACAATTTTGTTTCAGGTAACAAAATGTAAGCTAAATGCGGATGTTTATTTGTGTTCTATAACACAAATCTCTGAGTTTGTACCGTAAAGTTATGTGAGTTTTGCTTGTATTACTTGTAATTTGTAACTTAAAGTTGTATAAAACTGATGCTCTTTTTGTTCGTAGTTGTTGAAGATTAAGCGTTTTAGGGCAATTTTTGTTATAAAAATCAATAAAGATTAAACATATTTTTGTATTTTTGTTTCGCTTATTAATTAAACGTAAAAATTAAAGTATGAAAAATCATCTAAAACACTTCCTTTTGTTAGTGGTGCTTGCTTTGTTCTGCACTGCTACAGCGGTAGCACAGGCTACATTAAAGGGTAAAGTCGTAGATGCGGAAAGCAATGAGCCTCTTATTGGCGCAACGGTTTCCGTAAAGGGTATTCCTCATGGTGTCGTAACTGATATTGACGGACTCTTTTCTTTAAAGGTGTCAAAATCTAACGCGACAGTTGTAATTCAGTATTTGGGTTACAAAACCGAGGAGGTGAAAGTATCGAAAAAAGGCAATGTCGATTTGGGAAATATCGGCTTGCGTCCCGACTCTAAAATGTTGGGCGACGTGGTTGTAACTTCATCAATGGCTGTTGCCCGTAAGACTCCGGTAGCGGTTTCTACAGTGGCACTCGATTTTATCGAAGAAAAGCTTGGTACTATGGAGTTCCCCGAAATATTAAAGTCAACTCCGGGTGTACATGCCAACAAAGAAGGTGGTGGTTACGGTGACTCTGAAATCTATATGCGTGGTTTCGATAATACTAACGTAGCGGTTATGGTAAACGGTGTTCCTATGAACGATATGGAAAACGGAAACGTTTACTGGTCTAACTGGGCAGGTCTTAGCGATGTAGCTCGTAATATTCAGAACCAGCGTGGTCTTGGTGCTTCTAAGGTATCGGCTCCTTCTGTAGGTGGTACTATCAACGTTGTTACTCGTTCTACCGATTCTAAGAAAGGCGGTATGGTATCTTACGCTCTTGGTAACGACAATATGAACAAGATGATGTTCAGCGTTTCTACAGGTATGTCTAAGAGCGGATGGGCACTCACTTTGTTGGGCTCTAAGAGCTGGGGTAACGGATATGCTCAGGGCTTGGATTTCACAGGTTATACTTATTTCATGAATATCTCTAAGCGTTTGAACGATGCTCACCAGTTGTCTCTTACTGCATTCGGTGCTCCGCAGACTCACTATCAGCGTAAGGGTGCGTTGACTTTGGCAGACTGGAAGATGACTGAACAAGTTTATGGCGTAGACCATTATAAATATAACGCTTCATACGGTTTCGATAACAACGGACAGCGTCGTACTGGCGAATATAATGTTTATCACAAACCTCAGATTAGCTTGAACCATCAGTGGCAAATAAATGATAAGTCTTCATTGAGTACAGCTCTTTATGCTTCAATCGGACGTGGATATGGTTATAGCGGCCAGGGAAATGGTGACTATGGTTATAAATACACAGACTGGAACGGAGCTTACTACGGTACACTGCAGACTCGCTTCCGTAAAGCTGACGGTACTTTCGATTATGGAGCTATCGAGGATCTTAATGCTGCAAGCGAAAACGGTTCTATGTTGGTTATGGGTAAATTGAAAAACTACCATAACTGGTATGGCTTGCTCTCTACTTTCACTACTAAGTTCGGTAAATACTTCGATTTCTATGGAGGTGTAGACTTCCGTTATTATAAAGGTACTCATACAAACGAAATTTGCGACTTGTATGGCGGTAAGTATTATATGGACTCAAGCACTCGTAGTGGTGTATCGGCAGCTAACAATATCGCAGCCGCTAATCCTACTTGGAAATACGAAAAATTGGGCGTAGGCGATGTGGTTTATCGTGACTACGATGGTCATGTAGTTCAGGAAGGCGCATTCTTCCAGACAGAATTCAACAAAGATAAATTGGCTGCTTTCGTATCGGGTTCTCTTTCTAATACTACTTACTGGCGTTACGACCGTATGTATTACGACAAGGCTCATGCAAAATCAGACGCTATCAGCTTCATCGGCTTTACTGCTAAGGGTGGTGCCAACTATAACTTGACAGAACATCACAACGTATTCTTCAACGCTGGTTACATCAGCCGTGCTCCTAAGTTCAGCTACGGTGCTTTCTTGAACTCTAACACAAGCCACACTCTTAATAAGGACGCTAAGAACGAAAAGATTCTTTCTTTTGAATTGGGTTATGGTTATCGTAACAGCTGGATGAAAGCCGATGTTAATGCTTACTGGACTAAGTGGCTTGATAAGAGTATGACTAAATCGGGTACATTGGGTCAGGCTCAGACAGAATACTTCTTGAACATGACAGGCTTGAACGCTCTTCACCGTGGTGTAGAAGTAGAAGTTAAGTTCTTCCCGACCAAGTGGTTGGATATTAACGGTATGTTCTCTTTGGGCGACTGGAAATGGGATAGCAACGCTAAAGGTTACGCATTCGATGACAGAGGTATGCCTTTGAACAAGAACGGTGAAATAGCAAGCGGTGTAGGTGCCGAAGACCATGTTTCTACTACTATTAATATGAAAGGTATCCGTGTAGGTGGTTCTGCACAGACTACTGCAGCTCTTGGCGCAACTGTTAAGATTGGCAAGTCAATCCGTGTAGGTGCCGACTGGACTTACGCCGGACGTAACTATGCTTACTACTCTCTGAACGGTAACAACCTTTCTTTGGGTAAAGAAACTACAGTGGCAGATCCTTGGAAGATTCCGGCAGCAAGCCAGATCGATATGAACGCATCGTATAAGTTTAAGATGGGAGGCCTTAACGCTACTCTGTCGGGTAACGTAAATAACCTGCTCGACTATCAATACATTTCGAAAGCATGGAACCCAAGATCGGGTGAAGCTACTGATAGCAATATCTACTGCTTCTACGCATTCGGACGTACTTACAGCGTGAGACTGAAGGTTAACTTCTAATCATTACTTTAAAACAGAATTCAAATTATGAAAAAGATATTATTACTATCAACTGTAGCTTTGGCGTCACTTGCGTCTTGTAGCGATTACGAAGATCAGTTCAACTTGCCGTCGCAGCTGACGGATGTAAAGAACGGTACTTCTCTCGTGCTGGGCGGATCTGATTATTCAGCCATCGCCAATTTGTCTGCTAATAAGGAACTGGCTTTGTCGCTCGATCCGGAAGGTAAAACCTATGCTGATGCTTTAGCTAAATTAGGCGATCAGAAGTATTTCGATAATATGATTACCGCTGAACAGTTCTTGCCGGCATACATCGCCAACAAGTTCCCTCAAGTAGATATGGGTTCAAGAATCCGCGTTACCTATAATTCATATTGCGGAATGTCGCAGTATCTTTCAGACTTCGCAAACTTGAAGTCAGAATATACGCTGACTAAGAGCGACTATAAGTCTGTATGGGGCGAAGTTTCTACAGCTAAGTACCTTACTCCGGCTACCATCTCTAAGATGAATGACGTACTTACTGCCGCTTATCCTAAAGCTGCAGCAGGCGATATGGCGGTTGTAAACTACGCTTATTCAGAATTCGAACCGTCTGCTGGTGGTGCTACTGTAATTCCTAATGTATATCAGAAAGTAACTTCATTCGATGCTGAAGGCGGTAATTATGTAATTGCTGCTTTGGCAGCCGATGGAAACTACTATTCTTTCGGTAAACTTAAACCAAGTAAGATTAATGCAAATGAAGGCTATATGTCTTCTAATTCTATCGCTGTAGGTGAAAATAATGTTATTTCTACTGATGATGGCGAAAGTTTGGTAGTGACTATAGAAAAGTCGGAGGCTGGTTATAAATTGAAGAACAAGGATGGCCAGTACATTGGTATGAAAGATGGATATGATGGATTTAAGATAGATCTTGCAGCTTCTGATAACGGTACAGACTGGACTATAACCTCAAAGTCAGATGGTACATTCTCTATCAAGAATACGTTTACTTCTAAAACTGTAAAGCTGAATTATTATGAAAAAGGAAATAGTTATTCATATGGCAGTTATGCAGACACAAAACATACTTATATGAATGAACCGATGGATAAAGAATCTACTCGTTTCACCATGAAGGATGTTCTTCTTCCTGAAGGTTCTAATTATGTTTGGAAACATAATGATAATAAATATGGAAAGTATTATAAAGCTTCTTCAACTATAAATATGGTTTGCCTTCCTTCGGAAAGTTGGTTCGTTTCCGATGAAATAGATTTTACAAAGGCTAATAAACCTGTTATTAGCTTTGATGTGGCAATGAATTACTTAAAAGAGGGTAAATTTACCGATCATTTCGCACTGAAAGTTTCTGAAGACTATGTCGACAATGTAACTACTGCTAAATGGACAGATTTACCTTTCGATAATTCAGATTTAGGAATAAACTTTAATTTTAAAACCATATCAAATCTCGATCTTTCTGCATATAAAGGAAAGAAGATTCATATCGCATTCCAATATAAAGGAACTGATAAATGTGCTCCTACTGTCCAAATTAAGAACTTGAAGATTATTGAGCCAAATTATTGGGATGTATGCTTGTTTAAGGAAACTCCTGAAAACGAAATTAGCACAGCTTCATTGTCAAGAGCAAGTCGCGCTGCTGGTGATGCCAATACTACAGGTTTGTATGTTTACGACGGAACAGCTAAGGCTTGGAAGGCTTATTCTGTAAAAGACGACGCTGCTGAAGTCGTTGTATTGCAGCCGGAAGACTATGCACAGGTAGGCGCAGAGTTCATCGCTAAACCTATTCTTTATTTGCCTACTATCCTGCAGAATAAGTTACCTTTCGCTAATGCCGGACAGAAAGCCGTTGTAATCTATAACAAGGCTAAAGAAACACCTGCGGCAGTAGAATACACATATTCTAAAGAAGGATGGGCTGCTTCTAAGGAGTACAAGACTCAGACTTCTGTATTCTTGCTTACTGAAAATGGTTACGAAGCTCAGGCTAACACTTATTTGAATGAGACATTGCTTGGTGATGAAGGTGGGTTTAAGGCATTCGATATAGCATTGACCGGTGTTACTCATGTATGGAAGAATGATGCAACCTATGGATGGAAGGGTTCAGCATTTGCAAACAAGACAAACTACGCTGCAGAAAGCTGGTTGGTTTCTTCTGCTATCAATTTGACTGAAGCTATGGATCCTGTCCTTACATTCCAGGAAGCTCTTAACTTCTTGGGCGGTAATAAGCTCGAAGACTTCATTCAGTTTAAGGTTTCTACCGATTTTGACGGTGAAGATGTATCGGGCGCTACTTGGGAAGACTTGGAATTGAACGCTGATCAGCGTAGTACGGGTGACTCTTGGAGTTTTGTAACCGTAGGACCTTGTTCTTTGGCAAGCTATGTAGGACACAACATCCATCTTGCTATAAAATATAAGAGTACAGACGTATGTGCTCCTACATACGAATTTAAGAATATTATTATTACTGAAAAAGAATAATATCTGACTAATGAAAAAGTATTTATATTCTTTAGTATTGGCTATGGGCTTGTCGTTTGTAGCATGTAGCGAAGCAAACGATGTCCCCAACAATACGATAGAAACAACAGACAGTAAGGCAACTACTCTCGTGCTGAAAGGCTACGAGAGTACAGCCTCTGGCTTCTCAGTGTTTCAGCCAGAAGGTTATAGCATGCCTTTTTATATAAAAGATAAGGTGTTCTATGGTAGCGTATATAATTTTGCAGAAGTAGGGTCTCTTCGTCTTGATGAAGTGAGCGAAGATTATGAGTCTATTTCTACATGGACAGAAACAGCAAGTATTAAACCGGGCTATGTATATTGGGCTTGGTGTAAGGGTGCAGAATTGTACTGCTATGCTAAATTCCGCGTAATTAGTATTGATGGTAACAACGTAACCATTGAATACGTATTAGTAGGAACAACTAATGCTCCGGCTCCAGAGCCAGAACCCGAACCAGAACCACCGACACCGGGTGAGAATCTCAACAGTAATCCTGTGGTAGGTAATATGGCAGCAGGGGCTCTTGAAATGCCACACCTTAATGCTGACTATCAGTTCGTAAATCATTATGTTACATATAATAAAGTATCTGTATTGAACTATTCTTTGGAATGGTGCTCTACCATGATGCACTCTAACTGGGTAGCTTTCTATTTCGATGCTACTACATGTCAAAACAATGAAGATCGTGGAGATAAATGGAAGCAAGACCCAGAGGTGGATTCTAAATTGCAGCCTGAAGAAGCTAACCATAAGAGCGACGGTTATGATAAAGGCCACTTGGTAGCTTCGGAAGACCGTGTTTATTCTAAGGAAGCTAACGACCAGACATTCTATTACACCAATATCAGTCCGCAGATTGGTGAGTTCAATCAGAATTATTGGGCTCAGTTGGAAAAACAGGTTCAGGATTGGGGACGTTCTTGCACTGCAGGTACATACGATAAGGTATATGTAACCAAAGGCGGAACGCTTAATAACTTGAAAAAGAATTTCACAGGAAAGCTTAAGGCAAACGATGGAGTATATCCCAAAACCGATGAGAATGGTAAAACCATTAAAGGTTTGGCATGTCCATCTTATTACTTCATGGCTATCTTGAGCCAGAAGGGAGACACCTATCATGCCATTGCATTCTTAGTTCCTCACGAAGAAGGTTTGCCTAAAAAGCCTAATGCTGCCGACTTGCAGAAATATGCGGTATCGGTTAATGAGTTGGAGCAGGCTACCGGAATCGACTTCTTCTGTAACTTGGACGATGCAATAGAAAATCAGGTTGAAGCAGAAAAGAACTTCGACGATTGGACTTGGTTGTGTAATTTACCCAAACTATAAAAAATAGAGGCAATCTGCTGGTTCCGCTAAGGAATTCGGCAGGTTGCCTTTCTTTATTCTACAATATTATACTTCTTTTCTACAACATTGCATTTTTCTTCTACAATCTTGGTATAACGCATTCGGCGGAGAGCGATACCTTTGCCTCGTAACAAAAACGATTTAGAATTATGAAAAATGCCCTTTTACTAGCCGCTGCCACATTGCCTATGGTTTCTATGGCTGCACGTCAGCGTCCAAACATTATTTATATATTCACCGACCAGCAGACTGCTTCAGCTATGAGCTGTAGTGGAAATACAGATCTTCATACCCCCAACATGGATAAGTTGGCAAAGAACGGAGTACGTTTTGTCAATGCCTACTGTACTGCTCCATTGAGCGGCCCTTCGCGTGCGTCTATGTTTACCGGACATTTCCCTGGCGAAACAGCAATGGAGCGTAATGATGCCAAAATTCCAGATTCATTGAAGAACGTTACACTCGGTTCTTTAGTGAAAAATGCCGGATATGAATGTGCATATGGCGGTAAGTGGCATGTACCCGAACTTTCTATCCCTGACGGCATATATGGTTTCACCACTATTCATCCGTCAAACGAAGTTGGTCTGGGCGAGGCATGTGCCGATTACCTTTCTAAATCGCACGATAAACCTTTCTTCCTGGTAGCTTCGTTCATCAATCCTCATAATGTATGCGAGTATGCTCGTCAGCAGAACCTGCCGTTGGGTAATGTAGAGACACCAGATGTTGCCGATTGCCCCGGAGTTCCCGCCAACTTCGCCCGTAACCCGTACGATGCAGGAGTAATAGCTATGGAACAGCAGCATAACTATTCGGCATATCCTACTACAGATTATACCGTGACCGACTGGCGTCTGTATCGTTATATCTATTACCGTTTGGTAGAAAAGGTAGATGCCGAAATAGGTAAGATTGTCGATGCTATAGACAAGAACGACTTGTGGAAGAATTCTGTTATCATATTCTCAAGCGACCATGGCGACGGAATAGGTGCCCATCAGTGGAATCAGAAATCGGCTCTTTACGAGGAGGTGGTAAACATACCTATGATTGTTACCCTGCCCGGAAAGAAGAACGCCGGAAAGGTTGTCAATCAGTTGGTGAGCAACGGTGTTGACTTCTTCGCTTCGGTATGCGATTGGGCTGGAGCTACCATGCCTGCCAGTGCATCGGGCGTATCATTCCGTAAGGTAGTAGAAGAAGCTACCGACGCAGTAAAAGGACAAGACTATATAGTTTGCGAAACCACATTCGATAAAGGTATTACCCGTGGATGGATGGTTCGTACCCCTAAATATAAATACGTGCTTTACGATAAGGGTACACATCGCGAACAGCTGTTTGATATAGAAGCCGACCGTGGCGAAATGCGTAACTTGGCAATGGAGCGTGCATACAAGCCTACCTTGGAACAATGCCGCGATATCCTTGACGCATGGATGCGCCAGCATCACATTAAGATGACAAAGAAACATCTTAATGACGTGCCGGGACGTAAGTTGTAAAACATAATGCTCTTTCATAAATAATTGATTTAGATTTAGTATCTGGGTCGGGCTTCTCTCGCAGGAGTTCGGCCCTCATGCTTTTATATATGCCTTTCTAAGAGAAACTCAGCACATTACATTCAGACAATACTGTTATTATTCTCGGAATTTCATATTTTATTCATAACTTTGTCTTATTAAGTATAGACAATAGCAAAACTAGATTTGCATGAAAAAATATGCCCGATGGACCGCTATAGCCGTGGCATCACCGTTCATCTTATTCTTTATCTTGAGCGTGCTGATTTACTTGCCGCCGGTACAGAATTTCTTGGTAGATACAGCTATGCGATATGCTTCTTCCGCTACCGGAATGCATATCTCTATCAAGCGTATCTCTCTGAAGTTTCCTCTCGATCTTGTTGTGAACCAGACATTGGTGGTCGATAAAAAAGATACCATTCTCAATGCACAGAAACTGACTGTTTCTGTGCAGCTTATGCCTCTTTTACATCAGAAGGTGGAGCTGGACGGAATGCGCCTGGAGGGTGCTCGTGTAAATACGGCTGGACTTATAGAAGGAATGACGCTGAGAGGTAAGTTGGACGATATGTTTGTAGCCGCTCACGGTGCCGATTTGGCGAAAGAAACTCTTATTGTAGATAATCTGCAGATGGAAAATGCCCATCTGGCTTTGTGCTTTACTGATACCTTGGCCACCGATACCACCGAAACTGATACTTTGCGGTGGAAGATAAAGTTGCACGAGGCGCAGCTTAATAAAGTCAGGTTCCGTCTGGATATGCCTATGGATTCTTTATGCATGACCTTAGGCGTAGGCAAGGCTACTCTGAAAGAAGGCGATATCGATTTATATAAATCGGCTTATGCGGCAAGTTCTTTCTCGATAGAAAAGGGTAGTATCGCAGTCGATTTAAATAATGATACTATATCGGCTCAAGGTCTTGATTATAATCACTTACGTTTTACCGACCTTAATTTTGTTGCCGATTCGTTATATTACGGAACCGATAAAATACGGGCGTTTATCAATAAGTTTACTCTGAAAGAACGTTCGGGACTGGAGGTGGTTTCTACCAAAGGACATCTTTTGGCCGATGACCAGGCGGTGCACATTCCATTGCTTAAGATTACCACACAGAACTCCGACTTGGAGTTGCAGGCAGATGCCGATTGGAATTTGGCGGATATGAATAAAAACGCCAAGGTGCGTGCCCGCCTCATGGTTAATATCGGAAAGAACGATTTGATGAAAGCCTTGCCCCATTTGCCACAAGATGTGGTGAAGAGTTGGCCAGCGGCTCCCATATCCATAAAAGCCGGTGTAGACGGTACACTTAAGCGGATGAAAATCACCGCTATGACGCTGAATATCCCCGATGTGTTCCGTGCCGAGATGAGCGGTGAGATGACTAACCTTACCGATAGCTTGAAGCGTACAGGTAATGTTACTTTATCTGCCGAAGCCGAAAACATGAATTTTATGCAAGCTCTTACCGGCGGATTTGTGATACCGCATGGCACTAAGCTGAACGCCGATGCGCAGTTGAACGGCAGTCGTGCCGAGACTAATATCGCGCTGACACCGCTTCAGGCAGGGAAAATGTCGTTCTCTGGCAATTATGATATGCTTTCTGAAGACTATAAGGCTGTTCTCAATATTGATACCTTAGACCTTCACGCATTCCTTCCGCAAGATTCTCTGTATAAGATCATCGCAAAGGTTGAAGCCGAAGGAAAAGGATTTGATTTCTTTTCTACACGCACTTACGGAACCTTAAAAGGCGACTTGTTTCGGTTGGAATACGGCCATCGTCGATACAGTGGCGTAAGTCTGTTTGCCAACATCAAAGAGTGTAACGCCATTGCCGATTTGAATATAAACGACTATGTAGCCCGTTTTGACGCACACCTTACCGCATTGTTGCACCCACGTCGTGTCAGTGCCGAGCTGACTGCCGATTTGCAGCGTTTTAAACTAATGACTATTGGCGTTACCGCTAAAGAGTGCACTCCTTCGTTCCATCTTGAAGCCCGTGCCGGTTCGGATATGAAAAAGCATCACGGTGTGAGAGTATCAGTGACCGACATACGTGTAAAAACCGAAAAACAATCGTTCAAGACAAAAGACCTTCATGCCGGCCTTGAGTTGGCTGCCGATTCTGTGCGAAGCTTCGTCAACGCAGGCGATTTGACTTTCCTTTTCCGCTCTAACACGGGGTGGGAGCACTTTATGCGCGATGTTGACCGCTACTCTGCCGAAATGGAAAAGCAATGGAAGAAGAAAGTTATCAATCAGAAACTATTGCAGGAACTGTTACCCGACGCTCGACTTCGTATCTTGGCGGGTGCCGATAACCCTGCCGCTAATATGCTCGCCACTACGGGTATGCATTTCGATAAAATAAACAGTGATATACGCATCTCGCCGCACACTGGTGTGAATGGGGCATTCAATCTTTATGGGTTGAGAACGGATAGTTTGAAACTCGACACTATTTATATCCATGCTCATCAGCAAGCCGATACTCTGTTCTTTGATAGTGGTATCAAGGCTTTGGCCAACAAATGGCAAGAGGCGTTTAATGCTTCGTTGCACGGCTTTATAGGTTCTACCGATGCGTTGGCGCGTGTAGAATACTTTAACGGAAGAGGAGAGAAGGGTGTAGATTTAGGACTGAGAGCCGACTTGCACGATAAGGGCATTATACTTCGTGTGGCTCCCGAAACGGCTACAATACTTTATCGTCCGTTTATGGCGAATGCCGGAAACTACGTATTCTTGAGCGATGCCGGTAAGATATTTGCCGATTTGAAACTGCACGATAAAGACAATACCGGTATATCCTTGTTCTCTACTCCCGATTCGTTGGCTTTGCAAGACCTTACGTTTGGCATTCATCGTGTAGATATAGGTGAGTTGAGGCGTGTTGTTCCTTATATGCCTCAGATAGGTGGATTCATCAACGCTGAAGCGCACTATGTGCAGATGACCGACGATGATATGCAGGTGGCTATGGATATTAGCGTCAATAATCTGGTTTACAATAAGCAGCCGTTGGGCAATTGGGGCATGAATGCCGTTTATTTGCCTGGCGAACATGGCGAGCATTGCATAGACGGCTTTGTTACCTTGGATGGCGAAGAGGTGATGAGTTTGGGCGGTTCTTATCTGCTTGCTACCGAAGAACAACCCGATGATTTGAAGGCTACGCTTACTCTCAACCATTTTCCGCTGCACACGGCTAACGCGTTTATTCCTTATGGCATGGCTAGCATGGGAGGAGATGTTGACGGATCGATGAGTGTATCTGGCTCTACCGAGCATCCGTTGCTCAACGGTACGTTGATTCTGGACAGTGTATCGTTAGCCATTCCGCAGGCTTCGCTGAACCTCCGTTTCGACAGCCGTCCTGTAGCGGTAGAAAACAGTAAGATGCAGTTTAATGATTTCAGCATATTCACTAAGGGGCGTACACCTTTTACTATTAACGGTACGGTAGATATAGCCGACGTTATCAATCCTCGCCTTGATTTGCGTCTGTTCGCTCAGAATTTCGAACTGATTAATGCACGCCGCACCCGCGAGTCTTTGGTTCACGGTAAGCTATATGTCGATTTCAACTCTACACTGCGTGGAACTCCCGATGCGCTCAGAATGCGTGGTAATATGAACGTGCTGGGTAAGAGTAACTTTACATACGTGTTAAAGGATTCGCCGCTTACGGTAGAAGACCGTTTGGGAGAGACGGTGACATTTGTCGATTTCAACGATACCACTACCTTTGTCAGGCCATCGGAGACTATTTCGTTGGGAGGTCTCGATTTGCTGATGACTATGCACATAGATGAGGCTGTGCAGGCACGAATCGATTTGAACGAGTCGGGTAGCAATTATATGTTGCTCGAAGGTGGTGGAGACCTTTCTTTCCAGTACGAGCCGGATGGCGACATGCTGCTCAACGGACGCTATTCTCTCATCAGCGGAGAGATGAAGTACGAAATGCCTGTAATCCCACTAAAGACATTTAAGATACGAGAGGGTAGTTACATAGAATGGTCGGGAAATCTGATGAACCCGTTGCTTAATATCAAAGCGACAGAACGAGTCCGAGCTTCTGTGCCCACTTCTTCCGGCAGTCAGTCTACGCGTATGGTGAACTTCGATGTGGGAGTAAACATGACAAACCGCTTGGAGAATTTAGGATTCACCTTTACGCTTGAGGCACCCGACGACGGTACTATGCAGAACGAGCTGGCTGCTAAATCGGGCGAAGAAAAGAACAAGTTGGCTGTGACCATGCTTGTTACAGGTATGTATATGGACGAGAATTCCACTGCTAAGGGTCTCAACGCCAATAGTATGCTCAACTCTTTCTTGCAAGGCGAAATCAACAAGGCGGCAGGTAACGCACTGAAGTCTATCGACATAAACTTCGGTATGGAGACAACTGACGATGATAACGACGGAACGAGCCGTACCGATTACAAACTACAGTTCGCTAAACGTTTCTGGAACAATCGTTTCCAGGTGGTGATAGGCGGAAAGATTTCTACAGGAAATGATGCGCAGCAACAACAGGAGGCTTTCATAGATAATATATCGTTGGAATACCGACTTGATAATAGCGGCACGCGCTATGTCAAGCTGTTCCACGATAAGAATTATGAAAGTGTGCTCGATGGCGAGGTGATAGAAACCGGTGTCGGTTTGGTACTGCGCAAAAAAGTGAGTCGTCTGGGCCAGTTGTTCATATTCCGTCCGTTTAAAAAGAAGAAGAAATCCGATAAGAATAAGCAGGAAGTATTGCAGAAGGCTTCGGCTACCGAAAAACGAGAACATACAGAACCGCAAACTGATAATGATAAACGATGAAGCAGATATACATATCATATAAGGCTTATATATGGGCGATGGCTATATTGGCTGTCATCATGTTGGCAGCATGTTCTACAACCAAGCATTTGCCCGAAGGTGAGACTCTTTATTTGGGATTGAAGAAGGTAAACATTGTAAATGAAGATAAGAGTCCCGCAGCAGAGAACGCACTCGAAGAGGTGAATGGAGCCATAAGCATAGCTCCAAACAACGCTATATTCGTAAACCCGAACGTGCGTTTCCCTATACCCTTCGGACTGTGGATATATAATCGGTTTGAACGTTATGAAAATGGCTTCGGACATTGGATTTTCAAGAAGTTGGCTGCCAAGCCCGTGCTGGTGTCAACGGTAAATCCTGACACACGTGTCAAGGTGGCTACTAATCTTCTGCACGACTATGGCTATTTTAACGGAAAGGTTACTTATCAGGTAGATAGCACCCGTAATCCGCGAGCCGTAAAGTTGAGCTACGATATTAATATGGGTAAGCCATATTTTATTGACACCCTTGAATATAGAGGATTCTCAGCCTATGCCGACAGTCTGATTAATGCCAATCTGTCGGGACGTTTGGTTAATAAAGGCGATCATTTTAATGTGGTGACTCTTAATAGCGAGCGCGACCGTATCATAGATTTGCTCCGAAATCACGGGTATTACTATGCACGTAGCGAGTTTCTTGCCTTTTACGCCGATACGCTAAAGCGTTCGGGATATGTAAACATACGTATGCAGCCCAAAAACAATCTGCCGCCCGAAGCGTTGCGCACGTATTTTTTAGGAAACACTAACGTGCGACTTACGGGATATAACGGTGAGGAGCCTACCGACTCCATCCGTCTTCGCGATTTTACTATTTATTATTCAGGAGATAAACCGGGCTTACGCTTTAATGTGCTGCGAAACCGTTTTATATATCGTAAAGGAGAACAGTATTCTCTTCTAAGACAGAACTATACACAAGAGGCTCTTTCGCGCTTAGGCGTATTTAAGTATAATGAGTTTCAGTATGTTCCGCGCGGAAAGGATACGCTCGATATCAACGTGAATTCATTGTTCGACTTGCCATACGATAGCGAGCTTGAACTGAACGCAACTATGAAGAGTACCAAGCAGACTGGTCCGGGAGCTATTTTCAAACTTTCGCGTAAGAACTTCCTTCGAATGGGTGCTTCGCTAAGCTTAGAGTTGAACGGATCGTACGAGTGGCAGACCAGCTCTACGGTGAATAGAGAGAAGTCGGTAATGAATTCGTACGAGCTTGGTGCGGCTTTGACGCTCGACTTTCCGCGCATCATTCTTCCGTGGATTAAGAACCGCATCGACCCGTTCCGTTTCCCTTCGCATACCAACTTCAAGATATACATAGACCAAGTGAACCGTGCTCGATATTTCCGTATGCTTTCGTTTGGTGGAAGCGTATCGTATAGTTTCCAGCCATCGCGTAGCATGAAGCATACGGTTACTCCGTTGCATCTGGCTTTTAATAGATTGCAACACCGTACTGCCGCTTTCGATTCGGTAGCTACTGCCAACCCAATGCTTTTCCGAAGCCTTGACGACCAATTCATACCTTCGGTAACATATACGTTTACATTCGATGACTCTTGGAAACAGAAGCGTGTGCAGTGGTGGTGGGAGAACTCCATCAGTTCTGCCGGTAATGTTACTTCGCTTATTTATCAAGCGTTCGGAAAGAAACTATCGCAGCGCGATAAGAAGTTCCTTGGAACTCCATTTGCACAGTATCTGAAGTACACTACCGAGTTGCGACCGCTTATAAAGTTCGATGATAGAAATCATTTGGCTATGCGCTTTATGGCGGGCGTGATATGGGCTTACGGCAATAAGACCGTGGCACCGTATAGCGAGCAGTTCTATGTTGGTGGTGCCAACAGTATACGTGCCTTCAGTATCCGTTCTATCGGTCCCGGACGCTTCCATCCGGCGGAGACTTCACGCTTTTCTTACGTAGACGAGACTGGTGACATTAAGTTGGAAGCCAATTTGGAATACCGTTTCCGTATCATAGGCAATCTATTTGGAGGTAATCTTAATGGTGCCACATTCCTCGATGCCGGAAATGTATGGCTGATGCGTTCAGACAGCTCTCGTCCCGGTGCTAAATTCACCTTCAATAAATTCTTCGATAGCTTGGCGTTAGGCACAGGCGTAGGTATCCGTTACGACCTATCATTCTTGGTACTTCGTCTTGACTGGGGAATTGCATTACACGTACCTTACGAAACCGGAAAGAGCGGATATTATAATATTCCTCGTTTAAAAGATGGTATGGGCGTACACTTCGCCATAGGTTATCCGTTCTAAGTTGGCAGTAGTTTATATAAGCAAGATTGCATTTTCACAATGCGTCCATGTTGATGATAAATTTAGTACACATAATAATAGCTCTAAATTTACGGCAAAAACAATGCGATGAATCAATCAACTCATCGCATTGTTTCATTTGTCCATTCGCATATTGCAGTGCTGCAATCCGCATTCTTTTTTCATTATTTCTTGTTCCTATCCTTATACTCTGTAGGTGTCATGCCGAAACGCTGCTTGAAGCACTTGCTGAAGTAGCGCGGGTCGTTAATACCTACCATATAGGCAATTTGCGTCATGTTGAACTCGCCCGACTCTATGAGATTGGCTGCACGCTTAACACGCATCTCTTTGATGAATTCTACCGGAGCCAAGCCTGTGAGAGATTTCAACTTCTTGAAGAAGACAGAACGACTCACCGCCATTTCCTTCACCAAATCGTCTACTACCAAATCACCGTTGTCCATGTTCTTTTCCATCAGCTCGGTTAGCTTATCTATGAACTTGCGGTCTTGCGGTGACATAGCCTGAGTCTGCTCTTGTGCTTCGGCAGGTTCCGGTTGTCCGGCAGGCGTGCTGTCCATAAGGTGCTCATAGTAGAACTGACGCAGACTGCGGCGGCGTTCAAGCAAGTTGTTTACGCGGGCTTCAAGATATACAGCGCTAAACGGTTTGGTGATGTAACTGTCTACACCCAGTTCCATACCTTGCAACTTACTGTCCATATCGGTCTTGGCGGTAAGCAATACGATAGGAATGTGGCTGGTGGCAAGCTGGTTACGTAGTTCGCGCGTCATCTGTATACCATCTTTCTCTGGCATCATGACATCGCTGATAATGATATCGGGGATGAATGTGGTAGCTTTCTCCAATCCCTCATTACCGTTTGATGCCTCTATCACCTTAAAGCGTTTAGCGAAGATGCTACGTAAGAAGAAACGCATTTCTACATTATCTTCTACGATAAGCAGAGTCTGCGGGTCGCCTGCCTGAGCTTCGCTTTCGGCAGTAGTAGTTTCGGTAGTAGCTGTCGGTTCCTCGTTGCCGTTGGTTACATATATATCATCTGCCACTACAAACTCTACATTATCGTCATAGTGCTCTTTTCCCTTCTTGAAGTGTACGGTGAAGCAACTGCCTTCGCCCTCTTTACTTTCTACGTCGATGGTAGCATGGTGCATATCTACCAGCTCCTTAACTAGCGACAGACCGATACCAGAGCTGTTCTGTGCAAACAGGTTACGGTCGAGCAACGTTTCGAAGCGTACGAAAAGCGATTTGCGCTTGTTCTCTGAGATACCGATGCCTTGGTCTTGCACGCCTATAGATACGGTATTCTCGTCCTCGTGTATAAACAGCTTGATGTTCTTTCCCGGATGCGTGTACTTAAAGGCGTTAGACAGTAGGTTGAATATAATCTTTTCCACCTTGTCGGCATCTATCCACAGATATAGCTGAGACTTTTCGGTTTCGAACAAGAAATCTATTCGGTTTTCTTCGGCTATAGTCTGGAAATTCTCCATGATGCGCTGCGTAAAGCTCACTATTTCTACATGCTCTACGCGAAGCTTCATCTTGTTGTTTTGTATTTTGCGGAAGTCGAGAATCTGATTTACCAATCGCAGCATACGCTGAGTGTTTCGTTCTACCACTTTCAGCGATTCGCGTACCTCATCGTTAAGGTCAGAACGACGTAAGATGAAGTTCACCGGTCCGTCTATCAGCGTGAGCGGTGTGCGAAGTTCGTGCGAGATGTTGGTAAAGAAGCGCAGCTTCATATCGGTAAGCTTTTGTTCTACAGAAACCTCGTGCTTTAATCTATAGATAATGAACAGAATGTACGTACCTATGAGCAGCATTGTCAAGAAACCGATGACGAATAGCAGGTAAGCCCACGGTGTCTCCCAGAACGACGGACGTACGGTGATGCGTAAGTCGCGTTCATTGTCTACCCATATACCGGCTCCGTTAGTAGATTTTACACGGAAAACGTAATTACCCTTGGGCAGGTTGGTGTAAGTTGCCGCACGCTGCCAGTCTACATAGTTCCAGTCTTTGTCGAATCCTTCCAGTTTGTATGCATATCGCACGTTTTCGGGGAACGACATATCGAGTGTGGCAAATTTTATGTTGATGGTATTTTGTCTGTGCGACAGCGAAATACTTTCTATCTCGTTGAGCGATTTTTTCAGTATACCATTTTCTGACGGAAGTATTTCTTCGTTCATCACCTTGAGTCGTGCCAAGAAGATAGGAGGCACGTTGGCGCTCTTGCTGATATTATCGGTTTTGAACGATACTATGCCTCGGTTAGACCCGAAGTACAAAGTGCCGTCGCGTCCACTGGTGGCGGTACTTTCTTCAAAATTGATTTCGCTACCCAATTCTTGTTTCAGGTAGTTCTCAAAATAGTGTTCTTTCAGTCCGAATTTACACAATCCACTTTCGGATGCTATCCATAGGTTGTTCTTGTTATCGGCTGCCATGGATATTAGCACGTCGGATGGCAGTCCGTCTTGTATGCCGTACTTTATGAACGATGCTTCAGTCTGGTTTCCTTTGCTTTGCTTAAGTTCGTTCAGACCTCCACCGAATGTAGCGAAGAACAAACGGTTATCCTTAGTCTGTAATATATCGTAAATGTCATTGCTACTCAATGCTTCTGGCGAATTGCTGGCAGTGTACAGATGGAAGTTGATGTTCTCCGGGCGACTGAATTTCTCATCGAACGAAAGTAGTCCGTTTGACGTGCCCACCCACAGGCGGCCCTGTGAGTCGCGCAGCATACGGCGTGCCTTGAGGCAACGCTCCATGGGATACCCTTTAAGGTTGTTATGTGCGTTGATGAATCGGCATGAGCCGTTGGCTGTTGTCTCTAATAGATTTATACCACCACCGAATGTAACGAACCAAAGTCGTCCCTTTCCGTCTTCGCATATATCGTATACACTGTTGTGACTCAGGCTATACACATCATTAGGATTGCTAACGAACGAGTCCATGCGGTAAGAGTTGCCTTCCGCTGTGAGGCGGATAACGCCTTTTCCTTTTGTAGCTATCCATATAGTACCCTTAGAATCTTCTATAATCTTATATGCAGAGCCGATGAAAGGTGTACCTTGACGAGTGATTTGTCCTTGTGCCGACAGATAGCCAAGCGGTTTTAAAGTGCCTGCTTCGTAGATAGAAATCTTTCCGTCGCGTGTGCCTGCCCAGATGCGTTTTTTAGAGTCTTCGAATAATGCTCGTACTTTATTGGCGTTGGTATCGTCGGTACAATCCTTAGGTTGTGTAAGATTGAACTCGTTGAAGAAGAATGTAACTTTCTCCAATCCTTTGGAGTGAGTTCCCAGCCATAAGTTGCCTTGGCGGTCTACCATCATAGAGTGCAGTTTGGTAGAGAAACGCAGTTGTGGCGTACGTATGCTGTTAAAGAAAGGTTCAAGTCTTTTGGTTGATGGGTTGAATATGCTTAATCCTCCTCCTTCGGGGTGTACCCATACATTGCCGTTGTTTGATGAGGCTATACAGAAAACGGGGTTAGAGCGGTCGGCGGCATCTTGCTCTACCTCTAACTGCTCAACGGTAAATTCTTTCTTTTCGGGTGCTACACGTATTACGCATCCCACTTTTTTTACTCCTATCCATGTGTTTCCGATAGGGTCGGGGCGTACCGCTAAAACTGGGTAGCGGTTAAAATCGAAGCTTTTGGCTGTAAGTAGCCATTCGGTTTTTTCCAGATTCTTGTCGGTTATGGCTATACCACTTTGGCATGTTACTATCAGCAACTTTCCGTTTTTCAGGCTCTCCATATAAAACACGTCATCGTTAGCGTCGATGGTGTGCATGGTGAACTCTCCGGTTTTGATATTGTTTACCCAGATTCTTCCTTTATCAGAGCCGAAATAGATTTTTCCGTCTGCCTCTACAGCCGATAGGAAGTTTTGTTTATCTACAGCTTTGGTCTTTTTGTTTGTGGCGAAGTATGTGCTCTGTTTATTTGTCTTAGCGTCTATGCATCTCAGTCCGTCGTCGGTAAGTACCCATTCGTGTTGGCGAGAATCGAGGAACACATTGTTTACTTTTCCGTAATTCTCGAATGTTACACTGTCTCCCGTTACTCTAACCGCTCCAGTTTCGGGCGAGAGTAACCATACGGATGAATTATTAAGCGTATAGATGCGGTCGGCGAAAAAGTCGATATCTCCTTTAGGCTTTATTTCATGAAATGCTTCTTGGCGCTTGTCGAACCTGAAGGCGCGTCCGTCATAGCTTAGGCACCACACGTTTCCGTGGCTATCCATATCTAACTTGTCCACACGGTTAGAACTCCACTGTGAATCGTTGTCTTTATGAGCCTTGTATATTCTGAATTCATACCCATCGAAACGGTTAATGCCATTCCATGTGGCAAACCATATCAATCCGTCGCTGTCTTGAATCATATCCATTATCGTATTCTGCGACAGGCCGTTTTCTTGTGTATAATGAGTAAATGTGCAATTTAGCTGTGCACGGACACCTATTACCGATAAAAAAAGTATAATGGTAAGAACGACGTTTCTTTTCATATTTGTTGCCTCTGGTTAGATTTGATAACTACAAATGTACAAAAAAATGTGTCTGTGCAAAAAAATGTGAGCTCTTTAAATAAAAAAAGCCGACAGTAGCCACTTTGTGGTGTGGACTACTGTCGGATAAATAAATATAATCGATAAATCAGCTTCAGCGTTTTAGGTTGGTTAGCAAGGTGTTACCGTTGGCTATAGGATTCCATCCGTCATTGCCTTTCAGTACATCTTCGGGCGAATAGCCGGCAATGCTTTTCAGTTGTTTGCCGTACGAAACTCGCTGTTTAGTATCGGCTCCGTCGCCTGTATTCTTATATTCGGCAAAGAATACGGTCTTTTCGTTTGCCGGATTTCTCCAGTTATCCCATCCTGCCGGTAGGATATGTTTACCTAACTGACACTGGATGTAGACTACTTGCGCATAAGGACGCCAAGGACGAGACAGGTAAACCGATTTCGCTTCGGGTGCTGCGGTGAGGCGGCAGTTCCAGAATACATATCCGTATTTTTTGCCTTTGTCGGTGGCAGGGGCGGTTACATATCCATTGCCTACGCTGTGTATCTCGCAGTTGCGGAATACGACGGTAGACCATCCAAAGATGAAATCGACAGTACCTTCTACGTAGCAATCCTCATAATACTGACGGCTCTCTTTGCCATAAGTGTAAAGCGTATCTTGATTTCCGAGGAAGCGGCAATGCTTGAAGTATGCACGGTCGCCTTCTATAAAGCACGCTACTGCTTGACCAACTCTGCCTGCTGTGTTGGCGAAAGTAATGTTCTCTGCATAGAAGTCGGGTGCATAGATATATGCTGTAGATGATCCAGAGGTAGACATCTCATCGCCAAGTGCGTTGAGCTTCTTAGCGTATCCGTCGTTGGTGATGACAGCTCCTTCTTCGCCTATCATTGAGACATTTATCTTTGATGCCGGGACAATGAGCTTTTCCTTATACTCACCGCTGCGAACCAAGATGGTAGTGCGTTTGTTCTTGCGGAAATCGGGTACAGCATTGATGGCTTCTTGTACAGTAAAGAAATCACCGCTTCCGTCTTTGGCTACTACATAGTCATAATGGCGTACTTCTTTAGCAAGTTCTGGGAAGTGTGAAGCCAAAGAATCGGCAGCTAACGACGCTACTCTGCGTGCGCCAAACACATTGAGGTGAGTATTGTCTTGTCTGCCTTTAGGACATGCAGGCGAAACGCCTTCGGGAATCCACATGAAAAGTTTCTTTGAACCTTCTACTCCGTAGCTTTCTACCAATTTGCGTGTAGCATCATTCAAATCGATGAAGCAAACCTTCATTTCGCGTGCTACGTTGCGTGGTGAGTCGAGGTATTTTCCGTGGGTATCTACCAGTTTATCGCCTTCTTCTACAGCGGTGCTTTTTTCAGAGCGAACATCGTCGGCTGCTATGGCATTAGCGTTTTCTCCGAAATTGCGTCGAACTATAGAGTTGAACAAAACGGGAATACCTCCTTTGCTGCGAGTTTCGGTTACGAACTTACGCAGGTTGGCATCGAAAGTTGTACCGGGGTCGGTATGACGTTTCTCGTCGGCTTTCTCGTCGTTATGTCCGAATTGGATAAGCACGTAGTCGCCCGGACGAATACGGTCGAGCACCTCTTGCCATCTGCCTTCATCAATAAAGCTCTTAGAACTGCGTCCGTTTACGGCATGATTTTCTACACGGATATTTTCAGAAAAGAATCCGCCTAATACGTGTCCCCATCCGCGTTCTTGGTTGCCTGCGTCGAGCGACTTATTGGCCATGGTAGAGTCGCCAATCATGAATACGGTTACTACGTTATCGGCTTTGAAAGCGGAGAGCAGCAGTACTGCTACCGCCATAAGTAAGAATTTCAGTTTATGAATCATAGTAATCAAATCTAATAAAGTGTTTATGGTATAAGAGCCACCCTTACATCAGTATGTACTGTATGTCTGGATGGCTCTTCTTCTAAAGAAATCTAAGTTTTAGATGAGAATTCTTGTTTTTACTTCAACCAGCGTGGGTCGCCTACTTGGTTGTCCTTCAAGTCTTGAGACTGAACGGTGAAGTCGCCGTTAGCAGCATCAGTAAACTGAGGGTCGAGTTCGGTTGCCACATCGCTATGGTTGTCTTTATACAAGTTACCCCACAGGTTAGGACAGTTGAAGTAGTAGTTGTTAGCGTATGTAGGTGTAGCTTTCATCTTATCGCTTCTTCCCCATACACCAGAGTTAGCGCTGATCTGTGGTGATTCCAATCCGATACCGTAGAACAAGCAGTTTTCTACTTTCAGAGTCTTGCCTTTAGCCAAGCTGAACAGACCGCGGTTGTTGGCATTGTCTACAGTCGCAACATTGTACAGAGTACAGTTGGTCATAGTAAAGTCTGTAGCTACTTCTATACGGATGAAAGTACGCTTTACATCTGTGATGGTAGAGTTGGTTAAAGTTACCGAAGCTACAGTACCCTTACGGATATCGAATACGCCATCACCACCATCGCCAATGTTAGAGATGATACAGTTGTTTACTGTGATAGTTCCAAAGTTAGCTGCAGCGTTGCTGTAAATCATGTTATTGTTAGTGTTCTTGATTTCACAACCTTCGAGTGTCAAGCTACCCAATGAACCTCCCTTAGCTTCGATGAAGTTGCCGTAATTGTTTTCTACATCAAATTTGATGTTGCTCATGCTGAATGAAGCTACGTCACTGTTGAAGATGAAGCGTCCGCCAGATATAGTAGGCTTATTGGTAGGATCGATAGAAGTCAATGAAATAGACTTAGTCAATTCGAAGTCTTCTGTCAGTTTGTATGAGCTACCCAACAATACAAATGCGTCACCGTCTTTTGCTTTAGCGAGTTCTTCTGCCAAGTTAGCGCCTTCATCTATAGGAAGCATATCGCCTGTATCGATACGAGTCTTGAAGTTTACAGTACCGCGTGTAACGTTTCCACGTTTCATTACGACTTGGTATTGAGTATCTTGAGTCAAGCCTTCTATAGTAATATAACCGTTAGCTACGTCTGTGCTTGTAACAGTATAGTTAATTGTAGCAGCCGATTCGTTAGTAGTAGGAGTAGCAGTAACAGTGTTACCGGCATCGGTGCTAGTCATCATTCCGTCAATCCAGCGAATTACAGCCGAGTTATGAGTGATTTCGTCAGCGTTTACAGCAGTGAAGATTTGTTCTGCATCGGTAGTAATAGTTAAACCTACCCATTTAGAGTCTGCAATACCTTCGCCTACAGCTTTCACCTGTACATAATATTCTGTTTCGCCTAGCAATCCAGCCTTTACGGTATAAGTATCTGTAGTGATACCTTCTTGAGTAAAGACAGGAGTACCTTCGGCAGTGGTGCCCTCGTATACTTCTACAGTATAGCTGGTAGCCTTATCCATAGCATCCCATGAAAGTTCCAAGTTCACGCTATTGCGTACACGTACCGACAAGTTAGTCGGTGACAAAACTCTGCTCAACTCAAGTGAGTGTACAGGGTCGATGTCGCTGCATGAAGAAATTACGCCTCCAGCCATCAATAATGCTGCCATGCAGGCAACTGGCAATATATGCTTTTTCATACTTTCAATCTTTAGTTTTTCACATTATTAATTATTATACCAGTCATAATTCTTCAATTCTGGATTGGCATCCAAATTGTACTGGAATATCGGCCAATACATGTACATATCCGGATCGCGGGTATAAAGAGATTCAATCTTAGAAGCTTTCAGAGTCTTTTCGCTAATCCATTCTTTTCTTTCGCCATTGTTATCAGTCCACTGTTCGTAGTCGGCAGGAGCATCGTTCTTGTCTTTTTGACCTTTGTTCAAGCCCCAGATTTGGATAGCTGCATTGGCGTGTGTCTTCTTGTCGGCTCCGTCTGTAAAGTCAGTCATTTTGAAGAATACAAATCCGCTGAGTTCAGTATAATCTCCATCCAACATGCTGAGCTGAGTCATTTTTTCTTTAGCTAAGTCAAGGTTAGTTTTAAGTTTGCCCCAACGTACCAAGTCGTTTTTACGAATCATTTCGCCTGCGAATTCAAAGCCACGTTCTTTTTCGATAGCCAGCTGCATTGCTTCTTTAGAAGATAGATCTGTTACGTATTTGTCAACCTTTTCTGCCCAGTCTGCTTGTGCGAAGGCACGCTGGCGGATTTGTTTCAGATAAGGAGCTGCTGCACTTGCACCGTTCAGGTAGTTCTCAACTTCGGCACGCATCAATACTACATCTGCATAACGCATATAGATTTTGTTGATACCATCGTCAGAACTGCTGATTTTACGGCTCATCCATTCGTAACGGATTTTACCGAAGTACCAAGTGCTTACGTTCTTGTTCAGGATGTTCTGTACGCCCTTGGTCCAGTCGTAAGGAATACAAGTAATATCACGACGGAGGTCTTTTACATCGTAGTCGAAGTACAAGTAAGGCAACGGACCAATGTTACCGCCCTGCTTAGCGCCCACAAAGTCGTCGGTAGTGGTGTGCTTGATAGCGAAGTCGTAAGCCATACGTCCACGTGCTGACGGTTCGTTAGCAAACGGTATTTCCCAAAGAGATTCGCCACCAGCGTCGATAACATCCTGGCAGTTGTTCTTAAATACAGTTTCAAATTTAGATTCCAATTTAACGTAACGTCCTTCTTGATCCATAACATCTTTACAAGCCTGCAAAGCTATAGGGTAGAGAACTTCTTTAGACAGTTCAGGGTCGTTACTTGTGCGTACTGTTCCGTCGGCGCGGAGAGCAGAACCTGCAGCGTACAAGCAAGTACGAGCCAACAATCCTTTTACGAATACCTTGTTGATGCGTTCTACAGTCTTGGTATCTTCTATTTCGTTAGGCCATGCTACCATATCCTGTGCTTCGCGAAGGTCGGCGATAATTTGTTTGTAGATAACATCGCGATCGGTACGAGGCAAGTTTACGGTTTCCGGAGTGATAGGTTCGAAACGTGCCGGAACATCTCCCCATGTAGTGATAAGGTCTACGTAAGCTATAGCACGGAGGGTAAGAGCTTCACCGTAAAGTTGACGAAGACGAGCGTCGCTGCTCAATTCAGCATATTGTTTAAGTCCGGCAATTGCCAAGTTGGCTTTTTCTATACCAGAGTAAATGTTAGACCAAGGTTCTTTGGCATCTGCAATGTTTAACTGTCCGTTGCCAGGCAATACATTATAAGTAGCCATGTTAGCCTTGTCGTCTCCTTTATCTGAGCCGTTGAACCATTCTACGTCGGTATTCAAGCCGTAGTATGATGTGAAACGTGCACGATAATTCTGTTCACCGTAGTAGGTATATATATTATATACAGTACCTTTTGCCAAATCGTAGATAGAGAAGATGTTCTTGTCATCGAGCGAAGATGGCGACTTGGTGTCGAGGAAGTTATCTCCGCAAGAAGTAAGGAAAGCACCTCCTACCATAGACATTGCTATCAGTGATTTATATATTTTTGTTTTCATAAATAATCTATGTCTTAATCTTTAATTAAAAGTTCAAGTTCAATCCAATTACAAACTGACGGCTCTTAGGATAAGCAGAGTAGTCAACACCCGGAGTCATAGCTGTTTTGGTACGTGTAGAAACTTCAGGGTCGAAGCCTGAGTATCCAGTGATGCAGAACAAGTTATATCCTGTCATGTAGAAGCGGAGGCTGTTTACTCCTACTTTCTTAGTCAGGTTAGCTGGTAAAGTATAACCCAATGTAAGAGTGCTAAGACGCAAGAATGAACCGTCTTCTATAGCCCAGTCTGTCAGGGTGTTCTGCTTCATCAACGGCGACCACATTGTAGTGTTGGCGTTCATTGCTGCCAGTTCTTCAGGATCGTTGCTGATAGTACCGTCTGCGCGGAGGTTAGTCCAACGTTGACCATCTGCCATGATATCTATCAAGTTACGGTATTTAGAGTTTTGTCCTGCAGTGGTGTATTCAATCTTGTTAGCATTGTATACGTCGTTGCCAATGCTGTAAGTGAAGTTAGCTGCAAGGTCGAATCCGTAAACGCGAGCGTTGAATCCGAAACCACCAGTTGCTTTAGGGTTAGTATCGCCTATGATAGTACGGTCTTTAGTAGTGATCTTGTTGTCTTCGCTACCGTCGATGTTCTTCAATTTAAGTGAACCCGGACGAACGAACTTGTCGCCGATAACAGCCGATGCATCAGCTACGCCTTCTTTCAATATCCATCTTTTTGATGATGAGTCGTATCCTTCGAAGTCGCTAACTTCGTAACGACCATCGCTTACGTATCCGTAAATCTGACCGATAGGAGAGCCCGGACGAACTACAAAGTCTGAACCGATTTCTGAAGAAGCCCAGTTAGATGCTGCAGAGTATTCTTCCAAACCGCCCAATGTCTTGACATTGTTCTTGTTGAAACCGATGTTTCCGTTTACGGTGAAACCGAAGTTCTTTTTGTTTATAGCATTCCAAGTAAGAGAAACTTCGAAACCTTTGTTTTCTGTTTCGCCCAAGTTACGCCATTGGTATGCGTATCCTGTACCTGATACCGGGAATTCAATCAACAGGTCTTTAGTTGTATTCCAGTAGTATTCTACCGATCCGTTAAGTTTTCCACCAAGGATAGTGAAGTCAAGACCAAGGTTACGTGTATGAGTGGTTTCCCAAGTCAAATCGGGGTTGTACATGTACGAACCAGTTGTCCAGTAGCTCTTTACGAAGTTGATCCATCCTAAAGCTGCTCCAGAACCTGCCGACCAAATAGGGCTGGTCTTGTCGCTGTCGATAGCGTTGTTACCTGCGGTACCGTAGCTGATACGAAGTTTCAAGTCGTCCAACCAAGAGTTGGTTTTCTGCATGAACTTTTCAGAAGAGATACGCCATGCTACTGCTACTGATGGGAAGAATCCCCAACGATTGTCTTCTGCAAACTTTGAAGAACCATCGGCACGGAATGTAGCGCTTACCAAATATTTGCTTTGATAGTCATAGTTAATACGACCGAAGTATGACAACAAGTTATCATCGGCGTTAGTATACTTATTAGTATTGTAAGCTGTACCCTGGCTAGTCAGTGAGAATGCCTGATCTGCATTGAACTGTTTCGGGAAGTAACGAATTTCGTCGGTATCATTATTTGATTTAGTAGATACGATTTCCTGACCAACCAATACATCCAAGTGGTGATCTTTATTCTTCAGCAACTTATCGAAGTTGTAGCTCAAGGTATTAGCGTTACGGAATGTTTCACGGTCTCTGCTATTGAAAGTAACGATAGGCTGTTCGTTACCGTTGATACGTGAGTTGTAAGTACTTACGCCATAGAAACGTTGGTCTTTGCTAGTGTACTGCTGCAAACCGAATTCAGTTTTGAACTTCAAGTTCTTGATGATTTCCCAAGTAAAGCTACCGTTGTAGTCGAATGTCTTACGAGACTGACGGCGGTCGTTATCCCATACTGATGTAACAGGGTGGGTAAGACTCATATCAGGGTCGTATCCTTCTTCCAGTGTCCCGAAGTTGAACGGAGGATAAACCATAACGTTCTTCATACGAGAGTCGGCAGAAGAAACTTCTTTCTTAGATTCGTTGGCACCTGCACCGTTGATGTCTGTATCAGAGTAACGTGCAGAGAAGTCGATTGTGATATTCTTAACCGGCTTGTAGTTCATCTTCAAGCTCAAGTTATCGCGCTTAAAGTCTGAGCCGATCATGATGGCTTTATCGTCCATGTGAGCGTAGTTGAAAGTGAATTTCATCTTATCGCTACCACCGCTGATGCTCAAGTTATGATTGAATGTATGTCCTGTACGGCCGAATACCTGATCTTGCCAATTATTTGCCTCTACATCGTTGTACAAGTCCATATCCTGATAGTTTCCGAACATCTTGGTATAATCGTCAGGGTTAATCTTAGTTTGGTCGTTGCTCTGCAACATAGACTTCTCATACTGCCATTTTACATAGTCGGCACTGCTTAAAGTGTTAAGTTGCTTAGCCATTTTCTTCCAGCTATAGTATGCATTGTAGCTTACGCTTACCTTTCCTTCTTTTCCGCTTTTAGTTGTAACGAGGATAACACCGTTGGCACCACGAGAACCGTAGATGGCTGTTGATGATGCGTCTTTCAATACGGTCATGTCTTCAATTTCTGATGCTGGGATATCCGAGATAGATTCTACAGGGAAACCGTCTACGATGAACAACGGTGCATTGTCGCCTGTAATAGAACCACCACCACGGACACGGATTTTCATGTCGGCATCGGGTGAACCTTCTGTTGTAGTAATTTGCACACCCGCCATCTTACCAGTCAAGGCTTCTGTAGCCGAAGCAACCGGAACAGCTGCGAGGCTTTCAGAGTTTACTGTAGCTACAGAACCGGTCAAGTCTTTTTTCTTTACCGAACCGTAACCGATTACTACTACTTCTTCAAGGGTTTTTGAGTCTTCCTTCAAGACGATGTCTACTGTCTTAAGGTTGCCTACTTTTACTTCTTGTGTCACGAAACCGATGTAAGTGACAACTAATACATCCGAGTTCTTAACGCCCGAGATGCTGTACATACCGTCAAGGTCTGTGATGGATCCATTAGTAGTTCCCTTCACCAATACATTGACACCAATCATTGGCTCGCCTGTAGCGTCTTTAACGACACCACTAACTGTTCGTCCTTGTGCAAAAACAAGAATACACAACATTGACAACAACACTGTTGAGCACAATCTTCTAAAAAACGTCTGCTGATTCATACGTGTTTTGGTTGTTAGATTTGAACTTAATAAAAGGTTGTTAGTTACTTTTATAAATTATTACACACTTATCTCTTTACGCATTTCTGCGATTGCAAAAGTGCCGCTTTTATTCTCCTTCGATGTGTAAATTTTACTTTTTTATGTAGAAATATTCTGCATACAATTTTTTAATTCTGCCGTGCCAAATCCTTATAGTGTTGTAACAGAGATTATTTGACTATTTATGTTGATAAAACAGTAAAGGCAACCATTCAGAATAACGCTAAATAGTGTTTTTCTGAATGGTTGCCTTTACGTATTAATTGTATGTAGAGCCTCAGTAACTAAAATCCTAGTCTTTTGAACTCACTCTCAAAGTTGGGAGTGAAGATTCCTTTGCCTATATTCTGGCGGATGTCATCCAAACTCCAGAAACGTCCTCCGTCGAGTTCGTCGGATGGAGAGATGGTATCGTCTATCGTGGTGCGAAAACTGAAGACAAGTTCCTTTTCGCGTTCCGACTCGAATACATAATGTGTGAGACGCTCGGGGTTAAAGTCGGTTATGCCCAACTCTTCTCTTGCTTCACGGTTAAGGGCGATGTCAATGCTTTCGCCCAAATCTACATGTCCTCCTACCGAAGTATCCCATTTCCCCGGTTGGATGTCTTTCCATTCCGGTCGTTTCTGTAGGTACAACTCTCCTTTACTGTTGAACACGTGCAAGTGAACTACCGGATGCAATAACTTGCTTCCGTTATGACATTCACCTCGTGTTGCGGCTCCGGTAATGTTTCCTTCTTCGTCTACTATAGGAAACATTTCTTCGTTATTGTCTGCTATCATTTAGACTCTCTTAATTTTTCGTCTATGGCGGCAATTTTCTTAGTCACCAGTTCCATGTCACCTTTCAGACGTTCTATTTTACGCTGAATATCCTGTACCAAAGAATTGCCTTTCTTTGATGCTGATGTCAGGAATCCTAAGTTGTTCTCATAAGTCTGGATATCGTTCTTCAGTCCTTCATAAGTACGAACCAACTTTTCGCGGTCGCGATACAAATTGTTTCCGCTACTTAAGTTAGACTTGAATGAAGAAAGCTTCTTTTCAGATGCCGTGATGTTAAGTTTAGCGAACAGACGGTCTACTGTAGAGTGGAAATCATTATAAAGACGGTCTTTTTCTTTAAACGGAACATGACCTATACCATTCCATTCCTTTATAAGTCCACGAATCTTATCGGCTACAGATTCATCTTCGTTTCCTGCTTTTTCTATTTCATGCAGCTGACTGATGATGTTTTCTTTCTTAGCCATATTATCAGATTCTACAGAACGCTGTGAAGAATTGGCCTTGTTCTTCTGTGCGAAGAAATGATCGCACGCTCCGATGAATCGTTTCCATACAGCATCAGAATGCTTTTTAGATACCGGACCGATGGTTTTCCATTCTTTCTGAAGCTTAGTCAGTATATCAGCGGTAGCTTTCCAGTCGGTACTGTCTTTCAGTGCTTCCGCTTTTTCGCACAAAGCCTTTTTCTTTTCAAGATTTTCGGCCATGCTGTTCTTTATATCTTTATAGAAAGCAGCTTTACGTTTGAAGAACTCATCGCATGCGGCGCGGAAACGTTCGAATATCTTCACGTTCATCTTCTGCGGAGCATAACCTATGGTCTTCCACTTAGCCTGAAGAGCTAGGATTTCTTTAGTCTTGTCTTCCCAGTAGGCGAAAGTTTTGAATGTATCATACTCCATAGCTTCTGCTATCTCGCAGATAACTGTTTTTTGGTCAAGATTATTCTGTTCCTTTTCTTTCAGTTCTTCGAAGTGTTGTTGGTGACGGCGGTTGATAGCTGTAGATGCCGCTTTAAAGCGCGCCCAGATAGACTCGCGCAGTTCTTTTGCTACAGGACCGATGTTACGGAATTCCTGATGCAAGTTCTGCAACTGATGGAAAGCTGATACCACATCATCTTCGGCTGCAAGTTTCTCCGCAGCTTCGCATAATTTAGTCTTTTGTTCCAAGTTCTTCTTGAAATCGTATTCACGGAACTCATTGTTCAGCTTTACCATATCATAGAACTTCTCAGTATAGAGCTGATATGATTTCCAGAGTTCGTTTACTTTTCCTATAGGAACTTGTTTAATGTCATTCCATTGCTGCTGCAGCTCCTTGAACTCATTATATATTTTACCTGTATCGTCAGAGTTTTCGATAAGGTCTTTCATTTTATCCAATATCTGGAGCTTCTTAGCCAAGTTGTCTTCTTTCTCTCTTTCGGCTTCTGCTGCCATTTCGCTGCGTTTCTCTTTGATGGAACTCATGATTTCTTTGAACTTGTTCTCCAGCGGGTCGGCTGCGGGTACAAATTCTTCGGGTTTTCCGCCTTGTTCTTCAAATGCTTTACGTGCTGCCTCTTGTTCTGCTTTATGCAACTTGTAGAAAGTCTGTTTCAACAAGTCGATTTCTTGCTTGTCGGCATTGCAAGCGTCATTGTCAATTTCAGACAGTCTTTCTATGACTTCTTCTTTGGTTTGTTTAGGTGCATAAGCAGCTTTTTCTGTAGTTTCTACAGTGGGTACCGAAGCTTCTGCAATATTTTCTACAGGTGCTTCAGTTAGCGGGCGATTGGTTTCATTTACTTCCATCGTATTTAGATTTTAAAGAATATATCTTTGTTTCTTTAACTATAGATTACAAATTAAGAGAAATAAAATGAATTTTCATATTATTTTGCTAATTTTTTAGCTTTCGCTCTGAATTTACTATAGTTTGTCGAGGCGTTGTGTTATACAGATTTAGCTTATTTTTTATCTGCGTTTAAACGCTCTTCTATAAATGACATTATGTTATCGGTATCGTCTGGATGGAACCAGGTGATGTCTGTGTCTCTTTTAAACCAGGTGACTTGCTTACGCGAGTAGATGCGTGAGTTTTGCTTGATTTTCTCGATGGCGAATGGCAGTTCCCATTCTCCGTCGAGGTATTTGAACATCTCTTTATACCCTACGGTGTTTAGCGAGTTGAGGTTTTTATATTGGTATACGCTTTTGGCTTCTTCCAGCAGGCCGTCTTCCATCATGATGTCTACACGTTTGTTTATGCGTGCATACAGTTCTTCGCGCTCTCGTCTTAATCCTACTTTTATGATATTGAAGGGGCGTTCCTTGGTCTGACTGGTGCGGAATGAGGTATATGTTTGTCCGGTCATGTAGCATATCTCTAATGCATGAATCACTCGCTTGGGGTTCTTCTTATCGACAATGTCGTAATATTCGGGGTCGAGTATCTTCAGTTCCGCGCATAATCTTTCCAGTCCCACGTTTTCGTAATGCTGCATTAGTGTCTTTCGCGTTTCTTCGTCAACGGTAGGAATGTCGTCTATCCCTTTACATACGGCATCTACATACATCATCGAACCTCCGGTAAGCACTATTACGTTGTGTCGTTTGAATAGCTCATCCAGTTTCTTCATCACTTCCGCTTCGTATTGGGCGGCGCTGTAGTAGTCTGTAAGTTGAAGTGTTCCTACAAAATGATGCTTTACCCTTGCCAGTTGTTCTGGGGTAGGGGCGGCTGTACCAATCTTCAAGTCGGCATACAGCTGTCTTGAGTCGGCCGAGATGATTTCGGTATTATAATGTTCTGCTATGTTTAGGCTCAGGTCAGTCTTTCCGATACCTGTAGGACCAATTAAGACGATAAGAGTTGGTTTGCTGTTCATGTCTTAAACAGGAAAGATAAAGAGGTTATATGTAGTGGTGTAAAAAACACGACGCGAGTTATTCGGATTGTGCCGCATGAAATCGTTGTCGAACTCATCCGGTTTTTCCGTATAATCCGCGTCGTTTATTTATTTCGCTTTCGGGCTATATCAATAGCGGTCGTCGTCGTAAGGATTACCGCCGTCGCTCATTTCGTAACCTTCGTCGTCGAGCTCGTCGATATTGTATTCTTGGTCACCGTAGAAGTCTTCTCCAAGGTCGAGTGATGTGTTGTTAGCCATTTGCTCTTCAAAGTCGATTGTCTGCTGCGGAGGATTACCTTCCTTGCGTGAGCATATAGCGTGCTCCAAGTCCTTACCGGTTATGATTTCCGACAATTCGATAAAGAATACACGTTCTGCCAATGGGTCGAACACGTAGATAAGTTTCTGTTTCTCATCTTCAACAAGTTCGCTCAGCGGTGTATCTTTCATTACGAAAGAATCCTCTTCCGAGCTACTGTTGCCCATATCTTCCAGAGTTACTTCGATTTCTTTTTCCCAATCGTCGTCACAAATGAAGAACGATGTCATTTGGTCATCTTTGTATCCGGTACTTTTCAGTATCGCTTCATGAAAGTCGAAAAATGATGCTTCAGAGTCGATTTTGATTTCTCTCAAGAAATCATCAACTTCATCGGATATAATTCTAAATTTGTATACCATAATATTTTAGTTTCTAAAAATATAGTCGGGTTGTTATTATCGTAAAATACCTCTCTGTGATTTTTCGATGAACGAAAGTATGTACTCTATTTCAGGGGTGATGGTAACCTCTTCTCTTACTTGTTTTAGAGCGTCGCTTACATTCTTTCCGCTGTTATAGATGATACGGTACGTATTGTGAATGCTTTCTATCAGTTCGTTAGAGAAACCACGGCGTCTCAGTCCGATGATATTGATACCGCAATATGCTATCGGTTCTCTTCCGGCGATGATATACGGCGGAATGTCTTTGCTGAAACGGCTACCACCCTGAATCATTACATATCCTCCTACATGGCAGAACTGGTGCATCAGTACGTTTGCGCTGACTATGGCGTTGTCATCGATAACTACTTCACCGGCCATCTTGGTAGAGTTACCGATGATACAGTTGTTGCCAACAAAAGTATCGTGAGCTACGTGCACACCCTCCATAAGCAGGTTGTTATCGCCTACTACGGTCTTTCCTTTGGCAGCGGTTCCGCGGTTAATAGTTACGTTTTCGCGTATAGTGTTGTTATTACCAATTTCGGCTGTTGTTTCTTCGCCTTTAAATTTCAAGTCTTGCGGAATTGCTCCGATTACAGCACCAGGGAAAATACGGTTATTGTTACCTATTCTTGAGCCGTACAAGATGTTTACATTAGGCATAATCTGATTGTTGTCGCCAATGACTACATTCTTGTCGATATATACGAATGGGCCTATCTCAACGTTATTTCCTATCTGTGCTTCTGGATGTATGTACGCTAATGGGCTTATCATGTTCTTATTTGTTTTTTACGATTTGTGCCATAAATTCGGCTTCACAAACTATCTTTTCGCCTACGAAGACATATCCTCTCATTGTAGAGATGCCTCGACGTATCGGGTCGATGAGTTCTACTCTGAAAATCAGTGTGTCTCCAGGCACTACTTTCTGACGGAACTTCACATTGTCTATCTTCAGGAAGTAAGTAGAGTATTTATCAGGATCAGTCAGCGAGTTCAGAACCAATAAACCTCCTACTTGTGCCATAGCTTCTACTTGCAGTACGCCCGGCATAACGGGTTCTTGCGGGAAGTGTCCCTGGAAGAAAGGCTCGTTAGAGGTTACGTTCTTTACACCTACTATGTAGTTGGCACCGATGGCGATAACTTTATCTACCAATTGGAATGGATAGCGATGAGGCAACAACTCACGGATGCGGTTAACGTCCATGATAGGAGCCTCGTTGCAGTTGTATACAGGAGCCTGAATTTCGTGCAGTCTTATTTCCTTGCGAATCTGGCGTGCGAACTTGTTGTTGATGGTATGTCCCGGGCGAGTAGCGATGATACGTCCCTTGATAGGCTTACCAATCAAAGCCAAGTCGCCGATGATGTCAAGCAGTTTATGACGTGCCGGTTCGTTAGGCCATACCAATGGAATATGGTTGATGTAACCAAGCTGGTTAGCATCCATGTGAGGCACCCCCATTACGTCGGCCAACTTGTCGAAGTTGTCTTGAGTCATCTGCTTTTCGTAGATAACTATAGCGTTATCCAAGTCACCGCCCTTGATGAGGCCAGCGTTAAGCAGCGGTTCTATTTCTCTTACGAATACGAATGTACGAGCCGATGCCACCTCTTTGGGGAAATCTTCCATATTCTCAAGAGTAGCATACTGGTTGGTCAATATCTTTGAGTCGTAAGATATAAGAGTATTCACGCAGAACTTATCATCAGGCAGTACGATGATAGATGAGCCTGTTGCTTCGTCGCGGAATTCTATTTTCGATTTGATGATATAATAATCCTTTGGAGCAGCCTGTTCTTCTATACCTACACGGTCTATACATTCTACATATGCTTTAGCACTACCGTCAAGGATAGGAAGTTCCGGACCGTTTACTTGTATCAAGCAGTTGTCTATGCCAGCAGCATAAAGGGCAGCCATAGCGTGTTCTACTGTGCTGACTTTTACCCCGTTCTTTGCTAAAACAGTTCCACGAGTCGTGTCGACTACGTTCTCGGCCACTGCATCGATAATCGGTTGATCATCTAAGTCGATACGTTGTATTTTGTATCCGTGATGCTCAGGGGCAGGATTGAAAGTGACAGTCAGTCTTACCCCGGTGTGGAGTCCTTTACCGTTCAGTGTGAAACTGCCTTTTAGTGTCTGTTGTTTCAACATGGGTTTATTTATTTAGTTGTTTTTTTAATTCTTCTAATTCCTTCTGCATGCGGTTCATTTCGGTATACATTTCGGGCAATTTCTTAAATACAGCCGATGAACGAGCGAAGAGTTTCGGGTCGATAGCTGGATAGCCCATCAATGTCTGGCCCGATTTGGTGTTTCCGGGGATACCCGATTGTGCGCCAACGTTAACATGGTCGCCCACCTTGATGTGTCCTGCTACTCCCACTTGTCCGCCGAACATACACCATTCACCTATCTTAGCCGAGCCGGCTACGCCAGTCTGCGATGCCATTACGGTGTGGCTTCCTATTTCTACGTTGTGAGCAATCTGGATAAGATTGTCCAGCTTAACACCTTTGTGTATTACGGTAGCTCCCATGGTAGCACGGTCGATACAAGCGTTTGCACCGATTTCCACGTTGTCTTCCAAAATAACGATACCGATTTGAGGAATTTTCTCATAACCTTCGGGCGACGGAGCAAAACCGAATCCGTCGGCACCAATTACGGTTCCTGCATGTATTATACAGTTATTGCCGATGCGGCAGTCGTGATAAACAGTAACGTGTGGATAGATAATCGAGTTGTTTCCCACCTTGGCGTTGCAGCCAATAGTAGCGTGCGGGTGGATACAAGCTCCGTCACCGATTACGGCTCCTGCCGCAATGCATGCGTACGGACCTACATAAACGTCTTCACCTATGTGAGCGTTCTCGTCTATAGAGGCTGTAGGATGTATTCCTTTCAGCTTAGGCTTGCTCATTTCGTATAGTGTCATCAGTTTTGCAAGACTTTCGTAGGCGTTATCTACCTTTATAAGAGTAGTAGTGATTTCTTTTTCCGGTTCGAAGTCTTTATTAACTAATACTATCGAAGCTTTTGTTTCATATATATAATGAGTGTATTTCGGATTAGCCAAGAATGAAATAGAACCAGGTATACCTTCTTCTATTTTGGCGAATGTGTGAACACTTGCATTTTCGTCACCTACAATAACTCCTTGGATATATTCTGCAATTTGCTTAGCTGAGAACTCCATAACCTCTCTAATTTTATCTTTTTTTATTTACTATTTTGTTTTTTTTTTCTGTACCAATTCTTATATCAGTATTCTTAATTATGCAAATTACGTATTTTTTTTTTATATATCAGTAGAAAAACGAGAAATATTTCATATTTCTTTCAAAGTAATTCAAAACAAAAGCCGCCCTGTGCAAGGCGGCTTCCGTAAAAGTTTATATTTTACAATATATTGTATTACAGTATAGCTTTCAATTGTTCTTCCATTTGCTGCTGAACTTTCTGTGCTTCTTCGGCTGCTCTCTGAGCGAAGTTTTCGGTCTTGTCGGCATAGATTATGGCGCGGCTTGAGTTTACTATTAGTCCGCATTCCTTGGTCATACCGTATTTGCATACTTCTTCCAGTGAACCGCCCTGTGCTCCGATGCCCGGAACCAGCAAGAAGTGGTTAGGAGCAATCTTACGGATGTCTTCGAACATGGCTCCTTGAGTAGCGCCTACTACGTACATCATGTTTTCGTCGTTAGCCCACTGCTGAGATTTGCGCAATACCTTTTCGAAGAGGCGTTCGCCTTCGGTGTCGGTAGTCAGCTGGAAGTCGTGCGATCCTTTGTTTGATGTCAAAGCCAGCAGAATTACCCATTTGCCCTCGTAAGTAAGGAACGGAGTAACAGAGTCTTCGCCCATGTACGGAGCAACGGTTACTGAGTCGATGTTCAGTTCTTCGAAGAATGTACGAGCGTACATAGCCGAAGTGTTACCTATGTCACCGCGTTTTGCGTCGGCGATGATGAACTGATCAGGATAGTTGGTCTTGATGTATTCTACAGTCTTTTCGAAAGCTATCCATCCCTTTACGCCCATGCTTTCATAGAAAGCCAAGTTGGGTTTGTAGGCGATACAGAACGGAGCTGTAGCGTCGATGATAGCTTTGTTGAACGCAAAGATAGGATCTTCTTCTCTTAACAGATGTTCCGGAATCTTCTTGATGTCAGTGTCAAGACCTACGCAGAGAAATGATTTTTTTCTCTTTATGTTTTCGAATAATTCTTGTTTGTTCATATTGGTATGTTTTTTATTAGTTTTTATTTCTTGAATAAGTAGCCAGAATAGTTCAATATCCACAGACTTTCGTCATTTCCCGTTTGCGATAAAAAGAAGCCGTTTAGCATGAACTTATTTTCTCCCGATTGGCATGGAAGTTCTACTGCGCTTTTCTTTCTGGTAAGGAGATCCAGCTTCTTCAGTATTTCTGTATCGAAGTGTACTGTGTCGTCAATATCGGAATCTTCTATCTCTAAACAGATGTCGATAGAGTTGTTTTTCAGTTCCTCTTCGGTTATCGTAGCTGTTCCGTTCACGTTATAGAATGCCGTATATCCTTCGGAGATGTCTATCTTGCCGTTATCGTCTATATTCCATTGATATGTTCTGTTTTTTACGAATCCGTTGTCGATATTGGTAGTATCGACTTCTATTTCTTCTACAGTGTCTGTATCAAACTGACTGTAGTAATATGAATTGTACACATCGTTGCCGTCTTTCAGTATGTCCGAGTAGCAGTTTTCATTGAACCGACTGCTCAGGTAGATAAGGCGAGAGTTTATCTGTATAGCCTGCTCTTTAGGAAGGCTTGCCAAAAAGTCGATGTAATCATCTTGCTCCATTGGCAGTTCTTTTTTGCTATGCGCCTTTATCTCTTTCAATACGCTGTTGTGAATACTCTTCTTGGTATAGTTAGCTACGTTTACCGGCAGTGCCGATGTTAGCAAGAATGTCAATGCAAACGATATTGGAATCCAGTGGATGCGGCGTGCTTTGTTGATGAACAGCCTGATGCATACCACATAGAACCATCCGTTAAGTATAATAAGGTATAGGCGGTTTATGCTGACACCGTAATCTGAAATGCGTCGTATAATGCCGATGGTCATCAGCAGTAATAGCGGCAGAATCAGTACGGGCAACAAGCGTGCTAATAGCTCAACTTTCTTTTTCTTCTCTACCATGCGTGTAGGGTAGAGGCAGAACTCTATTACGATGCAGATAGCCATAATAGCTATGGTGAGCCACGATACCCATCCGTTGGGCAGTTGCCAATTCGCTATGATGCGTATAGCGTAAACATACAGTACCAACAGATAGCCTGCTGTAAGCGGCAGGAATAGATAAGCGATGATTCCGTTAAGGAATTTGTTGGCTTGCACTTCTGTATCATGCTTCTGGGCACCTTGCGGCAGTCTGCCTATAAATAGCATAAGCGATAGCCATATGCAGCATATAATTCCCAAGTATAGATAACAATCGGATGAGATGTGTAAGCCGAACAATACAGGCAGTGAAGACACCAGCAGACTGATGCTGCCATACATTACCAAACCTAAAAACAGCGATGCCGCCAATAGGTTGAAGCTATGCAAGGCAAAGTTCCAGCTTGCTACATCGTTTTTTTCTTTAAGGAATGAGAGGAAGAACACCGATATTCCTACAGTCAGCACTCCTGCGGCGTGGGCAATAGTGATTTCTGTAATAGAATTATCCAGTGCTCCGTATGCCAGGAACAGTGCGTCGGCTATCAGTAAGGCGTGTCCCGCTATCTGAGCCGTCCATCTTAGTGCCTTCCGTTTTATCTCTTCGCACCATAAGTGCAGTGTCAGCGATAGCAGTGTTCCTACCGATAAGTAGTAAAGCAGAGCCGCTTGCGGCTGACTCATGTGCCATTCTGATACCGAGTAAAACAGAAAAGCGGTAAGTGCAAAAATAAAACATACCGTCACCGGAAAGCGTTTCAGGCAATTCTGAAACGCCTCCGATGCGGTATGAAATATTTTATCCAACCAAGGAGTTTTCATAATTCGCTTTCTTTTAGTTTCTCTGCGTTTTCGGCTACTATAAGATGGTCTATGCAGTCTTGTATATCACCATCCATAAACGCCGCCAAGTTATATATGGTATAATTAATGCGGTGGTCGGTTATACGGCCCTGCGGATAATTATAGGTTCTGATCTTTGCCGAACGGTCTCCGGTGCTAACCATTGTTTTACGTTTCGAGGCAATGTCATCAATATACTTCTGGTGCTCTTTGTCGTATATGAAGGTACGTAGGCGCGATAAAGCCCTTTCCTTATTCTTAGGTTGGTCTCGCGTTTCGGTACACTCTATCAAGATTTCCTCCACTACACCGGTGTTAGGGTTCTTCCAGTTATAGCGGAGTCGTACACCCGATTCTACCTTGTTTACGTTCTGTCCTCCGGCTCCACCACTTCGGAATGTATCCCATTTAATTTCGCCTTCGTTAATTTCCACGTCGAAAGGTTCTGCTTCGGGCAGTACCGCTACCGATGCTGCCGATGTATGCACACGTCCCTGGGTTTCTGTGGCTGGCACTCGCTGTACGCGATGTACTCCCGATTCATACTTCAGTGTACCGTACACCTTATCTCCGGTTACAGAGCAGATTATTTCCTTGAATCCCCCTGATGCACCTTCGTTGGCGCTCGATACCTCCAGCTTCCATCCCTTTGTTTCGCAGTATTTGCTATACATACGGAATAGGTCGCCTGCAAAGATAGCAGCCTCGTCGCCTCCTGTTCCTCCACGTATTTCTAAGATAGCGTTTCGGTCGTCTTGCGGGTCAGCGGGTACAAGCAGCAGTTTTATTTCCTCTTCAAGTTCGGGGATTTTTGCTTCGCAGGCAGCGGCTTCTTTGCGTGCCAAATCCTTCATCTCCGGGTCCGGTTCGTTCATCATCATCTTGGCTTCTTCCAGTCCGTCGATGCACTGTATGTACTGCTTCCGTGCGTTCATTATGTCGCCAAGGTCCTTATATTCCTTGGTGAGCTTAACGTAGCGTCTTTGGTCGGCTATTACATTCGGGTCGGTTATGAGCGTAGACACTTCTTCAAAACGTGCTACCAGTCCTTCAAGTTTCTCTAATAATGTATTGTTGTCTGCCATTAATTAAGTCGATGGTTATCAATAAGTGAATTCTCCGAATTCGCTGCGGATGATAAGCTCTTTATGGTCGCTTTCTTCAATGCGTCCTACAATCTGAGCATCGATGTTGAACGATTTAGAGATAGCGATAACTTCTTCGGCATGTTCCGGTGACAAGTAAACTTCCAGGCGATGACCCATATTGAATACCTTGTACATTTCGTCCCAGTCGGTACCGCTCTGTTCTTTGATGGTGCGGAACAAAGGAGGAACAGGGAAGAGGTTGTCTTTGATAACACGGCAGTTATCGCCTACAAAGTGTAATACCTTAGTCTGAGCACCGCCAGAGCAGTGTACCATACCGTGAATCTGTGGGCGAAGTGCATCGAGCAATTTCTTGACTACCGGAGCGTAAGTACGAGTCGGCGACAATACCAACTTACCTGCGTCTATCGGGCTGCCTTCTACTTCGTCGGTCAACTTCAAGCCACCGCTGTAAACCAAGTCAGACGGAACTGCGTGGTCAAAGCTTTCCGGATATTTTTCTGCCAGATATTTGCTGAATACATCATGACGGGCGCTGGTCAAACCGTTGCTACCCATACCACCGTTGTATTCCTTTTCGTAAGTAGCCTGTCCGTAAGAAGCCAAACCTACAATTACGTCACCCGGACGGATGTTGGCGTTGTTAATTACGTCAGCACGTTTCATACGGCAAGTCACTGTGCTGTCTACTATGATAGTACGTACCAAGTCGCCCACGTCGGCAGTTTCGCCACCTGTTGCATAAACTCCCACGCCCATTTCGCGCAGTTCTGCCAGCAACTCATCAGTACCGTTAATGATGGCCGAGATAACTTCTCCCGGAACCAACAGCTTGTTTCGTCCTATAGTAGACGATACAAGTATATTATCTACCGCACCCACACACAGCAGGTCGTCGATGTTCATAATTAAAGCATCTTGTGCGATACCTTTCCAAACAGACAAGTTGCCGGTTTCCTTCCAGTATAAATAAGCTAAAGACGATTTAGTTCCGGCGCCGTCGGCGTGCATAATGTTGCAATACTCCGGATCTCCTCCCAAGATATCGGGGATGATTTTACAGAACGCTTGCGGAAAAATACCCTTGTCAATGTTCTTAATGGCGTTATGTACATCTTCTTTCGAAGCCGATACGCCACGCTGCATGTATCGTTGGTTACTCATGATGTATATATTTTAAACAATGATGCGCAAAATTACAGTTTATTTTGCACTTATACATTATATTATCGTCAAAAAATGGTTGTTCCTTCGTCCGTCAGAACGGAGATACCAATTGTACGGCTTCACTTTCGTTACCGCAGCGGTCTACGGCGGTTATTGCCCAATACATTTTTTCTTGCCAAGGCGATGCGGGGCAGAAGGTGTATTCTGTTCCGTCAATGCGAGTCTCTATTATGTTTTCGGCCATGTTGGTATCTACCGGATAGGTGTTCGATGCGTAGATGCGGTAGTACACTCCGCCTTTCGGCGTATTGTCGGTCGATGCTTTCCAACTTATTTTTACTCCTTTGTCTAAGATGTTCAGTCGGGTATCGGTAGGCATTGTTGGTGCTATGCTGTCTGCCCACGTCATAGGCGGCACCACTGCCGGCGTAGCGTAGAAGTGCTCTTGCAGTTCGTCCAACAGTCCCTTGGTATTATCCATCACAAATCGGTTCCTGAAGTATGCCTCCCCGTCGGCTTTTATGTTACGCAGAAAATAAATCTGTCGGGCTATCTCGTCTAGTTTCCAATCTTGCTCTTTGGGGTGAAGGAAATAAATTCCTAATCCAGGGACAATCCATCTGCCCGATTTGTTCTCTTGCCAGTCGAGTGCGAAGGGGTAGAAGTTGTTCCCTTGGAAATACATCATAGGGAATAGTGCGTCGTGTATTCCGTTCTTTAGCCATAATTGCGCATCCTGGTACACCTCTTTATAAGCGTTCCATCCAGATGAAGAGTATCTTCCGGTATCATTATATTTCCCGATGGGTGAACTGCTCACCTTTACCCACGGCTTAATTTGTTTCACCTCTGTATATAAGCGGCGCACTATGCGTGTCATATTCTCTCTGCGCCATTGGCTCAGGTCTTTCTTCTTTCCGTACTTTCTGTATGACGCATGGTCGGGGAAATCTTTAGCTCTTTCCGGATAGCGAATATAGTCGAAATGTATTCCGTCCACATCGTAGCGTGATACCACTTCGTTTACTAATTTAGCAAGATAGCTGTCCGTCTTCGGGTTCCCGGGGTCAAGATACCAATTGTCTTTATAATGTATGCAGATAGACGGTTGCTTTTTTACTACCGAATTCTTTTCTAGCAACTTCACCTGTCGGTTGTTGCCTATTGGTATTGCCACCATCCACGCATGTAGCTCCATGCCGCGCTTATGGCATTCGTCTATGGCGAATTGCAGAGGGTCATATCCTGGCGAGCGTCCTTCTTTTCCTGCCAATGATTCTGTGAAAGTCTCTATAGCCGATGGATAGATTACGTCGCCTCGCACACGAGTCTGCAGTAGCACCGTGTTAAAATTGGCCGCTTTCAGTCGGTCAAGTATATCGCACAGTTCTTTCTTCTGCGCTTCTATGCCGCTCTTTGATGTAGCTTTCCGTGTGGGCCAGTCCAGTCCTCCCAATGTAGTTATCCACGATGCCCGTATTTCGTACTTTGGTGCTTGCTGTCCGTAGGCGGCAAGTAGCGGACATATTATAATGATGAGTAATGATATTAATTTTCGCATCGTAGTTTCGGGTTTTGTTTCGCAGGGCAAAAATAGATAAAAAACCGGATAAAGGGGAACTGTAACGGTGTAAATGGAGGTGTGCTATGGCTAAAAAAACAGAAGCGACGTGCGTAAACCGTCCGATAAAGTCTGATATGTACTAAAAGACTGTCCAAGAGGTGAATTATATACGATTTAAGACTTCAATTGTACGAATAAAGAGTTTTAAGCGCGTCTTAAATGCTAATATTGCACTCGGAAATAAATCCAGAGGCATACTGAAAGACATTTCAACAAGAAAAACTACAAGATTGAAAGTGTATGTCGCTATTAAAGTAGACAAAAGGTACCGGTTGGTAATCCGGGTAAATTATATAAGAGAGAGTTGATAATTGGGCAGTCGGCATACCGTTGATGGTACGTCGGCTGCGGTTTTTTTAAGACTAACCTAATACATCTAAAATATGAACAGTAAAGTTACTTCCACACTTATGTGTGCTATGACGGGAGCCGTCGCTTTGGGTGCATTGTCGTCTTGTAAGACGAAGAAAGGTGATGAAGCGCCTAAGAAGCCCATGAATATCGTATATATAATGTGCGATGACCATTCGTATCAAACCATCAGTGCATACGACCAGCGATTCATTGAGACTCCTAACATCGACCGTATCGCCAATGAAGGCGCTCGTTTTACGAATAGTTTTGTGGCTAATTCACTCAGCGGACCAAGCCGTGCCTGTATGCTGACAGGTAAGCACAGTCACGCCAACGGCTTTACCGATAATACTACTACTTTCGATGGCAATCAGCAGACATTCCCTAAGCTGCTTCGTGCTAATGGCTACCAAACAGCCATGATAGGTAAGTGGCATTTGGTTTCAGAACCTACAGGATTCGATTATTGGGATATCCTGATAGGACAGGGCCTCTATTATAATCCTACATTCATTAAGAATGGCGAAAAGATAAAGCGCGAAGGTTACGCCACTAACATTGTTACAGATTTGGCTATAGAATGGATGGATAGCATCCGCGATAAGGAGAAACCCTTCTGTCTGTTTATTCACCACAAGGCTCCGCACCGTACTTGGATGCCCGATACTTGCGACCTCGACTTGTATAACGATGTTACTTATCCTCTTCCGGAGAACTTCTATGATAAGTACGAAGGACGAATCCCGGCTTCTAAGCAGGAGATGAGTATCATTAAAGATATGGATTTGGTGTACGATTTGAAGTTGGCAGATAAGGAAAACCAGATTCATTCGTCTAAGGAGCTTGAACCTATAGGGCGCAGTATGTATAATGCCCTTAACCCTGCACAGAAAGCTGCTTGGGATAAGCATTATGATCCTATCATCGCTAAGTTCAAGAAAGATAAGCTTACCGGTAAGGCGTTGGCAGAATGGAAGTATCAGCAGTATATGCATGATTATTTGCGTGTAATTCACTCAGTAGACCGTAACGTAGGTAGAATACTTAAATACCTCGAAGAGAATAATCTGCTTGATAATACCATGATAGTCTATACTTCCGATCAAGGCTTCTACATGGGCGAACACGGATGGTTTGATAAGCGTTTTATGTACGAAGAGTCATTCCGCACACCGTTGTTAGTTCGTTTGCCGGGAGGTAAGAAAGGCGATATCGACGAGATGGTGCAGAACATCGACTACGGACCGACCATCCTCGATTTGGCTGGTGTAGAAGTACCTAAGGATATGCACGGAGTATCATTCTTGCCGTTGCTGAAAGGCGAACATCCAGCCGACTGGCGTAAATCGCTCTACTATCATTTCTATGAGTATCCTGCCGAACATGCAGTACGCCGTCATTACGGAGTGCGTACAGACCGTTATAAACTAATTCATTTCTATAACGATATAGATTGCTGGGAACTGTACGACCTGCAAGAAGATCCTGCCGAGATGCATAACATCTTCGGTAAGCCGGGTACCGAAGAAATCACCAAGGACCTGAAAAAAGAAATGTTGCGTTTGCAAGAGCAATACGATGACCCGATACGTAACGTATATAAAGACTAATATAGTTTATTTATTATTCTTTCTGAATACCGTAGGCGTAACCCCTACGGTATTCTTAAATAACGTACTGAAGTTACGCGGGTGCTTAAAGCCAGTTCTTTCTGAAATCTCTATTACAGACAACGAAGTCTGCACAAGTAACTTGCAGGCACAATCTATTCTGCACTTCTGTATATAACTGTTCAAGCTGATATCCATAGTATCCTTCAGCTTGTTGTAAAGCGTGCTTCGGCTCATGCCCATTTCCGCGGCTATGAAGTTAGCGTCCATATCCACATCGTTCAGGTGCTCGTTTATTATGCGCGTTACGCTTAATAAGAACTGCTCGTTCTTCTCTTGCGCATTACTCTTGTTTGGCGCTATCTGCAGTACTGCCGGTGCATAGCGGTTCTTTATAAGATTATGATTCAACATGATATTCTGCAGCTTGGTCAACAGCAAGTTCATGTCGAACGGTTTGGTGGTAAACGCCTCCGCTCCGGCATTATACGCCTGCTCAGCGTTATAGTCGTCTACGCACGATGTTATCAATACTATAGGCAGATGACTCAGTTCAGGCTTCTCCTTTATATATTTACACAGCTCCAGTCCGTTCATGCGCGGCAACTTTATTTCGCTTATAATAAGCTGCGGCACGTGCGTGGTGAGTAGAGGTATTACCTCCATGCCGTCGTGCGCCTCGTATACGTTGTCGAACAGTACTTGCAGGTTCTCTGCCATGTACAGACAGAAATCAGGATCGCTATCTACCAGTAGCACAGAGTTGAACCTATGCTCTATGGTGGGCAGATGCGTATTTGTTTCGTTGCCGCCGGTAATGTCGAGTGATTCATTTATATACGCTTGCGGCACCGACGCTATACTTTCCGCCTTTTGGTTGTATGGAAGCGTAAAGAAGAAAGTAGCTCCTGGACCTTCATTATTATTGTACGCCCCTATGCGTCCTCCTTGCAGATAAATCAGCTGCTTGGCATACGAGAGTCCTATTCCTGCTCCCTGATTCTGGTATCTTCCCTGGTAGAATCGGGTGAACAAGTTCGATATGTCATTTTCATCCAGACCTACGCCTTCATCTTTTATGGCGATGCGTAGAAACTTTTCGTCTTCTGTTTTCTCTATCTCAGTGGTTACAGTTACAGTAGTATTCTCTGGGCTGAACTTATAGGCGTTGCTCAGTAAGTTGTGAATGATAATCTCGCACTGAATTTGGTCGAAAAGTAATTCCTCCACATCGGGCGACGGGATGAACTGCAGCGTGATGCCTCGCAGTGAGAATTCATCTCTGAAACTGTCGAGTACGTCTTTCAGCCATTCATTTGGATGTGCGGTCGATAAATGAAGAATATTTTTCCCCATTTCCATCTTTCGCAGGTTAAGTATCATATTTACTATGGTCTTCATCTTACGTGCCTGCTGAAAAGCCTTATACACGTTTTCTCTGGTGCCCTGAGGTAATAATTTACTGTCCGCCAGCTGCTTTAGAGGCGTATATATAAGCGTTAGCGGCGTGCGTAGCTCGTGGTTAATGTTGATAAGCGCGCGTACCTTGTCTTTATAAATCTGCCGCTCTTTTTCTTGAAGGTTACGCTTTATGTAGTAGCTATGTAGCTTGAAACAAACTACTATTACCGCTATTGTAAATAGCAGGCACAGCGTGGTAAACCACCCTTGTCTCCACCATGGCGGGCTTACTTCTAACTTCAGCAGTATCTGTTCTTCGCACCACGTGCCGTTTGGCAGCGTGCACTGTGCGGTAAGCATATACTTTCCCGGTGCAAGTGAGTATACGGTAAAATGCGGGTGTGCCGTCTCGGTAACGTTGTTCTCTACACCGTTTATGAAGAACCTGTACATTCTGGGCTGCATTATATTATCGCCCTGCAGCAGTGGGTGTATCTGTATCGGAGCGAATTGATAAGGCAACTTAATAACATTTCCTGGCTCGGAGTACGATATCTGCTCACCTTGGTGCAGCTCTATTATCGGGAAGCTTACGTGCGCTATCTTTTTGGTATGTACCTGTGCGGCGTTTATGCGTACCAGTCCGCCTGTGCCGCCCATGTACACATTCCCGTTGCCGCTCAATAACGTAGGCTTCGCCAGAAAGTCGTTGGGCATTACTCCGTCCATCTCCGTATATAGCATAAAGTGCTTCAATTGTGGGTTGTATGCGTATATACCGCTCATTGAACCCATCCATACGGTGCCGTCGTTGCCTACTATAATAGATGTTATGATGTCATTCTTGTCTGGCAAGAGTATATATTCCATATATCCCTTATTAAGGTCGTGGCACTCCATTCCTTCGGTTGTAGATACCCATAGTTTGCCGTCCTTACCCACCTCTGCCGCCAGCATCTGTTTGGCCTCCATGTGTATAATGCTCTTGAACTCATCTGTTTTAGGGTTGTGCATGAATATATTTTCGCGGTCAAATAGCACGTCATATCCGTTGTATGTTCCTATCGGAGTCCAAGAAGATCTTGTTTCGAAATCGGGTTGTAGGTGCGTAAGTCGTCGGCTTGCGGGCGAGTATCTGTATGTTACCTTTCCCGACATTTCTATATCTCCGTTTTGTGTGGTCCACAGATTAACTGGTACTCCTAAGTCTTTCATTTCTTGTTCGGCTGTAGGGTTTGGCAGAACGAAAGGGGTTAGCGCCCCGCTCTTCTTGTTGAACCGGAAGAGTCCTTTCTGATAGCAAGATACCAGCAGCTCTTGTTCCGATAGCGGACAGATTGAAACTATCTTTTCATTGAATGTAGCAGGGTAGTGTGTAAATTTCTGTGTTTTCTGGTCGTAGCTGTTTACGCCTCCTCCGTCGGTACCTATCCAGATGCGTCCGTCGGTGTCTTCCCACAGGCAAAGCGTACACTTGGCAGATAGTCCGGCAGTCTTTCTCCACGCGGCTTTCATGTAAGTGGTCATGAATCCGCTTTCTACGTTAAGCACTCCTTCGTGAACTGTTCCTACCCAGATGTTTTCATTGCTTGGACAAAGGCACGCTATCGAGCTTGCCGGAAATTGGTCCGACAGACGATTAGAAAATACCTGCATACGGTTAGTTTCGGGCCATATTACCTGTAAACCTCCTCCATCCGAAGCGAACCATATAGTATTATCCCATTCAGCCATCTGTATTACTGCGTCATTGTACATAGCCGAGTTCTTAGAGTTGTATTCATGTAGCAGACGGTAGTTCTGGTCGAAACATTTCACTCCCTTTCCGTAGTGCGACAACCAGAGTCGTCCTTGCGAGTCGCGCAGCATGCAGAATGCTTTTTCGTCTTCGGGTAGTGGCGACTTAATCACCTTGCCTTGCTTCAAGTCTACCAGCTGTATCTTTTGGGCGTTATCGGTAACTAGTATAGAGTCTTTTCCTATTACTATGGCTGCCGTAAGTTGGCAGTGCGGCATTACTATGTGGTTTACCTCTTTCAGTCTTTTGCTGTCGTAAACCAGAAGCGTATCCTTGGCCGATATCAGCAGGCGGTCGTTATACGGAAGTACGAACCGTGTTTTCAGAGGCTTGCCGTTTCTGTTCATTACTTTAAGCGAGTCCTCCCTCATATCGTAGTGGCATAGGCCTTCGGTAGTGCATATCCAGATTCGGTTTTGCTGGTCGGCCGATTGAAAAAAGACATATTGTCGGTCGTTGCTCATCGGGGCGGGGAAGTGGTATCTTCTTATTCTCTCTCCGTTGTAGCGGAACAGTCCGGTTGGAGTGCCTATCCATAATGAGCCATAGCTGTCTTTATGTAGAGATGTTATAGATGCGGGTATTCCATCTTCTATCGATAACTGCTTGTATTGATAATACGGATGGTTGTCTATGGCCTGTTCCGATGAGTTGTCGGCCGAGGCGCATACCGGTATTACCGTGCAGATTAGGATTAGAAGTATTATTACACACATGGTTGTTATGACTTTGAGTAGACAAATTTAATTAAAATTATCCGTATCAGCTTACTTATTGCCGGAAATTATTGATGCTGCGCTATAGATAATCAATGCGTAGGTTAGCGTTTTCCGTGCTTTTGAAAGATGTTTTATCAGGTGCTAATGCCTATGAAAACAGTGATTCAAAGACCAAATTTTATTTTATGTCGATGTATGGCGGTTTATCGTTTTGTGTTCATGGTTCTATATTGTATATCAGATGATTACATTGTTTTTATGTCCGATTAGAACAATTACGCACAATGCAAAATGTCCGATTAGAACATATTTCTGTCCGATTAGCACAAGAGGCGAATTAAGTATGTGGGTAATTTTGAGACAACAAGAAAAACCTAATTGCTATGATGAAAACAGATAATAACATAAGGCATGACGGACAGCGACGCAAGACCGGCGATGCTCAGCAGTTTCTTGAAGACCGCACTGAGCTACTCGATACAATCCGCGAGATGATTAATGTAGAGATGGATAGGCGTGGCGCTTGTATTAGGGGCAGAACGATGTACGGCAAGCCGCCCCCCGAGCCTAAACCACGTAAGCTATCGTTCTTACGGTGGATAAAGAGTTTGTTTTAACATGCCCGACTACAATATAATATAAACATAAAATTTATAAACTATGAAAACAAGACGAACCAAACCGCTCATTTCGCAATTCAGTGGCAGATGGGCACGTATAGTGCTAGGCGTATTGTTTACAGCGTTTGCCGTGATAGGTGCTTGCGCGGCGGGAAAAGAACCTTAAAATTCTGTGCGTGAGCAGTATGAGCGGAAGCACGCCCATGCCGTATTTTGCGATATATTCGGCAACGAAATCCGCTCTTATCGGTTTTTACACCTCGCTTCGATATGAAGTTAAGGACGCGAAAAT
>ULYM01063656.1_pt1 | contig 67150 bp, 46 predicted proteins | sample 1962141 | NCBI WGS metagenome assembly ULYM01 (sample SAMEA4835862, study PRJEB28245) | human gut metagenome | biome: gut microbiome; material: fecal sample | place: Denmark | collected 2008
GTTTTTGCTCGGCCCTCCGGGTGTGGCAAAGAGTATGGTGGCGCGAAGGCTGAAGCTGGCGTTTGCCGAAGGTACCTCGTTCGAGTATCTGATGTCGAGGTTCAGCACTCCCGATGAGTTGTTCGGTCCGGTTTCTATCTCGAAGCTGAAGGAGCGCGATGTGTACGAACGCATCACCGAGGGCTATCTGCCCGATGCTACGGTGGCTTTCCTCGACGAGATTTGGAAGGCGGGACCTGCCATACAGAATGCCTTGCTTACTATATTGAACGAAAAGACGTTCCGCAACGGAAGGGATGTACTGCAAGTGCCGCTCAAGGGACTGATAGCGGCTTCTAACGAATTGCCGGCGCAGGGGCAGGGACTCGATGCTTTGTGGGACCGCTTCTTGATTCGTCTTTGGGTGGAGGGGATAGAAGATGCGGGCGATTTCGACCGTATGATTTCTTCTACCGATGATTCTGACCCTACTGTGCCATGCGGACTGGCCATCGGCAGTGATGAGTATGCCCGGTGGCGAGAAGAGACAGCCCGTGTGCGACTGGATTATGTGGTGCTCGATGTGATTCACTCCATACGTGAGCAGATAGAAGATTATAATCATAAACTGCAGAACGATGACTCTGCCGATGAGCCGCTGTACGTGTCGGATAGACGCTGGAAGAAGGCGGTGAATATGCTTCGCACATCGGCTTTCCTGAACGGTAGCGAGGCGGTACGCTTATCCGACTGTATGCTGCTGATGCATTGTCTGTGGAGCAGCGTGGCTCAGATAGACTTGGTGCGCGATATGGTGGAGAAGGCCATACAGAAGTCGGCCGGAGGCTATCTGCTTAATACTGATAATATAGCCAGCGAGATTCGTTCGCTGAAAGAAGAACTCGGCTCGGACGCGTCGTTGCGAGAGAGCGAAGACCCGGGGCTGCAGCTCATCGACTCATATTATTATCAGGTGGACAAGACCCGTATGCCCGGACGGTTGTTGCTCTTCGCTTCTGATTATTATGCTCTTACAGAAGCTCCAAAACTGTTTTATCTGCATAAGGATAAGTACAAGACACAGTGTTTTATACTGAAGAAGTACGATGTGTCTATGCGTACCAAGGTGGCGCAGAACAAGCTTTATTCGCTTCGCAAGGGCAGCAGGTCGGTGTTTATAAACGACTATGAATATCCGCTGGTGTGTGTGCCCGGATGTCTGCCGCTTCCTGCCATAGTGCCAAACCGTGCCGACGATATAGACGAGCGTTTTCGTCAGGTTGGAGCGATGCTCGACAGGGCGGAGTCGGGATGCGACGGATGGGCAGGCGGTGAGGAAGATTACTGCTCACGTCATCTGTTTCTTGACGCACGTCAGCGCAAGGCGATGCTCGGTATGCTGAGTTCGCATCAATCGGGCATAGCGCGTTGGCGTAACGAACTTAACGAACTGAAACATGCCTATAGAAAAGAGAACGAGGAATATCCGACTGAAGGACCTGAAGGCAACTTATTTGGATGAGTTGCGCAAGCGGTGTGAACGCCGCTATGAGGAGCCTTTGCGCCAGCGACTGATGACGCAGGGCGAGCTGGAGGATATGATATGGACTTACTACAGACATACGTCGCCATCGCTTCAGGAGTATTATTCGCGCTACACCCCGGAGTGGGAGATTTTCTATGAACACGAAGGCTCTCAGCCGGTGGAATTCATCGGTTTTCTGAAGCGTTACGCTTCTACTTTTTCACGTCATTATACACGCATGGAGCTGGATGTGCCGTACTACATAGGGCGGATGACTAATGCCTTGTCTCGCCGTGCTGAGGTGGAGCAGCTGCGCGAGTGGTTTCTCGATAAATGGCATGCTCTGCTAACTACCAAGGAGTTCGATTATCAGTATCGCCATATAGGTGAACTGTGCGCCGAGTTCGAGTTGCTGAAAGGTGAGAGCCACGATTTTAAGCCTGGCGGCAAGAACTTGACGGGTACTCGCATCCGTTATTTGTTGCTTGATAATCCTGCGCTGTATAGGCAGATAGTGCCTTATGAGAAGACGATGGAGAGCAACCGCCAGATACGTCAGTTGGTTGAGGTTCTTGGGCGGAACGGTAGGGGAGAGAAGCTTCGGTTCGAGGCGTTATCGGGTATACAGAAAGAGCAGCTTGTGCGTCGTGGTGTGCCCAGCGATATAGAGGGTATCGGTTTGGGAGATGATTTGAACCATCTGCTTCCGGTAGAGTACTGTAGTCTTTCGGATGAGGCTCTGTATCCAGAATTCGCTCTGCGCTATGTAGAGAAACGGCTTCAGGTGTTCGACAGCCGTTCGCACGAAGAGCCAGTGTCGCTTCGTCAGGGCAAGCGTGCCGTGAGCGGACAGGGACCTTACATAGTCTGCATAGACACCTCCGGCTCAATGAACGGCGAGCGAGAGCGTTTGGCCAAGTCGGCGGTGCTTGCCATAGCCCGCCTTACGGAGAATACGCACCGCAAGTGTGTGGTCATCAATTTCGCCGAAGAGATTCAGACAATGATAATCCGTGATTTACGTTCGGGTATGCCGTTGCTTGTAGACTTCCTGAACCAACGCTTCGACGGAGGAACTAACCTGTTTCCCGCCATCGACGAGTCGATTCGCTTGGTAGACAACAACGGCTGGAAGCGTTCGGACATAGTATGGATTTCTGATTTCGAGATGCCTCCGCTATCTGATGAATACACCGGCAAGATAGAGCGGCTGAAGCGTGCAGGCACTTCGTTCTACGCCTTGGTGTTCGGCACTCGTCCGGAAACGGACTACCTCGGCGTGTGTCATCGTTATTGGGATATGACTATCCCTTGATGCGCCGAGGTAGTGGGGGTAATTAGTAATTTTACTTTTTATTGTCCGGAAGATGTAGTTTACCGTCGGTTTGCTCTATTTGGTTTTCCGACATCAAAAACGATAGTACCTCTTGTATTGCGTCTTTGTCGGCTATGGTGACGGATTGTACCAACTGCTTGGGCGTTTGTGCGCCCTCGGTTTCCAGTAGACGGAATATCTCGTCTCTTACGTCTTCGAATACTCCCAAGCGTAAGCCCGACTCGTGTTTCTTTAGACATACATCGCACTGACCGCAGTTGTGCTCGTTCTTCTCTCCGAAGTAATACAGCAGCATGCGGCTACGGCACTTGTCGTCGGTGTCGGCATAGTCTATCATCGCCTTGATGCGCTTTTCGTAACTTGCCTTACGGTCTTCGTACACCTCTTTGCTTAGTACTATGCGGTCGCTGTCTTGGCGTTCGCGCGTGTATATAATATAAGGTGTCTTCTTTCCGGGGATGTAGTGCAGCACGTGCTGTCGGGTTAGGGTGATGAGTATGCTGTACACCTGCTGCCGTGTAAGTCCGCTGCGTTTGGCCAGTGTATCTTCGTCTATGTAGGCATAGTCGCTGAACAGCCCTGTGTACGAACGCAGTATCACGCGGATAAGTTTCTCCGTGTCGGGGTCTTTCTCGTTGATGTAGTACAACTCGTCTCGGCGCAGGGTGAATATCACTCGCGAGGCGTTATCTTGTTCGTCGGTATATTCCAGATATCCGGCACGTGTGAGTATCTTAAGTGCGCTGTCTACTTGTATGGGGAAGTGCTTGAAGTTGCGACAGAACTCGTCGATGTTGAACGCTTTGGTGCATCCCAGTCCGTCGCCCATCGCCATCTGATAGTAGTAGTTTATCTGCTCGTATACCTTGCGGATGTAGTCTTTTTCGGGGAAGGTGTCTGCTATTCGTTTGCTCATTATGCCCTTGTCGGTCTTGGCGTATAGCAGTACGGCATACGCTTTCAGCCCGTCGCGTCCAGCTCTTCCGGCTTCTTGGAAATATGCTTCGGGCGAGTCGGGCATGTCTATGTGTACAACGAGTCGCACGTCGGGTTTGTCGATACCCATACCGAATGCGTTGGTGGCAACCATGACTCGCTGTTGTCCGCTTACCCAACTCTTCTGTCGGGTGTCTTTATCGTCGTTGCTGAGTCCCGCATGGTAGAAAGTGGCGGATATGCCGTTGGCGTTGAGCCACTGTGCGGTTTCTTTGGTTCTCTTCCGGCTTCGGGTGTAGACGATGGCAGAGCCTGTTACGCTCTGTAGTATGTGCAGCAGTTCTTCGGCCTTGTTGTCGGTGCGGCGAACTATGTACGCCAAGTTTTTCCGCTCAAAACTCATGCGGAACACATTGGGCGTACTGAATCCGAGTTGCTTCTGTATGTCGTCTACCACTTCGGGGGTAGCAGTAGCTGTCAGTGCCAGTACGGGCACACCGGGCAGCAGTTCTCTAATCTGTGATATCTTGAGGTAAGCCGGACGGAAGTCGTATCCCCATTGCGATATGCAGTGCGACTCATCGACCGTAATCATGCTTACGTTCATGCTTTTCAGCTTGGTGCGGAAAATCTCGGTGTCGAGTCGTTCAGGCGAAATATACAGAAACTTATAGTCGCCGAAGATGCAGTTTTCTAGCGTTATTACAATCTCCTCGCGCGTCATGCCAGAGTATACAGCAGTAGCCTTTATGCCTCTGTTCTTTAGGTTCTGCACCTGGTCTTTCATCAAGGCTATGAGGGGCGTCACCACAAGGCACAGTCCGGGCTTGGCAAGAGCCGGCACCTGGAATGTGATTGACTTTCCGCCTCCCGTAGGCATCAGTCCCAGAGTGTCTTGGCCATTGCCGATACTGCAAATGATGTCTTCCTGTATTCCGCGGAAGCTATCATATCCCCAGTACTGTTTCAGTATATCTTTATAGACAGAAGCGTCGGCAGCCATGTGGTGTATCTCCTTAGTGACGGCTTGGTTTTATGTCTTCTATCTGCAGCTGCACGTCGCCCCGTTTGTGGGTGTTTTCTTCTATGGTGTAGCAGATGTTGAACGATTGTTTGGTCTTGATGTAGCGTGCCTGCGAGCTTTGTCCGAAGGCGATGCCGTTCATCACGTTGTTCGATTTGTTGTCTACCAACTCCAGCTTGATGTGCTCCTGGTCTCGTCCTACTACCTTACTTGTACCATAGTCGTACACGTTTAGCGTAGCAAATACAGGCTTCAGGTTATCAGGACCGAAGGGGTTAAACTTCTTCAGGTCGAAGAAGAACTTCGGAGTAATGTCTCTGAAGTCGAGTTGCGCATCTATGTTAATAGTAGCGTTAGTCTGCTCTGGTAGAATATGATTCGTAACGTACTCTTCGAAACGCTTTCTGAATTCTGGCACGTTCTCTACCTTCATTGATAGTCCAGCAGCATACGTATGTCCACCGAAGTTTTCAAGCAAGTCGCGGCAACTCTCTATGGCCTTATACACGTCGAATCCGGAAACTGAGCGTGCAGAACCTGTAGCCAAGTCGTCGGTGCGTGTAAGTACCACTGCCGGACGGTAATAAATCTCCGTCAGGCGCGAAGCCACTATACCTATCACTCCCTTGTGCCAAGCCTCGTTGAATATCACTATAGAGCGTTGCTCGTTAAGGTGCTCTATGCTCTCCACAATCTTGTTGGCCTCTTCGGTCATGTTCTTGTCGAGGTCCTTTCTGGTTTCGTTATATCGGTTAATGCGGTTACTCTTTTCCAACGCTTGCTTGAAATCTTTTTCAATGAGCAAGTCTACCGCCTCTTTACCATTTTGTATGCGTCCTGAAGCGTTGATGCGAGGACCTATCTTAAATACGATATCGCTCATGGTGATTTCGCGTTCTGCCAGTCCGCACACATCTATTATAGCCTTCAGTCCGATGCTCGGGTTAGAGTTGAGCTGCTTCAATCCGTGATAAGCCAATACACGGTTTTCGCCCATGATAGGCACTATATCCGAAGCGATGCTAACCGCCACCAAGTCGAGCAGGGGAGTAAGCTGATGGAAGTCGATGCCGTTGCTCTTGGCAAACGCCTGCATCAATTTGAAACCTACACCGCATCCCGACAAGTGATTGTAAGGATAAGTAGAGTCGAAGCGTTTGGGGTTAAGAATGGCCACTGCCGGTGGTAGAACCTCATCGGGCACATGATGGTCGCAGATAATGAAGTCTATGCCTCTCTCTTTGGCGTAAGCTATCTCTTCTACCGCCTTAATGCCACAGTCTAACACAATGATAAGCGTCACGCCTGTTTCGGCGGCATAGTCTATACCTTTAGTCGACACTCCATAACCCTCGTTGTAACGGTCGGGTATGTAGTAGTCGATGTTTGAATAGAATTGCTGTATGAACTTATACACCAGTGCTACGGCTGTTGTGCCGTCTACATCATAGTCTCCATACACCAGGATGCGTTCTTTACGACCCATAGCCTGATTGAGTCTGTCTACCGCTATGTCCATATCTTTCATCATGAACGGGTCTATCAGCTCATTAAGCTGCGGGCGGAAAAACCGCTTGGCTTCGGCTGCCGAGTCTATGCCTCTTTCTTGCAGCAAGCGGCATAGAATGGGGCTAATGCCTATCTCTTTAGATAGTGCTCTGGCCGCTTCTCTTTCTTCTTGTGTAGGAGGTTGGTAATTCCATTTGTAATTCATTATATATGTTTTTTTCTTTTTTCCTGCGTATGTGGATGTGCGTCTGTGTGGCCTGTGCGGAATGTTACGTCGCTCTGACCTATGAGTAGTAGACCTATCCAGTTTGTAAAATTAAGAAAAAAGAAACGAAAAAAGGACTGATTGCCGATTTATTTTAGGCAATCAGTCCTTTTTATTTAGAATCTGTCTAACTTTTCGTTATTAGAGACCGAGTTTCTTAGCGATAGCTGCAGGGATAGCGTCTTTGTGAATCAAGATGTTCATGGTTTTGTAAGCCACGAATGCTTTTGATACGTACCAGATGCCTTTGTATTTACCAGAAGTACCCCAAGAATTCTTCACCATGAAGTATTCTTTGCCAGTCTGGTCTTTAGCTAAACCGTAAATCATCATACCGTGGTCGTCGGTTGTTTCCCAGTTGTCGAATGCAGTCTGACGCATTTCCTGAGTGATAGTCATTTCAGGCATTGGTTTGCTTGTCATTTCTTTCACTTTGTCGGTTTTGCTCATACCCAACCAGCGTGCCATATCAGAGCCAGCCAAGTCAGCACCCTTTTCCATGTCAGGGCATACAGCGATACCGTTGCGTGAGAAACCTGCTTCACTTACGTCGGCACCCCATGCGAATGTGTAACCGTTTCTTACGGCGTTGTCCATTACTTCCATAAACTCATCGAGAGGCAAGTTGTATCCCTGAGCGTTACGCCAGTTGTCTTCTACCTCGATGATGAACGGTTTGTAGAATGGGTGGTGAGAGAATGAAGTAAGCGATACATAGTCGTCCATGTTCAAGCCCAACACTTGGTCGGCGAAAGTTCTCGGAGTGTAAGTCTTGCCTTTATAAGTAAATTCTTTCGGGCATTCTCCCAAGTAAGTGTCATAGATAGACGACAAACCTTTTTTCCATACCGGAGTAAGTTTGCTGAACTTGCCTTTAGCGATAGCGTTTACATAACCGTCGGCTACAGCGTCAAGTTCGTTGTGCACGTGCATAGAGTCGCCGTACATGATACCCGGCATAGCTTCCTGCGGTACCATACCGTATTGGCTGTAGCAAGCTACGAAATCTTCGAAGCTTCCGCCCGGAGCGAAAGAAGAAGATCCGTGATAGCGTACGTAGTTAACGGCGCGGTCTTCCATTGTTTTGTGTACGATGAACATTTCAGAGAGGTCGAATTCGCCTTTGCCAAGACGGAGCAATTCTGATTCAAAGAAACCTACGCTTGAGAACGACCAGCATGTGCTAGAACGGTTCTGGTTCTTTATTGATGTGATAGGGTTCTCTTTCACTGTAGTGAATACAAAGCCTTCGTTTGCCTTGTCGGTTTTCTTAGGAGTCTTGGCGTATGCGTTGCCAAAGCAGATACCTAATGCTAAAATAGCGATGAGTTTGTTCATTGGTTTTGGTTTTTTAGGGTTGTTTTTTATGGTTTTGTTTTTATGATTATTCGTTCATTATCTTCTCTACCTCTTCAGGAGTGATAGGAATATGCTTTTCGCCGGTGAAGCGTGAGCCGTTGGCGGTGATGAGCAAGTCGTCTTCCAAGCGGATGCCTCCGAAGTCTTTGTACTTGTCGATAGCGTCAAAATCTAGGAAGTCGGCGCAAGTCTTTTCTGCTCTCCATTTGTCTATCAGGGCAGGTATGAAGTAGCATCCCGGTTCGTCGGTGATTACGAATCCTTCTTGCAGGCGGCGTCCCATACGCAGTGAAGCCAATCCGAATTGGTCTGACGGACGAATCTCATCGTCATAGCCTACGTAAATCTGTCCCAGGTCTTCCATATCGTGTACGTCGATGCCCATCATATGGCCTAATCCGTGAGGTAGGAACAATGCGTGTACTCCGGCTGCTACAGCCTCGTCTACATTGCCTTTCATCAAGCCGAGGTCTTTCAGTCCTTGTGCCAATACCTTACATACGTCCAAGTGTACAGATTTGTAAGTAACGCCCGGACGAGCCATTTCGCGAGCCTTGCCGTGGCAAGCCAATACTATATTGTATACATCCAGTTGGCGAGGAGTGAACTTTCCGCCTACGGGTACTGTACGTGTATGGTCAGAGCAATAGTTGGTTACGCTTTCAGCACCTGCGTCGGTCAGCATCAGTCGTCCTGCTTCAAGAATGTGACTATGGTCGTGGTTATGCAGAGTCTGTCCGTTCTGAGTAAGGATAGTAGCGAACGAAACCATGTTTCCGTAAGACGAAGCTATGCCATCCAATATTCCGGCGATGTACTGTTCTGATACTCCCGGTTTGCACAGACGCATTGCAGCGGTATGCATTTCGTAACCGATGTTGCAAGCCTTGTCTATCTCTTCTATTTCGCACGCCTCTTTTACCGAGCGCAGTGCTACTACAGCCTTAATCAGCTCTACCGATGCGTGCTGGCGAGTCATAGAAGCGCGAATACCTGTCAGGTCTTCCAGAAGCATCATGTTATCGTGGCGATAAGGCGGAAGGAAGTGTATTTTACGGCGTTGTGAGATAGCCTTGCCCACCACCTCTTTCAGTCGCGCGAAAGGTGCGCTTTTGCTTACGCCCACTCTTGCTGCCAAGTCCTTTACGCTGGGCTGCGGACCCATCCAGATGATGTCGTCCATTGTAACGTCGTCACCGAAGAACATGTCTTCTCCAGATTCCACGTCAATCACGCCGGCATATCCAGGGTGGTTATGTCCGAAGAAATAAAGGAATGTACTGTCTTGTCGGAATTTATACGTATTGTCCGGGAAGTTGGCCGGAGCCTCATTGTTTCCTAAAATCAGAATCAGTCCGCTGCTCACTTTTTCTCTAAGTGCTTTGCGGCGGTTAATGTATACAGACGAATCGAACATAATTTATAATTGTTTTAAGTTCCGTTTTTCTTTAATGTGTCGCAAATTTAGCAAAATTCATTGAATATTCTAATTAGAATCATATAAATGAAATATTTCCTTTCAGGAATGGGCTTGTGTGTTTGTTTTTCATTGTAAAACTATATATTTGCAAATAACGAAAAGAAATCATTAAAAAGGTACTTATTATGGCAAATCAATTAGATGAACTTACAGGTCCGGTAAACAATCAGGGTCAGGACATACACGTTATCAATCGTCAACTTCCGGTGGTGGTAGGCTTCGGTTCTACACTGTTCGAGATAGCGCTGTGGGTTACTATCCCGGTGCTTGTGTTGCTCTATGTGTTGCTTATGGGACATACTTTGACCGACCCTATGCTGGTGGGCGTAGTAGGTTGCTTGGTAGGAATACTGCCGGGTGTGATATTCATATTTATGAAAATCTCGGCACGAAATTATTTTCAGCAACTGGAGCAGCGCATTCAGGCTGAGGCTTCTAATATCGATAACTATCTGGAACAGCGCGTGCAAATATTGCAGAACGTAGTGGGATTGGTAGAGCGTGCTGTAGAGTTGGATAAGGACGTGATGAAAACTGTAGCCGCACTTCGCGGAGGAAGCGTGAACGACTCAAACAGAAACGCCGTAAACCAGCAGGTTAGTACAGCGTTCGCACGTTTGTTCCCTCAGGTAGAAGCCTATCCTGAGCTTAAAGCGCATAACGCCATTGCTGATGCCATGCAGCAGAACAGCTATCTTCAGCGTGAGATTACTGCCGCTCGCACAGTGTATAACAGCCGTGTAACGCAGTGGAACACAGACATCTTTGCTTGGCCTACCAAGATGATTGTAGCCGCCCGTCAGGGATATACCACCCGCATACCGTTCACCGCATCGGCAGAAGTACGAGAACAAGCGAGAAGCAAATTTTTCTGATTATTAGTCTATGCAGAAGGATATCTACGATCCGCTGAAAGAGTATGTAAACGTCTATCGCCACAAGTTTAAAGAGGTAGCGGAGAAGACTTTTGCCGAATTGGCGGCAGAAGCGCAGGTCGATGTCGAGAAAAACCGTGAGACTTGCCGACGGATTTATTCGGAAGAGAACTCATTGTCTAAGGTGATGACGAGCATCCGATGGCAAAAGGTGTGGCGTGTCTTGCTATGGCTGTGCGTGGCTGTAGGTTTCATAGTGGGCTTCACCATGTATGATGTGTTAGATTACGTAGACCTTCTAATCGTTGGCTTTGTTATATTCGGTGCATTGGGATTACTTTTCACTGATATAAATCCTAAAATTAAGGAGATGAAGTCGGAACGCGACAAACTGACCGCCAAGGTAGACAGGCTGAAAAAGGAAGCTTGGCAGCAGATGGCTCCGCTAAATAACTTGTACGACTGGGATGTGCTTACACGCATGATGACTAAAACCGTACCCCGACTGTAGTTCGATCCATATTTCACCACTCAGCGTTTAGCCGATTTGAAGGCAACTTACGGATGGAGCGACTCGTTTAACGCCGGACGCTCGGTGGTATATTCGCACTCCGGGCTGATTAACGGAAATCCGTTCGTGATATGCCGCACCCGTAAAATGGAAATGGGTAACAAGACCTATTACGGAGAGAAAACCATTCACTGGACTACAGAAGAAACCGACTCTGACGGAAAAACACGTACTGTTCATCACTCGGAAACACTTGTAGCCAGCGTTACGGCTCCTTACCCGGAGTACTTTGAGAAGACTCGTCTTATCTATGGCAATACGGCGGCTCCCGATTTGATTTTCTACCGTAAGCAAAGCGGATTGGCAGATAGTGAAGGCTCGCTTAAGTTCAAGATGAAGCGACACTCCTTACGTAAGAAATCGAGAGACCTTAGCAACGCTGATTTCGCTATGATGACCAACGAGGAATTCGAGGTAGCCTTCGATACAAGTAACCGTAACAACAATCAGCAATACGCTCTACTCTTTACGCCTCTTGCCCAAGAAAGCATGATGAATCTGCTTAAAGATGATAAGGTAGGATTCGGCGACGATTTCGATTTCGGCAAGCAGCGGATGATAAACGTCATCTTCTCAAATCACATGCAGTCGCTTAACCTCGATATGAATCCGCAGCAATACAAAGGTTTTGATTACGATAAGGCAGAAGCCGATTTCTACGCTATCAACTCCCGCTATTTCCGTGCTATCTATTTCTGTTTCGCCCCATTGCTGTGCGTGCCTATGTATCAGCAGATACGTCCGCAGGAAGATATTTACGGACGAAACATGCAGCAACACAGCTCTTTCTGGGAGCATGAAGCGTTGGCTAACTTTTGGGGACAGGGCCGTTTCAAGCACCCGTCCTGCGTTACCAATTGTATCTTGAAGACAGAGCAATTACAGACCATCGGCGATAACTCCACCATTAAGGTAAACGCCTACGGCTATCGTACAGAGCAACATTTGGAGTATGTAAGTAAATGGGGAGGCGACGGTAATCTGCATCATGTTCCGGTATATTGGGATGAATACCTACCCGTGACCGGAAGCGGTATGATTTACCTTAAGGAGGACAATAACTTTAAAGACGATTCGGTTACTCAGCGTCAGCGTTTGGGGCACATACGCAGCGTGCTTACAGAAAACAATCTGAATATATACAGAAGGCACATCGCATCGAGAGTGTAATAGCATGAAAACAATGCGATGATTGATGTTAAACATCGCATTGTTTTGTTTGAACCATCGCATTGTTTTCTAACAAAGCCGTTGTTAAGCTAGTACATACACTAAAAAAGCCGACCATCAACAAACACCGCGTTTGCTTGACAGTCGGCTTTTTTAAACCTTGAACTTACTACGTCATATCGACGTAAAATTAATCGCTAAATTAATCAGTTTAGAATATTATTAATGATTAGGATGAATATCCAACTTAACCGGCTTAATCATATTTTCCGGTTTCAAGATAGTATCCAAGTCCTCCTTAGAAAGGATATCATGTTCTAATACCAATTCATATACACCTTTACCAGTCTGCTGAGCTTCCTTGGCAATCTTAGTAGAGTTCTTATAACCGATAACCGGGTTAAGAGCAGTAACCACACCTATACTGTCGTGTACTTCCTGACGACATCTGTCTTCGTTGGCAGTGATACCGTCAATACATAATGTACGCAGTGTATCGAAACCATTCATGAACAAGTCGGCCGATTCAAAGCAGCACTGAGCCATTACCGGTTCCATAGCGTTAAGCTCCATCTGAGCAGCTTCGCCACTCATGGTTACGCAGAGGTCGTTACCTATAACCTTGTAAGAAATCTGGTTCATCACTTCAGGGATAACCGGATTAACTTTACCCGGCATGATAGAAGAACCCGGTTGCATAGCCGGAAGGTTGATTTCACCGAATCCGCAGCGTGGACCTGAAGCCAACAAACGCAAGTCGTTACAAATCTTGTTCATCTTAACTGCGATGCGACGCATAGCGCCAGAGTAACCTACCATGCAAGAAGTATCCGAAGTAGCACCTACCAAGTCTTTTGCCAAGCGGATTTCCAATCCTGTGATTTGGCGCAATGCGGCAACACACTTCTCAGCATATCCCGGTTCGGCAGTGATACCTGTACCGATAGCTGTAGCACCCATGTTAACGGTCAGGAAGTCTTGAGCAGCGTAGTTCAAGTTGGCTACCTCTTGTTCCAAGATGCTTGCAAAGCCGTTGAATGTCTGTCCTAAAGTCATAGGAACTGCATCTTCCAACTGAGTACGTCCCATCTTAACGATGTGAGCCATCTCTTCTGCTTTCTTACGGAAAGAAGCGATAAGAGCCTTGAAATGTTCTACCAGTTTAAGGTGAGTATAATACAGACCGATGTGTATAGCTGTAGGATAAGCGTCGTTTGTAGATTGTGAGCGGTTAACAGCGTCGTTAGGCGAGCAGAATTGATATTCTCCTCTTTTATGACCCATCAACTCAAGAGCACGGTTGGCAATAACTTCATTGGCGTTCATGTTGGTAGTAGTACCTGCACCGCCTTGAATCATGTCTACCGGGAACTGGTCGTGGTGTTTTCCGTCAAGAATTTCCTTACATGCTTCTATGATAGCGTTAGCTTGTTCTTCAGTCAGCAGGTCGAGTTCGCGGTTAGCCATAGCTGCACCCATCTTGGTGATAGCCAAACCTTGGATGAACAAAGGATATTCGTTCAGATGAAACTTACTGATGTTGAAGTTTTCGATACCACGAAGGGTTTGTACTCCATATAATGCACTTTCGGGTACTTCGCGGCTACCGATTAAGTCGCTCTCAATACGTGTTTTAGACAAATTCTGTTCCATAGTGATTTTTTATATATTAACAAATATTTTATTCTAAGATATTTACCTGATTTTTTCAATAGCGCCACGAAGGTATCCCTTTTTTTTATAAGAAAAAACTATTCCATAAGAAATTTATTTTATTGTATGATTTAGCAAAATAATAGAAAGAAACCTCTATATTTGCACTATGAATGATAACTGTTATTGTAAATCAGCTTTTACTATGAAAAAACTTATCTTTATGATATTACTATGGTCTAGCGGTATGGCTTGTGCGATGGCCAATGAAACCGTAGGCAATGACAATATTTCTCCTAATTCTACCTTGTTCGAAGAGCTTACCAATGTAAAAAAGAGAACTGACAAACTCAACCTCTTTATGTACATGAAGGGAAGCTTCGGAGCGGACTTTAATGACGGCTTTCAGGACGGAAAATTCAAGATGGACCAGTTTCGCATAGAGGCTAAAGGTAACCTGAACGACTGGCTGTTCTATCGTTATCGCCAGCGTCTTAACCGCCCCAACGACGGTCAGGAGATGATTGATAATATGCCTACCTCTATAGACTATGCGTTCGTTACCATTAAATTCAACAAACGGGCGGAGTTGACTATCGGTAAGCATTCAGCTTTCTTCGGAGGTATAGAGTTCGACCAAAATCCTATCGATGTATATATGTATAGCGATAAGGGCAGTACTCAAGAGTGCTTCCTTACCGGCGTTAACTTCTGCTATTACTTTAATCCGAATCATCATGTCAATCTGCAGGTGATGAATAACCGCAGCGGTTCTTTCGAATCTACGTATGGTGTTACTGAACCCGAAGAGGGTAAGGTTTCTGATTTGAAGGATACAAAGATGCCGTTGCTCTACAACGTAAACTGGAACGGCACTTTCAATGATGTGTTCAATGCCCGCTGGTCGGCTACCGTATCGAGCGAGACCAAAGGACACCTTATGTATTATTACGCTATGGGTAACGAGCTGAAGTTGGGCAAGTGGTACGCTTTTGCCGACCTTATGTATTCTAAGGAAAGCCTCGACCGCTCTGGCATTATATCAGATATCGTTGGTCGTCCGTACGGTCATAACGTATGCAATGCCTCTTATCGCTCTGTTGTAGCTCAGTGCAACTATCGCTTCCTTCCCAAATGGCAGCTCGGAGTAAAGGGTATGCGCGAAACATCGTGGGTAGACAAGACTACCGAAATAGCGGAAAAAGGGAAGTATCGCACTTCTTACGGATATGTAGCTACGTTGGAGTATTTCCCTATGGAGACCAACTTGCATTTCTTTGTAGCTTATATGGGTCGTACGTATAACTATACTTCGCTCGCTAAGGCGTTTGGGCATTCTAATTACGACACCCACCGTGTAGCTACCGGCTTTGTTTGGAATTTACCGTTGTTCTAAAATTTAAAACGGGCTGCCAAGCTCCCTCTTTTAAGAGAGAAACTCGGTCAGCCCGTTTTGCGACTGTTGTTCAGTCTGTTGCTATTGTGAATTATTTAGCAGCTTGTGTAACAGGTATGCGGAACAGCTCGTTCCGGTTGTCACTGTCTACTATCACTACGTCGAGCTTGCGTTCGGCTCCGGTAGTGTTAGAAGTTGCGCTGATACGCAATGATTCCAAGTTGCCGCCGGCAGTAAGCCAAGCGTCTTTGGCATCTACTTCATCTTCTGTTCCGCTCTTGCATACTAATGTAACGTATCCGCCATCGGTAGTTACGTAGAAAGTCTTGATATGTTCTGTAGTATCGTCCTTGTCGAAAGTAGCCTTGAAATTAAGTGCTGTCTTGTTGGCAAAGGCGTTGGCTTTCTTTTCATCTGTAAAGAGCTTGAACGATGTAGCTCCACTCATTGCCATCTGGTTAATCATGATATCTACTGTTTCGTCGCCTGCATGGATGGTGATGGTAGCGCTTCTTGTCATATCCATATTGGCTTCAAGGTAGAAAGTCATGTTTTCGCCATTCTTACCGCGTGCGTTGGTAATGTGTACCCATAACGGTATGCCTTCTTCCGAATAGTCGGTAGCTTCGGCAGTCCATCTAGATGCGTTGGTGTTAACCTTTACGGTGATGGTGTTTTGTTTGTTCTCTGTATCCATAAGCATGAATCCGTATCCGGTGTCTGTCAAGTCGCTCGACTCGATAGACAGAGTCACGTCCTTGGGGTTCACTCCGGCTTGAGTGATAGAGAACTCTACAGAAGAAGCTCCGGCTACCAGTTTGAATTTGGCTTCGCGGTCGGCAGATGCTGTGTTGGCACCAGCGGTTACGGCGATTTCAGTTTCACTCTTCACGGTAGCGGTACACCAAGTCTGGTCGTTAACCTTCTGTATAAGCAAATCGCTTTTAGAGGCGGTGGTCTCTATCTTGATAATCTGTTCGGTAAGAGCGTCCGGGTCTACATCGAGTGCCGCGTCTTTTTCGTTCATCAGCTTCAGCTCGTATGCCGGAGCTGGTTCCGGATCGTCATTACTGCTTGAGCAACCGCTCGTTCCCAAAGTGAATGTCAGCGCTAATGCTGCCATTGCGAAATAGTTAGTAAACTTTCTCATATTGTTGATTTTGGTATTAAATAATTTGCAATTGATTGTATCTTGTCACCGCTTATTTCTTGAACAACTTGTCGAGTACGGTAGTCTGATACTCGTAGTATGAGCGGGTACGTGCGTCACCGCTTCCTACTCTCGATTTATACAGTGCATGAATCTTTTTCAGTGTATAAGTGATGAGCGGACGTCCTACTCCGGCTGCCAGTTTAGCGCCCGACATATCGTGACGTGCGTATGATATTTCGTCATTATGCGCTGCACAGCCGGCACTGCAGAATCGGTGAGAGTCGCTTGTTGCTTTTGCCACGAAATCGTTCAACGCCTGTTCGGGGTCAACGCTTGTCAGACCTTTTCCGCCAAGAGGAGAATCCTTGCTCATCGACGGATCTAAGTTCGAGAATTTGCTAAGAGCCACTACCACCGCATTCTGCATGTTCATGTCTTCTTGCGTAAGGTTCTTGCCCTGTATTGAGTTACGGAACACGATACTGTATGCGTCGTTCAGATAAGTATCGAGTGTATACAGTCCTTTCTGTCCTGAGCGTTCGCCTTCGTATACTCCTCCCATAGCTGCCGGACTGAATATCTTTCCGGCTATAGTGGTCTGGAAGTTATCGAACGAGTTTGACTCTACTCCTAGTACACGTGCCATTTCATCAGGAAGCATGTACTCACGGCAGTGCAGTGCTTGGTTAACCAACCATTCCATAGCAGCCTTTTGCTTATCCTTTGGAATGTACGCCTTGGCATACGCCTTGCTTCCGTCTTGCACCAAGTCGGTATATTCCACACCGCCCAGATAAGGCATTACGTGAGTAATGTAACGCATGTATTGGTTAAGACATGCATTATACATTTCCTGCAGTTCTTCGTAGTTGTCGTTTTTAACGCCAAGCCACTGAGCCATATTAGCTATAATCAGTTTCAGATTCTTTATACCGTAATCGCCAGCTTTCATGTGGTCGTTACCCAAATCTTCAGTCTGGTCTGTAGGGTCTAAGGTTAAGAACAGCTGTTGCGCTCCGAACTTGTACATTGGGTCGCCTTTCTTTTCTTCAATGAGAGCGTTCAGATACTTGTATTCGTCTTCGGGAGTCTTGGCATCCTTAAAGATGCGGTAACCCCAGTTGATGGCGTGCTTATCGTATACACCAATCAGAGGCGGAACCATACGTACGCCTTTCTCCAAATCGCCGGGTTGAGCTATGTAGTTGTTACGGGCATAGTCCATGATACTCGGTGTGGTGCCGTATTTCTGAGTAAAGGCCGGATCGCGCAGAGATTCTACGGGGAAAGCGTAGCTGGCACCCATGTTATGCATCAGTCCCAATGTGTGACCTATTTCGTGCGAAGCTACGTAGCGGAGCGATTCGCACATTACGTCGTCATCGAATGTAGCTTTGCGTACGCGTGGGTCTACTGCTCCGGTCTGGGCGAATCGCCATTCATGTACCAAGGCGATGACATTATGATACCACATTACTTCGCCTACCAATATCTCGCCGGTGCGTGGGTCTACAAAGCTGGGGCCTGCTGCGTTGGCAGTACCTGTAGCCATGTAGCGTATGCAGTTGTAGCGTATATCGTCTGGGTCGAAGTTAGGGTCGTCTGTAGGATAGTCTTTTGCTACTACCACGTTTTTGAATCCTGCAACTTCGAATGCCTTGTTCCAGTCTTCGATACCAGCCTTGATAGCTCCTCTCCATTTTTCGGGGAAGGCGGAGTCTACGTAGTATACTATTTGTTGCTTAGGTTCTACCAGTTCGCCGTTGAAGTACTTTTGCATGTCTTCTTCTTTAGGCTCTACGCGCCAGCGATGGATGAATTCCTTAGGGTCGATGTAGTCCTTGTTAGACGAATAAGTGAAGAATTTGGTGCTGAAGTAGCCCACACGGTTGTCTTGGTATCGCATCTTCATAGGTTCCTTAGGCAGGGCCACGATAGAACGACGCATCACTACAGTATATGCTCCCGATTCTGAATTGTAGTTAAGGCGACTGGTGATTTCGAGGTTCTTTTCGAAGCTCTTTACACCAAGCAGCTTAGAGCCCGACGCATCGAATGAAGCCGATTTTGTAGAACGTGTATTAACGCTCTGGCGGATAGGGGTGATGCACTTTTCGTTGGTAGTGAAGAAAGAAGTAAGGTCGATGAGCAATGTATCATTGCGCTGAGCCTTAATCTTGAAAGTCTTCATGATAGGGTTTACGAAGTTGCGCTTGAATGCCTTTTCTATCGGGTCGCCCGGTACTACTCTTTCGTAATTCTGATAAGAGTGCATGTATACGTTGGCTGTATCGACCGATAAAGAGAACATAAACGGGGTTCCTATCATCTCGCCGGCGTTGAAGGTAGCGTTTTCGCTGGTGCTCGACATACGGTTGGCCATGAGGTAAGGCACGTCGATGTTGCTTTTTGTAACTTGCAAGAGCAATTCGCCCTTCGGATTTACGTAAGCCTTAAACATGCCGTCGTATGCGGTGGCTCCTTTAATGGCCTTGTCGAAATTATCGATTTTCTTGGCGGGAGCTGCAGCTTCAGTCTTATTCTTCTTTTTCTTCTTGAATATGCTTATTCCAATGTTTGCCGAGGCATCGGTTGTTATAGCCATAGCAAGCGAAAAAAGCATGAGTGATTTAATCTTCATCTTCTTTTTGTTGGTTATTAGGTTGGTTTAATTAAAATTTCTTGTAACTGATATCTACAGTACGTGGAAATCCTTTCCATTCGGCTTTGCGGGTCACTTCTATCTTGTCGGCTGTGTCGGTAACACCAAACTTGTATAGCTTTCCGCCTCGTTGGTCGGCTTCTCCTTCGGTATAGGTGGCTACGTAAAAGTAGTCGTCTTGTTTCTCATCGGTAGCGATGTCGTTGAATATGGCAGTGGCGTCACCGTCGAATGTATACAGCAGCACAGGGCTTTGTCCATTTCGGAAGTTATATCCGTACAGGCTTTTCCCGTCGGCATAGATGAGATACCCTTGGTGGGTGGTTACACTGAACAGGCTTGCCTGATAAAATCCGGTGGCAGACGATGGTATCTCGTAGCGTTTGCCTTTGGTGGCTACTCCGCCTTGGCGACTGATGGTATACGTGTAGATGTATCGTTTGCCGTTTGCGGGGTTCTGCAGGATAGTGGCCGTCTGTCCGCTGCTATACAGCGAGTTTATGCAGGCTACGAATGTCAATCCGTTTGGCGCGAAGTCTTTCTTCGTATTCCAGCTGAAAGCTTCCTCCGTATCCGAATCGGACAGATTGTTCATCGATGTACCCATAGGACGAAGGTTGCAGAACACACGGTCGCGCGTGTTGAACACTACATACTGCTCAATGGCTGCTGCCGAGTTATCCTCACCAGTATGATTGCAGGCAATGCCAGCCGCTGGGGTAAAGTAATCATAGCCTTCGTCTTGCAGATAGTAGCTTACGGGGTTGCCGAACTCGCCTTCGTTGAGGCTGCTTAGTGAGTAGGCGTACTTGTCTGCCAAGAATAGTGCTCGCTTGTTACTAACCTTCTGTATGTCGTGCATCACGATGGAGTGGCGATATCCTTTCACGTCGGGGTCGAAGATGGTCAGCTCTTGCGGATTGTCAAAATCCTCGCGTCCGTATCGGTAAGTGCCGTTTTCTGTGCATACATAGATTTGACTCTCGTATATTTCGGGGCTATTGTCGGCCCAGATACGTATGGGCTGTTTAAGTGCAATCCCTTTGTTGCCGAGAATATCGGTTAGGTGAAGAGTGTCTCGACTGATGGATAGCATATCCACTACCATATTCCCGTCGTTGTCCTCGCCTGTCAGAATCCAGCCCTGTGTATAAAGGTTGTTTACGTTCAGTGTAGCTTGTCGGCTGTATACTATGCCTGTAGCTTCGTCGGTTACTTTATAGAACAGGTTGTAGTTGTCGGCTTTCAGTTTTACCTTATAATTCAGGTTTCGCTCTGTGCCCAGCTGTGTACGTTCGCCCACGCGCTTGTTGGTACTTACCGCTACCCATTCATAACTATAGTTGCCCGATGATTCCTTGCCAAACAAGTAGCTCAAATCGGGAGTGATTTTCAGTTCGTCTACATCAGAGCGCAACTGATATACCGTGTCTCCGTCGAATCCTTTCTGTCCGATGGTTACTTCGTTTATCTCATCATAGTCGTAGTTTCCTTTATCGTTGAAACAAGCGGTAAGCATCGGGCCGGCTATGGCAAGCCAAATTAAAGATCTTCTCATATCCGTCGTTAATATTTAATGCCTTCTCCGGCGGCCATCTTTACAGGATTTCCTTCCGAGTCGGTGTAGTCTTCATAAATTGTTTGTCCGTTACTTTCCTGCTCTTTCAGATATTGGTCAAATTTGATGCCCAATGCCTTGGCTTTTGTAAGCGACATGCTTTCTTCGCTTTCAAAGTCCAGCAGAGTAAGCCCGAATAGGTTGCAGATAAGCTTGCACTTCTTTTCAGAGTACGCCCCGAAGAAATAGGTGCGGAAGCCCGGGAGCTGTACCCACTTGTCGCTGATGGTGATGGTGTGATGCAGCACGTCTACGCCAGTCTTATCCGAACTGTTGGGCCGTAGCCATTCGCTCATCGGGGTAGAGAAATCATCGTTGGCTATCAGTTGCAATTCTAATTTCCGTTCCTTATCTTTTAGATCGTTTTTCAGGTGGAACCGAATGGGAATCAGGGTGTATACTTCGTTAGCTTTTACAGTATAGTTGCTCTGCAGTGCATCATAGTCCCATCCTTCCTTAGCTTGCAGCTCAGAGTTGTCCTGCGGTACTACTTGCACCGTTACCTGGCGGTCGTAGTCTACTGCGGAACCTATAACCTTGGCTCTTACCAAGAGTGTAGTATCTGTAACACTACTGTATACGGCAAACGGAATCTGAGTTTCCGAAGTATAGTCTTGTCCGCTGTCGTCAAGTCCGCCTTTGGTGGCCGACATTGCGAAATAGATGCCTGCCTCTCCAGAGTATGTTTCTATCTGTTCGTTGCATGCGCCGAGTGTCAATCCCGACAGACATGCCAGGTAAATATAGATTCGTTTCATGATGTGTGGTCTTATTTACGTAATTGCTGTTCGCTGTCCGGAAGGTCGAACACGTAGGTGCTGTTTGTTATCTTAACATCTTCCAGTCCCGGGTTATAAAGTCGTGGCAATGAGGTTACTCCTTTTCGTTTGTAATACCAGAACAGTTGTCCTTCGCCTATGAATTCGCGTATGTATTCATCCTCTATATGTCCGTCTAATCCGATGTTCGATTTCAGTTGTGGAATGTTGCGTGCCTTTCTTATTTGGTTCAGCACCTTATAGTCTTTTGTACATTCTGCTTTTATAAGATACATTTCCGACATGCGGATTAGTGGAATCAGGTTAGCGAACTCGTAGCCGTTGTCGGTCACATCGCCATATTTCACGAAGAACTGTCCCACGTTACCTTCCGTATCGCGCTGGGTTTGCCACTGGCATTTGCGTAAATCGCCTTCGTCTTCGTACAACTCGCTTACTCCGTAGTCTGTCATTTTCAGTACGTTCTTGGCTTCCAGTTTATAAGAGAAAAGCTTGTCGAACACATCGGTAGTGCGTTTTGAATGGTAAAGTCCGAAAAGAATTTCGGGCGAGAATATACGGTCTTCGGCGCTGGTAGCTGCAGCTCCAGAGGTGGCTTGTCCGTTGACTTGCTCACGGGTGGCGAACGGGAAGAATTTCGAAGCCTTTTCTATTACCTTGTCGGCATAGGTCAATGCATCGTTAGTATCTCCGGCATAGAGATATACTCGTGCTGCCAAAGCCTGAACCGCAAAATAGTTCAAGCGTTGGTTTCGGTATCTGAAATTATTGTTTCCTGTAGTGTTGTCGGTGGTCAGTTTGCCATCGGTTATTATCGGGTCAACGTCGGCCAGCAGGTCTTCGGCTGTCTTCAGATCTTCCGTAATAAGTGCTACCGCATCGGCTGCTGTTTGCAGAGGCTTCACTTCGCGTTCCGTATCGTTTACGTATGGTATGCATGCCTTTCCGGGTTCGTATTTATATATAGGGCCGAAAATACGGAGCATCTCAAAGTGCAGCATGGCTCTCAGGGCGATGGCTTCTCCTTTGATGACGTGCCAACTTTTGTCGGATAGTACGTCGCGGTTGGTTTCACAGTGTTCCAGCAGTGTATTGATGTTGGCTATCAAGGCGTATGCCTTGGTCCAAGTGTCTTTTACGGCATCCTTCATCTTTTGGCGGTCGTAATTGGCCAGATAAACATAGGTATGCGTGTTAAGCGGTTTCGATGTGTCGTAATATTGTGCCAGCACATCGAAGGTTGAAACGGTGAGTGTTTGCCCGTACAGATTGCTGTTAAGCAAGTCTATGTAGATTCCGTTCAGGGCAGTATAGAATCCGCTTTCCGAAGTAAACAGGGCATCTTCCATGATGCGGTCTTCCGAGTTTACTTTCAGCCATTCCTTGCAGGATGTGGTGCCGAGCAAGAGAACGGCAAGCAGTAATGCCAGTTTATATTTGTTCATATAGTTTGCTATTCGTTTAGTCGTTAAAATCTGATGTCTAATGATAATGACATGCTTCTAGAGAACGGATATTCTGTTCCTCGTTCTTCTTTGAACGAAGCCAGTCTGAATATGTCGTTCATGTAGAGTCGGATAGAGGCGCCTTCGGCTTTGATTGCCTTAATCCATTTGCCCGATGTTTCGTAGCCTAGGCTGAACGATTCGCCCGACAGTATGTTTTCGTCCATCACGAAGCGCGATGACATCGGTGTCGACTCGAAATTGTCTATGGCTTTAAAGCGGGCTATGTCGCCGGGTCGTTTCCAACGGTCGTACAGTGCTCTGCGGTCTACATTGTAGTACATCAAATCTTCCGATAGGTTTTCTACCTTATTATATAGTGCCGAAGCGAAGACTTGCGCACCCACTCGGTATCGCAGGTTTACGCTGGCCGAGAATCTTTTGTAGTAGAAGCTTGCGCCTATAACGCCTTGCAGCTTATCGGCTGTAGAGCCTACTACAACTTCATCGTTCTTGTCGTACTGAAAAGTATAACTTCCGTCTTTCTTAATGAATATTTCCTGTCCGGTAGCCGGGTCGATGCCTGCCGAGCGTACTGCCCAGATATCGTCGGGACTTCCTCCGTCATAATATCGGCGGTAAGAATTGTTGGTACTGTTGGCATCGTTCAGAGCTTGCAGCTTGTCGCCTATGTTGCGGTACTTGGTTTCTGAATGATTGAAACTGAAGTTGAAGTTGAGACGCATGTCCTGACGCTTGATGGCGTTATACATCACCGTGCCCGAGAAGCCTTGCGATACCTGTCCGCCGAAATTGGTGTACAACGAGGTGAAACCCAAAGATGGCGGCATACTTACAGATACCAAAAGAGGGTCGGTAACTTTATGGTAGTAGTCGGCCGAGATGCGGAGTCGGCTCTTGAAGAACTCGAAGTCGATACCTACATTCTTGTCGATAGTTTTTTGCCAAGCCAAGTTCTTGTTGGCGAACTTTGACAGAACGGCACTTGTTCCGAAGTGGTTGGTATAGCTTGAGTTATACATGTAAGTGCCCGACGACAGATAAGCGTCGAAGTTCTGGTTGCCCGGATTACCGATAGAGAAGCGTAGTTTCAGCAGGTCGGTCCACGACAGGTGGAACCACGGTTCCTGACTGATATTCCATCCTACACCTACCGCCCATGTTCCGGTAAATACCTTTTGTGCACCGAAAACCGAAGAACCGTCATAACGTAGGTTGGCATCAAGCATATAACGATTCTTATACGAGTAGTTGCCGTTCATGTAAAAACTGGTAGAACGGCTTAGCGTATTGCTGTAAGTAGGCTTATCGCCTTCGGTAAATCCGGCAGAGAAATGCGGGTTCTGGTGGAGGTCGCTTGTAAAGCCGTATACCGTATATGCGTTTTTCGACACGGTTTTCTGGTTAAAGTACCATCCAGCCACGAAGTTCACCGTATGACTGTTCTTGAATACTTTACCGAAAGTCAGCGTGGTCTCTCCGTTGTAAGAGAAGTTGTCATCGTTCTCGCTTCCGTAGCTTCCTTTCTGCGTAGCGCTGAGGAAGTCGGGGTGTGTAGGCGACTTGAATGTCTCGTTTTTCGATATCGCCTTACTTACGCCTACACGTCCGCGAAGCTGGAAGGCGTTCCAGAACCTCCAGATGAGGCTGAAATTATTTCGCAGCGTCATCTCTTTAGTGTAGTTCTTGTTGATGATGTTATATAAGTATAGCGGGTTGTAAATGGTGTTACCAGCCACTTCGGTCGACTCCAGCAATGATGGTATGCTACCGTCGTCGTTATACTTTCTGTAGTATGGGTTAGCTTGAGCGAAGGTAGAGAAGTCTACCGGCTCATGATCAGAGTTGGTAACATCTATATTGAAATCGTTGCTGAATATGAGCGATTTAGTACGATAGCTCAACTTGATGTTTCCGCTCATGGTTTCGCGGTCGGAGCCTTTCATTACTCCGTTGTCATTGCTGTACGATACGCCCACGCCATACACCATCGATTCATCTCCGCCGTCGATGTATAAGTTGTGCGAGTGGTTAAGTACGGCTCTAAGCGGTTCTGATAGCCAGTAGGTATCTACACCTCTTTTTACCTCTTTCAGTCTGCTATAATATAATGCGTCAAGAGCATCCTGGCTTGTATAGGCGTCTTTGGCGGTGTAGCGTCCGGCCAGACGTTCATATTCCAGCTTTTCCGAAGAGTTCATCAGGTTATAGTCGGTCAGGTCGGGCATTTGTAAGGCGAAGTTGCCCGAGTAAGATACACGCAACTTGCCAGGCTCTGGCCGAACAGTTTCTACTACGATAACTCCGTTGGCCGATTTAGATCCATATATAGCCGTTGATGCGGCATCCTTCAGTACGGTAACACTGGCTATGCGGTCCATAGGTAGTTTCATGATATCTTCTATGGTAACTTCCACTCCGTCCATGATGAACAGAGGCTGATTGGCAGTGTTGTCATAGTCCGACTCCAGCGATCCCACGATGCTGGTCTTTCCGCGTATCTCCATGTCGGGCATACGGTTCGGGTCGGAACCAAAGCTGGTGTTCTCTACTACGTTGAGCGAGGGCTCCAGCGTTTTCAGACTTTGCACAAGGTTCTTTGTGCCTATTTGTTTCAGGTCCTCTTTAGAGTAAGTGCTGGCCGAACCGGTAAAGCTGTTTTTCTTTCTCACGTAGATTCCGGTAACCACTACATCTTGCACCTGATTCACTTTCTCCTGTAGGGTTACTGTAACCGACTTTTGTCCTGTGTAGGAAATCTCCTTGCTTTCCATGCCGACAAAAGAAACTATTACTACCTGTTTCCCACTTGGAATGTTTTTCAGTACGAAGTTGCCGTATGCGTCGGACACTGTTCCTATTGTAGGATGTCCTTTTACCAGGATAGATGCCCCTGGAATAGCTTCTCCCGAAATCTCTTTAATCACTCCTGTCAGCGTACGCTCGTATGGTTTCGCGTTTTTGTTTGAAACCTGCGCATAAGATGGAAATGAGAATAAAAGGGTAAAGAATAGAAATTGGATAAAATATCTCATTTTTATGTATTTGGTTGTATTTTGTCTGCGAAAATACTGAAAAGAAATACAATTTTTAGTCGTTCGTTTTAGAATACCTACTAATTGGTATTCATACGTATGATGTAAAATACATAAAAAAAACGTCTTATTATGTTTCTGTAGGCGATTTAAATCCGTAGGCTTGGTAATGTATTTTAGAGAAATACCCACAATTAGGTATCTGTTTTGTGTGCATAAAAAACGGCCCTTCACATCGTTCTCAGCGGAATGCTGCAACGGGATAAGGGCCGGTAATACTAATTTCCTGAAAAACAACCTATTAAATCTTAATCCTAATTCTCATTGAAATGATTTGATGTTTTTTATCAAAAAAATCGTTTTTACAAAAGACTTCTCGCTATGAAGTCAATATTGGGGATTATTGATGAGACTTCTTAACCGTTAAATCGCTTAAGAATTAAGAAGCTTGAAGTTTCTTATTTTTTCTTTTTAAAGACACCTTTTACCTTTCCTATAGCGTCTTTAGCTTTGTCTTTAATCTTTTCGCCTGCATCTTTCGGCGTTTCTTCTTCAGGCTTTGCCTCTTCTACTTTACTGGCGGCAGCGGGAACACTTGTGCCTTTAACCGCTGGTGTCGATTCTTTAGAATAACCTGCAAGACCTCTGAAATACTGTATCACGCGTTCGTCTTCACGCGCATCGCCCGATGAGGTTTTCACCTTTGAGTTTATTTTGTACTCTTTGTTGTCAAGGGTTATTTCGATAGGCACTTGTGTTTTTGCGTCAAGAGTCATCACTACGCTATATATATCGTGTTGACAGTTGCCTATGTCTTCTTTGCCTCTCAAGGTGAAAGTCTCCTTGTTTCCAGTCTTCTTGTAGTTAAGAATGTCAAAGCATGGATCATCGTCACCGTTCATCCAATAGAGTTTCTTGTTGCGGTCTATCACATCACGACCGCCATCCAAGTAAAGCAGTTGTATTTGAGCGGATGCAGCCATTGCCAATAACGTCATGGCAAAGGTTAAAACAAATTTTGTTTTCATAGCTGTATATGAATTTGTATATGTTTTTCGGTAATAGAAGCTTGCCTATTAATGTGTTAGTCATATGCCTCGACTGCAATGTTATTAAAAAGAAATAGTTTTTGCAAGAAAAGAGACGTTTTTTTATTATCGATGATTATTTTTTTTAGGAAAATAATATTTGTTAATAGAAAAAATAAATCATACTTTTGCGAACTAACATGTAGAAGCATTATATATCAAACACTAAGCTGATAATGGGAATATTTACGAGAGAGGAATTTGAATCAATCATTCACGATAATAAGATTCTGGATGATACTGGCGCAACATTTGTCGTGGTAGATAAAGACCTGCAGATCTTATATGTTAATTATACGGCCAATGAGAAAGAGGGGAAGTTTAGCCCCGGTGATTTACTTGAATGTTCTAATGCGGTTTCTGCCAGTAACGGATGTGGCTCTCACGAGAGTTGTAAGGAGTGCAAGCTACGTGAAGTGGTTGAGAAATCAATGAGCACCAATACCAAGATGGAGGCTGATGCCAATCTTCTGGTAAAAGGTAATACAGACTATAGCGTTCATGCGGTGTCTACGCCTTTCACGCACGAAGGAAATGAGTATGCCGTTGTTTTGCTTATCGATAGAACCGACCAGCACCGAGAACTTATGATGGAGCGTATCTTCTTTCACGACTTGCTGAATCTTTCGGGAGCTCTTAATGGAATTCTTGAGTGTACGCAGAATGATGACCCTAAAGAGACGATAGGAATAGTACGCGAAATCTCAAACAGGTTGCTTGATGAGATTATGGCTCAGCGCGACTTCATGTATGCCAAAAAAGGTATCCTTGAGCCTAAGATGAAAAGAATCAAGGCGAGCGATGAGATAGATTTTGTACGCAATAGCCTTGTGTCTTCTGTTAAAGACATGTGGGGAGTAACTTTGGATGTGGAATCTACATTGACCGACGAGATGCTTGAGGTGGATCAGGGATTGGCGTGCAGGGTGTTACACAATATGGTGAAAAATGCCTGCGAAGCGAGTCGCAACACTGTAGTCAAGGTGAAGGGTTGGTCTGCAGACGATAAAGTTGTATTTTCTGTACATAACGATGGTGTAATGCCGATAGAGGTAAAGAGTAAGGTGTTTCTTTACGGAAATACCACCAAAGAAGGTTTCGGACGTGGACTTGGCACATACAGCATGAAGCTTATCGGTGAGAACTACTTGCACGGGCGAGTATGGTTTAAGTCGGAAGAAGGTTTCGGAACTGAATTCTATTTCGAGCTTGATAAGGCATAATATATAAGTAAGATAAACAGAAAAACAGGCTGTCTCAAACTTAATTGGGACAGCCTGTTTTCTGTTTTATGAAGTTTGCCGTTACGCCCTGAATCCTATAGGACGTATTGATACGGTTCGCTTGTTTCTGATATCGATGTAGTTCTTTTCGGCTTCAATAATATCTGCCTCTTCTATCTGCGTCAGCGATTCCTTGTTCTGCTCGGTAAAACCGCCAAGCATCACCCTTTTGGCCATGCTCTTTATAACACCTTGGTTTATAAGATTGTGCACCCAACGGCCATTGCCGAAATGTTCATCCCTATTGGCAACAGCCTTCTCCATCAGTAAGTGCAAACGGTCACGGGCGGCATCGGTAAGCTTATAGTTGTCTTTTTCGAGTAAGTTACAAGCTATTTCCATCAGCTCGTCTTCGTTATAATTCTCAAAGGTGAAATTCAGCGGAAATCTGTCCTTCAGTCCTGGGTTTGTACTTAGCATATTGTTCATCTTATCCTCATATCCAGCCATGATTATTATCATGTCAGGGTCTGGTTCTGATAAGACGGTAAGCAACGTGTTTACAACTTCCTTTCCGAAATCTTTTGAATCACTTTCTTTATTAGATATCAGAGTGTAGGCTTCATCTATGAATAACACGCCTCCACGTGCTTGTTCTATAACTTCGAGCGTTATCTTTTCTGTCATTCCGATGTATTCGCCCACCAATTTAGCCCGGTTGGTTTCCACCGTATGCCCCTTGCTGAGTAGTCCCATATTGTGATAAATCTGTCCTACAAGTTTGGCAACGGTTGTCTTTCCGGTACCCGGATTGCCAAGGAACAACATGTGGTTTACGTTCTCTTTGTTTTTCTGTAGGCACATATCCGCCCTTTTCTTCTTGAACATACTCATGAGGCATGCATCCTTCATGTCGTTCTTCACCTTGCGTAGTCCTATCATTCCTTCGAGTTCCTTTTCGGCGTCATTGTTCTTGGCGATTTCTGCAGGTTCGCTTGCAGCGGTATCTGCCTTCGGCATGAGTAGACTTTTAATGATATCGCCGGCGTCGTTGTTGTCACTGTTGTCGCAAGGGTTCCAAATGTCAATTTCTTCCCAGTCTGTAAGGTTGATTTTATTACAGTTCTGGTAGATGTCTTTTACCGTATAGCAGTTTCCCTTTAGCATATCTATGTTGTCCATCAATCCGTAGATTGCGAGTACAACGTTTTTGTTGAGCACCTCGTTTACTATGGAATCCATAAAAAGATTGATTAGGTTGACCGCTTCTGGGGTGTAGTTTATTTGTGGCGCCTCTATTACGAAAGTTTTAGCCGTTCCGATTTTTCTTTTTATCTCTGCCCAGTTGCAAGGATGCTTCAGAATATCTTCGAACGATGAATTCACTCTGTTAGGAGAGGAGTTATCCGTAATAGATGTATCGCTTTCTAATACAAATTCGTTGACCATTTCCGACGTGAATTCTTTCAGTGTGTACTTGTCGTCTTCGCCTATAACGAATATGGGCTGTAGCTCAGATTTGCCATGTACCATTTGGCTTAACGTGAACAACTTTTCTATGAGATCTTTTTTGTTGGAGATATTGAGTTTGGTGGTTGTCTGGTAATCCCACCAGCCGGTAATAGACAACTTTTCTACAAAGAACTTTTCGACTGAATTTTCGTCTATTGGACTTAATATTTGTTTTGTCCAATAATTGTCTTTTGGTTCGTGCAAGAATAGACTGCATTGCCACTTTACCTCATTGTCAATAATGACATACGCTTTAAGATGTTGGTTTTCCCAGTCTTCACTGCTGGAGATGTTGAGGCAGACTTTTTTGAACTTTTTATATGACTTGTTATAATGGTATCCTACACCCATTTCTTTATAAGAGTCATTGTTATATATGCGAATGGACAATTCGTCTGCGGTTATAGCTTGCGGAAAAGTGACTTCCACATTAATAGAATTCTCCTCATATTCAGGAGCGTTATTGTTAGAGTGATCGTTAAGAATGCATTTAGCGCGTAGATATAAATTTTTCATAAACAACAAATTTTAGAGATTAAAATAGAGATTTGAATCCATTCAGATTTTCTGAACGGAAGCTGAGTGAACTTGAATTCTCCCGTTTGAGAATTAAGTATGAACTAGTACGTCAAAGGGCACAAAAAGTCAGGCCACAAAAAAATGTAGCATGAAAAACAAGCATTCTGATTTGATTAATTGACTTAATTCATAATCATTTTGTTTTGCTTCTTTTTGTTAGTGATTTGTTGTTTATGATATTTTTGACGGAGTACTGGTAGTACTCTGCCGCAAAAGTATGCAGTTAAAATTGATTTTCCAAGAGATTGCATTGATTTTTAGTGAAAACGAGTTCTGCCTTCTGCTGATAAAGGCTGAAATTGTCATGAAGATAGCGAGTGTATTTTCGGGTTTTCGCATTCAATTCTATATATATCTAGCTTAGAGATATACATCTTTAGGCTAAAGATATAGATTGTCTTTTAATCAATTGACTTATTCTACGTATGCTTTTATCTTTTGCTAAAGCGTAAAAGATTTCTGTAGGGTGTGAAACCAAAAAAAGCAGTGTCAGCAAGGAAAACAATCCTTTCTGACACTGCTTAATAAGATATGTGTAAAGTAACAGATATTACTGTCTCATCTGCGCATTAGTGATTTCGCCAGTATACATGTTATACTGCTTACCGTCTTCTGCCGGCTGATTAAGAGCCTTCAACTCTTCAGCGGTCATCTTCTGAGTCATAGACTTCTTGCACTTAATTACCACTAGTGCCTGAGTACCATCCTTAGGATAGAATGAAATACTATAAGTTTCGCTGTTGGCCATCACAGCGTTTGCTGCAATACGGCTTTGGTCGATAACCAAGTAAGCTACATCCTTATTGAACAACTTTCCGAGGCCAGCCCAGTTGTTTGCTTTCAGTTCTATCTCTTCGCCACCGGCTGTCAGTGTGATGCGACCTTGTGCAGCAACCTCGTTCAGGTTAGACGGAATCTGTGCTACGCTAATGTTTTTCATAACTCCCGATTCTGTCAACTTCACAACAGCAGGAGCCGGCTGAACTACTTCTGCTTTAGTAGTCATAGCCGCAGCACTGTTAACACCCAGCACGTTGGCTACAGATTGGAATAACTGATCTTTCAGGTCGATAGTTTCACGGCGGAACTTACCGCAGATAGGAGCCAGCTTGGTGCGCTTCTTGTTGAGTGCCATATCATCGGTAATCCATTCTTCGGCGGTATATCTTTCTCCACCGTTTCTTGCCTCGTCATACCAATACTTTATGCGGTTCATGGTCATATCGCATTGGCCATTCTTTACGTTTATGGTAAGTGCGTAGTAGATACGAGTACGGTCGAGCGACAAAGCAGTCGATGAGAACACCAAGTACTCTTCGCCCATAACGGCGATGGTTCCTTCGGTTTCATTTTCGTACACCACTCTGGCGTTCATCTTTTCATTTGGTTGGAATCGGCCATCAGCCCATTTCTTCATGGTGTTGTACAATACCGACTTGCTTGCTCCAGGCACATTGAAATCTTTGCTGAAAGTTACTTTCCCATCGGTCATCGTGATGGCTCCAGCCAAGTATTTAGGGTCTGTATTATCATTTTTCTCTTTTGCCATACCCATCAGTGGTAGGCAAAGCATAAGTGCTATTAATAACTTTTTCATGATATATTGTATATGTAGTGTTTAATTCCGTACAAATATAAGGATAAAAAGGAGATACGATTTTTCTTTTGTCTTAAAAATGAAAAAAAGGAGGCACGGATATCACCGCTTTTTGTTTGCGGTATCAATCCGTGTCTCCTTTTATATAAGTTTATAGGTTTTAACTGTTTCTTATCTTACCGGAATCTTATCGATTCTACCTTGGTGGCGACCACCTTCGAACGGAGTTTCAAAGAACTCGGTCATAATCTTGTCGGCCATATCGGTATCGATAAAGCGACCAGGCATAACCAATACGTTGGCATCGTTATGCTGACGAGATAGGTGAGCTATTTCGGGCTGCCAACAGAGAGCTGCACGAATACCTTGATGTTTGTTCAAGGTCATGCTGATACCTTCTCCGCTTCCGCAAATCGCGATACCCGGATAACATTCACCGGCTTCTACGGCCAATGCCAACGGGTGGGCGAAGTCTGGATAATCGCAGCTTGCGGTACTGTATGTACCGAAGTCCTTATATTCCCACCCTTTAGCCTCAAGCCATTGTTTTACATATTGTTTCAGTTCGAAGCCAGCATGATCGGATGCTAAACCAATAATCTTCATTATAGCATTTCTTTTACTTGTTTGTATACATTTTCGGCAGTGAAGCCCAATTTCTCGTCAAGCACTTTGTAAGGAGCAGAGAAACCGAATGATTCGAGTCCCCAAATCTTACCGTTTACACCTACAAGACCCTGCAAGTTTACTGGCAGACCAGCTGTAAGACCGAATACCTTAGCTCCGGTAGGGATGATGCTTTCTTGATATTCCTTGCTCTGTGAGCGGAACAAGCCTTCAGATGGAACAGATACAATGCGTAATTTAACACCATCTTTGCGGAGCAATTCAGCACCTGCTACCAATGTAGATACTTCAGAACCAGAAGCAACCAATATTACATCAGGATTTTCGTCAGCACCTGCTATGATGTATGCACCCTTTGCAGCTTGTGCATAGTCAGTACCTTCGGGCAAGTTGTTGATGTTCTGACGTGAGAAGATCAAAGCAGTAGGGGTAGAAGTATTTTCCATTGCCAACTTCCATGCCTGAGTGGTTTCGTTTACGTCGGCAGGGCGCAATACCAATGTAGAGTTCTGTCCCTTGTGGTTCTTCAGTTTTTCCATCAAACGGATCTGAGCTTCCTGTTCTACCGGTTCGTGAGTAGGACCGTCTTCGCCCACACGGAATGCGTCGTGAGTCCAGATAAACTTGATAGGAGTTTCCATCAAGGCAGCCATACGTACAGCGGGTTTCATATAATCTGAGAATACGAAGAATGTACCACATGCGGTAACCACACCACCGTGAAGCATCATACCGATGCAGCAGCATGCCATTGTAAGCTCTGATACACCAGCCTGAAGGAATGCACCGCTGAAGTCGCCTTTCTTAAATTCGTGAGTCTTCTTCAAGAATCCGTCAGTCTTGTCAGAGTTAGAAAGGTCGGCCGATGATACAATCATGTTTTCTACTTCTGTAGCCAATACGCCAAGTACTGTAGCCGAAGCTGCGCGAGTAGCTCCACCTGCTTTTTGTTCGATAGCTTCCCAGTTAATTTCTGGAGCCTTACCCGAGAACCAAAGTTCCATCTTGGCTGCCAGTTCAGGATTAGCCTTTGCCCATTCTGCTTTTGCAGCGTAGCGTTCAGCAACGATTTGTTTCAACTCTTCACGACGCTGAGCGTAGAGTTCTTCTACATCAGGCCATACCTGGAACGGATTTTCCAAGTCGCCACCCAAGTTCTTGATAGTGTTAACGTAAGCGTCGCCACCAAGAGGAGCACCGTGAGTGCCGCAGCAGCATTCGTAGCTTGTACCGTCTGCACGACGTGCACCCTTACCCATAATAGTCTTACCGATAATCAAGGTAGGCTGTCCGGTAACAGCTTTTGCTTCTGTCAACGCTTCGCGAATCTCGTCAGGATCGTTACCATTGATGGTGAAGACTTTCCATCCCCATGCTTCGTATTTCATGGCTACGTCTTCTGTAGTCACTTCGTCGCATGCGGTAGACAACTGGATATCGTTAGAGTCATAGAACATAATCAGGTTGTCCAATCCCAAGTGGCCAGCCAAGCGGCCTGCGCCCTGTGAGATTTCTTCCTGAATACCACCGTCAGAGATGTAAGCATAGATAGTTTGGTTCATTACGTCACCCAAACGCGCTTTAAGGAATTTAGCAGCGATGGCTGCACCTACGGCGAATGTGTGTCCTTGTCCGAGTGGACCGGATGTATTTTCTATACCACGATCTACGTTTACCTCAGGGTGTCCCGGTGTGGGGCTTCCCCATTGGCGGAATTGCTGTAGTTCGTCTAAAGTGAATTTACCAGAAAGAGCCAATACTGAATAAAGCATTGGCGACATGTGTCCCGGATCGAGGAAGAAGCGGTCTCTGCCTTCCCAACGCGGATTTTCCGGGTCGTATACTAAAAATTCAGAGAACAGTACATTCACGAAGTCTGCACCGCCCATTGCGCCACCCGGGTGTCCGGATTTAGCTTTTTCTACCATAGAAGCAGCCAAGATACGGATATTATCGGCCGCATGGTTCATTAATTCTTTTGTATGTTTCATCATTGGGACATGTTAGTATTGGTGCAAAGTTACGAATAAAATCCAAATTCATGGTATTATTTGCGCTTTTATAGGCATATATGCTTTATAACCTTATTCTTACGGATGTAAATTTCTTGTCTGAATATGGAAAATACTTGTAGTAACGCACCGATTTGTTATTGCAAGTAGGGAGAATTTACAATTTGAATATCTGTTCCATCAGTTTCCACTTCTCGTGCGAAGCTTGGCCTGGCAGTACTTTCTGGAACTTTGCTACGTGGGCTTCCCATTCTTTCTGACGGGGTAGGGTAGCAAGGCGTTCGTTATCTTTTACCCAGTCAAACTCGTCGGTAGTGTCTACTATCATGAAGAGGTGTGTGCCGTGAATGTATATCTGCATATCCAGTATGCCTACTTCGCGGATTCCGTCTTTTATCTCTTTCCACACGTGGCGGTGTTCTTCTATATATCCGGCTATCAGTTCCGGGTCGTTATAAAGCTCTAATGTCTGGCAGTATCGTTTCATGGTTTTATGCTTTTCTTGAGGATTTATTAAAACAAAAAAGGCAGACACTTGGACTTACGGTCCGTGCCTGCCTTTCGGTTTATGTTATGTTTTTATTTTAGCATACTTTGTGTGAACCGTCGCTGATTACTACATCGTATACCTTCGGGCTGCGACCGAATTTTGCTTTGAATTTTTCTTTCGCAGTAGTGATGAATGTATCGTAAAGCTCGTTCTTAACCAAGTTGATTGTACAGCCTCCGAAACCGCCACCCATTACACGTGAACCAGTTACGCCGCAGTCGAATGCGATATCGTTCAAGAAGTCGAGTTCTTCGCAGCTTACTTCATACAACTTGCTCATGCCGTAGTGAGTTTCGTACATCTTCTGACCTACAGTTTCGTAGTCGTCGCGTTCCAAAGCGTCGCATACGTCGAGTACTCGCTGTATTTCTTCGATTACGTATTCTGCGCGTTTGTAGTCTTCTTCAGATACTACTTCTTTCACTTCGTTCAACATTTCCATGTTGCAGTCGCGCAAGAATTCTACGTGCTGATGGTTCTTCTGGATAGCAGCAACTACGTTTTCGCAGCTCTGACGACGTTTGTTATATGCTGAAGAAGCCAATTCGTGTTTAACTACAGAGTCTACCAAAACCAAACGATAGCCATTAGGACGGAACGGGAAGTATTGGTATTCCAAAGAGCGGCAGTCAAGACGAATCAAGCTACCTTCTTTACCGAATACAGAAGCAAATTGGTCCATGATACCGCAGTTAACGCCACAGTAGTTGTGCTCTGTAGCCTGACCTACCTTAGCCAATTCGAACTTGTCGATCTTGTTCTCACCGAACAAATCGTTCAAGGCGTAAGCGAATGTAGATTCCAATGCAGCTGAAGATGACATACCTGCACCCAGAGGTACATCGCCTGCAAATGCAGTATTGAATCCTTTTACTTCTACACCGCGCTTAATCATTTCACGGCATACACCGAATATATAACGTGCCCAACTAGCTTTAGGAGCATCTTCTTCGTTCAATCCAAATTCTACGTAGTCTTTCAGGTCGATAGAATAAGCGCATACCTTATCTTTTCCGTTAGGTTTGATTTCGGCCATGATACCTTTATCTACTGCACCGGGGAATACAAATCCACCATTGTAGTCGGTATGTTCGCCAATCAAGTTAATACGTCCCGGAGATGTATAAATGAAACCTGTAGTTCCATCGAAGTGTTTAATAAAACGGCTTCTTACGTTTTCTATATCCATGATAGTATAAGTTTAAGTTAATGATAAAGTTTTATCAATCTCATATTCTGAAAGCATGAGGTTAAGTCATGCTTATTTATTTCTTAACTTTTGATCCTACCAATGCGTAGAACAAAATGTATGCGGCGCAGAATACAACTACCCAATAAGAAGCCATATAGTCGCCAGTCATATCAGCTACAAGACCCTGGATAGCTACCATTACAGCGCAACCGAATACCATTGTCATGAAGATACCAGATGCGATAGCTGTATATTTACCAAGTCCTTCTACTGCCATATTGAAGATACCTCCCCACATTACTGATGTGCAAAGACCTACAAGAAGGAATGCGAAGATACCAACAGGCACTGTTTCCCATCCCATAGTAAGAGTTCCCCAGTCGATAGCCGGAACGTTTACCTTGATGTCTGTAGGAGCGAACATACCGAAGAGAACCAATATCAATGTAGCTGTACTTACTACTGTAATCTGAGTGCGGCTACTTACGCTAGCACCGATAGCACCACCGATGAAACGGCCTACAAGCATCATCAACCAGTAAACGGCTACGATAAGACCTACTGTAGAAGCTGCCATGCTGCCACCTTCTTCAGAAGTAAGATACTGAAGGATGTATGTAGGAGTACCTACTTCAACGCCCATGTACAAGAAGATACCGATGATACCGAGTACGAAGTGACGGTAGCTCAATGCGCCCTTAATAAGAGATGTATCAACAGGAGCCTGTTCTGGTTCGTCAATCTTAGTGAAGCAGATTACGATGAATGCTATTACGAAGATAGCCAATGCAATCATCAAGGCAGGGGTAGCGTCGGCAATGTGAGCCTTTGTAGCGTCACCGATAAGAGCACCCATAAGGATGTAAACGGCAACAGCTGCAGATGAGTTGAATACACCACCAATCTGGATAAGCTGGTTACCTTTGTTACCGCCACCACCAAGGAGGTTAAGCATAGGGTTTACTACACAGTTAAGGATACACATAGTGAAACCGCTGATGAATGCACCAATCAAATATACGGCGAATGCGCTTTCTTTTCCTACGTGGCCAGATGCCCACTGAATCAAAATACCGATGATACCGATAATCAAACCGATAAGTGCTGTTTTCTTATATCCAACCTTAGCGATGATCATACCTGCAGGTATACCCATAATAAGATATGCGATAAAGTTTCCATAGTTACCGATTTGTGCTAATACGTTGCTTGCGCCGAAGTCATTCTTTACGATGACAGCCATCGGTGAACAGAGATTTGTCACGAAGGCAATCATGGCAAACAGGGCAATCATTACAATAATCGCTCCCCATTGTTTCTTTTGTTGTTCCATAATGTTATAAAAGTGTTTTTTGATATTATTTAATGTGGTTAATTAATATTCGGTATTATTCTACTCCGAACTTATAGACTGTGGTTTGTGTATAAGTTTCTCCCGGATTCAGCATTGCAGATGGGAAGTGTGGTTTGTTTGGAGTATCGGGGAAGTGCTGTGCTTCAAAGCAGATAGCGCTGCGTGCAGGGAATGTTGCTCCGTGCCATCCTTCGAAACCATTGTGCCAGTTGGCTGTGTAGATCTGTACTCCCGGTTCGGTGGTGTAAACTTCCAGTGTACGTCCGCTTTCGGGTTCTACGCATTTAGCGGCGAAACTCAATTCGCCTACTTCTTTCTTGTTCAGTACATAGCAGTGGTCATATCCGGCACCGAATACCAATTGCTGGAACGGGTCGTTAATGCGGCTGCCTACTGTATGGGGTGTACGGAAGTCCATCGGAGTATCTTCTACTTTCAGGATTTCTCCGGTAGTGATAGATACTTCGTCCATAGGAGTAAAGAAGTCTGCATTAATTGTAAGGATATTGTTTTCTACGCTCTTGGTAGGATTTTCAAGACCAGAGAGGCTGAAGAATGCGTGATGTGTTAGATTTACGATTGTTTTCTTATCGGTTGTAGCTTTATATTCAATCTTGAATTCATTTTCGTCGCTCAGAGAATAGGTAACTTCTACGCTTAGATTGCCAGGAAAGCCTTCTTCTCCGTCTTTCGAAAGATATTTCAGTGTTACTTTGTTGGCAGCTGTCTGTTCGGCATCCCATACTCTAGAGTGGAAACCTGTTGGTCCTCCGTGCAGTGAGTTAGGTCCGTTGTTGATAGCCAAGGTGTATTCTTTTCCGTCTAAAGTAAATTTTCCTTTTGCTATACGGTTGCCATAGCGTCCTACAAGTGTGCTTAAGAATGGTTCGTGGCTGTTTATTACATGATCTATTGAGTCGTGTCCCTGAATTACGCTGGCATAATTACCGTTTCTATCTGGCATCATGGCAGCCAAAACCGCCCCGCCATAGTTTGTAACAGCAATCTCGGCACCTGTATTGTTTTTCAGGATAAAGAGTTCAGTATTTTTTCCGTCTACTGTCTTTACGAAATCGGATTTCTTCAATCCGCATTTGTTTTCATCTGTATTATATGTGTTATTCATATTTTTAATAGTTTTTTTATGATAGGTTTACCAAAAAAATATTATGCAAATAAATATCTTTAATTTAAGATTTACAAGAAAAAGAACCGTTTTCTTTTTCTGAAAGTAAATCGGCCACAATGAAACTGCTTCCTCCCACAAATATAAGGTCGTCTTTCTCTGCGTTTTCGAGTGTTGCGCGTACAGCAATTCCTACACTTGGGTAGCATTGACCTTTCAGTCCGTCTGTGGCGGCAAGCTCTTGTACTTTTTCTGCCGGCAACGCTCTTTTCACGCTGGCTTGGGTAAAATAATAGATGGCATCTGTTGGCAAGAGGTGCAATACACCGCTGATGTCTTTATCGTTCACCATTCCCATTACTATGTGCAGGTGTTTGTAGGTCTGCTGGGCGAGTTGCTTTACGATATACTGTATGCCGCCTATGTTATGGCCGGTGTCGCATATCAGTGTAGGTTCCGATTGTAGTTTCTGCCATCTGCCTTGCAGTCCTGTTAGCTCGCATACATGGGCGAATCCTTCTCTTACGTTATTGTCGCTGATGTTGTAGCCGGCTTTTTTCAGTACACGCAGTGCCGAGAGCAATGTGTTGGTATTCTTTTCCTGACACATGCCTCCCAATTCTCCTTTCAGTTGGGGATAGTCTTCGTTTTCGTACAGAAAACCTCCGTCGGGGGTATGAGTGTCCGATTTCAGCAGATGTTCATCTTCGGCAAATACGATGGGGGCTTGCTCTGCCAAGGCTTTAGCTTCGAATACGGGGCGAGTTTCTTGGTTGGCTTCTCCTATTACTACAGGAGTGCCTTTCTTTATTATTCCGGCTTTCTCTGATGCTATCTTAGCCAGCGTATCTCCCAAGAATTGTACATGGTCGAAACTGATATTGGTGATTACGCTCATATCGGGCTGTATTATGTTCGTGCAGTCCAGGCGTCCGCCTAAGCCGACTTCAATAATGGCTACGTCGACTTTTTCTTGTGCGAAGTATAAGAACGCCATAGCGGTGGTCAACTCGAAAAACGATGGGTGAAGTGGTTCGAAGAATGCTTTGTTCTTTTCCACGAAATCTATTACGAATTCTTCTGGCACAGGCTTGCCGTTTACGCGTATGCGCTCTCTGAAATCTACCAGATGCGGCGATGTGTAAAGCCCCGTCTTATAGCCTGCCGATTGCAGAATAGCTGCCAAAGTATGCGAGCATGAGCCTTTTCCGTTGGTTCCTGCCACATGTATGGTGCGGAAGTTGCGGTGTGGATGTCCGAAGTGTTCGTCGAGTGTAAGGGTATTGTCCAACCCTTCTTTATATGCGTCTTTACCTACTTGCTGAAACAGTGGTGCACTGTTGAATAAGTAGGTTATGGTTTCTTGGTAATTCATTTCTTGTAGTATTGTTTATTCTATAAAAGATGCCGTTAATTCATTGTCATCGTGTAGGATAAGATATTCTCTCTACGCCCACGCTGAAAGATGCGGCGTTGCCCAACTTGAAGTTCACCATGCCGCCTATCTTGTCGGCATCGAAATAATGCAGCGGATAGGGGTAGCCGTTTCTATAGTCGGGGGTAAGGTTCTTATTTCCGTAGGCGTACAGACTAATTCTTTCTGTAAGCTGATAGCCAGCTATGCCGGTTATGCCAACGTTGCGATGGTTATAATATCCCCAATTCATGTTAGAAGCATACAGTCCGCCTGCCACGCTGAGGCGTTTGCTCAGTGGTTGCACATAAAGAAAGGTGGCATCTTGTCCGAATCCTACTCCCGATGGTGCGTATTTGCTTGGACTGAAGGTGACGTTCATGCCGAATGAAGCATTTAGCCCTTTATGCAGTTCCCAGTTGGCGTATCCGTAACCGAGCGGAGAGATGCCGATCATGTTAAACTGCGGATACGGCACCGATAAAGCCATGCTGTCTGCCGGAAGGGTAGGAGCGATGTCCTTGGTATCTTCCGATGTCTGAGCCTTAGCGGGAATAGCCAGCAACCAGCAGCTCAGTATCGACAATATTATATATTTCATAGTGATGTTTGTTTTGTTAAGACAAAGTTAAGCATTCTTTTCGGTCTGAGGTGTTCTGTTTTCATAAAGAAATATAAGTTTTATGTCAATATCGTTAAAGTGTGGCGTAAAAAACAAAAAAAAGTCCGCTGCGTTGGTGAGGGCTTCTCCCGTTGCAGCGGACTTTTTATGTTCTGCGAAAGTCAGTTTTTAGTCGAACAGACTTCTGAATTTCTTAAATATCTTTTCCTTTAACGACATGTTAGGCTGGAAGCTTTCTGATGTTTGCCATTTTTCGAGGTCTTGCTTTTCTTCCTTTGTCAAAGTTTCGGGGATATATACACTGATGTGTACCAGCAAGTCGCCTGTGCCTGTGCTATATCCGTAGCTGTTGATGTTAGGCAATCCCTTTCCTCTCAGTCTGAGTACCTTACCTGGCTGTGTACCCGGCTCGATTTTAATTTTCGCTTTACCGTCGATGGTAGGTATTTCTACCGAGCCACCCAATGCAGCAGTCGGTACGCTAAGCAGCAAGTTGTAAATCAAATCGCTCTCGTCGCGTATCAATTCCGGATGCTTCTCTTCTTCAATTACTACAAGCAAGTCGCCCGGTACTCCGTTGTGCTTTCCGGCGTTACCTTTTCCGTTGATGGTAACCTGCATACCTTCGGCTACACCGGCAGGAATTTTCACTGTTACTACTTCATCGGCATAAACTACACCATCGCCACCACACTCCTTGCATTTGTTCTTGATGATTTTACCTTCGCCACCACACTGCGGACATACAGTCTGAGTCTGCATGATGCCGAAGATGCTCTGCTGGGTGCGCGTTACGCTACCTGTTCCGTGACAAGTAGGACATGTTTCCACGCCTCCGGTACCTTCTGCGCCACTTCCGTGACAGTGCGGACACTCCACATATTTCTTGACCTTGAATTTCTTCTCTACTCCGGTAGAGATTTCCTTCAGTGTCAATTTGACTTTTACTCTAAGGTCCGAACCTCTGAACTTACGCTGACGTGGCTGAGCGCCTCCGCCTCCGAATCCGCTGAAACCTCCTCCGTGTCCGCCAAATATATCACCGAACATTGAGAAGATGTCATCCATAGACATACCCTGTCCACCGAATCCGCCGAATCCACCAGCGCCACCAGCGGCTCCGTCTACTCCTGCAAATCCGAACTGGTCGTATCTTGCCTTCTTGTCAGGATTACTCAGAACTTCATAAGCCTCTGCAGCTTCCTTAAATTTTTCTTCAGCTTCCTTATCTCCCGGATTGCGGTCTGGGTGATATTGGATAGCTTTTTTACGATATGCTTTCTTGATTGCGTCTGCCGAGGCCGATTTGTCGACGCCTAAAACCTCGTAATAGTCTCTTTTTTTTGCCATATATGTGTATCCTTTCGTGTGTTTGAGGTGATGTTGTTATTGAGCCACAACCACCTTGGCGTGACGTATTACTTTGTCGTTCAGCTTATAGCCTGTCTGCACGCAGTCCAGAACCTTTCCTTTCTGCGATTCTTCCGGAGCCGGAATCAACGCTACGGCTTCGTGGAAGTCGGTGTCGAAGTTTTCGCCTACCGGTTCCATCTTTTCAAGACCCTGCTGTGACAAGCCTTTCAGGAACTTCTGGTAAATCAGGTCGATACCTTCGTGCATAGCCTTCACATCGTCCCATTTCTCCATGTTCTGCAATGCACGTTCCAAGTCGTCTAGGATAGGAAGAATAGAAGTGATAGCCTTTTCTCCGCCATTCTTAATGAGTTCAGCTTTTTCCTTCATTGTACGTTTGCGGAAATTGTCGAATTCTGCCGAAAGACGCAGATACTTGTCTTTCAATGCTTCGTTTTCTTTCTTTGCAGCTTCCAGCTCATTCTGCAATTGTTCTTCTAATGTCTGAACATTGTCGTTTGCGTTCTGCTCTTCTTCATGCTGAACTTCTTCCTGCATGTTTGCTTCAGCGTTCTGATGCTTCAGCTCTTCTTCGTGATTATGATTTTTATTGCTCATAATTATATAGTTTTTATTTTTATTTCGTTTTTATCGCTCTCATCTACAAATACCGTGCCTAAGCTATTTTATATCGATGAGGCTGCAAAATTAATGAATTTTTGTCACATCTTCGGCCTTGTCAGTGCGGTTTCGCCATAATCTTGCCTACGGCTTGTGCTTATCTTCGTATTTTTATGTACCTTTGTGGCTGAAAATAAATATATAAAACAGAAAGAAAAGTAATGATTACAGTATCAAACGTAGCAGTTCAATTTGGGAAGCGTGTATTATATAATGATGTGAATATGAAATTCACAAACGGAAATATCTATGGTGTAATCGGAGCGAACGGAGCCGGTAAGTCTACTTTCTTGAAAGTAATTTCGGGCGAACTCGACCCTACAAAGGGAAGTGTTACACTTGGACCGGGCGAACGTCTTTCTGTGTTGAGCCAGGACCACTTTAAGTTCGACGCTTATACAGTGCTCGATACGGTACTTATGGGTCACACTATTCTGTGGGATATCATGAAGCAGCGCGACGCTCTGTATGCAAAGGCTGATTTCACAGACGAAGACGGTATCAAGGCTGCCGAGTTGGAAGAACGTTTTGCCGAACTGGAAGGATGGAACGCTGAAAGCGACGCTGCCATTCTGTTGAGCGGATTGGGTATTAAGGAAGATAAGCATTACTCGCTGATGGGCGACCTGAGCGGTAAGGAAAAGGTGCGTGTCATGTTGGCGCAGGCTTTGTTCGGTAACCCGGATAACTTGTTGCTCGATGAGCCGACCAACGACCTTGATATGGATACCGTGACATGGCTCGAAGAGTATTTGTCGAATTTTGAACATACAGTGTTGGTTGTAAGTCACGACCGTCACTTCCTCGATAGCGTTTGTACGCACACAGTCGATATCGACTTCGGAAAGGTTAACTTGTTTGCCGGTAACTATAGCTTCTGGTACGAGTCAAGTCAGCTGGCTCTTCGTCAGCAGCAGAACCAGAAGGCTAAGGCCGAGGAAAAGAAGAAAGAGTTGGAAGAGTTTATCCGTCGTTTCTCTGCCAATGTGGCTAAGTCTAAGCAGACTACCAGCCGTAAGAAGATGCTTGAGAAACTGAATGTAGACGAAATCAAGCCTTCTTCACGTAAATATCCAGGTATCATTTTCCAGATGGAACGCGAACCGGGTAATCAGATTCTTGAGGTTTCTGGATTGAGAGCTGAGTCGGAAGACGGAAATGTATTATTCAGCGATGTTAACTTCAACGTTGAGAAGGGCGATAAGATTGTGTTCTTGAGCCGCGACCCTCGTGCCATGACTGCTTTGTTCGAGATTCTGAACGGAAACCGTAAGGCGCAGGCAGGTCACTTCAACTGGGGCGTTACTATTACTACAGCTTACTTGCCGCTCGATAATACCGACTATTTCAATTGCGACCTTAACTTGGTTGACTGGTTGAGTCAGTACGGCGAAGGCAACGAAGTATATATGAAGGGCTTCTTGGGACGTATGCTTTTCTCTGGTGAAGAGGTGTTGAAGAAAGTGGACGTGCTTTCGGGAGGTGAGAAGATGCGCTGTATGATTGCACGTATGCAGTTGCGTAACGCTAACTGTTTGATTCTTGATACTCCTACCAACCACTTGGACTTGGAGTCTATTCAGGCATTCAACAATAACCTTAAGACTTATAAGGGTAATGTGCTCTTCTCTTCACACGACCACGAGTTCATCGAAACTGTGGCAAACCGCATCATCGAGTTGACACCTAACGGCATTATCGACAAGATGATGGAGTATGATGAGTATATCACTTCAGATCATATCAAGGAAATGCGTGCCCGCATGTATGGCGATAACAAATAATCAAATATGCCTAAGAAGTGCATGAGAAATCTTGCACGAAAAAAATCTCTCGCGTCAGGTTGTTCTGCATGATGCGGGAGATTTTTTTTGCGTGTTATCGGCGTGTAGGCAGACTGAATTCCTGCCAGTCGTATTCTTGTCCGTTTTCGTCGGCCACGGCTATGTGGATAGTAATCTTGTCTTCCTTAATCCGTTTTCCGGCTTTTATATTTGCGGTGTACTTTATGCCATTGTGCGGCAATATCTGCTCTACCATGATAGAAGGCGATACATATACCTTTTTCATATCAGTCTTAACTACGGGTACTATGCCATACACCGTATTGTCGCTGTTGTTTATTATCTCGAAGATAACGCGGCTGCTTTCGCCCGACTCAATCACATGGTCGCGCGTATCGTCTATGAAGCGTATGTTATGTATGCTCAGGTTCTCTATGCCGGTCGATTGGCTTGGCGCATAATTTCTTTGAGCCGGAGCCTCATCCGGATAATAGCTTCCGCCTTGGCTTTCTATGGGATATCCGTATTCTTCATCCTGATGTCCTTTGGGTTGCGTAGCGTTGTTTATTATTCCTCCGATGGCGGCGCCAGCTATGGTTCCTACCAATGAACCGATGGCAGAGCCTCTGTAACTGCCTCTCCATCCTCCACGATCCTCGCCTATAATGCCTCCTATGGCGCTGCCGATATTGTTTCCTATAGCGGCTCCGGCAAAGACAGCGTTGGCTCCTCCATATCCGCTTGTGGCGCATCCGCTGCAAAGCATCGATACGGCTAATGTTCCTATAATCAGTCTTTTCATAAATCCTCCCTTTTCTGCAAATATATATAATTATATATACGGTTGTCTTTATTCTTTCAGAAGTTTCTCTATGTCTATGTCGGCTTCGGCATTGTTCAGTGTAAGGCTGTCCGATAAGAATATAGATAAGGAGTCGCTGTCGCTATAGTGAGGCATATAGGTATTGCAGTCCCATTGTCGGTCGAGCTTCTCTTTCGGGTTGCCGAACTTGGCTATATATAAAGGAGCCAACTTCGGGTCGGCCAGCACTTGCTCCATGAAATATCCGAATACGGGCAGTGCCGTGCGACTTCCTTGTCCCAACTCGCCCGTGCGGAAGTGTATGCTTCTATATTCTCCGCCTACCCATGCGCCTCCTACCAGATTCGGGCTTACACCTACGAACCATGCGTCAGAATGATTAGACGATGTTCCTGTCTTTCCGCCGAACTCCGTTCCTTTGTCGAATATCCTGAATCGCCATAAGGCTTGCGATGTACCTCCGGGGCATGTCAGACCTCCGCGCAGCATCTGCTGCATCAGGTATGCGCTGGCGTAGGGTAGAGCCTCGGTTGTTTTCGGTTTGGCTTCATATATAATCTTGCCTTTTTGGTCTTTTATGCACGTTACTAATATGGGGTCGATGGCTGTTCCGTCGTTTACTACCGTTCCGTATGCCGATACCAACTCAAGCAGCGATACGTCGGATGCTCCAAGGCTGAGGGCAGGGGTAGCTTCAAGCGGTGTCTTTATGCCCATCGCCTTAGCTGTACGTACTATCTTGTCTATGCCTACCTCGTGTGCTACGTTGGCAGCAATGGTGTTTACCGATTGTGCGAAAGCCATTTTCAGCGACATAGTGTCGAGTGTTGCGCCTCCGTTGGCATTGTGCGGCAACCACAATTTCTTTTCTCCGTGGTCCATTACCTCCCACGGTATATTCTGGTCCACCCGCAAGTCGCATGGCGAGAGTCCCTGGTTCATAGCCTCCGAATAAACGAAAAGCTTGAAAGTAGATCCCGGCTGACGTTTAGAGAGAACTTTGTCGTACTTCCACGATTGAAAATCGATATCGCCCACCCACGCCTTTACGTTGCCGTTGTGAGGGTCGATTGCCACGAATCCGCAGTGCATGAAACGCTCCATATATCTAATGGAGTCCATGGTACTGAAGGTAGTATCTTTTACGCCATCGTCGTAAGTAAACACTTTGCATCGATGAGGCTCGTTAAGATAGAACTTGATGGAATCCGTCTCTTCGCCAAATCGATGTTTCAGGTAATGATAATGAGGCGTACGCTCTGCCAGCTCTTCTATGAATCCGGCTATTTCCTCACCGTTTTTATTGCGCCACGGATTCTGGTTGGCCCAGTGTCTGTCGAACTTTATCTGTACGTCCTTCATCTGCTTACTTACCGCCTTTTCGGCATATTGCTGCATACGGCTGTCTATGGTGGTGTATATTTTAAGTCCGTCAGAGTAGAGATTTATATCGTTCTCGTTACACCATTCTTTGAGTGATGCAGCCACGGCTTCGCGGAAATACAGAGCGTTTCCGGTGTAATAATTCTCTTGTTTGAATTTCAGCGTTATAGGCAGTTGTCTGATGGAGTCGAGCTGATTCTTATTTATAAAGCGATGTTCGTAAAGCTTGCCCAGTACTACATTCCGTCGGAACAGACTGTTCTTGGGATTGATGCGCGGATTGTAGTAAGTAGTAGCTTTCAGCAGTCCGATAAGCGTGGCGGCCTGCTCCACCGTTATACGGTCGGGGGTGGTATTGAAATAAGTGTGGCAAGCCGTCTTGATACCGAAAGCGTTGCTTCCGAAGTCTACCGTATTGAAATACATAGTCAGGATTTCCTCTTTGCTGTACAGCATCTCTATCTTTACGGCGGTAATCCACTCTTTAGCTTTCATTATAAGTAGCTTCACTCCCGGAATATGCCCCATAAGTCCCGTAGAGTATTGTGAGCGTACCTTAAACAGATTCTTCACCAACTGCTGCGTAATGGTACTCGCTCCTCGCGCATCGCCATGTGTAACGAAATCTTTGGCTGCGGCGAAAACACCTTCAAAGTCGATGCCGAAGTGATGGTAGAACCGCTCATCTTCTGTGTAAACCAAAGTCTTTATCAGGATGGGCGATATATCTTTGTATTCTACCGGCGTGCGGTTTTCAGAGTAATATTTGCCTATCAGTTTTCCGTCGGCACTGTATATTTCAGATGCCACGTGCTGTATCGGTGCTTTCACATTAAACATGCTGGGCGATTTACCGAACAGCCATAAGAAATTCATGTCGATAAGACCCAGCAGCACGATGAGAACCGCTACCGCCGTACCGAAAACCATTCCTGTACGTCCGTACCAAGGCAAACGTTTGAACAATCGGGTATACCAATCATAACCCCGCTTCAGCTTGTCAGCTATGTAGCCGCCCGCTTGTCTTATAAGCTTGATAGCGACTTGTAAGTATCGTTTCATATCTCGTTATTTAGCCATGCGTCTATCAATTTCCGTGCTATGCTAAGCTTCTTTGGAATCTCGGGCAAATTGTCTCGTCCGTAGAAGGCTCCTGCGCTCAATTCTTCGTTCTGCAATTTTATGGTGCCGCTTTCGTATTCAGCCCAATAGCCTACCATTATGCCGCTGGGGTAGGGCCACGGCTGACTGCCAAAGTAGCGCAGATTCTTTATGCGCAGTCCTGTTTCTTCCATTACTTCGCGGTGTACGCACTCTTCAAGCGTTTCTCCTGGTTCAAGGAATCCGGCTACAAGTCCGTTGAATGTTCCTCTGAAATTGCGTGCGTGAACCAGCAGAATCTCATCACCTTTCTTTATAAGTACTATGATGGCCGGAGAGATGCGAGGGTAGAACTCCTGTCGGCACTCGGGACACCGCTTGGCTATGGGACTTACCTGAACGGTAGGCACTCCGCACATGGGGCAGTAGCGGCTATTCTTGTCCCAGTTTAGTATCTGCGATGCCTTGCCGGCTCTGTTGTATTCCTCAAACGGCAGCACGTCGAACGATGCACGCAGGTCTTTCATCATGCGCGGCGATTCTTCGTTTCCTGCTACCGGATTAAATATGGCGTATGTCTTTGCCGGGAGTCCGTTAATCTCGCCTATTGTATGTATGGTGCTACCCACCGGAACCTCGGTAGGAGGCTCCACGCTGTAGGGTATATGATAACCGTCGGGTTGCTTTTCTATTAGTACCTGTCCGTTGTTGAAAACAAACCAACCTGTCTTTTCGTTAGATTCCATGTATATGTATTTTTATTGTGTATGTACTATTGTTATAATCCCTTCATGGTGAGCTGAATGCGCTTGCGTTCGGTGTCCACACTTAGTATGCGTACACGCACATGCTGATGTATGCTTACTATTGTAGTGGGGTCGCTTACGTATTGGTCGGCCAGTTGCGATACGTGCACCAGTCCGTTTTCCTTTATACCTATATCAACAAAGCAACCGAAGTTAGTTATGTTTGTCACTATGCCCGGAAGTTCCATGCCCATCTGCAGATCGTCTATGCTGCGCACGTTCTTGTCGAACTCAAAAGCCTTAATCTGTTGGCGAGGGTCTCTGCCCGGCTTTTCAAGTTCATTCAGAATATCGGTAAGCGTAGGCATACCTATTGTTTCGGTTATATATTTCTTAGGGTCAATCTTTTTACGCAACTCTTGGTTCTTTATCAGCTCGTCTACCGTGCACTTCAGGTCTTTGGCCATGCGCTCTACTATCGCATAGCTTTCAGGATGCACCGCCGAGTTGTCTAATGGGTTCTCTGCCCCCGGTATGCGAAGGAATCCGGCACATTGCTCGTATGCCTTGGCTCCCATGCGTGGCACCTTCAGCAATTCACGTCTTGATCCGAACGGGCCGTTGGCTGTGCGGTAGTCTACTATATTCTGCGCAAGGGTAGGACCCAGTCCCGAAACATACGTCAGCAGATGCTTGCTGGCAGTGTTCACATTTACACCTACTTTATTTACGCAACTCTCTACAGTTTGGTCTAGTGCCGCCTTCAGTTTGGTCTGATCCACATCGTGCTGATATTGTCCCACGCCTATCGACTTGGCATCTATCTTTACCAACTCTGCCAACGGGTCCATCAGTCGTCGTCCTATAGATACGGCTCCACGCACTGTCACATCGTAATCGGGGAACTCATCGCGTGCGGTCTTTGATGCCGAGTAGATTGAAGCTCCGTCTTCGCTTACCACGAAAACCTTTATTTCATGGTCATATCTTTGCGAGGTAACGAATTGTTCCGTTTCTCTACTTGCAGTTCCGTTGCCTATCGCTATAGCCTCTATGTTATATTGCTCTACCAACTTTTGCAGTTTACGGGCAGCCGCCACCTTCTCCGATTTAGGCGGATGCGGGTAAATGGTTTCGTTATGCAGCAACGCACCTTGAGCGTCGAGGCAGACTACCTTACATCCGGTACGGAATCCTGGGTCTATACCAAGCACACGCTTCTGTCCCAATGGCGGAGCCAACAACAGCTGGCGCAGGTTCTGGGCGAACACACGTATAGCCTCCTCATCGGCCTGTTGCTTGCTCGATGCCGCGAATTCAGTCTCTATGGCAGGCTTAAGCAGACGCTTGTAGGCATCGGATACGGCTGCCGACATCTGATCCGGGCATTCCCCAGTGCCACGCACTAATCGTCTGTCAAGACTGTCTACGCATTCTTCTTCATCTGCCGGAGTGATGCTTACTTTCAGAATACCGTCAGCCTCGCCTCGGCGCAGAGCAAGCAGTCGGTGCGAAGAACAACGCTTCAGCGCCTCGCTATGATCAAAATAGTCGCGATACTTCAGTGCGCTTTCCTCCTTTTCTTTTCCCTTCACCACCTTAGCCGAGATTACAGCCTGACGTGCGAAGCGACCGCGTATCAGGTTTCGTGCGCTCTCGTCTTCGTTAATTTGCTCCGCTATGATGTCTCTGGCACCTTTCAGCGCATCTTCCACATCCTTCACTTCGCCTTTCACGAATTGCTGTGCGCGAGCTTCCAGGTTTCTTTCGCGCTGCATCATTATTATTGTGGCCAGCGGCTCCAGTCCCTTTTGGCGTGCAGCCTCGGCACGGGTCTTGCGCTTAGGTTTGAATGGCAGGTATATGTCTTCTATCTCTGTGCTGTCCCAACTGTTCTCTATGCGTTGGCGTAGCTCGTCGGTCAGCTTTCCTTGCTCTTCTATTGTCGATAAGATAGTCTCCTTACGTTTGGCTACCTCGCACAGCTTGTCGTGTCGGTTCTTTATTTCGTCTATCTGCACCTCATCCAGTCCGCCGGTGGCTTCCTTTCTATATCGGCTGATAAACGGTATTGTAGCTCCTCCTTCCAGAAGCTTCAGTGTATTGTCGATGCGATGAACGGGCAGTTTCATGGCTGCCGCAATCATTGAGCTGAATTGTTCCATGTGCTATATTATGATATATGCGGATTAAATATACAAAAGTAGTCAGAAAAATGAGAATAACTGGTAACGCCCCCTCTTGTTTTTCCTTTTTTCTGTCCGATTTTTCGGAAAAGAAGTTCGTTATGGCGGTACTATTCGTCTTATTTGGTTTTAAAAAGCTTTATTTGCAGTAGAATTTTAAGTAGAAGACGATATGAAATATATGTATGCATTGATGCTCATGCTGCTTTTTACCAGTTGTGAGCGTTGGTTCGACTATCATCCCTACGATGTCAGGATAAAGGGCGAGACCGATATAAACGCCAAGAACATTAAGCTTATAGAAGAGAAATGCAAGGACAAGAGTACACTGTGTTTTGCCGTGATAAGCGATTCGCACGGATGGTATTCTGAAACCAAGGACGCTGTGGCGAGTATCAACGCCAATCCGAATATTGATTTCGTGATTCATGGGGGAGACCTTACAGACTGCGGTACTACCAAGGAGTTTATGTGGCAGCGCGATGTGCTTTTCGATTTGCGTGTGCCGTACGTGGCCCTTATCGGAAATCATGATTTCTTGGGTACGGGCGATGAGACTTTTTCGCGCATGTACGGCGACCTCGATTTCAGCTTCATCGCTTCGCGTATAAAGTTTGTATGCCTTAATACCAACGCCACAGAGTACGATTTTCTGGCGGCGGTGCCCAACTTTGACTATATAGAAGAGCAACTTACCGCTAATGCCGATAAGTTCGACCGTACGATAGTCTGCATGCACGCCCGTCCGTACAGTGATCAGTTCAACAATAACGTGGCTAAGGCGTTTGAGCATTACATACGCTTATTGCCGCAGATGATGTTCTGCATCAATGGCCACGACCATAGGTTGCAAAAAGATGAACTCTATAACGATGGAACCGTTTATTATGGAGCCGACTGTATGGCTCACCGTAACTATCTAATATTTACCGTTACTCCCGATAGCTATGAATACGAAGTTGTATATTTTTAGTCTGATATTACTGATGTTTGCGCAGCCAGTAGGGGTGATGGCGCAAACCGATTCTTTGGAAATACAAGAATCACAAATAGAGAAACCCCGTTCGGTGCAGAGATACGAACGCCGTGTGCGCCGCTACCAGAAGCGTTGGCATGCGCTGATGCCTACTCACTCGGTAATACATTATGCAGGAAACATGGGACTTATTTCTGTAGGTGCCGGATGGGATTACGGCAAGCACCGTCAGTGGGAAACCCAGCTTTTTGTTGGTGTATTGCCTAAGTATGATAGTAACCGTACCAAGATGACAATGACGCTGAAAGAGAACTATGTGCCGTGGCATATACCTACCAAGAAATGGGGATGGCAGATAGAGCCGCTATCGTGCGGACTGTATTTCAATACGGTATTCGGTGGAGAATTCTGGAGTCGTGAGCCAGACCGCTATCCGGAGGATTACTATCCTCTGCTGAAAACGAAGGTAAGAGCCAACGTTTTCTTAGGACAGCGAATCACTAAGGCTATTCCTCACAACAAGCGCAAATTTCTTGCTAAAAGCGTTACGCTGTATTACGAAATAAGCACGTGCGATTTGTATATTCGAGCCATGGTTCAGGATAAGACCTTGAAACTTTCTGATATCATCGGCCTTTCGTTCGGAGTCAAGATGCAGATATTCTAGAGACTACTCTTATCGAGTACCGCACGAACACTCATTCCCAACCAGTAGTCTTCTATATCGACATCCATTTTATCGGAATCGTTGATATCGAAGATTAAAGCGAACGCCTCCGATTCATTGCTGCTCTCTTGTACTGTGGCTGTCCAATAGCCGCCCGACGTAAATTCTTTGGTATCTCTTGTCTTATCGTTAGGGTCACCACCGCATGCGTATGCCGCCGGAATGAAAATCTTGTTTCCGTTCTTCTTGCTTGTCAGCAGTAAGCCGTTCTGTCCGTTCAACTTAGCCGGTTCCCACTTGCATTGCACTTTCAGAAGAGTCATTTCGTACATGGTAGGCATACGCCATTTGCCTCCCCAGTTCTTACTTGCCGCATCAAATTGCGGGTTACCCTTCACTACATCTTCCGTATTGCTATGGCTATAGTTCGTGCCGTTCTCTGGGTTGTACGATTCTTTAGGCGTAGTCTCACACCAAGAAAAATACTCTCCGGCCTCCCAAGGGTGGTTAGCTCCCACGTTGCAGGTAGCCCACATTACTGGCAGCCCCAAGTCAACGTAGTAATGTCCCTCGTGCAATACTCCTTGCGTCAGCGAGTCCTCGGTAAGAATCAGTGTACCGTTACCATCGCCGTTGGCTGCTCCTGGCGCACGTAGCCCTAATGAGCTTTCCAGATTATTCATAGCTTCTCCCGCCTTTTTATTAAGCTCTTTCCCTATTTTTGTTTTCTTCACAACTTTTCCCAGCGCTTTTACAACTAAAATCTGGGCGTTACTCGGAGCTGCGCATGTCAGCAGTCCGAAGCATATTAGCATAAATAGATGTTTCATTCTGTAATGATGACGTTCTTAAAGATAGATGTTCTGCGTCTTTTAGTTTCGGGCTGCAAGTTTACGAAAAAAAATGCAATCATAAAACTTAGGACTAAGATTTAACCTTAGTTAGCTGTGTGTTGTAAATTATTTAGTATATTGCGTGTTAAATGGTTAAATAACAGTGTGTTATATTATTCTGTTATTGTATTAATTGTTTACATGTTAAAACTGGCGACCAGTAAGTATACAAAAGGTTATACAATAACGAATACCAATAATTTATTTTTTAGGAGTCTTTATAGCAGATAGATGCGTTTCTCAGTACCTTATACATTGGCCAGTTTTAGAGCCAATTGCTATCAAAAAAGTAGAACCTATTATATAAAATAATATTAATAAAAGAATATTAATTAAACAATTCGAAATTTCTTCGGAATTTCAAATTGGGGAAAACGTGAAATATTTGTTAAAGGACAATGCTGTATATGTACTGCTGGTGTACATTTTGATAAATTATTAGTAATTTTGCACACCTAAATATTTTTAATTATGGATAATACTTTTGCTCAAAGATTGGTTAACGCCAGAAAAATCCGTTGTATGTCACAACGTGAACTATGCAATTCGGTTGATGGTAAAGTGTCGCCAACCGCAATCGCAAAGTATGAAAAGGGACTGATGATGCCATCAAGTGATGTGTTGATTGTGCTTTCTAAAGCATTAAACATGAAACTTGACTATTTCTTCCGTCCTTACACTATTGATATCGACCCTTCTAAATTTGAATTCCGTAAGAAGTCAAGTCTGGGAAGCAAGAAGGTAGAGTCTATAAAATACCTTGTTTGCTCCGAAATAGAGAAGTATCTTGAAATCGAGGCTATTCTTGGCATGACATCTAAATTTTGCTTGGACTATGGTAACACGACTGTTGAAGGAGAGAACGAGGCTAAACTCTTGGCTTTACGCCTTCGCAATGACTTGAATATCGGTTCGGATGCTATTGTCTCCGCTATTGACTTGTTGGAATCTGTTGGGGTGAAGATAATTGAGATTGAACATGACAGCTCTTTCTCTGGCACTTGCAACGAGGCTGGCGGATTACCTGTTATTGTTGTCAACAAGAATATGTGTTCTGAGCGCAAGCGTCTTACCATTTTCCATGAATTGGGTCATCTTCTGATGCACTGTGCTGACGGGGTTGACGAGGAGAAGATGTGTAACGTATTTGCAAACGAGGTGTTAATACCATCTGACAAGTTTAAGAATCTGATTGGTGAGTCTCGTCACGATATTTCCTTGGTAGAGCTACAAGCCATACAGCGTGAATACGGTATTTCTGTTGATGCTCTTATGGTAAAGGCGGCACAACTGAATATCATTACTGACAGACGCTTCACTTCTTACCATAAAAAGAAGAATGCCTTGCCTGCTTTTAAGACGGCTTTAGAGCAAAGTCTATATCCAATGGAGCATACTTGCCGATTCGAGCGTTTGGTCTATCGTGCACTTGCCAGTGAGGTTATTTCATATTCCAAAGCTGCCGCTCTTTTGGATAAGTCTGTCAATGAAGTCCGTGACACTCTCAATCTGATGTAAGTATGGAGATTGTTATTAATGACACAAATATCTTGATAGATCTATATAATGCGGGGTTGCTGCCGTATTGCAAGAAACTTAATCTTGATTTTCGCACATTGGATCTCGTTGTCAACGAGATTGAAGATTCTGAACAGTATACAGCTGTATAAAGCATTATTGATGAGGGTACTCTGTCTGTCTATTCTCTTTCTGGTGAGCAGATTGGCACTGTTTTCCAGAAGGTTGCCGAATACAATGGTGTATGTAATCTGTCTGTGGAAGACATCTCTGTCATGGTCTATGCCATAGATAATAATTGTCGCTTGCTTACTGGTGATAAAAAGTTGAAGGATAAGGCCACGCTTGAAAACGTAAAAGTCTCTGGTATTCTATTCCTAACCGATATGTTGACAAGAGAGGCTGCTATTGGTTGCGGTGAAATGATTTACGCCTTGGAGCGTCTTCTAAGTTCAAATAGCCGTCTCCCTAAGAAGCTTATCAAAGAACGAATTGATGCTCTGAAACGTCTGAACACTTTATAAATGAAAGGATTATTGTTAAATATTGGCTTTAATCGGTATTCAATAAAGACGTTGGCATTTAGAAAAAATGCTATGCCTTTCTAAGCGAACAAGAATCAAAAATATAATAAAAAAGTTTCAAACGTATGGTGCATATATCAAGTCAAAGTACTGAAAATAAGATGGGAACGAGGCTTGTGGGATAAGGAAAGGATGTGGTTCGATGCTTACAGTGTCGGATTGCTTAATAAACTTAGAAAAATCATTTTTTTGTAGTGGCGAAATCAGAAAAAAAGAATATAGCTCTATTTGGTAGTGAACCCAGCAAAATACCAAGTTCACTACTAAATAGAGCTATATTCTTAACTTTTCGAAGAATATAAAATTTGCCGTTCCTTATTTTAGATTTATTCGTCTATAAATAGTATAGCTTTTTTATAGATACTAATAATTGTTAACTGACGCAATTTTCAAGATATAACAGTCACCAGGTAACATTCTAAACTTGATAGTTCTGCCTTCAACTTGTACTTTGCGTAAATTCCAAAGCTCTTCTACTGATTGAATTGAGTTTTTAGCTTTGTAATTAATTACAATGTCTTTACGTTTTGAACTGTCAAATTGAACAGGTGTTTTTGGTGATTTCATTACACCGTCATTATTAATCAACGTAACATAGAATGCGCCATCTGCTACGTTTACGAAATATTCTACATCACCTTCTACTTCAATAGGCAACATTTCTTTTAAATATTCATTAAGAATATCTTTCAAAGCACTCGAATCGAATCCCACAATCTTACCTTTGCCCACTTTTTCTTCACGAATAGCTGTATCACCAGTTCCATTGAAAGACAATTGGTCTAAATGTCTGTCTGAAGCCAATACTACTCCGCCTTCTGCTGCATAAGATCTAAGGTCAGCTATTTGAGCTGGAGTAAGTTTAATATCTCCACTCAACATCACTGCCTTGTAAGTCTTCAGCATATCAAGGGAAGCTCCCTGTAACAGAAAGTCAACAGCATCCGGGTACTTGCTGTTTACCATAGCACCTATTTCATTACCGTTTTTCTCAACAGAGAAAGTTTGCGGCCAAAGCGTTTCAATCAAGTTAAATGTTTCCATGTCACCTTGGTTGTATCCGAACTTGCCGAAAGCTTGTTGTCCTGACGGCTGGCGGTCCATACCATGGAATTGATCTAGCAATACAGCAAACGGAGTGTATGTTATACCTACATTGCTGTTGGCTTTAGAAAACTGATACAACTTCTGGAATACTTTTCCATAAGGAGAAAGTTTATAGTGGTCATCAGTGGTAATGTCGTCATAAAAACAGATTGCACCACCGCCTTCTGCTACAACTCCGTCAGCACCAGCCATATAGCTCATTAGCATAGAACGTTCCACCAAGTTTATGGAGTGCCCGTATTTCGCACCGCTGTATTCTTTCCAGATTTTAGTTTTACTGTAATCCAAAATAGAAGCTCCATGCCATGATGAGAAGTCAATAACCCACGGCTTGTTGTATTGTCTTGCTGCACCGCGATTCATTGCAATATGCAATTGATAACCGTGAATGTTTTCTCCTATTTCGCTGGCTAGAACGGTAGCCCCAGTAGCACCGGCATAATGATGCCAGCAGTGGTGCCCGTTCATTGAATACCAAGGTGTAATACCATCCTCTACACGATATTGAGTTTTTACAAATCTCATAATGGTTTCCAAGGCTGTCTTTCTATCGTTGATAGAAGCCATGTTGTCCAAGTAGATATTGTTGATTTTTCTACCTGCACCGTCTATTTGGCCTGTATGGAGATTTAATACAGTATATCCCCATTCTGCGGCTCTAATCTCAGGAAGTGGAGATTGGTAAACTCCCATGTTATAATGATCGATGGATTTTTTTGTTCTTTCTGTGCTGCGTACAGAACTTTCAGCACCCATTTCAATCTCTACTACAAAACCATCGTTAGATAAGGAAGGACCTGTCCATAAACTGGGATTGGAAATGTAGTCTTTTTGTACAATTGGAGTATCTTCCATAGGCTCACCTTGCGGAGTTGTCGGCTTTTCTTCAGTTAGGATATTCTCGTCATCACTACATGCAAAGAGTGATAAACAGAGAAACAAGCTTAAATATTTGAATATCATAATATAAACATATTGATTGTTAATCCGAAATAATTTTGATTCTTTCTGTCCTCAGGCCATGATTCGAATCTAAAGCCGAATCATGGTCTGATTAACCTTTATGTTAGTCCATAACATATCTTACGGACATACCTACACATTCAGGGAAGTTACTGAAGCGTCCGGTTGCAGGACCACCAGAGAACCATCTGAAGAATGGCTGTAAAGCACCGTCTGCACGATGATCATTCATCGTTGAAGTCCAATAGAGACCAGCCTGTTTAAAGTCTTGGAACGCACCACCGCACCATTGTTTACCACCCGGGTGAATGTTAAATCCCAGTTCGTTAGACCAGTTACCGTTGCCTTGCCATGTTTCAGCTTTCAGTCTGTCGTTGCTGTTGCCTCGCCAGTCTTCTTCTTCCATCAAGAGTCCTTCTGGTACACCTGCCAGTTTTTCTAGTTCATTCCATTCTGCATCAGTTGCAAGGTGCCATCCTTCTGGAGCAAGATCTTTAGCTGTTTGATAATCGTACAAGCAACCATAAACTGAATAGTTCTCAGATTGCATAGCTTCTTCCGCGCTGGAACCATTGTAGCCTTGCACCCAAATGCCCTTGTTCAAGCGTTCAGCGGGAACATAACGGAAGTTTTCTACCATCCAGATACAATTGCCGTATTGTTTGATCTTATAGGTGTTTTTGTCTCGTGGATCAGTAAACTTATCTCCTACAAACATTATCATCATAGGCTCTGAGTAGCCTGTTCCATATTTGTTCTTAGCAAAAATTCGGTAGTAGTACTTCGTAAATGTACTCAAATCAGTAAGTCCTGTTTCAAATGTACCCAATGTAACATTTACGTTAATCTTTTTGCCGTTTTCTATAGTGGGTTGGGCTACTTCTTCACTCCATACGAGACCCATTTCTTCGATAGGTGCACCACCAGGAGCATCGATATTGGCTTTTATTGTTACAAATCTTTTCACTTCATCTTTTACTGTTTCAGTAATAGATATCACAGGAAGAACGTCTCCGTCACTTGTGGCAAACAGTACAGGGTCGCCGTATGAAATGCCTTTTTCTGTGCGTGCGTAAGCCAAGTAATAATAATCAGTATCCCCTTCCAAGTTTTCCAAAGAATAGCTGAATTCGGTATCTTGAGGACACACAACTTTTGTTCCCTTCATTACCTCCTGTTGCAAGGTAATCGGAGTATAATCGGAAACCTTCATATCATAGGTATATTCTGTATAATAGAAACCACGTTCTTGTACAGTACCACCACCTGTCAATACATTACCAACCAAAGTAGCGGTAGTACTTGTAATATACATAGGCTCACTCGTTTGAGCGATTGGCTGAACAATCGGATTTAGCGTTTCATCGTCGCATGCGAGGAAGCAACCTGCCATTATTAAACTTAAAAGTATCTTTTTCATGTCTGTTAAATTTTGTAAACTACTCGAAAACCAATATATGGAGAAGCTGTTGTAGGTTGTTGTGCATTACGTCCTGTAATAGTTACTGGAGCTTGATTGTATGCACCACCACGAACGACTTTCTTATTTCCCGATTTTGGACCTTGAGGATTTTTCTCCGCTGCATTTTCGTAGGCTTTGTCAGAATACCAGTCGTTACACCATTCTGCTACATTGCCTGACATGTCGAATATACCAAGTCCGTTGGCTTTTTTCATTCCGCCTTGATGCAAAGTGGATTCATTAAACCATGCCACTTCAGAGGCTATAGCACTTCCTGCATATGCGGTTCCCGTTTTTAATAATCCGCTGTTTGCTGCGAATTCCCATTCTGATTCAGTAGGAAGACTTCCACCGTTTTTTTCGCAGAAAGCCTGTGCTCCAAACCATGTGACACATACAACCGGAAGCTTGTCTGCTCCATCCTTTACAACAAATTCAGAACCGTCGTGAGATAGTTGACAAGCAGGATCTTGCAGATTTATCCATTGGTCTCCGTTCACAGTGGCATTGGCACCTACTTCATTTTTGTTTAGGAACTCACAGTATTCGGTATTTGTGATTTCATTTTTTGAAATATAGAAACTGTGTTCAAACTCTACTTCATGCATAGGCATTTCATCTAACTTGCCGGCTGCATTACCCATCATGAATTTACCCATTTCTACAAATACTTTGTCGTCATAGATTTTTGTGGTCGGAACACGAACCGGATAACTGTAGAAAGTGCCTTTGTCGTTTGTTGCAAAGAAACGTACATAATATACTGTGTCAGGTTGCAATCCTTCTATACGCATGCGGTACAAATCAGGATTGTTGATAGGAAACTCCTGTACGTTATCTTCAACAGTTGCAAATTCAAGTGCCTTTTCGTCGTATTCTTTTGTAGACTTCATAACCCAACAAGCTCCACTTCTTCTGATATCTGAGCTACCAGCCAGATATAAACGACTCTGCACTTCACAGAAAGTAGGACCATAAGACTTCAATGATGTACGAGACATTGCAGGCAATTCTTCATCATCATTACAACCTGTCCACAGGCATGTAGCCAATGCTAAAAATGTAAATAATATACTTTTTTTCATGGTTTTCAAATTTTATTAATATCCAGGATTCTGCACCATATTTTCATTGGCATCCATCTCATTTTGAGGAATCGGCCATAAATAATCTCTTTTCGGATTAAACTGTCGTTGGTCTACAGTAATTGTTACATACTTCCAGTCTTTGGTTTCACCTTTACCATCACCAGGGTACATGCCGGCTTTCAATTTAGTGTTATCAAGACCTTTGGCATCTACCATTACTTCTTCACCAATTTTCCAGCGACGAATATCAGCCCATCTTAATCCTTCAAAAGCGAGTTCCACACGACGTTCGTTTCTGATTTCAATACGCATAGCATCTTTTGACAAGTTTGGCATTGCTTCCGACAAACGTTTTGTGTGTGCTCTATCTCTTAAAGCGTCAATTGCGTCATATACTGCTTTTACTGGACCTTCAGATTCATTTAAAGCTTCGGCATAGTTTAACAGTATTTCTGCATAACGCATAAAGTAAGTATCACGTCCTTCATCTTCAGAATTGGTTAAAGTTCCATCAAAATGTTTCTTTGAGCGGTAACCTGTTGAGTTTAACAACCAAGAAGGAATTTGGATAGAATCCTTTGAAATTTCCGGGTCTGGAGCCTTGATCATAAAGTTCAAGTATTGGCAACCAGGATAGAACAATGATGCTGCGAAACGCGGATCACGATTCATGTGTGGGTTTTGTGGATCATACTTGGACGACTTCGAAATAGGAAGGCCATCGTTCATATAATAAGAGTCTGCCAATTGTTTAGTCGGTGCAAATGCAGGCCACTCACCCAATGGATAATATAAGTAAGAAGGGTCTATTTTTGGTGTATAGCAACGTCTCATCATGATTTCACAACTTGCAGCACGTTCGTTAACTTCCAAGAACAATCCTTGATAATCAGGAAATAAGGTGTACAGATTTAAATCCATCACATCTTTAGCGGCTTTTGCAGCATTTGCCCAGTCGCCTTGGTATAAAAGTACGCGTGACTTCAACCCCATAGCAGCTCCTTTTGTGATACGTCCCAGTTCATCTTCCGAATACTCAATAGGAAGTGAAGCAATAGCGTCTTCCAAATCTTTTAATATCTGTGCAACTACTTGATCTTTTGGTGTACGATGCGGTTTGCTGTTGTTCAGATCACCTGGTTCTAAAACTAAAGGTACATCACCAAAGAAAGTAATCAAATCAGTATAATACCAAGCTCTCAAAAACTTAGCTTCGCCAATATAACGAGGTAAATTCTTTGATGAAAATTTTGTTGACGCAACATTGTTAATAAACACGTTTGCACGTGCGATACCCTTATAGTCCTGTTCCCATTTCAATCTCGGCATAGCACTGTTTGCGTTACCTTGACCGCGTGGCCATTCTGTCGTATCGTGCCATGGTTGCGGGTCGAAAGCATCGTCAGTCATAGTAGCTATATGAATAGGAAACAAACGTGCATTCGCTGTGTGATTCATTAAACATTCATATACACCATTCAGAAGTTTCTCTGCTTGGTTCTCATTTTCCAAATAGTTGTCAGGAGATACAAAATCTAACGGTTCACGTTCCAAGAAATCATCACATGAACTTAATAACGTTAGACATGCTAAAAAAAGTAATTTATATTTTTTCATAATCATTTCTTCGTATTAGAATTTCATATTAACTCCGAAAGAATAAGTTTTTGCCTGCGGATATTGCAGTGTGTTAGTTGACTGTGAAGGCTTTTCAGGGTCAAATCCATAGCGCATACTCGTAATGGTAAACAAGTTCAGGAGTGATACATATACACGAATAGAAGGTGCATTTTTAAAGGCTTTCTTCAAGGTTTTTTTAGGAATGGTATACCCTAAATCTAAACTCTTGCATCTGATGTAAGAAGCATCTTCCAAATAATACTCCGATATAATTTCAGAACGTCCTGGCTCCGAATACAGGCGTTGTACTGTCTGGCTGGGACGTTCAGGAGTCCATCTGTCTTTGTACCATGCACCTGTATTCGATTCGCCACCGAAGAAAGGTACTGTGATTATACCTTGATTCAATGCTTTCATTCCTGCCACACCTTGTAAGAAGATAGAAGCATCAAAGCCTTTCCAATCAAAACCGATTGTTGCTGAAAATGTCCATTTGGGGAATGTGTTACCGAGAATCACCTTGTCATCTTCATTGATAACGCCGTCACGGGTATCGGGGATTCCGTCACCATCGGTATCGATGGTCGGCTGGTCAACGAAACGAATGTCACCAGGTTCCGGTTTCATACCCATATACGGATTGAGTGCTGTACCGTTTTTAGAGAAAATCAAGTGGTTTTTGATTTCTTCTTCATTTTGGTAGATACCTTCGACTTGAAGACCGTATAAAGAATTGAACGGCTCATTAACTCTCCATATATGGTTAGACATGATCAATTCGTCTTTACCAGCCAGATCTTTTACTTTGTTGTATACGCGAGTTGCTGAAGCGCTGAAGTGTGTGCCTACTTTACCGAATCGATCGTTGTATCTTAAAGTCATTTCCAAGCCTCTGTTTTGCATTTTGCCTGCATTCTGATAAGGAACAGTGCTCATACCAAGAGTTCCTGAAACGGGTACCTGCATCAAAATATCACTTGTGTTTTTGATATAATAGTCAATAGTTGCTGATATGCGTTTGAAAATGTCAAAGTCAAGACCTATATTGTATTGTTCTGATGATTCCCAAGATGTTTTCTTATTCGCCAATTTCGTAACAGCAGCTATACCAACTAAGCTATTGTTGAAGTTGTATTTACCGTTCAAACTCAACTCATCTGATGCTGCATATTGCTGTCCAATGCTTTCGTTACCTAACTTACCGTAAGAGAGACGAAGTTTTAAGTTATCCAACCAAGTTACATTCTTCATGAATTTTTCTTCACTGATACGCCATGCTCCCGAAACGGAAGGGAATACACCCCATTTGTCGATAAAACGAGAAGAACCGTCATAACGCAAGTTGAATTCAAACATATAGCGGTTATCGAACATGTAGTTGAAACGTCCGTAATAAGACATCCATGCTAACTCATGAGCTCTACTGTCGTTTAACTGAGTTTTTGGATCACCTACAGGGAATTCCGATAGATTGACAGTCAGGTTTTTACGGTCCATGGAATACCAATTCCAAGAGTATTCACGCATTTCATAACCAGCCATCAAGTTTACATTGTGTTTTTTTGCAATTACTGTGTTGTAGTTTAACTGACCATTTAATACGTATGTTGTTGTTTTTGATTGTTCGTAGTGTAGTGATGATTCACGAGGCTGTGGAGTGCTCATTGTACCATCATCATTGAAGCCGAACAATTGTACGGTTGGTTTGAAGTTCTTGTTTTCTGAAGTATTGTTGTCGATACCTCCATACAAATTTAATGTTAATCCCTTCATCAGCGTTGCATTGATAGTAGCATTCAATGTAAGCGGAGTTTCCTTTGTACGATTAAAACCACCTGCATCCATTGCACCGAAGCTATATCCTGCATTATTGTAACCTACGCCAGGCAGAGTCATACGGATAGTCGGAGGAGCTACATAAGAACTATAAATTGCACTACTAGCACCGTCAACAAGGTCGTTTTTAGTTTTCTGGTGAGTTGATAAGCTTATATTCAATTTCAATTTATCTTCAAAGAACGAAGCTGATACATTACTGCGGAAAGTGAATTTTTTAGCATCATTACCTCTTACGATACCATTTTGATAAAGATAACCTGCAGAAGTGGAGTATTTTAATGTCTTGTTACCTCCAGAGATAGACATGTAATGGTCAGTCATCATTGCTGTATGATATGTGTCGTCCATCCAGCTGTAGTTCGTAGGATACATGTATTCATCTACATGATTGCGGTAGTTGTTCATGTATTCTTCTGTATACCATGTTGGCCATGATTTGTTGGTATTCTTGTATGCTTCAGCTTTTAAATCCAAGTAATCAATACCTTTCAATACATCAGGCAATGAGGTGGCTTTCTGAACACCTACCAAACCGTTATATTCAATGTTCATTGAATTCAAATCACCTTGTTTGGTGGTAATCAAAATAACACCATTCGATGCACGGTTACCATAAATAGCACAAGATGCAGCGTCTTTCAAAATCGATACAGATTCAATATCTTTTGGGTTCACAGCATCTAGGCTGCCTTCCATGCCATCGATGATTACTAGCGGACTAGTATTGTTAAAAGTACCGATACCACGGATTTGGATAGTGGCACCGTCATTACCCGGCTGACCTGAAGTCTGACTGATGAAAGCACCAGCTACGTTACCTTGAAGCATGGAACTTACGTTGGTAAATGCACGTCCCTTAGCCTTTGAAAGTTCAACACTTTCAACAGCACCCGTTACGTTGACTTTCTTCTGTGTTCCATAGCCTACGACAACTACTTCTTCCAGCATTTCAGTATCTTCCATCAATGTTACAATAATATCTTTTCCTGTAACAGCTTTTACGCTCTTATTCTGATAGCCTACATAAGATACAAATAAAGAAGAACCTTCTTTTACTGTTATTTTGAAGTTGCCATCAAAGTCGGTGATGGTTCCGTTGGTAGTACCTTGTTCCTTCACGGTAGCACCAATGATAGGTTCTCCATTGAAGTCAATGATTTTGCCTTTTACGCTAATTTTCTTTTTACTGCTATTCTTAGTTAAAACAATATTATTGCCTTCTTCATAAAAGGAAATACCTGTGTTAGCCAGAATTTGTTCGAGGATGCTTTTTACAGTTTTGTCTTTTGCATTCAGTTCTACTTTTTTGCTAAGATTCACTTCTTTAGTGTTGTAAACAAAAAGGTAACCTGATTTTTTTTCAATTTCCTGAATAGCCTGTTCCAAAGTTACATTGTTTCTTGTGATGGAAACTTTTTTTGATTGGGCTAATGCATCTGATGAGTACAATGATGAAAATCCAAACAGGAAGATAGATGCATATAACCTGAAGGGATGTTTAGATAGTATATCTAAAGGAATACTTAAATCCTTTTTAAATATATTCTTCATTTTTCTTAGATTTGATTGATAACGTTATTGAACTATGAGTTCGACATACTTTTCGGTTGTGAAAAATTTATTCAATTATGAATATGTGCTTCTTCCTGTTTTTATACCATAGGCTAACTAATGATTAAGTTTAAACTTTGAAATGTAATTTCGCTCTTTTAAGGAAATACGTGCGCTTGTTAACTTACCCTAAAGACTTTTTTCTGCTTAACACATGTTAACAAAGATGTTGCTCTCTTTTTTCGACATACGTTCTTTAGAATTGTACCTCAGAAATGTGTGTTACAAAAAAGTAATTTAAAGCAAAAGATATGAATCATCTGATTTTTTTTGTTTTACTTTGCTTTTTTATGTACTTGAATAGAGTGAATGAAATGCAAGGTTTTCTATTAAATAGAACGTTTTCAACGTAGCATATCGTAAAGCTTTATCTAATAAAATAAAAAATGAATCATAAAATCAATACATTTAATCAGCTATATAAAGAATATTATAGGAAAGCATACTTATATGCAAAATCTTATGTAGGTGATACTTTTGCATCAGAAGACATTGCATCAGAAGCGATGATTACTGTTTGGGAAAAAATGAGGGCTTCTGAAAAGAATGAATTGGTATCATTTCTTTTCGTAGTACTGAAAAATAAATCTCTTGATTATTTGAGAAAAAAGACAATTCACGATCTTTATTTTGAAAAAATGGGTGACATTGGTTTGGCTGATTTGGAAATTCGAATTTCATCACTTGAAAACAGTGTTCCTGATAGTTTATTTGTGTCAGAGGCTGAATCAATAATTTCGGAAACATTAAATTCATTCAGTGCTCAAACTCGTAATATTTTTCATTTAAGTAGAATTGAGGGATTAACCAATGTTGAGATAGCGTCTAAAATCGGATTGTCAGAGAAGAGTGTAGAATATCATATAGGCAAAGTCCTAAAGGCGTTGCGTATAAGTTTGAAGGATTTTTTTGTATTTTTAATATTCCTATTTTTAGGGAAATAGTTATTCGATACGTATTAAAAATGTAAACAGTAGTATTTATGATTAGTCAAAATTTAATTTTACGATACATTAATGGCCATACTTCAGAAGAGGAAACAAAGGAGGTGGTTGAATGGATAAAAGCCAGTGAGGAAAATAAAAGGTCGTACATGAATATCAGAAAGATGAACGATTTGTTAATTTGGAATTCTGATACAAAATCTAACGACATTGATTCATTTAGCGTGTCGAAGTCTACAACTTTTTCCAAAGTATTTAAGTTTGCTGTAGGTGTTGCGGCTGTCTTTATTGCTTTGTTTGTATCTCACAGTTTATATACTAAATATAATCAAGGGCATACTAATATAATGCAAGTGTTAGTTGCTCCTCCAGGACAGCGTGCAGAAATGGTATTGGCTGATGGTACAAAAGTTTGGTTGAATGCAGGTTCAACTTTACGCTTTCCAAGCCAGTTCGCAGATAGCCGCTGCATAGAGTTAAAAGGAGAGGCATTCTTTGATGTGGTAAAAGATGCGGAAAAGCCTTTCATAGTAGAAACAGACGAGCATCAGGTTAGAGTACATGGAACAAGCTTTAATGTGAGTGCTTATCCAAGTAGTCCGTTTGAGGTGTCTTTGTTGCAGGGATCGGTTAGTGTTTATTCCAAGCAGACCCACCAGACATTGATATTGAAGCCAGGTGAAAAGATCTGTGATTTTAACGAAAAACATTTTTATAAAGAAATTATTCCAAATGATGATGCGTTCTTATGGAAGCAAGGTATTATAAGTTTTCATGATGAGTCTGTTGAAGATATATTTCGTAGACTTGAGTCGTTTTATGATATAAAGATCATTAACAAGAACAAGCAGTTGCTTGAAAAACATTATACAGGAAAATTCAAAATGAAAGATGGTATTGAACAAATTCTGAAGGTATTGAAGTATAGTAGCGATTTTCAGTATTATTATGATATGGAAGATAATGAAATTATCATTATGTAAATACTTAACCACATTATTATTCCCAACATTTTAGGTATTTAAAAAGTCCAGAGGTCTATAATATATATAATGTAAAAAGCGAGATGTCACATAACGTGATACCTCGCTTTTTACATTATATGAAAGGTTTGTCGGTTAGTCTTTAGAACCG
>ULYM01019038.1_pt1 | contig 65843 bp, 59 predicted proteins | sample 1962141 | NCBI WGS metagenome assembly ULYM01 (sample SAMEA4835862, study PRJEB28245) | human gut metagenome | biome: gut microbiome; material: fecal sample | place: Denmark | collected 2008
CTTTTTTTAAATGTTAACTACTAAAAAACAATTTCCGTTTGCCCTACTCATCCCGGACAAAGATTTATAAAGCATTCAGAATTAAACTTTTATCACTATTTGATAATAATCGGCTTGCAAAGGTACGGCTTTTATCCGAACTGACAAAGGTTTTAAGTTTTTTTTTCTACTGCATGATACTGTGTGTCAACGCACAATATTTTCGGGATACTTAGAAGGCATATCTACTCGTTTCCAAGTTTCATAGCACCATGAGTCTATTCTGTTTCCATCAATGTCGTCTTTAAGGAAATATTTCAATACCATAACCTTATTTTGATCTTTCAACGTATAATGAAGCACGTTTTTCTGATTATTGAGCTGAGGTAAATGGATATTCTTCTCGACATTTTCAGTGTAAGTACTGTCTGAATCAATAGTATACGTTCCGTAACCAATGACAATAGCGCCAGTAGGCATCATTACCACATTAGAGAATCTACCGTCGTCCGATAATATCTTCAAGGTATTACCAGTCTTCAGTTCACCTGGAATGCCGGGCTGACTAGAACGATAAAAGCACATTTGCCAAATGCCACTTAGGGTAAAAGGCACTTTTTCTTGAACACTCTGAGCTGCTACCTGAAATGTACCGGCTACAGCTAATACCATAGCGAATAACAAAGAACGTGATTTCATAATCTATGATTTTTAAAGTAAAACAAATACAATAGATAACACTACAAATATAACAATTCGGATTTAATTACCTATCTGTTTATCAGGATTTATATTCCAAAAACAACAAATATCTACAATTAATAAGGCGGTTACTACAAACCAACAAATAAAAACCCTACTTCACTCGCCAGCAATACAGAAAAAATCAGTAGTTTTGGCCTACTAAAAAAAACACGCTATGAAAACAATAAACATAAATAGACTATGCTTTCTGCTGATCATCTGGATATGCAGTTCACTGCTATCTATCGCACAAAACCCAAGACGCTTATTAGTGGAAAAGATACATGGGACATCTTCGGCAAAAGCAGTCCCTGCGCTACTCGATAAAGAAGGAGTGAAATGGCATTCCATATCTGTAGCAAACTGGCCATCTTATCCGTACAAACCAGATGTACAATTCAGAATAGCCCACACAGGCAAGAGCATCCTTCTTCAATATAAGGTAAAAGAAGACGGGATACGCGCCATGACAGGCAAAGACTTCGGATCGGTATGGAGGGATTCTTGCGTTGAGTTTTTCGTCGCTCCTGACGGAGACAGTTGTTATTATAACATAGAATGTAACTGCATAGGTTATATACTAATAGAATACGGCCCTGCCGACAAACGTTCACGAGCAGAGCAAAAGGTAGCTAATATGATAAAACGATGGAGTTCTTTAGGTCACAGTGTATTCGACACAAGAAAAGAAGAGACAGAATGGACGGCTAGCCTCATCATTCCGGCAAAAGCATTATTTAAGCATAACATAAAAAAACTGGATGCCAGAAAAATGCGCGGAAACTTCTATAAATGCGGCAACCAATTACCTAAACCGCATTTTCTGTCGTGGAATCCGATACTTACAGACAAAGTACAATTTCATTGCCCCGAATTCTTCGGAGAGTTAGATTTCGAATAAAACCTTTTCCTCTTGCGAAAGGAACCAATTCCTCTTGCGAAAGGAAACGATTCCTTATAAGAAAGGATTTTGCACTTATTGCGAATGATAAAAAATAAGTCTCAGGCACACATCACTACCATTGCGTCTGAGACTCTTTTATTTATTAAATAATATGCTGATTTTTCAACTCTTCGGCTACCGATTCCAATTCGGCATACCAATCTTCACCGAACTTACGAATGAGAGGAGTCTTAAGAAATTTATAAACCGGAAGGTTTTCTTTCTGTCCAAGCAATACAGCCGCTTTACAAACATCCCATCGATGATAACTCACCGACTTATAAGGACCGTAATCGCCAACTCGTATAGGATACAGATGACATGACACCGGTTTATAGAAATTACAACGTCCTTCGCGATAAGCCTTTTCGATGGCACAATAGCAATAGCCACGCTCATCATAGCAAGTAAAGACGCAGTCTTTTCCGTTTACAATAGACGTTACCAAATCACCGTCTTGGTCTGTATAAACCACACCTTGTTTATCTATAACGGCACGCGCTTCGGGCGACAAGTCATCCCACACTACCGGAAGCACCTCTTCTAGTTTCTCTACCTCATCAAGCTCTACCGGTGCTCCGGCATCGCCTTCTATACAACACTCCCCTTTACAGGCATCAAGATTGCAAAGAAACTTCTCGCGAAACACATCTAAACTTATTACTACATCGTCAATCTGAACCATATACGTTGTGCTTTATGTTAATTATTAGTTGTAAAAAGAAAAAATAATCCCGCTTTTCCTTACCTAAATACAGGTTTGGCAAAGCGGGACTACTATATCAAGTCGATATTAGTCGATAATCAAATCGTGACCTGTCATATCTGCCGGCTGGCTCATGCCCATAATGTGCAAGATAGACGGTGCAACGTCTGCCAACACACCGTTTTCAACCTTAGCTTTCTGGTTCTTTGTTACGTAAACAAAAGGAACCGGATTCAAAGAGTGAGCAGTGTTAGGAGTACCGTCTGCGTTCAATGCATGATCTGCATTACCGTGGTCGGCGATGATGATAACTTCATAATCGTTAGCCTTAGCAGCCTCTACTGTATCCTTCACGCAGTTATCGATAGCAACCACAGCCTTTTCGATAGCCTCGTATACGCCAGTATGACCTACCATGTCACCGTTAGCATAGTTAACAACGATGAAATCGTATTTCTTAGTTTCGATAGCAGCAACCAATTTGTCTTTTACTTCGTATGCGCTCATTTCCGGCTTCAAGTCGTAAGTAGCAACCTTCGGGCTCGGAACCAAGATACGGTCTTCGTTTTCGTACGGAGTTTCACGTCCACCGTTAAAGAAGAATGTTACGTGAGCATATTTTTCTGTTTCTGCAATGTGCAACTGAGTCTTACCGTTGTTAGCAAGGAATTCGCCCAATGTATTCTGCACGTTTTCTTTCGGGAAGATAACGTGAACACCCTTGAATGAAGCATCATACGGAGTCATACAGTAATACTGCAATCCCGGAATAGTCTTCATTCCTTCTTCCGGCATATCCTGCTGAGTCAATACTACAGTCAATTCTTTAGCACGGTCGTTACGGTAGTTGAAGAAGACAACTACATCGCCTTCCTTGATAGTACCGTCTACGTTTGCATTAACGATAGGCTTGATAAATTCATCGGTTACGCCTTCGTCGTAAGATTCCTGCATAGCCTGCACCATATCAGTAGCTTTCTTACCTATGCCGTTAACCAACAAATCGTATGCTTCTTTCACACGATTCCAACGTTTGTCACGGTCCATAGCGTAAAAACGGCCTATGATAGAGGCGATAACACCTTCGCTCTGTGCACAATGTGCAGTCAACTGTTCGATGAATCCCTTACCGCTCTTCGGGTCAGTATCACGACCGTCCATAAAGCAGTGGATGTATGTCTTATCTAATCCGTATTCTTTAGCGATATCGCAAAGTTTAAACAAATGATCGAGTGAAGAGTGCACACCACCGTTAGAAGTCAAGCCCATAAAGTGGATGCCTTTTCCATGCTCTTTCGCATATGAGAAAGCTGAAACGATTTCCTTGTTCTTCAAGATGCTGCCATCAGCACATGCACGGTTAATCTTAACCAAGTCCTGATAAACGATTCTTCCGGCACCGATATTAAGGTGACCTACTTCTGAGTTACCCATCTGTCCGTCGGGCAAACCTACATTTTCTCCGCTGGCCTGCAACTGAGAGTGCGGATAAGTAGCCAACAAGTTGTCCCAATATGGAGTGGGAGTTTCAAAGATTACGTCGTCTTTCTTGTGGTCACCAATACCCCAACCATCAAGAATCATCAAAAGAGCTTTCTTTGCCATAATAAATTATTTTGTTTAAAGTTGTTTTATATTCAATCTTTATTCGCCGCAAAATTACAAAATATCTGGTGCCACAACGAGTTTTTCACTATTTTTATAGCGATGTCTCAGCCTTTGCCTGTATATCCTGCAATACCAGTCCTGCAATGGTAAAACCAAAAATGGCTGTGATATGCGCAAGGCTTCCGTTTATCTGTGCCTTTGTAGTATTCCAGTCATGATTAACTAAATCCGGATCACCAGGTCCGCCTTCTTCTTTTGAGCCAAGGTTAGCATCTATCTCCGCCGAATTGTCTACTCCTTTATTCTTCAAAAGTTCCTCGCTATAAACACATTTGAACTTTTTTTTCGGGAACAGGTGTTGTTTCTTGAACTTACGGCGCAACGCCGCACCAAGCGGACAGCCTTTCACTTTCCAGAATTCGGCTACCGCTATCTTGGTAGGGTCCATTTTCAGAGCCGCACCCATTGATGAAAAGAACACGGCATCAGTTTCGCAAGCATTGCGGATAAGCAACGCCTTATTTTCGAGGCTATCAATGGCATCTATAATATAGTCGTAGGTTTCAATATGAAATTCGTCGGCAGTCTCGGCTGAATAAATCTTCTGCAATGCGGTAATCTCGGCAGACGGATTAATAGAGAGCAAGCGTTGCTTCAACGCATCGACCTTTACCTGTCCTACCGTTTCGGTAGTAGCCATCAACTGCCTGTTTACGTTCGACACGCAGATACGGTCCGAGTCTACTATAGTCAGTTTACGAACTCCTGTACGTATCAAACACTCCGCGCACCAACTGCCTACACCTCCCACTCCGAATAAGATGACTCTTTTTGTAGCCATTACATCCATCACATTACGCCCCAAGAGCAACTCTGAGCGTGCAAATATTCCTTGTTCTATTGCCATGATATTTTCTATAAATTACGCGCCGTAAAGTTACACCATTTTCCGAAAACGTATGTAACAAAAGTCCATACCAACCGATATTCACACAAAAAAACGGTTTGCCTATCGCCTTTATAAAGAGGAGCAATAGACAAACCGCATATTTTAAGAAGCCCTATTCAGAGCAAACAGATACTTTTTTATAATCCGTGAATAGTCTTGAGGAGCTGATCGCCCATACCGATAGTATATCCGTGCTGTTCGAATACTACACGGTTGAATGTATCGGCAATGATGAACAACGGAAGCTGAGTATTAGGAGCCAACTTCATAGCTGTCAAAATCTGATTACGGATAGAGCCATCATGGTCGATACCGAATACTACATTAGACGGCAATCCAGCAATCGGAGACTTCTGATACTTAGCATACGCATCGGCATCGGTAAACAAGAATATCATCTTGCGTCCCCATTTCTCAAGTTCGGCAGCCTTCTGAGCCACGTCTTTCAACGCATGATTGGTAGGTTCCTGATTTACTCCGAGTACGGCAATACAGAAATATCCACGTCCGGTAGTAGAAAGGACAGAAACATCCTGTCCGCTCTCTACGTTAGTATAGATAGATTCTGAGTTGAAGCTACCTATTACAGAAATCTTCTCTGCATTATCGCGCATTACTAACTGAGTCTCGGTCAGTTCATCCTTTTTAATATTGAAGAATGAGACATTTGCCAATACACTACCGTCGGCCATACGGCTACCTGTTACCATCATATAATATCCTACCGGCAATGAAGACGGATTCTTGAAGAGAGCGCTCCATTTTTCGAAGTCAGAATATCCCAGCAAATCAAACGAGCCCTTAGACTGATTGAACATTGACAATGAGAAATGACGGAAGTATTCTGGGTCGTCCAATCTAGGCAATGCCACGTAGTCGAGTTTCAATTTTCCGGTAACTACTGATTCTGATGTACCCGACTTGAAATCGGCTACAACCTCGTCATTACCTTTCTTATATAATACAGTACCTGTTACATGGTCTATACGAGCAGGAATATTAAGAGAACGAGCGATAGATACGAAGAAGATATTAAGCGAACGGCTGTCGCAGATACGGCTCTTCCATACACCAACAGGAGAAATAGTAGTACCTACTGTGCAAAGTTCATCGTGCATAGTAAGGTTGGTACGGCACCATTCAACCAACTTCTGAGGATCGGCACGGAAAGCCTCAGCATCGGTCTGAGCAACTTCCTTCTGGAAATAAGCACGATAAGGAATAAGCATTTCATTAGAAACGCGCGGAGCCAAGATCCATTCCACGTCAGCATCAGGAGCTGTGTTATACAAATGATCATCAAGAACCTCTACAGGTATATCACGATAGTCTTTTTCAGCAAGAGTTTCGAGCAGTTGCAAAGCACGTTCTTTCATGTTCTTTTCGGCAGCCTTCTGCAAGAAGTCGAACAAAGACTGATAGTTTCCGCGTGAAGCTACTATATAACGTTCTACTTTCTTAACGTCGTATCCATTCTTTCCGGCAAAAGCCTTGATAGCGTCTGCCTGAGGGAATGTAGCGATATACGCATGACGGATAGAGTCTTCAATATTAAAACGGCGGTCATTTTCAGCACGCTGTTCGGGAGTTACCTCCGGAGTATTCGGTTTTTCTGCAGGAGGAACGATATCAACAGGGAAAGAAAACTCCTCGCCTACCTTATGCGACAAAGCGATTTTAACGTCCTTATCTTTACCAAACGACACACGGCTAATACCAAAATTATCGTCCTTAGTAGCAACAACTACCATGTCTCCCAATCCTGCCGACAAGCGTGCCTTACCGTCTTCGGCTGTATTCTGTGTAGATACGGTATAGAATTCAGCGTAATTATAGATACCGAAACGAACATTTGCACCCTGTACAGGCTTACCAGCTTCGTCTACAGCAGTAACTTCTACAGAAGCATTATCCGCATAGTTAGATATCACATTGATTTCAGTATAGTTGGCAGATGTACGCATCACTTCTTCCGGACCTTCGTAATAACCGAACACCTTAGTGTGCATCAACATGCCTCGGCTTGCAGGAGCGTTAAACCATCCTAAGTTCAACACGGGTTCTGGTTCGCAAGCTCCTAAGAAATACCATTTACCATCTACCCAAGCTTCAACCCAAGCGTGGTTATCGTCAGTATGAGCCCAACGCGGAGTGTATACCTGACGAGCAGGAATACCTACCGAACGCAAAGCGGCTACCAAGAAAGTAGATTCTTCACCGCAGCGACCGTAGGCTGTACGCACTGTAGCAAGCGGAGAGCTGGTACGCGAATCCGAAGGTTGGTAATTGGCTTTTTCATGACACCAGTGATTGACTTCGAGCACCGCGTCGTACATAGACAAATTCTTTATTCTATCTATCAACTCATCATGAAACACCATGCGAGAGCGATCGAGGTTTTCATTATTTACACGAATCGGAAGTACGAAATGACGGAACACGTCTTCTGGCATCGTTTTTCCCCATGTAGTTTCCTTACGAGTAGCATAGGCGCTACGCACATTCTCCAGATAGAAATCGCCATCATAGTCTGTAATATCGCCTACAGGCATATAAGCATACAAGAATGTCAATGCTTCGCGTTCATCAGACGATAAGTCGTTACGCTGAAAAACCTTAAAGAAATCACCCGAAGAAAAGCATTCCTGCTTCTTCTGAAAATCGGCTTCTACCCTCTTGTTAAAAGAAGAATCGGTACAACTTACCGAAACGAGAGCAAACAACAAGCCCAAGAGAAATGAAAAAGATTTGTTCATAAGATTATGTGTTTTTTATTGATTAGAAATCATATATAATCAGTTGCAAAGATAAAACAAAAACAATATTTACCACATTTACTACATAAAAAGTGCATATTTTACGCCATCTATCACTTAGGAATAGAACCAAAAAACATTTAATCTCATACACTAAGCGTTAAATGGCGCATTGCATTACAAAAACTTTCGATAATCCGATTGCGGATACATACATATTTTAAAAAACATAAAAACGCATACCGATTGATTTTATATTCCTACATTTGCAGTACTAATTCAAACTTCGATTATGGCAATAAATTCTCGTCAGGAACAAACTCAGGCCCAGCAACAGCTACAAACATTGTCGCCACAACAAATCATGGCGATAAAGTTATTGGAACTACCCACCGTAGAGCTGGAAGAACGCGTACACTCCGAACTACTTGACAATCCGGCACTAGAAGAAGGCAGAGAACCGAGCGATACAGACGACTGCCACGCTGATGACGCTGACAGCTACAACACTACCGACGAAGACGGCGAGCCGAATACCGATAGCGCTGAAGACTTGTCATTGGGAGACTACCGTAACGAAGACGACATCCCCGACTACAAACTTCAAGAGAATAATTATTCTAAAGACGACCAACCGGAAGATATTCCGTTCTCTGATAATATATCATTCTACGAAACATTGAAAGAACAGCTCGATATGCAAGAGCTTTCGCCCAAAGAAAAGGAATTGGGAGAATACCTCATAGGCTCGCTCGACGACGACGGTCTGTTACGCAAACCATTGGATGCGATAGCTGATGAGCTCGCTATTTATCAAGGTGTAGAAACCACTCCCGAAGAATTGGAACGAGTTCTTACCGTAATACAAGACTTCGACCCTGCCGGCATAGGTGCCCGCAGTCTACAAGAATGTTTATTACTGCAAATAAAGCGAAAAGAAGACTCGCCCGTAAAGCAGGCAGAATACGATATCATCAGTAAATGCTGCGATGAGTTCACAAAAAAGAACAAAGAGAAAATAATGCAAAAGTTAGGCCTCAGCGAACAGCAATATGCTGAAGCTGTAGCTGAATTGACTAAGCTGAATCCACGTCCTGGAAGCTCGCTAGGAGAAACTATCGGAAAGAATCTTCAGCAAATCATACCAGACTTTATAGTGGACACAGACGACGACGGCACCATCACGCTAAGCCTGAACAGCAGAAATGTACCAAAGCTTAGACTAAGCCGCGAATTTACAGAGATGCTTGACGAGCATACTCGCAATAAGGCCAACCAAAGCAAGGAGTCGAAAGATACCATGCTGTTCTTAAAGCAGAAAGTAGATGCTGCACAAGGTTTCATCAACGCCATAAAGCAGCGTCAGCAAACACTGACTACCACCATGCAGGCCATCATCGACCTACAGCGTCCATTCTTTGAAGAAGGCGACGAGTCGTTGCTGCGCCCAATGATTCTGAAAGACGTGGCAGAACGTACTGGCCTCGACATATCTACCATATCAAGAGTAAGCAACAGTAAATATGTACAGACCAACTACGGCATCTATCCACTGAAGTTCTTCTTCAGCGACGGATATACCACCGAAAGCGGTGAAGAGCTGTCAGTCCGCGAGATAAAGCGTATACTAAAGGAGTGCATAAACAGCGAAGATAAAAACAAGCCATACACAGACGATGAACTGGCCGACATACTAAAAGACAAAAGATATCCTATAGCTCGCCGCACCGTAGCCAAGTATCGCCAACAACTGAACATACCCGTAGCAAGATTAAGAAGATAAAACGATATATACATATATATATTATGGAAGAAACTAATATTCCCGACCAGCTGACATATCACGAACACAAGCCAGACCGTGGTGATACTCCAAAAAGTCCTTTATATACAGGGGCTCGTATCCTCTCGGCCATATTCACCCCATTCATGCTTCCGTTCGTAGCATTCTTGTTACTATTCTGTTTCACGTATCTGCGAATGCTACCCATGCAATACAAAATAACCGTATTAGTCATGGTGTACTGTTTCACGATATTTCTGCCCATGCTGGCCATCTATCTTCTTCATAAAATAAACGGATGGCCACTGCATGCATTGCGCATCCGCGAAAATCGCTTCATCCCTTACGGGCTAACCATACTAAGTTATGTGGGTTGCCTTATCACCATGTTCCGCATTCACCTGCCCCGCTACATGAGCGGCATAATAGTAGCCACCCTGCTGTGCATGGTAATCTGTACGGTGGTTAACCTGAAATGGAAAATCAGCACCCATATGGCCAGCATCGGAATGATGGTAGGCGGAATGCTGTCTTTCAGCTTCATATTCCAGTTTAATCCTACCTGGTGGCTCTGCATATTCATTTTATTGGCAGGAATGCTTGGTTCGGCACGAATCATACTCCGTCAGCACACATTATATGAAGTAGGCGGAGGATTTGCCGTCGGTTTATTTTGTGGAGTCATCGGAATTTTGTTTATTTGAAAATCATATTGTCATATAATAAAATTACTAACCTATTAAATACTAAAATTATGAATTTCCCTACTAACGTAAAGTACACTAGCGAACATGAATGGATCCGTCTCGAAAATGATGAAGCAATTATCGGCATCACCGATTATGCACAAGACCAACTTGGCGATATCGTCTTCGTAGATGTTACAGCCGAAGGCGAAACTCTAGAACAAGGCGAAGTATTCGGAACCATTGAAGTCGTTAAAACAGTATCCGACCTCTTCTTGCCGATTGGCGGTGAAATAGTAGAAGTGAACCCGGAACTGGAAGAGCATCCTGAGCTGGTTAACAAAGACCCATACGGAGAAGGCTGGATTATCCGCATTAAGCCTACCGACGCTTCTCAGATGGATGAACTACTGGATGCCGAAGCATACAAGAAGATCATTAACGAGTAATATAATAACAAATGAAACCAATTGTAAGTATCATCATGGGCAGCACTTCCGACCTTCCAGTTATGGAAAAGGCCGCTAAACTGCTCGACGAAATGCAAGTACCTTTCGAAATGAACGCCTTATCGGCTCATCGAACTCCTGCAGAAGTTGAAAAATTCTCTCAGGAAGCTGCCGGACGTGGACTGAAAGTTATCATAGCAGCCGCAGGCATGGCGGCAGCTCTGCCAGGCGTAATAGCAGCCAACACTACACTACCGGTTATTGGCGTGCCTATTAAAGGTTCTGTGCTCGACGGCATGGACGCACTTTATTCTATCATACAGATGCCTCCCGGAATTCCAGTAGCAACTGTAGCTATTAACGGTGCGATGAACGCAGCTATATTAGCTGTTGAAATCTTGGCATTGTCCGACGAAAATCTTGCAGCCAAAGCCGTTGCTTACAAGGAAAGTTTGAAAAACAAGATAGTAAAGGCCAACGAAGAGCTGAAAGAAGTGAAATATACTTATAAGACAAACTAATTTAATGAATTACTTCAATTATTCACGCCGAGAGGCAACTGAAGTATATGTTGGTGCCACTCCTATGGGTGGCACTAATCCTATACGCATACAGAGTATGACAAATACTCCTACTGTCGACACTGATGCATGTGTAGCTCAGGCAATACGCATTATTGATGCCGGAGGTGAATATGTGCGCCTTACAACGCAAGGAGTAAGAGAAGCGGAAAACCTTAAGAACATCAATATAGGTCTGCGCTCGCAAGGATATAACACTCCTCTCATAGCCGACGTGCATTTCAATCCTAAAGTGGCCGACGTAGCTGCGCTCTATGCCGAAGGGGTACGAATCAACCCGGGAAACTATGTAGACGCTGCACGTACTTTCAAGAAGTTAGAGTATACCGACGAAGAATACGCTAAGGAAATACAGAAGATACGCGACCGCTTTGTTCCGTTCTTGAATATCTGCAAAGAGAATCATACGGCTATACGAATAGGTGTAAACCACGGATCACTGTCCGACCGCATCATGTCGCGCTACGGAGATACGCCCGAAGGCATGGTAGAATCGTGTATGGAGTTTCTACGCATCTGCGTTAGCGAACATTTCTTTAACGTAACCATCTCTATCAAGGCATCGAACACCGTAGTTATGGTGAGAACTGTACGCTTACTGGTAGAGCAGATGGAGAAAGAAGACATGGCTTTCCCGCTGCACTTGGGAGTAACCGAAGCCGGTGACGGAGAAGACGGTCGAATCAAATCGGCTTTAGGTATAGGTGCTCTGTTGGCTGACGGAATAGGAGACACGATTCGTGTATCATTAAGCGAAGCACCAGAAGCAGAAATACCCGTAGCACGAAAATTAGTAGATTATGTAACTCGTAAGGAAGGACACATGTACATTCCGGCTACCGAAGCGCCCTGCTTCGACTATGTACACCCGTCAAGACGAGAAACACTAGCGGTAGAAAATATCGGTGGAGACCAAGTGCCGGTAGTGATAAGCGCACGCCTCAACGATAATATGGAAACCGACAGCCAGTTCTGTCCTGACTATATCTATACCGGACAAAAGTTACCTGCCGAACGTAAGGACAACATAAAATACATAGTAGACGCAGCGCAATGGGATGGCAGCGATAATCTTTATCCTGCTTTCAACTACAAGCAACTTATTGAGCTTCACGCCTGCTCTGCTCCTGTAAAATTCCTCTTCATTAACTATTTAGGTTTGAACGAAGAGGCGATAGCTTGCCTACGCATGCATCCGGAAGTGGTACTTGTGGCACAAAGCAACCATCAAAACCGATTGGGTGAATTCCGCGGCATAGCGCATCAATTGATGAATGCGGAACTGAAGAATCCGATTGTTTTCTTCCAGTTCTATCAGGAAACAGAAAAAGAAGATTTGCAGATTAAAGCGGCCGCCGATATGGGTGCGTTATTATTCGACGGACTGTGCGACGGTATCTTGCTATACAATCATGGCGAATCTATCCCCGATACTAAAGTCGATGAAACCGCTTTCGGTATTTTACAAGCCGGAAGAGCCAGAACTTCGAAGACTGAATACATATCTTGCCCCGGATGCGGACGTACATTATATAATTTAGAATCTACCATAGCTCGTATCAAAGCAGCCACGTCACATCTTAAAGGACTGAAGATAGGAATTATGGGATGTATCGTAAACGGACCTGGTGAAATGGCGGATGCCGACTACGGATATGTAGGTGCCGGACGAGGAAAGATAAGCCTCTACAAGAAGAAAGAATGTATTGAAAAGAATATACCCGAAGAACATGCAGTGGAGAAACTCATCGAACTAATTAAGGAGAATGGTGACTTCATTGAAAGATAATTGTTAAAGAAAGATAAAATACCAGGGTACTTGTCCCCCTTTTCGGGGGTCTAAGTGTTTTTATTATTAGAAATATTAATTTCTCTCTTAAATAATTTGCGTTTAATACAACAGCCTGTCGTAGTGATTACGATGGGCTGTCTTTGTTTTCTTCCCATTTTTTCGCTATGTTTGCCAGCGTACAAATAATCTAAAACGCATAAAATCGTATGAAAACATTAAAGCAAGCAGCATTAGCATTGCTCTTCGTGCCATTCATGTCATGTGGAGGCGAAGCACAAAAATCAACTGATTCGGCCAACGAACAATCTCAGGCCAATAAAAATCAAACAATAGAAACTATCATGTCGCGACGCAGCATCCGTCAGTATAAGCCGCAAGCTGTGGACAGAGACACTATGCAGACCATTGTGGAATGTGGTATCAATGCGCCAAACGGCATGAACAAACAATCGTGGGCTATACGCGTGGTAGATAATCCCGAATATATCAACGGAATTACAGAAGTATTTAAGAAAAAGAATCAAGACCGAATAGCCAACGATCCGAACTTCAAGAACATGTTCAGAAACGCTCCTACCGTGGTATTCATCGCCAACGACCCATCGTACGAATTGTCACAGATAGACTGCGGACTCTTAGGCGAGAACATGATACTGGCAGCCCAATCAATGGGTATCGGCTCTTGCTGTTTAGGCAGCCCCATCCGCTTTATGCTTACAGAGCCAGAAGCAGCCGAATACGTTAAACGCTTGGAATTGCCCGAAGGATATAACCTGCTCTATTGCATCGCCTTCGGTCATCCTGACGAATCGCCGGAAGCCAAACCACGCGACACTTCTAAAATAAAATTCATAGATTGATAAAAAGTTGACAGCATAAGAAGTAAAAGTCAACTAGTAAGCAGAAAAACTATAAATCCAGCCTAAAGATGTATATTTCTAGGCTGGATTATAGTAGCTAATCAACTTCCACAGAACACTCTGCTCACAAACTCCATTACTGAAGGCAATGCAGTACGCCAATAAGTCCAGGTATGTCCGCCGTCGCGCACTCTGAACTCGTGCTTAATGTTTTTGCTCTGCATAATTTCATGAATTATATTGTTGCCGTGAAGCAAAGTATCATCATCACCACAGTCTATGTAGAACTTTGCTTTAGGGAACTCTTCTGCCGAGAGGTTCTCCATCAACAAGAGTACGCTATTCTTATCCCAATGAGGGGTAAGATTTCCTTTTCCATATAGTTTATCGAAGAGTTTTCCTCTCATATCGTTCTTGCCCTTTTCAATCATTTCATTGGTATAAACGGCAGCGCTCAAAGGGGCACATGCGCTGAAATAATCGGGGTGATGCAAGGTGTACAAGAACGAGCCATATCCACCCATCGACAATCCTGATATAGCACGATACTGACGATGTGTTCTTACTCTGTATGTCTTTTCGATATAAGGTATCAATTCCTTGAAGAACATATCCTCATAACAAACCTTGCCGTCGTACGAATTAACGTACCATGTTTCACCAGCATCGGGCATTACGATAATCATTGGTGTAGCCGCTTGCGACTGAATCGTTTTATCGGCTATCTGCTGCACGTTTCCATATTGAACCCATGCGGTTTCATCGTCGGTCCATCCATGCAGAAGATACAATACCGGATAACTTCTTTCGGATGTGTCATAACCATCTGGCAGATAGATAGAATACTTAACCTCCCCTTTCAAGATGTTACTCTGAAACTTTAACGACTCAAGCACTTTACCTGCAAACATATTTGATACAGATAACAATGCAATTAAGATTGTCAATACATTCTTTTTCATACTAATAGTATATTTAAAATTAATAACTCAGATTATCAGGTAACAAAATAGCGTTTATCGGCTTCCTAAGTCATCGTATGAGCTTTGCAAGATAGCCTTTACCCGCTGCAGACGGTTTGAGTTGGGCGATGGCGATTCATCCGCCACTCGGTCGGCATTCAAATCGTACAGTGTTACTCCAGTGCTGTCGGCAAAGGCGCATCCACCGCCGAAGGTCCAGTATGCAAACGGATAAGTATATTCTTTGCTCATCACATTACGGCTAAAGTTGAAAGCATCATGATTCAATCCGAGTTGTGCCAACAAGGTAGCCGCCATATCGGTTTGATTCATGATTTTATCAATTACCATCGGCTGCTTGATGGCTCCACCCAGCCACAACATAGGAATGTGATGAATGCGTGCGGCGTGTCCATTGCCTTCTTCCGGATAGTAGAACCCATGGTCGGGCAAACAAATGACAAGCAAGTCGTTCCACAGAGGCGTTTTCTTCATCCGCTCTATGAATTGTCCGAGGCAATTATCGGTAAAGGCGAAAGCATTAGGTACCTTTTCGTCTAATTTATGATAAGGCACTTCAAAAGGTTCATGACTGCTTAATGTTAGGAATGCGGTATGCCACGGAGTGTCTTTTCTATCTTTCAGCTTATTATACAGCCACTCGAAAGTAATATCATCGTTAACTCCCCAAGCGTTTTTACGCTGCGATACCGGGAAATCAACATCGGCGGTAAGATGTTGATAACCGCTCTCCAACAGATAGCTTTTCATATTTGTGAAGTTGATATCACCTCCGTACAAGAAGTCGGTATGGTATCCTTGCTTACGCAGCTCTGCGGCTATAGAAGGCAGTGTGCGACTCTTATTCGGCATCTTCATTACCGACAGTGTCGGAAAGCTCTGATAGCCGCTGAAGGTGCATACCGTACCACGATCGGTGCGATAACTATTGGCATAACAGTTGGTAAACCAAATGCCTTCCTTGCTCAAGCGGTCGAGATTAGTACTAGCTCCTTTAACTCCACCGAACGATTCTACCAAAGCTCCACCAAAGCTTTCCATCAAGACGACAAGGATATTGGGTCGCTTGGTACGAAGCAACTCTACCGTACCTTCATCGCCAGTAGGATAAAGTCCCTGAAACAACGATGCACGTTCTTCTTCGCTAAAGTAATTGAACTCGTCGCTGTAATTCTTGGTCTTGCTGGCCGAAGCCATCAAACTGAAAGCCGGGTTCACAGCCGAGTGATTGAGGAATTCGTCATTACAGAAGTATACCTGCCCTATGTTGGCAGTCGACTCCGTAACGCCTCCTCTGATAACTACAAACAACGCTCCGCCTATGAGTATCATCGCTCCTGTTCCGGCTATCCTCTTCTTTACCGCCGGCAATACCGACGGAGTGATACGATAAAGTGCCCATGCACTGACAGCAGCAAGCAGCAGAATAACCAAGGTACGCACTATCAAGAACCAAGCCGATACGCTGGCAGCAGCATTCTTTGGCGAATCAAGATAAAGGAAAACAGATGCGTCGAGCTTGAATTTCCAGAAAGGATAAAGGCCCATATCTACAATGAACACTATAGAGACCACCAACGCTATAATAGCGTAATATGCCACAAGCAGCTTACGGAGCGGAAATCGCTTGAACCAAACGCTTACTAAAACGATAAGCCAAGGAATAGCAGTAAGATATCCTGCGGTAGTGGCGTCAAGGCTGACCCCATGCCACATCACCTGAATATAGTCGTTAAAAGAAACGCCACGACTTATGGCATCGTTATAAAGCATGAAACACGGCTTCTGCAAGACGAACGCCAACAGTACCGCTACAAAAAACAGCAATAAATAAACAAGTCTCTTTTTCATCTTCTCTCGTTTTAAATACTATTTACGGCCAAAATCGGCAGGCACTTCACCCCATTGCTCCGTTTCCCATTTTAGTACAGGCATGGTATATGTATTTTCGCGCAGCCATTTTTCCGCACGTTCTATCATCTGAAACAGTTGTTCGGTGCGCTCTGTACGCTCTAATTTGGTCTTGCATTTTTTCTGTTTCACCCAGTTCAGCGCATTACGGCTGTCGGAATAAATAGTCATGTTCAGCCCTTGTTTTTTAAGCAGGGCAAGACCGTGAACTATCGCCAAGAACTCACCTATATTATTAGTGCCATACACCGGTCCGAAATGAAATATCTCTTGTCCGGTAAGCAGATATACGCCACGATACTCCATCGGCCCCGGATTACCGCTACAAGCGGCATCTACAGCCAAGCAATTGGTATCAAAGTTCTCGGGCAATTGTTTTTTAGCTACATGCGATGTCTGTCCGCTTTTCTCGCTTGGGTGCAGATAATGATGTGCAGGCGAATTCAAAGCCTCCTCAGCCTCTTCGCGGGTAGTGAATGACTTATATAGTGCTCCCTTAAAATTCTTTATCTGTAGTTGGCAATCGGTCCACGAATCGTATACGCCCGGATTCACACCTTTCCACACGGTATAATATTTCTTAGCCATCGGTATATAAAAAAATAAGGCACGGAGCGCACAGAAATCCGTGCAGTCCGTGCCTGTATTATGCTAAAATTGTTTGTATTACATACGTTCAGGAACTTCTATACCCAGCAGTCCCATAGCTTCTTTCACAACTTTCGCTACGTTCTGGCTCAGTGCGAGACGGAAAATCTTCACAGCCTCGTTTTCTTCGCGCAAGATGCTGAAATCGTGATAGAACTGGTTGTACTCTTTCACCAAATCATAAGCATAGTTAGCTATGATAGAAGGATTGTAGTCAGAACCTGCCTGTGCTACCACATTAGCGAAGTCAGCCAACATCTGGATAAGATATTCTTCCTTAGTGCTCAGTTCTATACCTGTCGGGATAACCGCAGGGATAGTAATGCCAGCCTCGGCAGCCTTACGGAGGATAGACTGGATACGTGCGTAAGTGTACTGAATGAACGGACCTGTATTACCGTTAAAGTCGATAGATTCTTTCGGGTTGAAAGTCATGTTCTTACGTGCATCTACCTTCAAGATGAAGTACTTCAATGCACCAAGTCCCACGATACGTGCTATATCATCGGCCTCAGCCTGCGACAATCCGTCCAACTTGCCCAGTTCTGCGCTAGTTTCCTTTGCAGTCTGAATCATAGCCTCCATCAAGTCGTCGGCATCTACCACTGTACCTTCACGGCTCTTCATCTTACCTTCTGGTAATTCTACCATACCATATGAGAAGTGAACCAAGCCCTTACCCCATTCAAATCCGAGTTTGTCGAGCAATATAGACAACACCTGGAAATGATAGTTCTGTTCGTTGCCCACTACATAAATCATCTTGTCGATAGGGAAGTCAGAGAAACGCTGTTCGGCAGTACCTATATCCTGAGTCATGTATACAGAAGTACCGTCGGCACGGAGCAACAACTTATGGTCTAGTCCTTCGCCTGTAAGGTCGGCCCATACAGAACCGTCTTCCTTGCGGTAGAAGAATCCTTTTTCAAGACCTTCCATTACCTTCTTCTTTCCTTCCAGATAAGTATTTGATTCGTAGTAAATCTTATCGAAACCTACACCCATCATCTTATAAGTTTCATCGAATCCGGCGTAAACCCAGTCGTTCATCTTCTTCCACAAAGCACGAACTTCAGGGTCGTTTGCCTCCCACTTACGGAGCATTTCACGAGCCTCAAGCATCAACGGAGAGTTTGCTTCGGCCTTTGCCTTTGCGTCTTCCTCGCTCATACCTTCTGCCATATACTGAGCCATCAGTTCTTTTACTTCGGCTTTATAATGCTTGTCGAAAGCTACGTAATAGTCACCGATAAGGTGGTCGCCTTTCTTGCCCGATGATTCTGGAGTTTCACCGTTTCCGTACTTCAACCATGCAAGCATAGACTTACAGATATGGATACCGCGGTCGTTCACGATATTTGTCTTCACTACCTTGTTGCCATTGGCCGCCATAACGTTTGCCAAGGCATTACCCAGCAAGTTATTACGCACATGTCCCAAGTGCAAAGGCTTATTGGTGTTTGGTGAAGAATATTCAATCATCACCAGCGGAGAGTTTTCATCAGCTTTCTTGATGCCCCAATGCTCATCGGCCTGAATGCGGTTAAGCAGCTCAACCCACACGTCCGAAGCAATGGTCAAGTTAAGGAAGCCCTTAATGACATTGTATTTCGAGATAGCCGGCTCGTTCTTTACAAGATATTCGCCAATCTCTTGCGCTGTCTGTTCTGGACCCTTTTTAGACATCTTCAAGAAGGGGAACACAACGAGAGTAAGATGACCTTCGAATTCTTTTTTTGTCTTCTGCAATTGTACCATCTTGGCAGGAACTTCTGCGCCATACAATTCTTTCACACCCTGAATAACAGATGCTGTAAGTTTGTCTTCTATCTTCATATAATTTATATCTTTCTATTTATACTTGCAAAGGTAGTGATTTTTAGCGATAAACAAGAGTGGACAGGTAATCTTCGGAGAACATTTCGTTAGCTACGTCTAAAAGTCCCGCCGGAGTGAGTGCCTCTATGCGGCGGAACACTTCTTCTTTCGAGTCGTACTTGCCATAGTGAAGAAAGCACTTGCCCATGTCGAGGGCTTTGTTTTCAAAGTTATCGCCGGCAACTCCTATCTGTCCCATGATTTGTTTCTTGGCGGCATCGAGCTGCCCAGATGTCAAAGCCTTATCGCGCAACTTCTTCAGTTCTTTACGTACCAGCTCCATGCAGTAGTCGGCATCGTCGGGGTCGCAACCAAAGTAGATGCAGAACGTGCCAGTATCGGTATATGCTGTGAGGTTGGCCTCCACGTTATATACCAACCCGCGCTTCTCGCGCAGCGATATATTCAGTCGGCTATTCATGCCCGGACCTCCCAAAATGTTATTCAGCAGATACAGTCCCGTGCGTCGCTCATTATATGCGCTATAACCTCTCGCCCCTATCATGACGTGAGCTTGATGCGTATCTCTACTGATTTCCTTAAATGCCGGAACATATACATCCGGAGCCAATCGCTTATAATCACCAACTGTTCCTAAAGCGATGTCTGAAGTCAGCTTCTCCATAATGCGTACCACGCGCTTAAAGTCGATGTCTCCAAAAACGAAGAACACCATATTGGTAGTCTTATAATAGCGATTTACAAATCGGAGCGCGTCATCGCTTACAAACTGGCGCAAGCGTTCCGGCTTGCCCAATATGTTACGGCCTAACGAATGATTAGGGAATATCAGTTCCTCGAAATCATCGAATATCAATTCAGCCGGACTATCTTCGTAGCTCTGTATCTCATCAATAATGACCTCTACCTCCTTGTCTATTTCCTGCTGAGGAAAAATACTGTCGAACACAATATCCGTAAGCAGCTCTGCCGCCCTCTGGAAATGTTCTTTCATGAAAGCGCAATAAGCCACCGTCTCCTCTTTATTGGTATAAGCGTTCAAGTCGCCTCCCACATTCTCCATGCGGTTAAGTATATGCCACGGCTTACGCTTGTGCGTTCCCTTAAAGATAAGGTGTTCTACAAAATGCGCCATTCCCTGCTCCTGCAGCAACTCGTCGCGCGTTCCGGCATCGACGGCAAACCCGCAATAAGCCACGTCGGTAGGACTTGAGGCATGGATTATGCGCAGACCATTGGGTAAAGTAATCGTATTATAATTCGACATCGCTTCCTTTCTATAATTTTTACGCTGCAAAAATACAACAATGTATTCAATGTTAAACCTAAAAGGTGTATAGAGTTCAAAATTACGAGGTATTGTAACAACCGACAATCAAAATAAGCAGTAATCGTTAAACTACAATCTTTAAAATTCCATTCGCATATTGCAAGCATTCCATTCGCATATTGCAAGTGCTCCATTCGCATATGGAAAATAGACAGTATACAAACCAAGGCAAACGATTAAAAACAATTAAACATTTTGAAATACATGATTTATATCAATACCCCATCCATCCAACATGTAGTAACTTTGCACGCAGATTTTTATCAACGTCGTGGAACAAACTATTCAACAAACCAACATTAAGAAAGGACTAACCAAATTGGTTGTCCCCATCTTCATCGAGACGCTCCTTATAATGATGCTTGGAGCTGTAGACACTATCATGCTGAGCCAATATTCTGACGAGAGTGTGGCTGCCGTGGGCGTGGTGAATCAAATCGTGATGCTTGCTTTTCTGATATTCGAAGTCATAAATATCGGAACATCGGTGCTTTGCTCGCAGTATTTGGGAGCGAAGATGCAAAAGAATATGGTACAGGTGGTAGGTGTGGCTCTTCTGTTTAACTTGGTAATTGGATTGCTTATCAGCGCTATTCTGTATTCTGGTGCCACTACCCTACTGGGATGGATGGGACTGCGCCCCGAGTTGTTGAAATACGGCATCGGCTATATGCAGATAGTCGGTGCGTTCGCTTTCTTCCAAGCTATATCGTTTACCATCTCGGCTTCATTGCGCAGCGCCGACAAAGCTATCTATCCAATGATGGTAACCGTACTAGTAAACATTATGAATATCATAGGCAACTATTCGCTTATATTCGGTAAATTGGGAATGCCGGCATTAGGAGCCGAAGGTGCCGCCATATCTACTTCGGTGGCTCGTGGGGTAAGTATGGTGGTGTTGTTCGTCATATTGTTCCGCAAGCATATTCCAAGATTCCCACTTCATTATTTCCGCCCCTTCCCGTGGGTAGAGCTTAAGAATTTGCTTAAAGTAGGACTTCCATCGGCAGGAGAGAACATGTCGTACAGCTTCTCGCAAGTGGTTATCACTTACTTTATCAACATATTGGGGAATAACGCACTTGCCACACGTACATACACGGTAAACATTGTTATGTTTGTTTATCTGTTTGCCATCGCCATGGCACAAGGAGGAGCTATCAGCATAGGGCACTTGGTAGGGCAAAAGAAAATCCGCGCCGCCTATCTGCTGGGAAAGTACGTTATGCGACTTTCTATACTTGTATCGCTCGTTCTTTCATGCGTATGGGCGGCAAGCGGACACTTTATATTCAGTATGCTTACCGATAATCAGGAAATCATAAAGATGGGAGTCACCATCATGATGGTAGATATCATCGTAGAAATAGGTCGCGCAGTTAATATCTACGCTACAAACGCTCTGCGCTCGGCAGGCGACGTAAACTTTCCGTTCTATGTAGGCGTAGCAGTACAATGGACCGTCTCTGTAGGATTCAGCTATCTGTTCGGAATCTACTGGGGATGGGGACTTGTGGGAATGTGGTGTGCATTTCTGCTCGACGAGAACATACGGGCGCTGCTTTTCGTAAAACGATGGAACAGCATGCGATGGGCTAAGAAAGGATTTATAAAATAACGGCAAATCACATGCACGCCTTAACGGCATTGATGACAGCCGATGTAAATCCGTTGTGGTCTAACTGATTAACTCCTTTTATAGTAATACCTCCGGGAGTAGTGACTTTATCAATCTCTATTGCCGGATGGGTATTCTCGTCGGTCAACAACAGTTGAGCTGCTCCGTCGAGTGTCTGAGCCAACATCTTCATGGCATCTTTCGGACGTATACCGACTTCAACACCTGCCTGCATAGCTGCCTGTACATACTTCAGCACAAAAGCTATTCCGCACGAGGTAAGAGCGGTAGCGGCAGTCATCTGCTTCTCTTCTATCAAGATAGAAAGGCCCATTTCATTGAATAGGTCGAGTAACATCTGAGTCTGCCCAGGTGAGGCATTGCATTCTGCAATAAGCGTAGTGCTTGCCAAGCAAGAAATAGCCGTGTTAGGAATTACACGAAACATGGTCATGTCTTTATCTACATATTCTTTCAACGTATCGAAAGAAATACCTGCGGCAACAGATACCACTATCTGCGGACGGCGCAAATGCAACGGCTTTACAACTTCTTCCACTTTCCACGGCTTAACCGCGATAATCACCATATCGGCTTCGGATGCCACGGAGTTATCTGTACTGACATTGATTTCGGGATATTCGGCTTTCAGCTTATCAAGCTTACCAACGCTGGGATTAGTAACGGTGATATCTTTAGTTGCGACCAATCCTCCTTGAGCCAATCCGCGAGCTATGGCTCCACCCATATTTCCCGCTCCAAGTATAGCTATCTTCATTTCCTTTTATTTTTATAGTCAAACAATCAGATATTAGGTGCTTTAGAGAGTTCCTCTATGGTCTTTCCCTCATAATCGCAGATAGTCTGCTTAAAATCTATAGGCAACTCTACCGGTTCTTTCGAAGAGATATTGTATCCTACCATAACCGTACGGCATTGACATTTAAGCACTCCAGTAGCACGATTTACGGCACGCTGCATCAGAGTCATGCTCTTATTTCCCAAATGAATTACAGTAGTTTCTATTTCCAAATCGTCGGAAAAGAAAACGGGCGCCAAGAAATCGGCGTTTATATTAGCAACTACAATGCCCAACTTATCCCAAATATGTTCGCCAAACACATCGCGTATGTACGATGTCTTTGCCAAATCATAAAGAGCAAAATAAGATGAATTATTCATGTGACCAAATTGGTCAACATCGCTAAAACGAATTTGAACCGGTATTCGATGCCGGAAAGTAAAGTCCTCTGCCATAAAGAATAGAATCTATTATTAATGATTAGCCCCAAAATTAAATCATTTTCATGAGATTCAGCCCCTGCTGCCGATTAATTTCTTACTTTTGCTGCCGGTAAAAAAAGAAAATAATTGTATAAAGCACAAGTATCATGGAAAACAAATTCAACAAAGAGACTTTATGTGTACAGGCAGGATGGACTCCTAAGAACGGAGAGCCACGAGTACTGCCCATATACCAGAGCACAACTTTTAAATACGACGACAGCGAGCAGATGGCGCGTCTTTTCGACTTGAAAGACAGCGGTTACTTCTATACCCGTCTACAAAACCCTACAAACGATGCGGTAGCTTCTAAAATAGCGGCACTAGAAGGCGGCGTAGGAGCTATACTTACATCATCTGGCCAGGCTGCCAACTTTTATGCAGTATTTAATATATGCGAAGCCGGCGACCACTTGGTGTGCGCATCTACAATTTATGGCGGTACTTTCAACTTGTTTGGAGTAACCATGAAGAAGTTGGGCATAGAATGTACATTCGTTGATGCCGACGCTCCAGAAGAAGAAATACAGAAAGCATTCCGTCCTAACACTAAATGTATGTTCGGCGAAACTATCTCAAACCCGAGCATCAACGTGTTGGATATCGAGAAGTTCGCACGCATAGCTCACAGTAACGGAGTGCCTTTGATAGTAGATAACACTTTCGCCACTCCTATAAACTGTCGTCCATTTGAATGGGGAGCCGATATCGTGACTCACTCTACCACTAAATACATGGACGGACACGCCACTTGTGTAGGCGGTGCTATTGTAGATAGCGGCAACTTCGACTGGATGGCTCATGCCGACAAGTTCCCTGGCTTGACTCAACCCGACGAATCATACCACGGACTTACCTACGCCAAAGCATTCGGCAAGATGGCTTATATCACCAAAGCTACCGCACAGCTGATGCGCGACTTGGGTTCTATCCCATCGCCCGAGAACTCGTTCTTGCTGAACTTAGGACTGGAAACACTACATCTGCGCGTGCCACGCCACTGCGAGAACGCACAGAAAGTAGCGGAATGGCTCGAAGCTAATCCGAAAGTTAAATGGGTAAACTATTGCGGATTGAAGAGCAGCAAGTATTATGAGTTGGCTCAGAAATATATGCCAAATGGCTCGTGCGGCGTTATCGCTTTCGGCTTGAACGGCACACGCGAAGAGGCTATCAAGTTTATGGATAGTTTGAAACTAGCATGTATAGTAACTCATGTGGCAGATGCTCGTACCTGTGTGCTTCATCCTGCCAGCCATACCCACCGTCAGCTCTCTGACGAGCAGTTGATAGAAGCCGGTGTGGCTCCCGACCTTATCCGCCTTTCTGTAGGTATTGAAAATGTAAACGACATCATTGCCGACTTGCAACAGGCAATGGAGCAGATTTAAATCTTACATATTTAAATAGTAATGCCGCCTCATTCATTCCAAGCATAGGAAGAATGAGGCGGCATTCTATTTATAAAATAATATCAGCGATGATATTAGAATTCTGCGTTACGCGGAGTACGTGGGAAAGGTATCACGTCGCGAATGTTCGACATACCTGTTACGAACAACAGCAAGCGTTCGAATCCCAAACCGAATCCGGCGTGAGGGCATGTTCCGTACTTACGAGTATCAAGATACCACCACATATCCTTCATAGGGATATTCAGTTCAGTGATACGAGCCATCAGCTTGTCATAGTTTTCTTCACGCACACTACCACCGATGATTTCTCCAATCTGCGGGAACAATACGTCTGTACCCTGTACAGTCTTACCATCTGTGTTCTGCTTCATGTAGAATGCCTTGATTTCCTTAGGATAGTCAATCATGATAACAGGCTTCTTGAAGTGCTCTTCTACCAAGTAGCGTTCGTGCTCGCTGGCCAAGTCGCATCCCCAATATACCGGGAATTCAAACTTATGACCTTTGGCAACAGCTTCTTCCAGAATCTTAACACCTTCTGTATAAGGCAGACGAACGAACTCTGTATTTACTACGTTCTGCAGACGTTCTATCAAGCCTTTGTCTACCATCTTGTTCAAGAATTCCAAGTCGTCCTTGCAGTTCTCAAGCGCCCAGTTTACACAGTATTTGATGAACTCTTCTTCCAAGTCCATCAAGTCCTGCAAGTCGGCGAAAGCAACTTCCGGCTCAACCATCCAGAACTCTGCCAAGTGACGCGGAGTGTTAGAGTTTTCAGCGCGGAATGTAGGACCGAATGTGTAGATAGAACCTAAAGAAGTGGCAGCCAACTCACCTTCCAGCTGACCAGAAACGGTTAAGCTTGCCTGCTTTCCGAAGAAATCGCTATCGTAAATGATTGAACCGTTTTCATCCTTCTTCAAATCGTAAAGATTCATTGTAGTAACCTGGAACATCTGTCCTGCACCTTCACAGTCTGAAGCAGTAATGATAGGAGTATGGAAATAGAAGAATCCCTTTTCATGGAAGAATCTGTGAATAGCGATAGCCATGTTATGACGGATGCGGAACACTGCACCAAATGTATTGGTACGTGGACGCAAGTGCGCTATCTCACGCAAGAACTCCATAGAGTGTCCTTTCTTCTGCAATGGATAAGTATTGTCGCAAGCACCAAGTACTTCTATTTCGCGTGCTTGAATTTCACAAGCCTGACCAGAACCTACAGATTCAACCAACTCACCGTTTACGCTAAGACATGCGCCTGTGGTGATGAGTTTCAGCATATCTTCGTCGAAATTTGCCAAATCGACTACAATCTGCACATTATTTATAGTAGAACCATCGTTCAGGGCAATAAAGTTTACTTGTTTGCTACCACGGCGAGTACGAACCCAACCTTTTACATTGATCATAGCTCCGAAATCACGGCGCTTCAACAGGTCAACAACTTTTGTTCTACGAATTGTCTCCATTGTATGTATCTTATTTATGAATTATTCAAATGATCCCATGCGAAGCATGTTAACTTCTTGTTCTGTCAAGTAACGCCAGTCACCGCGACGCAAGCCTTTCTTAGTTAAACCTGCAAAGTATACACGGTCAAGCTTAATGACACGATATCCCAAAGATTCGAATATACGACGTACGATACGGTTCTTTCCTGAGTGGATTTCGATACCTACCTGCGACTTATCAGTATCTGACGCGTAGCTGATAGCGTCTGCATGAATCTCGCCATCATCAAGTGTAATACCTGATACGATTTGGTCAAGATCTGCTTTAGTAACGTTCTTATCGCAATATACGTGATATATTTTCTTCTTCAAGAACTTAGGATGACTCAACTTAGAAGCCAAATCGCCATCGTTGGTAAGCAGCAATACACCTGTAGTGTTACGGTCAAGACGACCAACCGGATAGATACGTTCCTTACAAGCGTCCTTAACACAATCCATTACTGTCTTACGTTCCTGTGGGTCGTCTGATGTAGTTACACAGTCTTTCGGCTTATTAAGCAACACGTATACTTTGCGCTCAATGTTAACCGGCTGATCGTGGAACTTCACTTCGTCATTACGCTTAACTTTAGTACCCAATTCGGTTACCACTTCTCCGTTTACCGATACCACACCTGCTGTGATGTATTCATCAGCCTCACGGCGAGAACATATACCGGCATTGGCAAGGAACTTATTCAAACGAATCGGTTCATTAGGATCTGTGAGTACATCTTTATATTCAATCTGCTTTTTCAAGCTATATTTGGCATTCGGGTTATAATCGGCTGTGCGCGGACGGAAACCACCCTGCTGACGATTTCCATAACCGCCGCGGTTATTTCCATAGCCACCCTGACGGTTATTGTTGTAACCACCACCATTCTGACGGTTATATCCGCCCTGACGGTTGTAACCGCCTTCGCCATTGTTATTATTGAAACGAGGACGGAATCCACCTTCCTGCTGACCTTCTGCATTGTTGTTGAAACGCGGACGATACTGGCGTTCTTCACCGTTATTGTTATTATAGCGGTTGTTGTAAGGACGCTGCGGACGGTTATATCCTCCTTCACCATTGTTATTGTTAAAACGAGGATTGTATGAAGAACGTTCACCATACTGACGCGGCTGACGATTGTATCCTCCTTCACCATTGTTATTGTTGAAGCGCGGACGATACTGACGCTGCTCTCCTCCTTCGTTATTGTAGTTATTATGACGCGGAGTGTAAGCACGCTGCGGGCGTTCTCCATCTTGGTTTGAGTTGAAACGCGGACGGCGTGGCTGGTATGAATTGCCTCCGTCATTACGATTGTATCTGTTATAACCCTCTCTGTTTGATTTGTAACCATCGCGGCCAGACTGGCTGTTTTCGCCATCTTGTCTGTTTTCGATATCTGCCATAAAATTCTATGTTTTTATAAAGTTTTGTAATGCACCCTTCTCGGGTGGATATTTATATTTACTCTCGTATTTTTAAATTAAATTCCAGTATAGTTGTGCGGAGTAATAACGCGCAACTCTTTCTTGATTTCTTCGCTTACATTCAGCGTTTCGATAAACTCTTTAATTGCAGCTTCGTTTATTCCTTTGTTTGTGCGAGTCAAAGCTTTCAATGCTTCATAAGGATGTGGATAGGCTTCACGACGCAAAATAGTCTGGATAGCCTCAGCGACAACGCTCCAGCAGTTATCCAAATCCTGATATATCTTGTTTTCGTTAAGAAGCAGTTTTCCCAAACCTTTTAGAGAGCTCTGAATAGCAATGATAGTATGACCGAAAGGAACACCGATATTACGAAGTACTGTAGAGTCGGTAAGGTCACGCTGCAAACGGCTAACCGGAAGTTTTGTCGACAAGTGTTCGAATATAGCGTTTGCCATACCCAAGTTTCCTTCAGCGTTTTCAAAGTCGATAGGGTTCACCTTGTGCGGCATTGCGCTTGAACCTACTTCGCCTTCTTTGATTTTCTGCTTGAAGTACTCCATTGAGATATACTGCCAGAAGTCGCGGTTCATATCTACCATAATGGTATTGATGCGCTTCATGGCATCGAATATAGCGCCGAGGTTATCGTAGTTAGATATCTGTGTAGTGTATTCTTCGCGTTCCAAGCCAAGCTTTTCTGCAACGAAACGATTACCGAATTCCTTCCAATCGTATTCCGGATAAGCTACATGGTGAGCGTTGTAGTTACCTGTAGCGCCACCGAACTTAGCTGTGATAGGACATGCCTTCAAAGCAGCCAACTGGCGGTTAAGACGATAAGCGAATACCATAATTTCTTTTCCCAAACGTGTAGGAGAAGCCGGCTGTCCGTGAGTCTTAGCCAACATAGGGATGTCTTTCCACTCTTCGGCATAAGCAGTAAGCTGATCAATCAACTTCTGAATCTGCGGATAATACACTTCATCGAGCGCATCCTTGATAGACAAAGGTACTGATGTGTTATTTATATCTTGTGAAGTAAGTCCAAAGTGAATGAATTCCTTGAACGGCTCAAGTCCGCCCAACTTATCGAACTGTTCCTTAATGAAATATTCTACTGCTTTAACATCGTGATTGGTCACGCTTTCTATCTCTTTGATTCGACGAGCATCAGCTTCTGAAAAATTGCGATAGATATCGCGCAAAGCCTCGAAGCGAGCATGATCGAAACTTTTCAGCTGCGGCAAAGGCAGTTCACACAAGGTGATAAAATACTCTATTTCCACACGCACACGATATTTAATCAGTGCATATTCTGAAAAATAAGCGGCCAAAGCTCCCGCTTTACTTCTGTATCTACCGTCGATAGGCGACACAGCTGTGAGCAAATCAAGATCCATCATGGTTCTTATTATATACTTAATTATTAATGATCATTATTGGTTTGCAAAGTTAATGCTTTTTCCTATATCCATGAATTACAGTATCAAAAGTTTAGTATTTATTTTATGTTTATATATCCGAAAACGCCCCAATACGTTCTTCCGCACACCGAAATAAAGGCTACGATGCTAAAAAATGGTAAATACCCACATTAATAATATTGAAATGTGTATTTTCGCAGATTGATATAAAAGATTACACATCGCATGAAGATACAAATCATAAATAAATCGAAACACGCGCTGCCGCAATATGCTACCGCTCTTTCGGCGGGCATGGACTTACGCGCCAATATAGACACTCCTATCCTACTTAAACCGATGCAACGCAAGCTGGTTCCTACCGGACTGTACATAGCACTGCCCGAAGGATTTGAAGCGCAAATCCGCCCCCGCAGCGGATTAGCTCTGAAAAAAGGTATCACGCTTCTAAATACTCCAGGCACTATCGACGCTGATTACAGAGGCGAAATAGGAGTAATAGTAGTAAACCTCTCAGAAGAAGATTTCATAATAGAAGATGGAGAAAGAATAGCCCAGATGGTAATAGCACGCTACGAGAAAGCCGAATGGGAAGAAGTGGAGGTATTAGGCGAAACAGAACGAGGAGATGGCGGATTCGGACATACCGGCACTTTATAAACCGCTTCACGATAAACTACAAAAAATGAACAAGATAACATCAATCATCATATTGGTTTGCCTCCTGTTTACAGCAGCTGGCTGTGGAACATCGAACAAACAAAAGACGACACGCCATAAGGTTTCGGCTCAAGAGACCGTATTATCACCCGAAGAAAGCCGCAAATTCGATTACTTCTTTTTAGAGGCCATGCGCATGAAGCAGAAAGGCGACTTAGACGCTGCTTACGAGCTATTGCAGCATTGCATAGAAATAAATCCCGAATCGGGCGCCACATTATATGAATTGGCGAAGTTCTATCTTTACTTAGGACAGGAAGAAAAGGGAGAACAAGCTTTGAAGAAGGCGGTTCATTCTAATGAAAGCAACTTCTGGTACAAGCAGACTTTAGCTCAATATTACGAGAACAAGCGCGATTTTCCTAAAGCCATTTCTGTATACGAAGATATGGCAGAACAATTCCCCGACAGATTGGAGCCGCTTTTGTCACTGACAGATTTATATAACTCTACCAAAAGTTATCAGAACGTAGTCACCACGCTAAACCGTATAGAAGAACTCGATGGAAAGTCGGAGCAGATAAGCATGGAGAAGTTCCGCATGTATCTGCTGCAAGGAAAGAACGACGACGCATTTGCCGAAATAGAAAGTCTGGCGAAGGAATATCCGTACGATATGCGTTACCAAACAATCTTAGGCGATGTGTATTTAAACAACAATAAGCCCGACGAGGCATACGACACTTATCGCCGCATTCTTAAAGAGGTACCAGGATATGCTCCAGCAATATTATCATTGGCAAATTACTACCAAAAGACAGGACAAGACAGCTTGTATCAGGCACAACTCGACACTATATTACTGAACGACGATGTGCAGAGTGATACCAAGATGGAAATAATGCGACAAGCCATCATACAGACGGAGCAGACTACTAAAGATAGTACTCAAATAGTATCTCTTTTTAAGAGAATTCTGAAACGTCCGCAGCAGAATGCCGACTTATCAATGCTGTGCGCCCAGTATTGTGTAAGCAAGAATATGAAGGCCGACGCAACATTAGCATTGAAACAAGTTATTAAGCTCGACCCGGAGAATACACCTGCACGCCTACAACTTATAGGCTACGCATTGCAGGATGAAGACCCCGACAAAGTGATAGAAGTTGCCCGCCCCGCCATAGAATATAACCCCGATGTTTTGGAGTTCTATTACTACTTAGGGCTGGCGTATTATAATAAAGACCAAACAGATGAAGCCGCCGCTACATTCGAGAAAGGTGTAAAGCAGGTAAACGAAAAAACCGACAAGAAAATAGTATCCGACTTCTACTCCATGATGGGCGACATATATCATCAGAAAGGAAAGAATGCGGAAGCATACGCAGCGTACGACTCGTCTCTCGTTTACAACCCAGACAATATAGGTACAATGAACAACTACGCTTACTTCCTGTCGGTAGAACGCAAGAACCTTGACAAAGCGGAAGAGATGAGTTACCGCACCGTTAAGGCAGAACCAAGTAATGCTACATTCCTCGACACGTATGCATGGATTCTATTTGAGAAAGGGAAATATACCGAAGCACGTATATACATGGAGCAAGCGCTGCAAAACGATCCTGACCCAAGCAGAGTATTGCTTGAACACGCCGGAGACATTTACTACATGGCAGGACAAAAGGAAAAGGCATTAGAGTATTGGAAGAAAGCTGATGCAAAACCCGTTGAAAAGAACGAAGAAGCTCCGAGCGAAAAAGACAAGCAGCGGTTAAAACAGAAAATAGCGCAGAAAAAATATATCGCAAACTAAACGAACATACAAAACACAAGACAATGAATAAGATAATACGACTGATAAATATATCGTGCGTTGTAATAGCGACAGCGATACTGGCATCGTGTTCTACTTCGCGCTCTACAGTGAAACTGCCGGAAGTAGGCGGACTAACGGGACAAGCGTATATGGAAAAAGTAATAGAGCAGGCTCCACAGTGGAAAAGCTTGAGCGGAAAGGTAGCGCTAACACTAAACTTGGGTAGTCAAGGTAATACAAAGGTAAGTGCCACTATGCGCCTGATGCGAGATCAGTCTATCCGTTTTACCGTTGCCCCTCTGTTGGGAATAGAAATGGCACGTCTGGAAATTTCGCCCGACGGAGTACTGCTTTTGGATAGATTGCACAAAAGATATTGCCAGATTCCTTTCAGCGAACTGTCTGAAAAGACAGGCATATCTGTTGATTTCAACGCTTTTCAATCGCTCTTCCTGAACGAGATGTTCTTGCCGGGAAAAGAAAAGCTTACTACAGCCAATGCCGTAGACTTTACCCTAAGCCTAAATAACCAGCAAGGCGTAGACATAACTCCACGCAAGAAAAGTACATTGAGTTATCAATTCTTAGCCTCGGCTACCGACGGACTGTTATGGCAAACCCTCATACAAATGAGCGGTACACCGTATGCGCTGAGATGGAAATATGATACCTTTGAAGATGTAGAAGGTCGTTCGTTCCCCAAACACATGAACGCTTCGGCCGAAGGTTTGTCTAAAAATACCGGCATGGATATGAAATTCTCGAAGCTGACTGTAGGCGGCGATTGGGATGCACGCACCACAATACCTGATAGCTATAGTCGCATAGAACTGAAGCAAGTAATTGACATGCTCAAGAATTTCAAATAAATATGTATATGAATCGCTTACTATTTGTCATCGGAATATTAGGATTGTTCTGCATGCCGTCTATGGCACAAAGCACACGTAAGATACGTGAGCTGGAAAAGCAGCACGCTGAATTGCAGAAACAGATTTCGCAATCGGAGTCATTGCTGCAATCTACCAAGAAAGACGTAAAAAGTCAACTGAGCAATCTGACTCTGCTTTCGGGACAGATAGACGAGCGAAAAAAATATATCGCCACCATAGAGAATGATGTCAATGTGATACAGCGCGAAGTAGACCGCCTGCAGGTGGAACTTAACACGCTGAAAAAGGAATTGGCCGACAAGAAAGATAATTATGAACAGTCGGTTAAATACCTATATCATAACCGCAGCATACAGGAAAAGCTGATGTTTATCTTCTCTGCCGATAATCTGAACCAGATGTACCGACGAATGAGATATGTACGCCAATATGCCGACTATCAGCGTATGCAGGGATTGGAAGTAGAGCGAAAACAGCGTCAGGTAAGAGACAAGCAGAAGGTGCTCGTCGCATCGCGCGAAGCGAAGCGCAAGTTGCTAGAGGCCGGACAAGCAGAAAAGGTTAAACTTGAAGCGCAAGAAAAAGAGCGAAAAGGACTGTTGGCTTCATTACAGAAAAAGCAACGAACCATACAAGGTGAGATAAACCAAAAACGTCGCTCTGCCGACAAACTGAATGCGCAAATCGATAAATTGATTGCCATCGAAATAGAAAAGGCACGCAAAAGGGCGGAAGAAGAAGCACGCCGTAAAGCTACCGCTGAAAACGGCCGTAACAAAAAAGAGGGAACAAATTCAAAGACACCGGCAAAAGGTCAAAATATACCAAGCTCTAAGATGGGAGAATTTAAAATTGACTCAGAAGACCGCCGGTTATCGAGCGTATTCGAACAGAATAAAGGGAAACTCCCTATCCCGATTACCGGAGCGTATATGATAGTAGGCCACTACGGACAATACCAAGTAGACGGACTACGCAATGTACGCCTCGACAATAAGGGTGTAGACATCCGCGGAAAGCAGGGTGCACAAGCACGAGCCATATTCAACGGAGAGGTTTCTGCCATTTTCCAATACAATGGACTATCGAATGTATTGATACGTCATGGCAGTTACATATCGGTATATTGCAATCTGCAATCGGTACTTGTGCGCAAAGGCAGCAAGGTTAATACCCGCGATATCATAGGTCAAGTGCATACCGATAAGGAAGGCAACACCATACTCCACTTCCAGCTGCGCAAAGAAACCGCCAAGCTGAATCCGGAGATATGGCTGCAAAGATAATTACCAGAACTTGTTCTGCTGCTCGTTGTATTCGAATCCGGCCTCTTTCAAACGGCTAACGATTTCGTCCTTATCTACATGGAGGTCGTCACACAGTGCATCGAGCGAAGGATAAAAGTCACGTAATTTCATATTGATAACGCTAAAAAGCATCATCGGATCTTTAGGTAATTCCATAATCGTATTATCTGTTTAGTTTCGGGGTGCAAAGTTACAAGCTAAAAAGATAAAGTAGTAACAAGTACAGTAGCTATTTTATCTTTATTGTATATTTTTATATATCTAAAAAAGTCATGATGAACTGGAAGCAACTGATATCAAACAAACGCTTCGGGCTGGAGTTTCTGCACGAAGAGCGCAAAGAAGACCGTACTGAGTTTCAGCGCGATTACGACCGTCTTATCTTTTCGGCCCCATTCCGCCGTTTGCAGAACAAGACACAGGTATTCCCGCTGCCAGGAAGTATATTTGTACACAACCGTTTGACTCATAGTCTCGAAGTTTCATGCGTAGGCCGTTCTTTAGGGAATGATGTGGCTACACGACTCTTGCAGAAGCATCCGGAGTTATCCGACTCGCATCTTATGGAAATAGGCTCTATCGTTTCTGCGGCTTGCCTTGCCCACGACTTAGGCAACCCTCCGTTCGGACACTCAGGCGAAAAGGCCATCGGCACGTATTTCTCCGAAGGAAAAGGTCTAGAACTAAAAGCGTTTCTTTCGCCCGAAGAATGGGAAGACCTGATTCATTTTGAGGGAAACGCCAACGCATTCCGTCTGCTTACCCATCAATTCCATGGTCGTCGTCCGGGAGGATTCGTCATGACTTATTCTACACTCGCTTCGGTAGTGAAATATCCGTTCTCTTCACAGCTGGCAGGCAACAAACAGAAGTTCGGTTTCTTCTTGAGCGAGGAAAAAGATTTCGAGAGAATAGCTACCGAGTTAGGGATAAAACGCCTCAGCGCAGAAGGCGAGCCGATACGTTATGCACGGCATCCGTTGGTATATCTGGTAGAAGCCGCCGACGATATATGCTATCAGATGATGGACATAGAAGACGCTTTCAAGCTAAAAATTCTGACTACAGAAGAAACAAAGTCGCTCTATATGGAGTTCTTCAAGGAAGAACGCAAACAGCGTATACTCGATATCTGCTCTAAAGTAGAAGATGTGAACGAACAGATAGCTTATCTGCGCTCATCTGCCATAGGCGTGCTGATAAAAGCCTGCGTACAGACTTTTGTCGATCATGAAGAAGAGATTCTGTCGGGCACATTCAATAGCACCCTTATCAAGCAAATCGACGAACCGCTCCAACAGGCTTATAAACATTGTTCGAAAACCGCTTTCGCTAAAATCTATTGCGCAAAAGACGTGCTCGACATCGAGTTGGCGGGTTTTCAGGTAATCACTACACTGATGGATTTGCTGATTGATGCTGTACGCATGCCGGAAAAAGCATACTCGCAACTGCTCATCGGCCGAATGCCGAAACAATACGACGTTAACGCACCAACACTGTATGGCAAAGTTCAGGCCGTATTAGATTATGTTTCGGGCATGACCGACGTGTATGCGATAGACCTTTACCGAAAGATAAACGGCAACAGTCTTCCTGCTGTGTAACCACCGCTACTGAGCTGTATATTTCTGCAGAGGTAATTCGCCGCGCAGCGCTCCAAGTGCATTCATGGCGAGCGCTCCCATTTCATCTTCTCCGGGTATGACTACTATCGGGGCCAACCCTTCTATCCATTCGCGCAACCAAGATACGCAGGTAGCGTTATAAGCGATGCCTCCAGTAAGAATGATAGCATCTGTCTGCCCGTGCAAAGCTATGTGCATGGCTCCTATCTGCTTGGCTATGGTATAAATCATCGACTCAAGTACCAACTTATGCTTTTCGGCTCCGGCATTTGCCCAGCGTGCTATGGTAGCTACATCAGTAGTACCAAGATGAGCCACCAAACCTCCACGTCCGTTCAGTAACTTACGCACTTCACGATAGGTATACTTACCGCTGAAACATAAGTCTACCAACTGCTTGGCGGGAATAGTGCCGGCACGTTCGGGACTGAACGGGCCTTCTCCGTTCAACGCGTTATTTACATCTACCACCTTTCCTCTTTGGTGAGCACTGACGGAGATTCCTCCACCAAGATGCGCCACTATCAAGTTCATATCTTCATACCTGCGTCCTTCGCGTGCAGCATATTTACGCGATACTGCCCTACTGTTCAACGCATGAAATATGGAGATACGTTCTATCTCTGGAATTCCGGTAAGACGTGCCACATCGCGCAACTCATCAGTTACAACCGGATCGGCTATGAATGCCGGACATCCTATGCTTGCGGCAAGTTCGTCGGCAATGATAGCGGCAAGGTTAGACACATGCTCCATATCCGCATTCCATAAGTCGTGCTTAATATGCTCGTCTATACGGTACACACCACCCGGAGTAGGCTTAAGCAGACCACCACGCGCAATGATGGCATCGAACTCCATCGGGATATTCGCCACACGAAGAGCCTCCATAATATGGTCTCGCCTAAAGGCATACTGCTCGTTTACATGATGAAAAACGGAAAGTTCTTCCGCCGAATGAAACAGACTCTCACGCCATGCTGGTTCCAAATCATTATACACCGCCAACTTAGTCGACGTAGACCCTGGGTTTATGACTAATATCTTCATACGCTTTTTTCGGTTTCGCTGGCCAGACACGCTAAAGCCAGACTGTAAAACTTAGAATTGCCGGAGTCGGCTCTCGAAGGTACTACCACAGGAGCCGTGGTTCCCGTAAGCATACATGCCATGTTTGCATCGCCAAAAAGCGATAATGTCTTATAGAAGGTGTTACCTGCTTCTATGTCGGGGAATATCATGATATCGGCGTTACCAACTACCGGCGAACTTATTCCTTTTATTTCTCCGCTGTGGGCGTCGCATGCTGTTTTCGCATCCATCGGACCGTCAACGAATACCGACCCGAATCTGCCGCAAGCAGCCTCATCTTTTAATTGCACATAGCTGACGGTACAAGGGAATTTCTCGCTGACCTTCTCTGAACAATGAATCAAGGCTACACGAGGTTGCTCATGGCCCAACTTACGGCATATATCAACATTAGCCTTAATCATAGCACGGAACTGCTCTAAAGAAGGATACGGAATAACCGCTGCATCAGAAAAGAACAACAGTTTATGATATAACGGTATCTGCGCTATAGACACATGACTCAATATGCCACCGGGAGGAAGCAAGCCTTTCTCCTTTTTAAGAACGGCACGAAGCAAATTATCAGTATTGATAAGACCTTTCATCAAGATATCCGCCTCGCCGGTACGCACCAGTTGCACAGCCAAAGCCGCAGCCTCATCGGGCGAGGGAGCTTGATAGACACGGACAAAATCGGGGGAAGCGGAATGAAGACGTTGGGCATTTTCTATATGATCAACATCCGTAACTAATAAAAACTCGGCTATTTCTTCGCGTAAGCTACGAAATATTACATACTCCGTATGAGGGTCGTTAGGACAAACCACCGCTACTCTCCTGCGGATGCCACGCGAACGCAAGATATTAACTAACTGCGTGAGTGTTTTAATCGGTTCCATATTATCAGATTTGACGTGAAGAGCAATTTATAACGTAATACTGCTTTTCTTTCCAACAAATATGAAAAATAAATCTGATTTTATCTATATATTTGCTTCTGTTTCTGTTAAACATTAACTTATGAAAACATTTCAAACATTTGACATCAATGCGGAATACGAGTCGTTCCACTCGCACTTTCCCAATCATAAAGATAAGCCGATAATAGGCATAACCGGAAATTTCGACAACGGGAATATGTCGCTGGCACCGGGGTATTATACTTCCATTTTGAAAGCGGGCGGCATTCCGTTCGTTATCCCCCCATGCGATGAGGATAACGTTTTGGCAAACCTACTCGACAAGGTAGACGGTTTGTTGCTATCGGGCGGAGGAGACATAAACCCGCTTTATCTGCAAGAGGAACCGATAAAAGAACTACACAGTATCAACCCACACCGCGACCATCAGGAACTGATGTTGGTACGCTTAGCAGCCAACAGACAAATACCCATGCTGGGAATATGCCGAGGTATGCAGGTTATGACCGCTGCACTGGGAGGCACAATTTATCAAGACATTTATAAACAATGCGAAGGGCAGTGCATCAAGCACAGTCAAGACTTGGATAGAGCGTACGCCTCGCACTCTGTAACTATAGACGAGGATACTCTACTGAGCAAAATAATGCGTACAGATAAGTTGATGGTAAACTCGTTCCATCATCAAGCGGTAAAAGATGCCGCTCCTGGTTTCCGAATATCGGCACGAGCTACCGATGGTGTGGCAGAAGCCATAGAAAGCACAGAATACAAGTCGATGATAGGCGTGCAGTGGCATCCCGAATGCTTCATCCTAAATAACGACGAGTGTATGATGCCGCTTTTCAACTGGCTGCTGAACGAAGCCGCTTCATTCCGTGACGCTAAAGCTCTTCACAAAAGAGTACTTACGCTCGACACGCATTGCGATACTCCTATGTTCTTCGACCAAAACATCAATTTCGCGTCGCGCGACCCACGCATCAGAGTAGACCTGCATAAAATGAACGAAGGACATCAGGACGCAACTATCATGGTAGCTTATCTGGAGCAAAAGGAACGTACTGACGAAGCATTGATTGCCGCTACCGCCAAGGCCGACCGACTGCTGAACGAAATAGAAAAGATGGTAGCCATGAACTGCACTGCCGTAGATATAGCTTATACCCCAGACGACCTCTACCGTCTGAAAAGAGAAGGTAAGAAAGCTATCATGCTAGGCATAGAGAACGGATACGCCATAGGAAAAGACATCAGCAATGTAGAACGCTTCCGCAAAAGAGGTGTGGTGTATATGACTCTTTGCCACAACGGTAATAATGATATATGCGGTTCGGCAAGATATAATGATGAAAACTTAGGAGTAAGCCCCTTCGGTGAACAGGTTATACGAGAGATGAACCGAGTGGGAATGATGGTAGACTTATCTCATGCCGGAGTACAGACTTTCTACGATACCCTCGATATCAGTCAGAAGCCGGTGGTATGCTCTCATTCTTCCAGTCGCGCCCTTTGCGATCATCCTCGCAATTTATACGACGAACAACTGAAGGCTATAGCCCGAAAAGGTGGAGTGGTACAAGTATGTATTTACGATTGTTTCTTACGGAAAGAGGGCGGCGCAAGCATAGTAGATATCATAGAGCACCTACACCACATGGTAAACGTTATGGGTATAGAGCATGTAGGCATCGGAACCGATTTCGACGGCGACGGAGGCGTGAAAGGATGCTATGACTCGTCCGAACTAATCAATCTGACCCGCCGTTTGCTGCAAGAACGCTACAGCGAAAAGGATATCCGACTGATATGGGGAGAAAATTTCTTACGTGTAATGAGAAATAATCAGGCACTATAAAAGCGAGCCTTACCCCACAATTTATATTACTCGACGAAAGTAGCGTTTTACAAAACTGATAATCAACAGAATTAAGCATTGTGATGAACGATTTGAACCATCGCAATGCTTCAATTGAACCATCGCATTGTTTCAATCAACTCATCGCAATGTTTTGATTGAATCATTGCGATGTTTTTTTGCGAAATACCATGCACTAAAAATATTTTTCAGCTTTAAGCCGGATATTTTACAAAAAATGCGTCCTATATATAAAGGGACCATTATGAATTATCTAAAAACTCTACCAATTGCACAAATCCGGTTATTCCTGATTTTGTTATATAACGCCATCTGGCTATTCTCTTGCGGAGAATACAAAGTAGACGAAGGCAATGAAAGTCAGCCCGAAGAAAAGAACAGCAGACTGCAACTCGACTTTAACAGCGTAGATAATGCAAAAATCAACTTTCCGCTGTCATTGTTTGCATTCAACACGGAGAACGAATGCGTTATGCAACACACGCATACCGCCACCGACGACTTGTTCACTTCTGAGCTACCGAAAGGACAATACACCATAGTAGGCATATCCGGAATGGAAAACAACGGAGTTTCTTTACCATTACAAACAACCCCCGAAAGCTTCATCCGTCTATCGGGCAACGTATGTTCTTCTCCATTGCAAATAAGCCGACTGCAAATCGGATTAAATCAGACAACCTTCGCCACCATGACCTTTTCTTATGTAGTGTCTGCCCTACGGTTCACCATGTCGGGCATACCATCGGATGCCAGTAAGGTGGAAATGAAACTATCTCCGGTAAGTTCCGGCATCTCATTCAGCGGAAATCCAAAGAACGACAAACAGGAAGCCGCCATCACGTTTCATAAGGACGGACATATATGGACGTGCAAAGAGCAATACATAATCCCCTCGGAAAGTTCTACCACACATTTATCTATCAATATAGAACGCCCCGGAGGAAACGAAGCCTACGGATATACTTATCAAGCGGCATTAAAAGCCGGATATCCTTATCACTTTACAGGCAGATACGGCCAACCTATCGCACTAGACGGTACATTCCAAGCTGAAGGATGGCACCAAGTAACCAATGTGGAGTTCGGTTTCGACCAAATAAAACCAGACGGGAAAGACGACAATGAAGGGAACGGCGGAAACAGTGGTAGCGGTAGTAGCGGTGAAGGTGGCGGAAGCGACGGAAACGAAGGAGAAGACAATAATGACAGCAACATGCCGATATATAAGGTTTCGGCAATGCCCGAAGTAGGCACACTATGGAAAGAATGCTTGGTGTGCTCGCTCACCCCTTCATCGGGTACCGAAAGCACAGCGTTGCTGCTTGCCCCGCAGCAATTCTATGTCTATGCTTCCGATACGGAAGAGCAACTCTCCTATTTCTCGCACAACGGCATGAGCGGATGGCGTATATTCACAACCGAAGAAGCCAAAGCATTCAGAGACCGCTACTTCGGCATCACCAAGACAGAGGCGCTTAACAAACTGTTGCTCGACGCAGAAGTGCCCAGTCTAATAAAATACGAAGGCACCGACCGCTATCTATGCAATAACGGAAAGTCTACGTTCAGCATGACATCAAATATGGTATCGAACGCTGGCGACAGCCGGAAGTATTACCTCCGCCCAGTTAAAGAAGTGAAGCTGAAATTATCGAAGTAAAATAAGAGACCACGCGAAAAGGAAGTCGACCGATGGGAAGCTCGCTAATCATCTATCGTAATTCCCATTTTACGCATAATAAAACATGCGTTCATATTTTGAGCCACGCCTTCTTGCAACTTATAAGAGAACGTAAGTTCGTCATTATGTATATCGGCTTCGAAACAATAGTTATGTATCTCTTTAGGATATTGATCTACCAACGTACCCAACAAAAGGTCGTGCGTAGCAATGATTCCGTTGGCACTAAGACGGATAAACTGTTTGATAAGATCGAGCGAACCCTTCTGCTTGTCGGTTGAGTTGGTTCCTTTAAGTATCTCGTCAAGAATGATAAAGAGTTCATTCCCCTCATTCAGCATGTCGATGATACGTTTCAGACGCTTCATCTCCGCAAAGAAATACGATTCGTTTCCGGCAAGCGAGTCGGAAGTGCGAAGACTAGTAACCAACTGAGACGGATAAAGCTCAAGCGAATCACAGCATACCGGGCAACCTATGCATGCCAACAGATAGTTTACCCCGATAGTACGAAGATAAGTACTCTTGCCTGCCATATTAGCTCCGGTTATTATCAGGAAGAAAGGACGTACGGGGATATACGCATCGTTCTTTACACACTTGTCTTGTGCCATAAGCGGATGCCCCATGCCACGGGCTTCAAACATAAAAGGCTTATCCGAAATTGTAGGATAAACATAGTCGGGATGATTAAACCCGAAAGTGCCCAACGAGCATAAAGCATCAAGCTCGCCCACTACTTCGAGCCACTCCATGACCTGCTTGCCGTATCTCTGTTTCCACTTTTCTATGCGTACTATCTGGCGCATCTGGAAAAAGACGCTTCCCTCTAATAATAAATACAGCAACTGGTTATTGCGTAAGTCCAAACGTTCCAACTCTCGCGACAACTGACGCAAGACTTTTATCGGCGAATTACCACCAGAGTTCAAACGCTCTATCAACTGACGTACACCAGCCGACTGCCATTCTTCTTTTTCAGTAAGTTCTATCAACTTGGCATAGCTATTCAGAGTGCGCAATTTCTTGCCGAAAGTATCCTGAACCATAGTGGCGTGTTTCTGAATTCCGAAACTAAGGATAATGAAACAGAAGAATACAAAACCAAACCAGCCCATACCAATCAAGTCAAGCAATCCCGCCAAAAGTAGCACAACATTAAGCGCAGGTACTCCCCACAGCAACACTTTGACCCAAGCTTTACCCAAGAAAAGCGGTGCGCTGTTAACCCAATCGGAAATCTCCCTCTCGTCAGTATCTTTTCCTCTATACACCATGCCGGCCACACGGAACGCTTCACGAAACTCCGGTTTCATGCTTACTTCTTTCACAGTTTCTTGTCGCTGCTCTATAGCCTCCTTACGCAGCAGATGTCGCTTAAGCCATGTAGCCAAGACAGACTTTCCTACATGAGTGCAGGTACGATTCAGCATTTGAAATACCGAACGCTCTCCAAACACATCGATATCGTATGTATACACATGCTCCGGGTCAACATATTCATCGCCTCCGTCGAAGCTGCTTATATCACCCTGCAAAGCTTTCAGTTCATTCCGGTTGATTTCGGCTTTTGCTTCTGTCAGTTCCTTATCCAAGAACAAACGATTGTGCCACTTCACCAAAACAAAGAAAGGCAAGAAGGTAACGCACATAGCAACAGTTATCACCCATGCCGGCGAGTGGAAAAACAAAAATACAGATACCACACCTGCAACAAACAAAACAAGACGCAACATGCTAACCTGAAAGATGCGGGTTTTGATTTTTCCTAAATCAGCTTCCGCCTCTTTCAGGCGCATAGTATACCAGTCGGCATTCGTAGTTCGATTCATATTATGGTTGGGCTTAATAAACAATTATTAGTTCAGGCTATCCTTATACCACTCGAACAGTTTCTGCACTCCGTCTTCTATCTCTACCTTGTGAGTCCAGCCCAGTGAATGCAGCTTGCTAACGTCGATAAGCTTGCGCATGGTTCCATCAGGTTTGGAAGTATCGAATTCTACCGTACCATCGAAGCCAACGGCTTTTACTACAAGTTCGGATAGTGCACGGATGGTAAGTTCCTTGCCTGTACCCACGTTGATGTGGCAATTGCGAATCTCGCCCAATGACGGGATGGCACCGCCACGACCCTCGGAGTTATTGCGGTCTACCGTACCGTCGGTTTTGGCACCATAGAATACGCTGCTGTATTTCTCTATACCGATAATATCCTTGAAGTCAACGTTCAAGAGTACATGTACGCTGGCATCCGCCATGTCTTCGCTCCAAAGAAACTCGCGAAGCGGTGCGCCAGTACCCCATAGCACTACCTTATTATTATAGATGCCGTAGAACTCCAACGCCTTGAGAATACGCTCGTGAGAGTTGCTTCCATCAACGTTGCCTTCACCGATGATGGCACGAAGCTTGTCGGTTGGGTTGATAGGACGCTTGTTCATATCTACCTCAATGCTGTGCCAGTCGCCTTCGTGAATCAGCTTAGCCAAGTAGATTTTACGCATCATGGCTGGCATTACGTGGCTGTTCTCCAGATGGAAGTTATCGTTCGGTCCGTAGAGGTTGGTGGGCATCACGGCGATATAGTTGGTACCGTACTGCAGGTTGTAAGATTCGCACATCTTCAGTCCGGCTATCTTGGCGATGGCATACTCCTCGTTAGTATACTCCAACGGCGAAGTAAGAAGGCAATCCTCCTTCATAGGCTGCGGAGCGTTTTTCGGGTAGATACATGTAGAGCCAAGGAAAAGAAGCTTCTTCACTCCGTGTTTGTAGGCGTTCTCTATCACGTTGCACTGCATCTTCATGTTCTGCATGATGAAGTCAGCACGGTAGAGCGAGTTGGCCATGATGCCTCCTACGAAAGCGGCAGCCAACACCACGGCATCCGGGCGTTCCTCATCGAAGAAACGTGTAACAGCCTGCTGGTCGGTCAGGTCCAACTCCTTATGGCTGCGGCCTACAAGGTTATTGTAGCCGCGAGCCTTCAGGTTATTCCAAATAGCGGAACCAACCAGTCCGTGGTGTCCCGCTATATATATCTTACTTTCTTTGCTTAACATTTCCGCTTATTTTACGATTCCCTTTTCAAGATATTCGGCAAGGTTCATGCGCACCTTGGCAGCGGCTCCTTCAGAAGCTACCTTCGCCATATCGTGGTCAACCATAATCTTAACGAGTTCTTCGAATGTAGTGGTATTCGGGTTCCAACCTAATTTCGCCTTTGCCTTGGTAGGGTCACCCCAAAGATTAACCACGTCTGTAGGACGGTAGAAGTCGGGCGATACCTCTACAAGAGTCTTGCCAACGAGATTTTCCGGTCCGCTCACGCAGATACCCTTTTCGTTCTCTTCCTTGCCTTCCCATTTCAGTTCGATGCCTACATAGTGGAAAGCCAACTGTGCGAACTCACGCACGCTGTGCTGAACACCTGTTGCGATAACGAAGTCCTCCGGTTTCGGAGCCTGAAGGATAAGCCACATACATTCCACATAGTCCTTGGCATAACCCCAGTCACGGAGCGAATCAAGATTACCAAGATAAAGCTTATCCTGCAATCCCTGTGCTATGCGAGCTGCAGCAAGCGTAATCTTACGTGTTACGAAAGTCTCGCCACGACGCTCTGATTCGTGATTGAAGAGAATTCCGTTGCAGCAGAACATATTGTATGCATCACGATATTCCTTCATAATCCAGAATCCGTAAAGCTTAGCTACGGCGTAAGGACTGAACGGATGGAACGGAGTGTTCTCGTTCTGCGGGACTTCTTCTACCTTACCGTAGAGTTCGGATGTAGAAGCCTGATATATCTTACAAGAATTGGCAAGACCAACCTTACGCACTGCCTCAATAATGCGGAGTACACCTACAGCGTCTACATTGGCTGTATATTCAGGAGAGTCGAAACTTACCTGCACATGGCTTTGTGCGGCAAGGTTATATATTTCGGTAGGACGTACTTCGGATACTACACCAACGATAGACATAGAGTCGCCAAGGTCGGCATAATGAAGATGGAAATGAGGCTTGCCTTCAAGATGAGCGATGCGCTCACGATAATCTACGGATGAACGACGGATAATACCGTGTACATCATAACCTTTTTCAAGCAGCAATTCCGCCAAATAAGAGCCATCCTGACCCGTAATACCCGTAATGAGGGCAATGTTCTGTTTACTCATAAATATTATTTTAGTTTTTGTATTTTCACACAAATATATTGTTTATCTACACCAAAGAGATGCTACGTACATGTACCTGCTGATGCAAGAATACGGAAGCCGACTCTTGGAATTTTTCTACCGACTCGGTAGTAAGGAACTCGCACGTGCCGTTAACCGAACAATGCGTACGTATATCGTCATGACGCGAAAGATAATCTTTCAAACTACTGGCTACATATTCGCCTTGAGTAACCAAACGGATATTGGAAGGAGTATACTGACGAATTTTATCGATGAGTAGAGGATAATGAGTACACCCCAGAATAATAGTATCGATTAACGGGTCTTTACTCAAAAGAAGGTCGATGTACTTCTTTACAAAATAATCGGCTCCCGGCGAATTGAACTCATTGTTCTCTACCAACGGCACCCACATGGGGCAAGGTACTCCAGTCACCGTAATATCCGGATAAAGTTTGCGCACTTCAAGAGGGTAAGACAATGAGTTGATAGTTCCCGAAGTAGCCAACAACCCTACGTGCCTACTTATGGTAAGGGAGTCGATACATTCTACCGTAGGACGTATCACGCCCAGCACACGACGTCCCGGAGCCAAGTGTGGCAAGTCGTTCTGCTGAATGGTGCGCAGCGCCTTTGCCGAAGCGGTGTTACAAGCCAAGATAACGAGTGGGCATCCCAACTCGAAAAGCTTGCTTACGGCCTGAAGCGTAAAATCATAAACCACTTCGAACGAACGGGTGCCATAAGGCGTACGGGCATTATCGCCCAAATAAATATAGTCGTAATGCGGCAACAACTTGCGTATCTCTCGCAATATGGTCAATCCTCCGTATCCGGAATCGAATACACCAATAGGTCCTGTAGATAGATTCATGATAAAAACTTATAAAAAAAGAGCACGGATAACTCTCCATGCTCTTCTGTATTTTAATTAAATTCTCTGTAAAGACTGAATTACTTAGCAGGAGCTACTGGAGTAGCAGGTACTGCCGACAAGCTGATTCCCAACTTAGTCTTTATATCGTTTGTAACGTCTTTAGACTGTGCTTCGTTGATATAAGGAATATCAGTACGGTTCAAATCGAAGATGTAAGTGTATCCACCAGTAGAACCTACTGACTTAACAGCGTCTTCCAATTTCTTATAGATAGGTTCCATCATATCACCGTATGCTTTCTGCAACTGCTGCTGAGCATCCTGCTGGAACTGCATACCTTTTTCCTGAAGTTCCTGAAGTTCTCTCTGACGACGTTCCTGAATATTCTGCGGAAGAGTCTTCTGCTCTTGCTGGTATTCAGCAAACTTCTTGTTGAATTCGTCTGAAGCACGTTTGATTTCGTCTTCGTATTGTTTCTGCATTTTCTGAATATCAGTCTGAGCCTTACTATATTCTGGCATTACAGGAATGATGTCCATAGATTTGAAGTGCGCAAATTTCTGCGCGAACAAACTCATCGGAGCGATGAGCAACAGTAAAAAAGCAATTTTCTTAAACATAATCTGTAGTTTCTATAATTATTATTATTTCTTTCAGTCAATAGACGGTTGCAAATGTATGTATTATTTTGATTTATTCAAAACTTGAAGCACTACATCGCTCACATCTATACGCGGTGAAGCAAAAATCATACTCTGAGCGGAAGCTCTGTCGAATATTACATCGTATCCGTTTTGTACGGCTACAGTCTTTACCGCATCGTAAACGGCATCTTGTATCGGACCTATCAGCTCTTCGCGCTTCTTCATAATATCGCCTTCGGGACCGAAGTATTTCTTACGCAATTCGGCGGCCTCTTTCTCCTTGGCAACGATAGCATCTTCCTTGGCAGTCTTCTGAGCGGCGGTCAGTTTTGCCGCAGTACTCTGATAGCTCTCGTATAATGCTTTCGCTTCTTTACCTTTCGCTTCTACTTCGCTTTGCCACTGTTTTGACAACGTTTCCAATTTCTGGTTAGCTTGCTCATAGGCAGGAATCTGCTTCAAAATATACTCCATGTCTATTAACGCAAATTTCTGTGCTTGTGCTGTGATAAGGCATGCCATTATCAATACAGCCGAAAAAATAAATCGTTTCATCATAACATGCAAATTTTGATAACCTAATTAAAATTCTTGTCCGATAATAAAGTGGAATTGGCTTCCGCTATATTGTTTCGAACCGTTTATCTTATCGAATCCGTATGCCCAGTCGATACCCATCATACCAATCATAGGAAGGAATATACGTACACCCACACCAGCCGAACGTTTCAACTGGAAAGGATTGAACTTGTTAACTTCTGTCCAAGCATTACCGGCCTCAACGAAGCTCAATGCATAGATACTTGTTGAGTTTTCAAGCATCAACGGATAACGCAATTCAGCGCCCAAACGTATGTAAGCATAACCTTCGCTACCGTAAGGAGTCAAGGCTCCGTTTTCATAACCACGGAGGGCGATGGTCTCTGATGCATAGTTGTAGCTATATCCTGTCATACCGTCACCACCCATATAGAATGTTTCAAACGGTGAACGTTTATTCTTGTTGAAGTGTCCTAAGATACCGAACTCTGTACGGGTCATGATAACCGGACATTTCTTGGCGCTCATCAAAGCGGTATATGTTTTTGCTTTAAACTTCCACTTGTGATATTCTATCCAACGGTACATGCTTGCAGCGTCTTCATAATTATCTTTTCCGTAAGTTGAAAAGTCTTTATTGCTGAACAATGAGTACGGTGGTGTAATCTGTACCGATGCACTGAAGTCTGAACCGTAGCGCGGGAAGATAGGGTTATCCGTAGAATTACGAGACAAGTTCAATGTCAAGCTCAAGCTGTTACAGTTACCGGTATTGAGATACTGACCGTTATTAAGTTTAATGTACAGGTAGCTCCAGTCTTTGAGGATAAAGCGCTGATAAGAGAGTTCGGCCGACAGAGTAAAGTAGTCATCAGGCCAACGCAAACGTTTACCCCATCCCAGTGACAAACCAAACATCTTGATTGACTTGTCGGGGTCGTAGTAAGACTCGTAGTTATCATAATATCCTCCATAATAGCTTCCGTAACCACTCATGTAGTTATAGTAGTTATTCATATAGGCCGAGTTGTAATAGTTGCTGCTCACATCGGTCTGTACTGAGTAGAACGCAGAAACAGAGAGTGAGTTAGGACGCTTTCCACCGAACCACGGGTCGAGGAACGAAACGCTGTAAGATTGATAATAGCGTCCGTTGGTCTGTCCGCTGATAGTAAGTGTCTGCCCGTCGCCCTGCGGCAAGAATCCGCGGAAGTTATCATTCTTACGGAACAAGTTAGCGAATGAGAAGTTGGTAAACTTCAAACTCAACTTACCAATCACACCAGTCTGTCCCCATCCGGCAGAGAACTCTACCTGGTCGTTAGCCTTAGATTCCAATCCCCAATTGATATCAACAGTTCCGGTTTCATAGTTAGGCTGAACATCTGGCTTTATGTTTTCAGGGTTGAAATGTCCCATCTGAGCAATTTCACGATAAGAACGCTCAAGTGCTTCTTTACTGAACAAGTCGCCCGGACGAGTACGAAGTTCACGACGAACTACATTTTCATACAAGCGGTCGTTACCGTTAATACGCACATGGCTGATGCTTGCCTGAGGACCTTCGGTGATACGCATTTCCAAGTCGATAGAGTCATTGTCGATATTGACTTCTACAGGGTCAAGATGGAAGAATACGTAACCGCTGTTATAATAGTTGTTTCCGATAGCATCTTCATCGCTCGATGTACGTTCACCCAATAACTTCTGGTTATAAACATCACCGCGTTTCATACGAAGCTGTTCGTTCAACATATCCGAAGGATAAACAGTATTACCTACCCATGTAATATTACGCAAGTAGTACTTATCGCCTTCATGTATCTTCATGTACACATTTACAGTCTTGTCATCAAAAGGACTAACACTATCCACTTCGATGATAGCGTCACGATAGCCTAATTCGTTATACTTATCAATGATTTTCTGTTTATCTTCCTGATATTTCTCATCGATGAACTTTTTAGTTCTGAAGATATTAACCAATTTTCCTTTCTCGTTGGTTTTCTTCATTACACGCTTTAACTTCTTGTCACTCAGCACTGAGTTACCGTCAATAACGATAGAGTTGACTTTCACCTTCTCCTTTTTATCAACATCGATATCAACATATACCTGTTCATTATTTGTCTTGTCTTCACGAACAATGACATTTACCTCAGCATTCTTAAAGCCCTTTTCATCAAAATGCTTTTTGATAAGAATCTTGGCGCGGTTTATCAAGTTAGGAGTAATCTGGCTACCTTTAACCAAGCCCAACTTTTTCTGCAAGTCTTCACGCTCGCTTTTCTTCACTCCGCTATAACGGATATCAGTGATACGCTGACGAGGAGCGAGCTGAATACGAAGATAAATCTTGTTATCAACTATTTTATCAGCGAATATCTTCACGTCAGAGAACAATCCATGTCTCCAATACCGTTTAATAGCACTGGTTATATCATCACCCGGCACTGTAATAGTCTGCCCTACCGCCAAACCAGAAATACCAATCAAGACGTAGTCCTCATAGTTCTTAACGCCTTCTACCTTTATGTCGGCTATTTCATATTTCTTAGGTGTTCCATTATACAATATAACCGGCTGGTCATTTTCTGCAGTAGTTGTATTTTCTTGAGCATAACCAGTAGTACACAGACTGGAAATACTTATCAAGGTCAGTAGAGTAAGTAAAAAACGGTATCGCATTTGTTATTTCAATATTTGTTCACTTGTTTTGCCAAAACGGCGTTCTCTTTGTTGATAATCACAGATTGCTTTGCAAAGCTCTTCTTCCTTAAAGTCGGGCCAGAAAGTATCGCAGAAATATAATTCAGAATAAGCGCATTGCCACAACAGATAGTTGCTGAGTCGAACTTCTCCTCCGGTTCTAATCAACAAGTCTGGATCGGGCATAAAATTCGTCGTCAAATTTTGGCTTATTGTTTCATCTGATATTTCATCAGCCTTAAGTTCGCCTGCCGCCACCTTCTGAGCGATATGCTTCATAGCATCTGTCAGTTCCCAGCGCGAAGAGTAGCTAAGAGCCAGCACCAAGCACATACCCGTATTGCCTGCGGTATGTTCTATACACTCATTCAGTCTGTTCAATACATTTTCGGGCAATCGTTCCGCATCCCCGATAATTCGGAAACGGATATTGTTCTTCATGAAAATCTCCTCTTCGATAGAATCCATAAGAAGACTCATCAAAGCGGCAACTTCATCAATCGGGCGGTTCCAATTTTCAGTAGAGAATGTATACAGAGTAAGATACTTCACGCCCAAACGTGCAGCTTCTTCCGCTATAACATGTACTGTCTCGGCACCAGCCTGATGACCGAAGGAGCGTTTCTGCCCTCTTTGCTTTGCCCATCGCCCATTTCCATCCATAATGATGGCTATATGAGCCGGGATATGTGTCTTATCTATTTGCTCTTTATATGATGACATAGCAATTTCTTTTTTACCATTGTTTCGGAGCGAATCCGTAATAGTTTATTCGTCCTCTACTCATCATGCCGTTACCCCAAACAACCCAGATGAAATGATTCGGGTCGGCCACGCATGAATAGTTGTTTCCGTTCTCAGCATACAGTTGAGCAAAAGTCTTATGATTCTTACCTACAGCAAAGGTCAACAGAGAGCCTGCAGTCGGCTTCCATGTCAAGCCGTGATCGGTAGAACAATAAATTGTGCTGAACGGATCTTTATATTTAGCGTAATCTTTGGTAGAAACAGCTCCACCAAAAGCGATGAGTTTCTTTCCGTAATAAAGAAGAGTTGGATTTTCGATATTCGGGCAGCGGCTGGTATCTCTTGAAGCGAAGTCATAAGCACTCCAGAAATCATCATTCGACTGACGTGCAGCTACAAAGCCATAGTCGGCTGACGACTGCGCCAACACTACCATTCCCTTTATCTCATCATTATAAGATGTAGGGATAGTATCGAATACATAATAAGGAACATTAGCGCTCAGCGCAGTTTCTTGTTGTTCAGACCAGCCATCTGCTACGGTATAGCTGATTTCTTTTGTATCAGAACCGGCTGTAAGTGCAAATACTGTAGCGCCACGCTTAGTGTTTACCGATGCCACAAGTTTAGACAACGCTACAGGAGCCGCCGGAGCTATTTCAGCATAGAGCCCGTCGCCATCCATAGCATACAGTTTTCCATCGGCCAAGAAATAAATCATTTCTCCACTAGCCAAAGCAGAGTATGAATCAACGCCTGTAGGCAATGCTATCTTGGTCCATGCACTAGGCTGTCCTTTTTCAGAAACCTTAGTGTATTCAGCAACAGTTTCACCATCACTATTTTGTCCGAACACAAATATCTTCTGATTCAGATAAACCGCTTTTTGCTTTGTCATCGCACCCGATACGAACGATGAGCCTATAACATCTTGAGTCCACTGCAAAGAATCGGGTACCTGATTATGAACGTTGACTTTCACCCTATAAGGAGTTCCCAACGAACCGTCGTATGCCATAACCTTAAACACGATACCTTCGGCAGGAGCTATAGAGAAGTCGAGAGAATCTGTATTAGTCCACAGTGTATCCTTGGCCTCTTCGCCCTTCTTCGCTATCTTTCCATAAAGTATATACGGAGTGTCTGCTGAGATATTAGTTATTACCTTAGAGATATCAGTACCAACGGGCAGAGAGTCTTTGTTTGAGATTTCATGCTTCAACTGATCGATAGTGAAAGGATACCTAGCCATCGACATGGTATCGACATAAGCAGAGTCATTACCACTTTTATCTTTTCCGATTCGCTGAATCTTCAGTGTGCCCAACGAAAACGACTTGATACTTGCTTCCTTACTATATGTTATTTCTTGCGTATCGTCACTTAGACAAGAAGTCATAAAAATCGCCACAGAAAGAAAACCGACAATGATTGCGGGTATTATTTTCATTTTCATCTACTATACAGTTCTTTTAAAATATACAATTTTACAAATTGCAAAAGTAGATGTTTTTTTTCCCAATATGAACTTTTGCCATAAGTTTTATATAAAATTATGGATAGAATCTACTTTTTAATCTGTAAAACAGGACATTTTTCAGACCAAAACGCCTTAATTTTATTGCTGATAATGCTCTGTAAACACACCGTCGCGCAACTCACAATCTGATGCAAAGCCGTGGGGAACTACCGGAGCTGGAACGCCGTCTTTCAAGACGCAGCGGGCGTGTTCTATAAAGATTTCATCCCATAGTCCTTGGTCTATAAAAGACTGCAACAGACAAGTGCCGCCTTCTACCAGTACCGACTGCACTTTATTATCGTATAGAACTTTACAAATTTGCGGCAAAATATCCTGAGTAAAATCGAGCGTGTGATATATAATATAAGGAGTAGACTCTTTAACCTGCTGGGTAAATACCCATGTAGTCTGGCTTCCGTCGAATAGATGCAAATCTGACGGCAAAGTCAAATTGCGGTCTATAACCATACGTATAGGGTTGGCTCCCGACCATCCACGTACCGTAAGCGAAGGATTATCAAGCAAGGCCGTTCTACGTCCTACCAAAATAGCCTTATGCTCAGCGCGTTGCTTATGCACGTAAAGACTTGAAACAGGAGTAGACAGAACTTTAGCCGAACCTCCATCACGGCGCACATCGATAAATCCGTCGGCCGACTGCGCCCACTTCAAAGTGATGTACGGACGTTTCTGAGTATTGAACACCACGAAACGACGTATCAGGTTACGGCATTCTTGTTCAAGCACACCGACTGTTACCTCTACCCCACCACCTCTCAACTTCTGGATGCCACGACCGGCAACCAATGAGAAAGGATCGACACAGCCTACAACAACACGAGGTATGCCCATGCGTAGAATCAAATCGGCACAAGGAGGAGTCTTTCCGTAATGCGAGCACGGTTCCAAACTAACATATATGGTAGAGCGCTTCAAAAGCGACTTATCTTTCACGGATCCTATCGCGTTCACTTCGGCATGACCTTCGCCGCAATGCACATGATACCCCTCTCCTATTATCTTTCCGTCGCATACCACCACGGCTCCCACCATCGGATTAGGAGCTGCAGTACAAAGTCCGTTGCTCGCCAATTGTATGCAACGTCGAATATATTTTTCATCTTCCGTCATATCGATATTCCTTTTATTTTTACTTTTGCAATTAAATGTTTCTTTTATGCATCCAGCTTATAACTACATAAAGCAAGCCATCAACGGCCAATATCCAGACACAGAGGCATCGGCCATAGCCAAAGCTATACTGACAGATGTATTCCAGCTGTCGACTACCGACCTATATGCGAGCAAAGATATGAATTTCTCTACCAACCAAGCAGAGAAATTAGAAGTTATTATCAACAGACTCAGAGCGAACGAGCCTTTGCAGTACATATTGGGCAACTGCTATTTCTGCGGATTAGACTTTCATGTAGAACCGGGCGTACTGATTCCGCGCCCAGAAACAGCAGAGTTGGTAGAATGGATAATATCCGACCGTAAAGATAACGATTCACCCATACGCATTCTCGATATCGGTACCGGTAGCGGATGCATATCTATATCATTGGCTAAGAATCTGCCACAATCGGAAGTGCACGCATGGGATATTTCGGAAGATGCCATCAGAATAGCCTCCGACAACGCCAACAGACTCGATGCGAACGTAAGATTCCGACAGACCGATGTGCTTGGACAAGTACCTACAGACACCATGACGAACGTCATCGTCAGTAATCCCCCTTATATAACCGAAGCGGAACGTACTGACATGGATGCCAACGTAACCGACTGGGAACCAGACACGGCACTATTTGTACCCGACAACGCCCCGCTGTTGTTCTATGAAAGAATAGCCGACATAGGAAAGCAGATATTAACACCCGATGGTACCCTATACTTCGAGATAAACCAACGCTTCGGCACCGAGACCGTAGATATGCTACGCAAAAAAGGATACAGAAACGTAGAACTGAGAAAAGACTTATCGGGCAACGACAGAATGATAAAAGCAGAAAGACCATGAAAGAGTACTCTGAAAACGAACTGAAAAACAAGGCGGAAGCATATTGCTCTAGCGCAGAACATTGCAGCTGGGAGGTAGAAAACAAACTGAAACAATGGGGAGCCTCGGATGAAGTGGCGCAAAACATAATAGCCCATTTGCAGAAAGAAAGATACGTAAACAACAGTAGGTTCTGCCAAGCCTTTGTGCACGACAAATACCTTTTCAACCGATGGGGACGTCAGCGCATACGCCAGGAGTTACGCATGAGACAGCTGGACGACAAAGACATAGCGTGCGGAATGGAAGAAATAGACGATAAGGAATATATGGAAGGACTGAAGTCTTTACTGCTCAGCAAAAACAGAAACATTAAGGCACGCAACGACTACGAACGGGCGCAAAAGCTGATGCGCTATGCCGCTGGACGAGGGTTTTCTATAGAAGAAACAATGCAATGCATAAAAACGGTCACCGCTGATGAGTATTTTGACTGACATACGCGAGTTCTTTTTTCCACGACTGTGCGTGACTTGCGGTGCGCGACTATTGCAAGACGAGAAAGGTCTGTGCCTGCGGTGCGCTCTCGACCTACCTTACACTCACCTATATAATACGGGCAATGAAATGGAGAAATGTTTCTGGGGACGCTTCCCGATAGAGCGGGCCTCAGCACTTCTTTACTATGCCAAGAAAGGAAAAGTGGCAGACATCCTACACGCCATGAAGTACTACGGACAAAGACGATTATGCGTAGAAATGGGTAGACAGATGGCGGAAGAACTCATTCCGCATCATTTTTTCGATGGCATAGACTATATCATCCCTGTTCCACTGCACCGTAGCCGACTACGCAGCAGAGGATATAACCAAAGCGAACTGTTGGCACAAGGTATATCCGGCAAAACAGGCATTCCACTTCTTACCGATGCCATAGTACGCACCCGAAACAATGTAACTCAGACACATAAAGGAAGATACGCACGATGGGAAAACGCTAAAGAACTATTCTGCAAAAGCAAAAAATGTCCCGACATAGAGGGTAAACACGTGCTGCTTATAGACGATGTGCTAACCACAGGAGCCACACTCATATCGTGCGCCGATGCCATAGCAGATATACCCCAAATACGCATCAGCATTTTAACGCTAGCATGGGCAAAATAAAGTTGTTTAAGCACTTTTATCAAAAAAAAGTCCGCATACTTTTCTTAATCCGTTGGTTTTGCATACATTTGCGCTAATATTTATTATCCGACATTATTTAGTTATGAAAGCTTTGGAAAGACTATTCGCAGAAAAACTATTGAAAGTTAAAGCTGTAAAAATTCAGCCGACAAGCCCGTTTACTTGGGCATCGGGATGGAAATCTCCGATTTATTGCGACAACCGTAAGACATTATCATACCCGGCACTTCGCAATTTCGTGAAATTGGAACTTTGCCGCGTCATTCTTGAAAAATTCGGAGAAGTAGACGCTATTGCCGGAGTTGCTACAGGAGCTATCGCTCAGGGCGCATTGGTGGCAGAAGAATTAAACTTGCCGTTCGTATATGTACGTTCAAGCCCAAAAGATCACGGATTGGAAAACCTTATCGAAGGCGAACTTCGTCCGGGAATGAAAGTTGTTGTAGTAGAAGACCTTATCTCTACTGGTGGCAGCAGCTTGAAGGCCGTTGCAGCTATCCGCAACAACGGATGTGATGTTATCGGTATGGTAGCTTCATTTACTTATGGATTCAACGTTTCTGTTGAAGCATTCAAGGAAGCTAAAGTAGAATTGGTTACATTGACCAACTACAGCGCTGTACTCGACGCTGCCCTCAAGACTAACTACATCAGCGAACAAGACATCCCTGTACTGCAGGCTTGGAGAGAAGATCCGGCTCACTGGACTGGAAAGTAATAGAATATACTATCTGAATATTAAAAGACGCGGCTTGCACACGGAGCGCACGGACTGTTCTGCACAAAAGCAGGCGCGTGTGGCATTCCTATGTAAACCGTGTCTTTTTTATGCATAATAATAACATAAAGAAATGGCCCAATACGAAAGTAGCATTAAGCATATACCTTATAGCCAAGAGCGAGTATACAATAAGTTGTCAGACCTGAACAACCTCAACTCTGTAAGAGACCGTCTGGATTTGATTAAAGACAAACTCGACGGGAAGTTGGAAGACATGACATTCGATTCTGACTCTCTCACCCTGAAGGTGCAAGGATTCAACCTTACTCTGCGTATCATAGAGCGCGAACCTTTGAAATGTATCAAATTCGAAGGCGACAAAACTCCTATCCCATTGAACCTTTGGATTCAGATTTTACCCGAAGGCATGGATAACGCAAAGATGAAAGTAACCATCCGCGCCGAAGTAAACATGTTCATGAAAGCGATGGTAGCTAAACCTTTGCAAGAAGGAGTGGAAAAACTAGCAGACATGCTGTCTATGATCCCTTATTAATAAGTAGAAACAATACAAATCAACATTAAAAATTTTATCATGGCTCAGAAACTTTGGGAAAAAAGCGTTCAAGTAAACGAAGAGATTGACCGCTTCACCGTAGGACACGACCGCGAGATGGACTTATATCTGGCCAAGCATGACGTGCTGGGGTCAATGGCTCACATCACCATGCTTGAAAGCATCGGCCTGCTAACGTCCGACGAGCTCGCCATATTATTGGAGGAACTGAAAAATATCTACACCACCATCGAGAAAGGTGATTTCGTAATAGAAGACGGAATAGAAGATGTGCATTCGCAGGTGGAACTTATGCTTACACGCAAACTTGGCGACGTAGGCAAAAAGATACATAGCGGACGCTCGCGCAACGACCAGGTACTGGTGGACTTGAAATTGTTTACACGCGAACAGATAAAGCAGGTGGCAGAAGCTACAGAAGATTTGTTTCACGTGCTGATTTCCCAAAGCAACAAATACAAGGATGTTCTAATGCCGGGCTACACGCATCTGCAGATAGCCATGCCATCTTCTTTCGGACTTTGGTTTGGCGCATACGCAGAGAGCTTGGCCGACGATATGCTGTTCTTGCAGTCGGCTTATAAGATATGCAACCGCAACCCGTTGGGCTCGGCTGCCGGATACGGTTCATCGTTCCCGCTCGACCGTGAGATGACTACCCGCCTTCTGGGTTTCGACTCGATGAACTACAATGTAGTCTATGCACAGATGGGACGTGGCAAGATGGAGCGCAACGTAGCATTCGCCTTGGCATCTATAGCCGGAACCGTATCAAAGATGGCGTTCGACGCCTGCATGTTCAGCAGTCAGAACTTCGGATTCGTGAAGTTGCCCGACGAATGTACTACAGGTTCAAGCATCATGCCGCATAAAAAGAACCCCGACGTATTTGAGTTGACACGCGCCAAATGCAATAAATTGCAGGCACTTCCGCAGCAAATCATGATGATTATGAACAATCTGCCGTCGGGATATTTCCGCGACTTGCAAATCATAAAGGAAGTCTTCCTCCCCGCATTCAGCGAGTTGAAAGACTGTCTGCACATGGCAGCATACATCATGAACCGCCTCAAGGTAAACGAACATATCCTCGACGATGACAAGTATCTCTACATATTCAGTGTAGAAAAAGTAAACCGACTGGCCTCTGCAGGAATGCCATTCCGCGATGCCTACAAGAAAGTCGGTCTTGACATCGAAGCCAGAAAATTCACTTCCGACAAGCAGGTACACCACACCCATGCCGGAAGTATCGGTTGCCTTTGCAATGACAAAATTGAGGAATTAATGAGTCAAGCAGTAGCCGGATTTGGTTTTGAAAAAGCCGAAAAAGCCGAAAAAGCACTCTTAGGAAGAGAATAAAATACAAAAAACGGTGCAAATGTTTGGAGCGTATTATAAAACTCCCTACATTTGCACCCGTTAAAAATATGCGGAAATAGCTCAGTTGGTAGAGCATAACCTTGCCAAGGTTAGGGTCGCGAGTTCGAGTCTCGTTTTCCGCTCTAAGGCTGCTCGAATGGTGGAATCGGTAGACACGAGGGACTTAAAATCCCTTGGCCATTGCGGCTGTGCGGGTTCAAGTCCCGCTTCGAGTACGATAAAAAACGCTTCTTAATCATTTGATTAAGGAGCGTTTTTGTTTTATCGGGTAGCCAAACAAAGCGCTACCCTACCCAACAATCAAAAGCGTTTCTTCTTATTCTGCAACATCTTTATTGATTTTTCTTTCGCCAACGCTTGCATATCTACAGCTACATCATCTTCATCTACAATTTCCACTCCTGTCATCGTCTCTATAATATCTTCCATTGACACAACTCCGCGCAGACTTCCGTATTCGTCAATAATGATTGAGATGTGCTCTCGCTTTTCTAACATCTTTTCCCATATCTGATAAACAGATTCATCTTCCGAGAACGAAAGAATCGGACGCATAAGATCAGACAACCTAGTCTGAAACTCATCTTCAGACAAAGCTTCTAGTACCATATCTTTCAACACATAACCTGTAATATAATCCTTTCTTTCATCAAAAACAGGGATGCGGGAAAAATTCCATTCTCCCTGCTCGTAGAACTCCTTTACTGTCAAAGTTTGACATGCAGATTCCACAACAATAGAAGGAGTCATTATCTCTCTAGCCTTAACAGCTGACAAATGAATGCAACTCTTAATAATTTTACTTTCAGATTCGCGAAATACACCTTCTGTAGTTCCTACGTCAACCATAGCAGACACCTCCTCACGACTCATGGATATTTGTTTCCCCTTTGGAGTGAAAACTTTTGTTATAAGCTCTGAAAGCAATACTAACGGATAAGTAATAAAAACAAGAACTCGGATAATCTTTGTGGACAACATAGCAAGCGAACGCCAGTAAGAAGCACCGATAGTTTTCGGAATAATTTCAGAAAGTACCAATATCAGCAAAGTAAGAACCGCAGAAATAACACCAAAATATTGTTCGCCAAAAATCTTAATAGACTCCGCACCCACACCTGCCGAACCGATGGTATGAGCAATAGTGTTGAGTGAAAGAATAGCGCCCACCGGACGGTCTACATTATTCTTGTACTGTTTCATCAAAGTAGCAGTTTTATTACCTTGATTCTCCTTCATAGAGATAAACGACATTGGAGTAGAAAGAAGTACCGCCTCTAGAACGGAACACAAAAAGGAAAGTGACAATGCACCCAAAAAATATAATATGATTAAACCCATTAAACTTAGAATTGATTTATAAATATGTTATCTGTAACGAAAAGCATATTACATATTAAATCCTAAGATTTCTATGATAGATGTAATGGGGCACACTACAGCTAAGGGTAATGAGATGCTTATAAAGATATGAGGTAATTATACAATATCCGTGTGAGAGTATTCTCCTGAAGTCAGATACTACATTTGCACCGCTGTTACTTCTCGACTTACATCCTCTATTAGCCAAACGAAAATAAAAAGAAGCAAGATAATCGCAAGAAGTGGTTATGAAAGATTCATCGTCCGAATCCAAAACGGTTTGGGTACTATCAAGTATACAACTTTCTACAGCCGCTACCTCTTCATTTGAAGCCGTAACACCTGACAACTCTCCCAAGTACATGAATGAAGCGGCAAACACCGCAACTAAGAGTGATATGAATAGATTTCGTATCATTGCGGCATAAAGTTATTAATTTGCCATTACATCAATAACTTTCAAACTAAACATTGCGAATCTTTAACATTTACAGTCCACAAAACAAAAGAAAGAATCCTCCATCTTATATAAAGACAGAGGATTCTTTTCTTATTTTACCTGCTTATTTCAAAACCTCACCTTGCTCGTTGAAGATTACTTCAGACTCAGTTCCTTCTTCGTTTACAATAACTACCTTATAAGTCTTTGCACCCTGCTCGTCGGTCTTTACAGCTGCTGCCTTAAAGGTATAGTCTGCATAATCTTTATGAAGTGTAGTTAATACAGCTTCCGGAAGTTCCTTGATGTCTATCGGCTGGTAATCTGTCGGTTCGGCCGACAATAACTGAGATTCGTCGGTCTTTGTTTCAGTTTCTACTGCCGGAGCCTGAAGAACTTCACCCTGTTCGTTGAAAAGCACTTCGGTATCAACACCTTCCGCATCTACAAGCACTACTTTATAAGTCTTAACGCCTTGTTCATCGGCCTTCACCGCTGCTTCTTTAAATGCATAATTTGCATAGTCTTTCTGAAGTTTAGCACGTACTGCTTCAGGAAGGTCTTTAGCATCTATCGGCTGATAATCTGTCGGTTCGGCCGATAATGACTGAGAGTCAACCACTGCCGTATCGGGTTTAACTATCGTATCGGTCTTTACGATGGTGTCGGTCAACACCGTATCCTGAACGTCGGCCATTTCCTTAGAAGCTACACTACTGTTTGCAAATGAAACAGATGAAAACATACTTGCTACTACCACTGCTAAATAAATCTTTTTCATAACCTTAAAATTTAAATGATTAAACATTTTCGTTTTGCTTTACGTTATCTATAATGACAACACCAATACCAAACCTGCCACAGCCAAGCGTACGCGCTAATTACCAACGATTTAAGCAAACAAACGCATAACCATACCAAAGGGAATTCTGTGGATTTTCGCCACACTATGTAGAACGGATGTTTATCTTTTCCACAATGATTTCCACATCGCTACACAACTTTCTGCGATAGAACACAAAACCACATGAGATGTATTATAATGCGATAAGTTGATTGACTCATCGCAATGAACAGTTTGAATCATCGCAATGTTTCATTTTAACCATCGCAATGTTTTTCCCGCGTTTTTCACGCTAATTCTAAGCATGTTCTTTTTACTATCACGATAAACATTACATAAAATCAGCATTACTAAGCTCAAGCTTTACCATAAATCAGTATACATTAAAGCCCCGAACAATGTACTGAAACGCACCTTTATTGCCTTAACAAACGCTTAAGTTAATCTTTCATACACTACATTGTACAATTAGCCGAAAAATAGTAACTTTGCGCCGTATAATATAATATGGAATATCAGCATATGAAAGATACCAAGCAGCAATTCGAACATGTTATCGGCATTTGCCGCGACGTGTTCAGCAAAAAATTGCACGACTACGGAGCAGCGTGGAGAATAATGCGCCCGTCATCTATCACCGACCAGATTTTTATCAAGGCCAACAGAATAAGAAGCCTTGAAGTAAAAGGCGTGTCAATGATAAACGAAGGCATACGCCCTGAGTTCATTGGTATCGTGAATTATGGCATCATCGGACTGATACAGCTGGAACTGGGATATGCCGAAAAAGAAGACATCAACGAACAGCAGGCGCTGGAGCTATACGATAAGTATGCCAAGAATGCGCTGGAATTGATGCTCGCCAAAAACCATGACTACGACGAAGCATGGCGCAGCATGCGCATCACATCGTATACAGACCTCATCTTGATGAAGATATACCGCACCAAGCAAATAGAGGAATTGAACGGAAAGACGCTGATATCTGAAGGAATAGACGCCAACTATATGGACATGATCAACTATTCCGTTTTCGGACTTATCAAACTGGAATTTGAGGACTGAACCGTTGAAAAAAGAAAATCTACATAGAATAGTTATCGCTTGGGTAAATGTCTGCCGATTTTTATTGGCCATCACTTTTATCGCTTCCGGGTTCATCAAGGCGAACGACCCGTATGGGACTGCCTATAAAATACAAGACTATCTAGAGGCGTGGGGAATGATGGATATGTTTCCGTCAGTACTTACCTATATCGGTGCTATGCTGATGGGGATTATCGAGTTCGCGCTCGGATTGTATCTGTTCTTCGGTATCCACCGCAGAATCATTCCTACCGTCATGCTCATAGTGATGTCTTTCTTCACTCCGCTAACGCTTTGGCTGGCCATCGACAACCCGATATCGGACTGCGGATGTTTTGGCGATGCGCTGGTTCTTTCAAACTGGGAAACTTTCTTCAAAAACCTGGCACTGCTGATAGCCGCCATTTCCATATTCAAGTGGAGAAAAGTGCATCTATATAAGATAGTCAGCTCTAAGGTTGATTGGCTGGTATCGCTGTATAGCATCTTATTCATTATCTGCTACTCGATATATACCATACGCTATCTGCCTGTATTCGACTTCCGCCCGTATCACATTGGCGCGGACATTGCCAAGGGAATGACAATACCTGAAGGGGAAAAGATGACGACTTACGAAACTACTTTCATCTATGAGAAAGACGGAAAGCAGCAAGAGTTCACCATCGACAATTGCCCTACCGACAGCACATGGACATTCATCGACGCCAAGACACGGGTGAAAGAGAAGGGATATGAACCGCCTATACACGATTTCGCCATTACTTCGGTTACCGACGGAGAAGACTTAACCGAAAGCGTACTTAATGACGACAGATACACGTTTCTGCTGGTTTCCACTCATCTGGCGGAGGCCGACGACAGCAATATGGATCTTATAAACGAAATATACGATTACTGTATAGAGCATAAATACAACTTTCTGTGCGTCACGGCTTCGCCCGACAAAGACATAGACAGCTGGACGGAGAACACCGGAGCTGAGTATCCTTTCGCGCTGATGGACGATATTACCCTGAAGACTATGGTGCGCTCTAACCCCGGACTGATTCTGCTGAAGAAAGGAGTCGTAATAAACAAATGGAGCGTAAACCGTCTGCCCGACGAATATCAGCTGAACAAGCCGCTTGATAAGTTACTCATCGGACAGCTGAACCCGAAGACGCTACCGCATAAGATACTGATGGTAGCGGGATGGTTTTTCGGACCGCTGGCAGTATTCATACTTTGCGACTTAATTTGGATAAGCTGGAAAAGAAGAAGGTCTAAAAAGGAAGACAAAGAAAATGAAACGAAAGAATAATTTCAATCGAAATATAAACCTTTAAAAATTAAACAAAATGAGAAAAAACATCGTAGCAGGAAACTGGAAAATGAACAAGAACCTGCAAGAAGGTATTGCCTTGGCAAAAGAATTGAACGAAGTATTGACAGCAGACAAACCTAACTGTGGCGTAGTAATCTGTACTCCGTTTATCCACTTGGCTTCTGTAACTCCTATCGTTGACAAGAACATCATCGGTGTAGGTGCAGAAAACTGCGCAGACAAAGTATCAGGCGCTTATACTGGCGAAGTTTCAGCAGAAATGGTTGCTTCTACAGGTGCTGAATACGTTATCTTGGGTCACTCAGAACGTCGCGCTTACTATCACGAAACAGTTGAAATCTTGACCGAAAAGGTTAAATTGGCTTTGGCTAACAACTTGAAGCCTATCTTCTGTATCGGTGAAGTATTGGAAGAACGCGAAGCTAACAAGCAGAACGAAGTAGTAGAAGCTCAGTTGGCTTCTGTATTCTCTTTGTCGGCTGAAGATTTCGGCAAGATTATTTTGGCTTACGAGCCGGTATGGGCTATCGGTACAGGTAAGACTGCTTCTCCTGAACAGGCTGAAGAAATCCACGCATACATCCGTTCTTTGGTTGCTGCAAAATATGGTAACGAAGTAGCTGAAAACACTACTATCCTTTACGGTGGTAGCTGCAAGCCTTCTAACGCTAAAGAATTGTTCGCTAAACCTAACGTTGACGGTGGTTTGATCGGTGGTGCAGCTCTTAAGGCAGCCGATTTCAAAGGCATTATCGACGCTTTTAAATAATTCACTTCATACACTGAATTGACAAGTAACTACAGCCTGGCGGTAGCTTTATCACTTCCGTCAGGCTGCCTTGCCAATTCATAAACACCATTTTATACATGAAATATCTGTTATCGCTTCTGTTATTTCTTTCTGCTTCTGCTGTCAGCGCACAACGGAACATCGTAGAAAGCCTGCAGACCCGCCAGGCTGGAGAGGGCAGCGTAACCATACACCAAGATGAGCACATCACCTCGCTGATAGGTTTACGATATGTACGGAGCAATTCATCGCAAGGCTCTGCTGCGGCAAACAACAAGGTATTAAAGGCGAGAGGATTCCGAGTACAGGTATACGCCGGAAACAACTCGCACGTAGCACGCACCGAAGCCAACGCTATAGGCGAAAAGATTAAAGAAGATTTTCCAGAAATACCGGTATACACTTATTTCCAATCTCCGCGCTGGCTGTGCCGCGTAGGCGATTTCAAGAGCATGGAAGAGGCATACGCCACCATGCGCAAGCTTAAAGAAAGCGGCAAATTCAAAGAAGTGGCTATAGTCCGTGAACAAATTAATATACCCATAGAATAATGATTGATACTAACTTGCTGAAGTTCCCAGAAGACAAGATACAGAAACTGATGGGACACTACAAAGAAATTTTAACTCTCTTAGGCGAGGACCCTGAACGCGAAGGGTTGGTAAAAACTCCGGAGCGAGTAGCCAAAGCTATGCTTACGCTGACAAGAGGATATGAAGTAGATCCGAAAGAGGTGTTACTTGCCGCTAAATTCAAAGAGGAATACAGCCAGATGGTCATCGTGAAGGATATAGATTTCTTCTCTATGTGTGAGCATCATATGCTGCCGTTTTACGGTAAAGTTCATGTGGCGTATATCCCGAACGGATATATCACCGGACTAAGTAAGATAGCCCGTGTGGTAGATATTTTCTCTCACCGCCTGCAAGTGCAAGAGCGCATGACGCTACAGATTAAAGAGTGCATACAGGAGACCTTGAACCCGTTAGGTGTAATGGTGGTAGTAGAGGCTAAACACATGTGTATGCAGATGCGTGGCGTAGAGAAACAGAATTCTATCACCACAACGTCAGACTTTACAGGCGCTTTCAACAGAGCCACGACTCGTGAAGAATTCATGAATCTTATAAATAGAAAATAACGTCTTAAACAGAGTTATAAAGAAAGCATCCCGCACGAAGAGCAAAGTTCTCTTCATGCGGGATGCTTTTGTATTATACAGAGGCGTAAGAACTGATAAGACATCAGACATACACATATACCACTGCAATTATATAACTGCCTTACACGGCCTTATAAAAGCGTACACACTGATATAATAAATTTAAGGTAAGAATAATTCTTGTAAACGAAAAACAAGCAGGAGGTGACAAAACAAAAAGCGTCCGCACTCTTGCGAATGCGGACGCTTAATATATTTAGTGTTTACAGAATTATTCAGCTTTAGGGGCTTCCTCTGTAGTTTCAGCAACAGCTTCAGTAGCGGGAGCTTCTTCAGCAGCTGCAGATTTTTTAGAACGGCGAGTGCGAGTTGCTTTCTTAGCAGCAGTCTTAGCCATGTTTTCATCATAGTCTACCAATTCGATGAAACACATTTCTGCGTTGTCACCCAAACGATGACCAGTCTTGATGATACGAGTGTAACCACCCGGACGATCTGCAACTTTTACAGAGACTTCTTTGAAAAGCTCAGTTACTACATATTTGTCCTGCAAGTAGCTAAATACAACACGACGTGAGTTAGTAGTGTCTTCTTTAGACTTAGTAATCAGCGGCTCAACGAACTTTTTCAAAGCTTTAGCCTTCGCAACAGTCG
>ULYM01059632.1_pt1 | contig 62135 bp, 49 predicted proteins | sample 1962141 | NCBI WGS metagenome assembly ULYM01 (sample SAMEA4835862, study PRJEB28245) | human gut metagenome | biome: gut microbiome; material: fecal sample | place: Denmark | collected 2008
GTCCCTATTTAAACCCATAATAAACGACATTTTCATACACATTATGAATTTTATTTGCATAAAAACTAAATCTACGCCTCAAAATTTCACAAAATGCATACTTTCTGAACATTTATTAGGCAAAAAGATACATTTATTCAGAAACATGTATACATTTGCCACCCGAACGCAATAAGAATTATTTATTTTATAGGATTTTTAATTTTAACTAGGCTTTTTTTATGGAAAAAAGATTGATGCTTTTGATGACCTGCCTGATGATAGGTATAGGTCTGGTAAACGCACAGATTTCCAAAGTAACAGGTCATGTTACATCGGAAGAAGACGGTTTACCTGTAGTAGGAGCGTCCGTATTAGTTAAGGGTACAACAATAGGTACCATCACTGACATGGACGGTAAGTTTATAATCAACAATGTACCAAGCACGGCAAAGACTTTGGTCATTTCATACATTGGTATGCAAAGTCAAGAGGTAAATATTAAGGCACAAGTAAAAGTAGTGCTTATTTCAGACGCTAAGGCATTAGATGAAGTAGTGGTAACAGCAATGGGTATCTCAAGAGAAAAGAAAGCCCTTGGATATTCTGTACAAGACATCAAAGGCGACAAGTTGACACAGGCGTCTAACTCTAACTTATCGAGCGCATTGCAAGGTAAGGTTTCGGGTGTAGATATCCGTCCGTCATCGGGTATGCCAGGTGCATCGTCACAAATCACCATCCGTGGTGCGCGTTCATTCTCTGGCGATAACACTCCGCTTTACGTAATAGACGGTATGCCTGTAACAAGTACCCCCGACATTGATACTGACCTGCAGAACAATGGTAGTGTGAGCGGTGCCGACTTTGCCAACCGTGCAGTAGATATCGACCCTAACGATATTGAGAGCATCAACATCTTGAAAGGTCAGGCTGCAGCTGCCCTTTATGGTATCCGCGCTTCTAACGGTGTTATCATCATCACTACCAAGAGCGGTAAAGGTTTAGAAAAAGGCAAACCTCAGATTTCATTCTCATCAAATATCAGCTTCGACGTAGTAGGACGTACTCCGGAACAGCAGACTCTTTACGCACAGGGTTCTAACGGACAGTATATCCCTACATCAGGACAGTCTTGGGGTCCGCTGATTTCAGAACTTCCTAACGACGCTAACTACGGTGGCAATACCGACAATAAATGGACTCAGAAGTATGGCAAGCAGCCGGGCAAATACTACGTGCCGCAGTTGGCAGCAGCAGGTCTCGACCCTTGGGCTACACCGCAGGCATACAACAATATCAAGGATTACTTCCGCACAGGAACTACTTGGAACAACTCACTCAACATAGCGCAGGCATTCGATAAGACAAGCTATTCATTCTCTTTGGGTTCTTCTACTCAAGACGGTATCATCCCCGGAACAGGAATGAATCGTTATAACGTGAAAGCAAGTGCAGAAACTAAGCTTGACGATCACTGGACAACTGGCGTAACAGCTAACTACATCACCAGCGACATCGATAAGGCTACCACTTCGGGCAACGGTATTTTGCGTACGGTATACCCGGCTCCACCCAGCTACAACTTAAAAGGTATTCCTAACCACGTAGCCGGTAACCCTTACGAACAGAACTCTTTCCGCGGTAACTTTGACAATGCATACTGGGTACGCGATAACAATGAGTTCAGCGAACAGACTAACCGTTTCTTCGGAAATGCGTTCGTAAACTTCAAAACGAAATTCGGCACTGAAAATCACACATTGAACGTGAAATACATGGCTGGTGTTGATGCGTACACTACTCACTACACCGATAGCTATGGCTACGGAAGTAACACCGGAAACAACGGTCAGATGGAGAAATATGGATGGACTAACGCCACTTACAACTCACTGCTTACCGTAAACTACGACTGGAATGTAAATTCAGACTTGAATATCAACGCAATAGTAGGTAACGAATTGGTTCAAAGCAACAGAAACTACTATTATACTTACGGTACAGGATATAACTTCTCTGGATGGAATCACTTGGACAACGCCTCTACCATGGTATCAAGTTCTCAAAAATGGCAAAAACGTACGGTAGGTTTCTTCGGAAGCGTATCTGCATCGTACAAGAATATGCTGTATCTTACACTTACCGGACGTAACGACTACGTATCGAGCATGCCGCGCAACAACCGTTCGTTCTTCTACCCTTCTGTATCATTAGGCTTTATCCTTACAGAAATAGAAGCTCTGAAGAATGATGTAGTAAACTACGCCAAGATTCGTGCATCGTATGCCGAAGTAGGACAAGCAGGAGAATATCGCCAGAATTTTTTTGCTACTCCTTCATACAGTGGAGGGTTCAATTCATTCGCACCAGTACAGTATCCGCTTAACGGAAGCAGCGCATACACTCCCTACTATACTATATACGACCCGAACCTGAAACCTCAGAATACTAAGTCGTACGAAATAGGTGCCGACGTTAACTTCTGGAATAACTTGATCAACGTAAGCTATACTTATTCTCGTCAGAACGTAAAAGACCAGATTTTCTCTGTGCCTTTGGCTGGTTCTACAGGAGCATCAGACGTTCTTACCAACGGTGGACGCTTGCATACCGACACTCACGAATTGAGCGTAGACATCAACCCGGTACGTACTAAAATGGTAGATTGGTCGTTCGGATTCAACTTCACAAAGATGAAGAACTTTGTAGATGAATTGGCTCCGGGTGTAGAAAGCATCAAATTGGGAGGATACGTTACTCCGCAGGTACGTGTAAGCACAGGCGAAGAATTCCCGGTAATTTATGGTTCAAGCTATCAGAGAGACGAAAACGGCAACATCTTGGTTGACGAAAACGGAAGCCCGATAAAAGGAGAAGATAAGGTTATCGGCCGTATCACTCCCGACTTTAAATTAGGTTTCAACACTTCATTGCGAGTATGGAAGGTAACACTGAACGCCGTATTCGACTGGAAGCAAGGCGGACAGATGTACAGCCGTACTACAGCACTTGGCGACTACTACGGAACCAGCATCCGTACTGCTAACCGTGAAGGAAGTTTCATCTTCGACGGATACAAAGCCGACGGAACAAAGAACGACATCGCCATTACAGGAGCTAAAGCACAGCAGGCTTTCTACTCTGCATTAAACGATATCGACGAATCTTCTGTATACGACAACTCATTCATCAAGCTTCGCGAACTGTCTGTCAGCGTACCTGTTTTGAAGACCAAGAAGTTAGAGTTGAACGTAAACGCATTTGCAAGAAACATCTTGCTGTGGGCACAAGTACCCGATGTTGACCCTGAAGCATCACAAGGTAACAACAACATGGCTGGAGCATTCGAAGACTATTCATTGCCGCAGACTTCAAGCTATGGTTTCGGATTCAACATCAAATTTTAAAGGAGGAAGCAAACAATGATACAATATAAAACAATAGGAAAATGGATGTCGGCCGCTTTGATGGCAACATTCACATTGACATCGTGCTCGGAAGACACAATGGACAAAATCAATGAAGACGTAAACCACCCGCACGAAGTTCCGGCTAAGTTTATCGTATCGGACGTGACTCTTGGTACTGCAGTATCGGGCGTAGGAGGCGACTTCAATCTTTATTCAATGGTATATATGGAGCACGAAGCTGGTACTTCTAACCAGATGTGGCGTGCCGAACACCGTAGTGGCGAGCCTACAGCATCGTCTACTTACAACAACGCTTGGCTGAATATTTACAGTAATATAAAGAACGCAAAGATAGCTATCGACCAATGCGTAAACAACTCTGAAGACCAGAACAACGTAGTAACCGAAGCTATAGCACGCATCATGCTGGCATATAACGGAGCCTTGGCTACAGATATGTTCGGCGATACTCCGTACTCTGAAACCGGAGTTTTGAACGCTGACGGTACTCCTGCATACATGCAGCCTAAAATAGACTCGCAAGAATCTATCTACAAAGACGTAATGGCTCAGCTAGACAAAGCTATTGAATTGCTGAACGACGGAAAAGGAAGAGATACCGGATTCTCGGGAGCTATCGGCTCAAAAGATTATATCTACGGTGGAAATGCAGAAAAATGGCTTAAGGCTGCATACGCATTGAAAGCACGCTACACCATGCACCTGCTTAACCGCAGCAGCGACAAGACTGCAGACTTAAACAATGTGCTGACATACGTAAGCAAGGCGTTCACCAGTGCCGACAATGAATTAAAGTTGGCAGTATACGATGGCGATGCACAGTGCAACCCGTTCTTTGTATACAACTACAGCCGCAAGTACAGCCTCAGCACCAGTGCATCGCTTGTAGCTAAGTTTAAAGAACGTAACGACCCGCGCGGACTTCAGGCTTTTATCAGCAAAGTTTCAGAAGAGCCTGTTACAAGCTTCGACGCTATAGTAGCCGCTCCTAACGGAGAATCGGAAGAAAGCGAATCGGCATACGACTTCTCTCTGGTAGACTTTGCACTGACTACACCGACTCAGTTAATGAGCTACCACGAACTGTTGTTCATCAAAGCCGAAGCAGAAGCTCGTCTTAACAAGCCCGAAGCTAAAGAAACTCTGAAAGCAGCTATCGCAGCAGCTTTCGCTAACCTTCAGGCTACACTGAGCGATGCCGGCGGAAATTGGTTTCAACTTGAAAAGGTATTCAGTTTGACAAATGAAGCTACACTTGACAGTTACTGGACTTCTATAGAAAGCCTTTACAACGCTAATCCTATTAAAGAGATTATGACACAGAAGTATCTGGCATTCTTCGGAGCATCTAGCGAATCGGTAGAAGCTTACAATGATTACCGTCGTTTGAAAGCGGAAAACGCAGGATATGCCGTAACATTGGCTAACCCGCTTAACGCTAACAAATTCCCTCTCCGTTTAGGATATGGCGGTAGCGACGTTTCTGCAAACCAGGCAGTGAAAGCTGCTTTCGGAAACGGTTCGTATGTTTACACTGAAAATGTTTGGTGGGCAGGCGGAACACGCTAATCAAATAAGAAAAAAAGTATTGCGGTCTCTTTAAGTCTCGGCCGCAGTACTTATATTTTCCTCTCGTAACAGATATTGCGATATCTTGCTACGGGAGGATTTTTATTTTAGAATTGGAAATAGATGAATGGCTGTATATCGCTGCTCTTTACCTGAATAACTAAAAAGATAAGGGCGATAAGGATAAACGCCTGCACTACAACAGGCATTCGCACCATGCCACGGCTGCAAGCGTTTTGCCAACTATCGGGGCACCAATGCAGCAGGTATCCTATGCCCATCAGGGCGAAAACTTTCCAATATCCTACGAATAGCTGACTTGCCAACTCTGGATGGAAGGATGTGAAGATTTGGCTAATCATGGAAATGGAGCCGTCGAAAGTGGAGTTGCGGAAGAATATCCAGCACAGACATACGAAGTGGAAGGTTATAAGCACAGCCGCTACCTTGCGCCAACCTGTACTGCGATATTGCTTAGGACGATGCAACAAACTGCGCAAGCCTTTATGTAATGCCAAAGCCGCTCCGTGCAGTCCGCCCCATACTACGAAGTTCCACGAAGCTCCGTGCCACAGTCCTCCCAACAGCATGGTGAGAACCAAGTTGATGTAAGTACGCAACTTACCTTTACGGTTTCCGCCTAACGAAATATAAAGATAATCGCGCAGCCAAGTAGAAAGCGAGATATGCCAACGATGCCAGAAATCGGTTACGCTATCCGATTTATAAGGTGAGTTGAAGTTGATGGGGAAACGGAAGCCCAATAACAAGGCTATACCTATGGCCATATCGCTATAGCCCGAAAAGTCGCAATAAATCTGCAAAGCATAACCATATACACCGAACAGATTCTCCAAGCCCGAATACAACGACGGATTATCGAAGATACGCTCCACGAAATTGACGCTTATATAATCTGATATTACAGCCTTCTTAAACAATCCGCTCACTATGAAAAACACTCCCTGCCCGAACATCTCGTTAGTGACGAGCAGCGGACGGCGTATCTGCGGAATGAAATCGCGGGCACGCACAATAGGACCTGCAACCAACTGCGGAAAGAACGATACGTAAAAAGCATAGTCAAGCAAATTATCAAGCGGCTTAAGGTCTTTACGGTATACATCGATGGTATAGCTGAGCGACTGAAACGTAAAAAATGAAATACCTACCGGAAGAAATATATCGAGCGGCTGAAAACTACCGTTCCACAGCGGACAAAGCATCTGATAGAAGAAATTTGTATACTTAAAGTAGCACAGCAATCCTAAGTTGATACATAAGCTTATCACTACAAGCATCTTACGCTTCCAGTGTGTTTCTGTTTGCTGCATACGATGCGCCAAAAAGAAGTCGCTCACCGTAACTATGCCCAATAAGAAAAAGTATATGCCGCTACTCTTGTAGTAAAAATAATAAGAGAATAGCGTAACAAACAGCAAACGTGCGGTAATGCGTTTCTGCAACAGCATATAAACAAAACTGAACGCCAAGAACAAAAACAAAAAAATGCCGCTGCTAAATATCATCGGCTGATGAGAATCGTAGGCCAACAAGCCCGTAAGTTTAGTCCAATCTACTTGCCACATAGTCATTGTATGCTTTTATAATTGCTTCGTGTAACAATCTTCCTTGAAATTTATATCCGTCGTGAGTAAAGTGTATCTTATCGCGCTGAAACATTTTAGCCGCAGTCCAGTTAAGACAAGCACGACTCTTGCCTCCTACTATATTATATAAGTCCCATACAGCCATGCCTCGCTGACGGGCAAACTGCAATTCGTTATCTACCACTGCCGGTGTACGAGGGTTGATAACCCTACCCTGCCTACTTCTTACATAAGCCCCCGGAGGAGTAGTGAGCAGAAACACCGCCTGCGGACAAGCCATTTTCAGCTCGTCTACCATATACCTCATAGCTGCCGTATGTTCTGCCTTAGAATAGTTGCGTCCATGTGCTTCGTTAGTCCCGAAAGAAAAGATAATCAAGTCGGGCTGTAAGTCTGCCACCTGCTTCAGGTTATCGGGCGTAGAGAAAGAAGCGCACGTAGCACCGTTAATACCGAACATGTGATATACTATTCCGTCGGAACCCGTTTCGCGAGCCAAGCCCGATGTTTGATAAGATACAGGAATAGCCTCAACCGCCTTTGCTCCGAAATCGCTTTCTAACAACAAACGTACTTCGTAAGCCAGCACGTGCCCACGTATGTGAGAGTCGCCTATCTGAACAATACGTACCGGACGGTCTAACAGCGTAAGCTTCTCCCAGAAAGGAAAGAGCGATCCGACAGGGTCGGATAAACGATTTTCTTGTGTATTACGGAAAACGGAAGGCATCTTTACCTCTTCGAGCGGAATGAAGCGCATCAACTCCTTCATCTCACGACTGGAATATACAGGAACCGAGTGCTCGTCGGGCTTCGGACGGACAGGAACAACATCTTGCGCCTGCAACTTCTGCACCGCTACAAGGCACAACGCCAACACGATAAGAAACCACAATCTATTACTCTGCCTCATATGCCTTTCTCTTTTCATATTGTTCCTTACCATACATAAGCGATTTAAAAAGCAAATCGGCCAGATGCTTACCTCCTCTAAAGTTGATATGAGTGTAATCATAGTTAGCCATAGACGGCTTACTGTTTACCATATCTACCATACTACCTTCGCCTCCCATAGCCTCAAACAGATTCCAAAACGCTACGTGTGTATCGGCTGCCAGTTTCTGCTGATAGCGTATCAAGCTCTTTACGCCCGGCATGGTGCGTAGCTCGCCCGTCTCAGAACGGTTTTCACGGTCGCCTACACTAACTATCAGAATAGAAGTCTGCGGGAAAGCCTCCTTAAGGTGATCTATCACCTTTTTCATAGCCGTAGTATAATAATCGTAATTAAGTACCTTGTCAGAAGCTACGTTCAGACCGTACTGCAAAACTATCAAATCATAAGTACGCAGACGATGATAATCTTTCAATGTACCAAGAGGAATTTGAGCCAACTGCAGTCCGCTACTGCCTCGGGTACTGAAATTATCTACCACTACCCCATGCAGAGGGTCCATAGTAGCGGCAAAACAGCGAGCATGTGCGCCACTGTGCTCTACTCTCCACTTAACAGAATGTATATTCCCTTCTACAGAAACGGAACGAACGGATGTAGAATCGCCTTCAATGTCAAAGCGTTCAGGCTCGCGTCCGTTTACACTGGCTGTAAGCACCAACGAATCGGGCGAGAAGAAATAGAAAGAAGAAACCTTGCAACTATCAAGATGAGCAGCATAATGCGCTGTTCCCTCCAAAGAGACCCAAGCGTCATGATGAGGAATAAAATAATGATTAGATACATCTTGCAAAGCGCGGCGGAAACCGATGGAATCGGTAGTGGAATGACTGTTCCAACCAGAGAACTTATGATGCACCGTAGTACGGAACCCGGCTACAGACGATGTTACAGGCACGTATCCCACTCCGCATCCTCCGAACTCGGTTTGAAGCATGGCACGTAAATCGCCGGTAAAGATATCGCCTTCTATAAATGAATCGCCAAAGTAAGCGATACGCACTGGGCGACCCAACGAGTTTACCTTAGACAATGCCTCATAGAAAGCGCCCATAGACGGAACGTCAGTATCTGAATAATCTTCTATGCACGTCATTCCGCTCTTACAAGAATCTACAAACTCGGGCTTTACTACAGGAGGCAGAAATACAGAATCAGAATCTGCCATCAATTCTGTCACATCGGGCACATCCGGACGCAAGTCGGACAGCAAATCAATTTTTCGCAACGGAGTTCCTCCTATATTAATAGGTGGCAAGAAATATAAAGCCATCAGCCCCGATACGACAATCAAAGTAAAAATGAATGTTGCAGCTACCTTATTTTTCATCTTTTCATCCTATAAAACGGCTGCAAAGATAGCTGATTAATATGAATTAGTATGTAGACTCTCAGAGGTTTTCTTTTACAGGATGCAAGAAGTCGTCTACCATTTTCAGACCTTTCTCGGTAATAATGCCTCGCATGTGTAGTATGGTTATTTCCCTATAAATCTCGTCTAAAGGATAACTCTCGGTCAAATCAGAATAAATCAACATTTCAAGCTGCATGAGTGTAGCCTTGTTGATAATCTCAAAATTAATATCGCTACGGAAGATACCCTGCTCTACCCCTCTCTTGAAGTAAGCGAATGCCTCTGCATCGGCCATCTTATGCGATTCGCGGATATAATTGATTACTTTAGGATACTTACGCAAGTCGCGTAAAAAGGCAGGATTTGTACTACCTAACTCATCCATTTTACGTTTGTAAAAAGCAAAGATCACCTCCAGAACATTATCTGCTCTGGAAGCAATCTCGCTCATATAATCGGCCGTCCGTTTATTCAATAAACGGAAGACCTCCATAAGAAGTTGTTCTTTATCGCTGAACAATTCGTAAAGGGTGCGCTTTGATATAGACAAAGAGTTGGCAATATCATCCATACGCACTACACGTATGCCGTCTTTCTGAAAGGCTTCAGCCGCTTTCTCTACTATCTCTTCGCGCAACGTTTCGCGATCGCACTTTACCCTTTTCATAATTGTTCAGTGTAAACGGTTAACGTATAATGCCCAATTTAGAGCTTTCTACAAACTCAATGATATGCTCTATCTCTGGGCTTGACGGTATCTGCTCACGAATACGCTGCACGGCGTCTTGCTGAGAAGTATTCGCCTTATACAATATACGATATGCCTGTGCGATGTGCTTGATTATTGTAGACGAGAATCCACAATGCTCTAACACCATCGTATTGATGCTATAGAATGAAATAGGCTCATGAGCCGCTACTATATAAGGAGGTATGTCTTTGATAAAACGGCATCCACCCTGCACCGCAGCATAGCTACCCAAACGGGTATTGCCCTGCATAAGTACATTAGATGTAAGTATGGCGCAATCTTCTATAACGCAATTGCCCGATACCTGCGAACCATTACCAATGATACACTTATTACCTACTTCCACATCGTGCGACAAGCGGGCACCGGTCATAATAAAATTACCGCTGCCTATCTTAGTAGCGTGACCGGGGAATGTACCGCGAATAATGACTGCATTTTCACGAATCACATTATTGTCTCCAATAATAGCCAAAGTGTCATCGCCTTTATAAGCGAAATCCTGAGGAACGGCTGCTATAACCGCTCCCTGATACACCTTGTTTCCATTACCCATGCGTGTGCAGCTCATCAAGCTGGCATACGGCATAATCTCATTGTCATCGCCTATCTCAACGTTCTTGTCGATATAGGCAAATGGATGAACTGTTACGTTCTTCCCGAGCTTTGCTGACGGGTCAACGTATGCTAAAGGACTAATCATAGTGTTTCTATATATTAGAGGTTAATTATTCTCTTCCGCCGCCTACAGCACTATACAGGTTGATAACAGCCTGAATACGCTGGAAATTGTCGGCTACTTCGCTCAACTGTGCACTGAGCAGACTTTGCTGTGAAGTAAGCACTTCCAGATAAGTAGCCGATGCGCTTTGGAACAACGCCTTAGTAGCGATAACGGCTTTGTTGAGCTGTTCTACACGTACCTTATCGTTTTCGAGCTTCTTATTCTGACAGTCGAACAAGAACAGAGCGTCGCTAACTTCCTTACCAGCTTTCAAGATAGTCTGCTGATAGTTCATCTGAGCAATCTTCTCTTCTGCCTTAGTCACCTTCAAGTTAGCGATAAGCTTACCCTTGTTGAAAATAGGCTGAGCCAAAGAAGCCATAGCCTGCATCAAGAACACACCCGGATTAGATACTGAGATGTTAGAACCGTTAGTCCATCCTGCAGTACCAGTAATGGTAAGTCCAGGATAAAACGCTGCGCGTGCCTGATTAGTTGAATAATAAGCGGCAGCCAAAGTCATCTCAGCCATCTTCACGTCCGGACGGTTTTCGAGCAACTGCAAAGGAACACCTGCCATCAGCTTTTCGGGCATTACCTGCTCATCGAGTGTAGTACGCTCTATAGTCTGAGGTGCTCTACCCAACAAGATAGCCAATGAGTTTTCGGTCTCGCGTACCTGACGCTTCAAGTCAATCAATGAAGCGTCTACCTGATTGCTGGCAGCACGCATCTGTGCTACGCCTGCTTCAGTAGTCATACCGGCAGTCTTCATAGCCTCCATTACGCGTACATTCTCCTTGTAGATATCAGATGTCTCTGTAGTGATAGCCACCTGACGGTCTAGCATCAGCAATGAATAATAGATATTGGCGATGCCACATATGATAGACGAGCGTACAGCCTGTTGAGAATACTGACTCTTCTGATAAGCGACTTTCTGTCCACGCTTGCTGTTCAGAATCTTACCGAACAAATCGAACTCCCAACTTGCTACTGCAGGAAGCGTATAAGCTTTTACGTAGTTACCGTCATCCATGCTGGTAGCAGTTCCCTGCGGAGCTATGTTGATAGACGGCAAGTAAGACAACTTAGCGGAAGTAAGCATAACCTTAGCTTCTTTCACTCTCAATGCAGCTGCCTGCACATCTACATTGTTATTCAATCCTTCTTCTATCAAAGCCTGCAATTTGGCGTCGCGGAATACTTCCTTCCACGGAAGATTTCCCATGTTGGTTGTATCAGATGCCAAGGTATCTGTAGCCGATGCCGGATCGCGATAGATGCCCGAAGCAGTAATAGCTTCAGGTCTATCATAAGCTTTGTAAATGTGGCAGCTGCTCATCATGGCAGCTACACACATTACTCCTATTATCTGTTTCTTCATTATTGTATCTTATCTTTTAATCTGATTTGGAGAATATTGTTCAATCTCAGATTTCACTTCGCTTTCGTCCAAGCTATCCCATTCAATTGGTTTGAATTTCTCTTGCAACCACTGGAATACTACGAACAGAACCGGAACGATGAAGATCTGGAATATCATACCAATCAACATACCGCCGATGGCAGAAGCACCCAAAGTACGGTTTCCGTGAGCACCTACACCCATAGCCAACATCAACGGAATCAAACCGATAATCATGGCCAATGAGGTCATCAAGATTGGTCGCAGACGGGCTGCGGCACCAAGCACGGCTGCCCAAGAAATACTCATGCCTTGTTTACGACGGTCGAGGGCGAACTCTACAATCAAGATGGCGTTCTTAGCAAGCAGACCCATCAACATAATCAACGCAATCTGCATATAGATATCGTTTGACATGGTTCCCAAAATCATCTTCAGTGCCGGGATGCTACCCAATGCGGCAAATCCGTTTACGAAGATAAAGCTACCCATCAAACCGAATGGTACTGAAAGCAATACTGCCAACGGAAGGATGTAACTTTCATACTGGGCACTAAGCAACAAGTATACGAATACGAAGCAGAGGATAAAGATTAATCCTGTAGCGCTGCCGCTTGAGCTTGCCTCTTCACGCGCCATACCACCCAATTCGTATGAGAAACCTGCCGGCAAGTTTGCCTTAGCAACTTCTGAAATAGCCTGCAAAGCCTGACCTGAAGTATAACCTGATGCCGGGGCAACCATCACCTTAATAGATGTATAAAGGTTGAATCGGCTGATGATATCAGGACCGTATACTTTCTTCAAGCTTACGAACTGAGTAATAGGAGCCATCTCATTGCCGTTACGTATCTTAATGCTATTCAGTGATTCCAAGTTCTTTGTAGCGTCTGGTTCTGCCTGAATCATTACACGATACATCTTACCGAAACGGTTGAAGTTTGACGCATACAGACCACCGAAGTATCCCTGCATGGTAGAAAGGATAGAACTTGGACTTATGCCTGCCTTCTTACAAGCTGCTGCATCGATATCGAGCTGATACTGCGGGAAGGTAGGGTTAAACGAAGTCTGTGCCGAGTTAATTTCGGGACGTGCTTTCAACTCATCCATATAATCTGTTACAACTTTACGGAAGTGCTCCAAGCTACCACCGGTTTTATCCTGCATGTTCAACTCGATATCGCTTGATGCCGAGTAACCCGGAATCATAGGAGGAGCAAAGAACAATACCTGTGCGTCTTTGATGACTTTCTGCGCACGCATAAACAATGAAATGTACACCATATCGGCACTCTGCATTACAGAACGTTCTTCCCATGGTTTCAGTTTGATGATGACTGAACCGTAACCCGGTCCCTGACCACCGATGAAGCTATATCCTGAGATGATAGTACGCGACTGTACAGCTGGGTCGGCAGCTACAAGGCTGTCTACACGAGCCAATATTTCTTCAGCACGTTCTTGTGATGTTCCAGGAGGCAATGTCACAGCACCCATGATAGTACCTGTATCTTCAGTAGGCACCATTCCGGTAGGAGTTACTTTCATGAAGAATACCAACAATGCGATAGAGCCTGCTACCAAGCCGAACGATAACCATTTTTTATGGATAAAGAATACTACACGTTTCTTATATTTCTTCAAGACTGAATCGTAAGCAGCGTTAAATGATGTATGGAAACGATCTACCCATGACATCTTCTTCTCGCCACCGTGACCGTCTGTAGAATGAGGTTTCAAGAACAAGGCACACAATGCAGGCGACAAAGTCAACGCGTTCAAGGCTGAGAAACCGATTGAAATAGCCATAGTCAAACCGAACTGACGGTAGAATGTACCTGATGTACCACCCATAAAACTTACGGGGATAAACACTGACATCATGACGAGGGTAATAGAAACGATGGCACCACCCAATTCGCTCATGGCATCGATAGAAGCCTCACGAGCAGATTGGTATCCCTGGTCCAACTTGGCATGCACACCCTCGACGACCACAATAGCATCGTCCACCACAATCGCAATGGCAAGCACCATCGCCGAAAGAGTAAGCAAGTTAACGCTAAAGCCGATAAGCTTGAGGACGAAGAATGTACCAATCAACGCTACCGGGATGGCGATAACCGGAATCAAAGTAGAGCGGAAGTCCTGCAAGAAGATGTATACCACCAATACCACAAGGATAAAGGCTTCGAGCAAGGTCTTGATAACCTCGTGGATAGAAGCGAACAAGAAGTCGTTGGCACTCTGCGCAATGTTTATATCCATTCCGGCCGGCAATGATTCTTTTGCCTTATCCAATACCTGTTCCAAGTTCTGAATAGTCTCGGTAGCATTGGTACCTGCCATCTGGAATACGATAGAAGAAACCGCTTTATGTCCGTTTACCTTATTACTAAATGCGTAAGACACACGTCCCAATTCCAAACGAGCGATATCGCCTAAACGAAGAATCTGTCCGTCGGGAAGCGCCTTGATAACGATATTCTCGAATTCTTTCTCTTCCTGCAAACGTCCTTTGTAACGCAGTGTGTACTGATAAGTCTGATGACCGCGCTCGCCCAACTGCCCCGGAGCAGCCTCTATGTTCTGTTCTGCCAATGCAGCCGAAACATCCGAAGGAATAAGGTTATACTGAGCCATCACGTCGGGCTTCAACCAAACACGCATAGAGTAGTCACCACCCATCACCATGGCATCACCTACACCCTTTACACGCTTGATTTCGGGCACGATGTTGATGTTCATGTAGTTTTCGATGAACTGCGTACTATACTTATCTTCGGTATCCACCAAAGAGAAAATCAACAACATTGAGTTCTGACGCTTCTGGGTAGTCACACCGATACGAGTAACTTCGGCAGGCAGCAAACCTTGAGCCATAGACACACGGTTCTGAACGTTGACCGCAGCCATATCAGGGTCGGTACCCTGGTTAAAGTAAACACTGATGCTGGCAGAACCATTGTTTGATGCAGAAGACTGAATATACATCATGTTTTCTACACCGTTAATCTGGTCTTCCAACGGAGCGACAACCGAGTTCAATACGGTCTGCGCATTGGCACCAGTATAAGTTGCGCTTACAGAAACTGTAGGAGGCGCAATGTCCGGATACTGCGTGATAGGCAATGTAGCCAAACCAATCACACCCAAGATAACTATCAAGATAGAGATTACCGTTGATAGCACCGGACGGTTAATAAATTTATCTAGTTTCATTCTGTTTTATACCTTTTATTATACTGTAATAATGAATGAGATATGCTTTTTACGCAAGGCTTAGAAAGCTGTCTTGAAGTTACCATCGTGCTGGTCTTTCAATGCCTGCTGATACTTGGCTTCTTTCTGAGCTGTAGTAATAGGCTCGATAGTCTGACCGTCTTTCAACTGCTGTACACCTTCTACTACAATCTTATCGCCCGACTTCAATCCGCCTGTTACCAAGTAAGTCTTACCGTCGTTCAGGTTAGATACGGTAATTTCTGTATGCTTAACTGTATTGTCAGACTGCAACACGAAAACGAATTTCTTGTCCTGAATTTCCTGAGTAGCCGACTGCGGGATAATGATAACATCGTTCAAAGTGTAAGGGAACATAATGTTAGCCATACCTCCACTGCGCAGAATGTTCTGCTTGTTAGGGAATACGGCACGCATGCTTACAGAACCTGTAGACTTATCGATTACACCACCTACAGCGTCAATCTTACCTTCTTCGCCGTAGATAGAGCCATCGGCCAACTGCAACTTAACTGCCGGCATCTTAGCCAACTGTTCTTTAATAGTGCCACCTGCCTTAGTCAAAGCCAGCAATTGCTTTTCTGTCATTGAAAAATATACATACATATCGCCAATCTGAGATACTGTAGTAAGAGCAGCACCCGAAGGACCTACCAACGCACCGATACGAGAAGGAATCATACCGATAACACCGTCAGAAGGACTTGTTACAGTACAGAATCCCAAGTTCTGCTTAGCGGCAGCGTATGCAGCCTTTGCCTGAGCCAAACCAGCCTGAGCAGTCAAACGATTGTTAATAGCGGTTTGATATTCAAAATCGCTGATAATCTGCTGGTCATGCAACATCTTCTTGTTCTGTTCTGTTTCGGTTATAGTACGAAGACTAGCCTCAGCCGACTTAACAGCCGCAGAAGCTTGGTCGAACGCAGCTTTATATTGTGTAGGGTCTATCTGAAAAAGAGCCTGTCCTTTACGTACGGTAGCACCTTCGTCTACACAAAGCTTCACGATGAAGCCAGATACCTGAGGACGGATTTCAATATCCTGCTTACCCTGAATAGTAGCTGGATATTGCTCTGTCTGAGAGCTGGATGTTACACTTACCGCTTCTACAGCGAATTGGTCATCACCCATTTTTCTACCGCCTTGGCCACCGCCACAAGCAGTCAGTACCGACAAGCCCAAAACCATCAGGGCAACTCGGTGAGAAGTAAATCTTCTGTTTTTGTAGTTCATATTCATATTCAGATAATTAATGTTTCCTTTTTCTCCTTAAAAACAGCTGGAATCTATCGGTATTACTAATACCTACATTGAAAACTTTTCGATACCGCTCAGTTTTTAACGGTGCAAAGATAAGTATTTTCAATACTCTTACACAACTGTTTAACTAACAATAACCATAAAAAAACGGGGTGTTATTACACATAGGCAAAATAATCTGATGAATAGACATTTTTTATCGACCAATTCTTACGGCTCTTTATTATAATCTTATTTAGAACAACGCATTGCAAAAGCCGACGATCCGCGAAAGAAAAATCGGCTTATTAAAAGAAAAACTCTATCCCTAGCCTAAGTATATATATTCTTAAGCTAAGTTTATATATACCTAGGCTAAGTTTATATATCTTTAGGCTAAAGATAGAGAATTGAATAAGAGAAAACAGGTTTTCATTCGCAAAAGAGAGAAGTTTCAATCCTGACATTCTAAAGTTGCCATAGCCGTACATTTTGGTTATATTACATATTTTTATACGATACTTTTGTAACATTTATCTTTTTTTGGGAGCTAAAATGCTACTATTTATTATTTTATTCCTACTTTTGCGATTCACATTACGATACAATACAAAGAAAACTTTAAACTTATTTATAATTATGGCAAAAATAACCAAAGAAGCTGCACTGCTTTATCACTCGCAAGGCAGACCAGGAAAAATTGAGGTAATACCAACCAAACCTTACCAAACACAGAGAGACTTGTCGCTGGCTTACTCGCCAGGTGTAGCCGAGCCATGTCTGGAAATCCAGAAAGACCCGGAAACCGCTTACGACTATACCGATAAAGGTAACTTGGTAGCTGTTATTTCTAACGGCACCGCAGTATTGGGCTTAGGAGATATAGGCGCATTGAGCGGAAAGCCTGTAATGGAAGGTAAAGGATTGCTCTTTAAAATATATGCCGGAATCGATGTATTCGACATAGAAGTAAACGAAAAAGACCCGGACAAATTCATCGAAGCGGTAAAAGCCATCGCACCTACTTTCGGTGGTATCAATCTGGAAGATATAAAAGCCCCCGAGTGCTTCAAGATAGAACAGCGCTTGAAAGAAGAGCTCGACATTCCGGTTATGCACGATGACCAGCACGGTACTGCCATCATCTCAAGTGCCGGATTGCTGAACGCCCTCGAAGTAGCGGGAAAGAAGATAGAAGATGTACACATAGTAGTAAACGGCGCTGGAGCTTCGGCTACATCGTGCACTAAACTGTACATATCCTTAGGTGCTCGCAAGGAGAATATCTTGATGCTAGACAGTAAGGGCGTAATCACTTCCGACCGTGAGAACCTGACTGAAAGCAAGAAGTTCTTCGCTACCGACCGCCGCGACGTACATACACTTGAAGAAGCTATCAAGGGCGCTGACGTATTCTTGGGTCTTTCTAAGGGCAACGTTCTTTCGCAAGATATGATACGCAGCATGGCAAGCCATCCTATCGTATTCGCTCTGGCCAACCCTACCCCAGAAATTTCTTACGAAGACGCTATGGCATCGCGCCCAGACGTATTGATGTCTACCGGACGTTCGGATTATCCTAATCAGATTAATAATGTTATCGGATTCCCGTATATATTCCGTGGCGCACTCGACACTAGAGCTACCGCCATCAACGAAGAGATGAAACTAGCTGCCGTACACGCCATCGCAGCACTGGCAAAGAAGCCCGTACCAGATGTAGTGAACAATGCTTATCATGTGAACAACTTTACATTCGGTCCGTCTTATTTCATCCCGAAACCGGTAGACCCACGTCTTATTACCGAAGTTTCTATGGCTGTGGCTAAAGCGGCTATGGAATCTGGTGTAGCACGTAAACAAATTACAGATTGGTCGGCTTACGAACACCAATTGCGAGAGTTGATGGGACAAGAAAACAAACTTACCCGCCAACTTTACGCTATGGCTCGCCGCGATCCGCAACGTGTAGTATTTGCCGAAGGTATTCACCCCAATATGCTGAAGGCTGCCGTAGAAGCAAAAGCCGAAGGTCTGTGCAAACCTATCCTTCTTGGCAACGAAGAGCGCATAGAGAAATTGGCTAAAGAACTCGACTTGAGCTTGGAAGGTATAGAAATAGTAAACTTACGCCACGACCGTGAAGCAGAACGTCGTGAACGCTATGCTCGTATTCTCTGCGAAAAACGTGCTCGCGAAGGTGCCAACTATCAGGAAGCGAACGATAAGATGTTCGAGCGCAACTACTTCGGTATGATGATGGTAGAAACAGGAGACGCTGATGCGTTCGTAACCGGATTGTACACCAAGTACTCTAATACCATTAAGGTAGCGAAAGAAGTTATCGGCATCCAGCCAGAATACAAGCACTTCGGAACCATGCATATCCTGAACTCGAAGAAAGGTACTTACTTCATTTCGGATACATTGATTAACCGTCACCCCGATACCGATACGCTGATAGACATAGCTAAACTTACTGATAAGGCTGTACGCTTCTTCAATCAGGAACCGGTTATGGCTATGTTGTCGTACTCTAACTTCGGTTCAGACACAGAAGGAAGTCCTGCCAAGGTACACGAGGCCGTAGCCTATATGCAACAGGAATATCCTGAATTGGCTATCGACGGCGAAATGCAAGTTAAGTTTGCGCTGAACAACGCTTTGCGCGACGAGAAATATCCGTTTACCCGCCTCAAAGGAAAAGAAGTGAACACGCTGATATTCCCTAACCTTAGCTCGGCCAACTCAACATACCAACTCATCCAGAGCATGAGCGACGCCGAAGTATTAGGTCCTATCCAAATGGGTCTTAACAAACCTATTCACTTTACCGACATCGAAAGCTCGGTTCGAGATATCGTGAATATCACGGCTATCGCCTGCATCGATGCTATCGTTGCCAAGAAATTAAACAAATAAGAATATAACCTACGTGCAAGGGTACTATATATAATGTGTCCTTGCACGTTTTTTTATTTTACTATGCGAAAACCACTAAATCAAACACAATGTATTTTATTAGCCCTCTGCTGGGCAGCACTTTGTTTCTATGTCATAGCAGCAAGTCCGCATATTGACGGCATGCTTATTCTTTCTCTCATAATATCTGGAGCATTGGTATTCATCCCTATAGTAAAAGCCATTAAAAACAAACAAAAGTAAAGCCAAATCGAATAAAAATTACTTTTTTGACATTCTTTGTACACTTTTCATACACTACTGTTGCATAAACCAAAATTAATATATACTTTTGTCACCGAATCAAAAGAAATAGTTCTCATTTAGATTATTTCATAACCAATAACTAAACAATATTAATATGAATGCAGCTAAAGTATTGGAAGATCTGAAAAGAAGATTTCCTAATGAGCCTGAATATCATCAGGCAGTAGAAGAGGTATTAGGTACTATCGAGGAAGAATACAACAAGCACCCAGAATTCGACAAGGCAAACCTTATCGAACGCCTGTGCATTCCAGATAGAGTTTACCAGTTCCGTGTGACATGGATGGACGACAAAGGTAACATCCAGACTAATATGGGTTATCGTGTACAGCACAACAACGCCATTGGCCCGTACAAAGGCGGTATCCGTTTCCACAGTTCTGTAAACTTGGGAATCTTGAAATTCCTTGCTTTTGAGCAGACATTCAAAAACTCTCTTACCACACTCCCTATGGGTGGCGGTAAAGGTGGATCAGATTTCTCACCGCGTGGCAAGTCTAACGCTGAAGTAATGCGTTTCTGCCAGGCATTCATGCTCGAATTATGGCGTCACATCGGTCCTGAAACAGATGTTCCTGCAGGTGACATAGGTGTAGGCGGCCGCGAAGTAGGTTTCATGTTCGGTATGTATAAGAAATTGTCTCATGAGTTCTCTGGCGTATTGACCGGAAAAGGCCGTGAGTTCGGTGGTTCATTGATTCGTCCTGAAGCAACCGGTTACGGAAATATCTATTTCTTGCAGGAAATGCTTAAGACACGCAATATCAGCATCGAAGGAAAGACTTGCTTGGTTTCTGGTTCTGGTAACGTAGCACAATATACTGTAGAAAAATTGATTCAGCTCGGTGCAAAGGTAGTTACCATGTCAGATTCTGACGGTTACATCTACGATCCGGACGGTATCGACCGCGAAAAGCTCGACTATATCATGGAACTGAAGAACTTGTACCGTGGACGTATCCGCGAATACGCAGAAAAATACGGATGCAAGTATGTAGCAGGCGCTCGCCCATGGAACGAAAAGGCAGACATCGCACTTCCGTCGGCTACTCAGAACGAAATCAACGGTGACGACGCTAAGGCTTTGGTAGCAAACGGTGTATTCGCTGTATCGGAAGGTGCAAACATGCCTTCTACTCCTGAAGCTATCCGCACATTCCAAGAAGCTAAGATTCTGTATGCTCCGGGTAAAGCCGCTAACGCCGGTGGTGTATCGGTATCTGGTTTGGAAATGACTCAGAACTCTATCAAACTGAGCTGGAGCGCAGAAGAAGTTGACGAAAAACTGAAAAGCATCATGAAGAATATCCACGCCGCTTGTGTACAGTATGGTACTGAAGCCGACGGATATATCAACTATGTGAAGGGTGCTAACGTAGCCGGATTCATGAAGGTTGCAAAAGCTATGATGGCTCAAGGCATCGTTTAATAAGACAAAACACACTCATCAATTATAAGGGCTACATCTATAGCGTGACAATCACACCTAGATGTAGCCCTTTCTTTTGTAAGACAGAATAATTTCTCCTTAAGTAAGTCGTCCTATTAGAATAACCTAAAACAGGACTGTCTAATTAAATTTAATTCAGTTCTTTTAAACTCACATTTCCCTTATATTGATTATCTACTTTTATAAGCAAACATGGAGTCATTTCATATGAAACCTTATCACCAGTCTTTGTTTTATAAGCAAATTCGACATTGCCGTCAGAATCGCGTTTCAAACTAACAGGAACCAACTCCGTTTCTATATCAGTAGCAGGCTTACTAACCGCTATAACGTACTCCTTTTCGAAATCGACCGGAGTTGGCGTACCATGCTCGCCCATTACAGATGCCATGCCAAACAATTGTTGAAACTCTTCAGCAGTTGTAACAGTAGCAGATGGCAGTTGCTCCACTTTATTACTTTGAAAATAATGCTCCATCACGGTATAAGGTATATCCGATGAAACCGAATGGCAAGATGTTACCAAGCAACTTGCTAATATACATAAGGTTAAATAAAATAGCTTTTTCATTTCAAATCGATATTATGCAACAGAGCCTGATCGGCTTGTAGTTTTCCAGCATTGGTTTCTTTGCGAGTGCAATAGTCGAACTCAGCAGACTTTTCTCCGCTGAACGAATTCCATTTCAAAGTCAGTTTTACGGTCTTACCTTCCGTGTCTGGAAGATTCTTCAAACCGAAAGCAACTAACGCGTCAGCTGTACGACCAGTAGTCTCACCGTATGCGTTATGACATAATCTAACTTCGTACGGATTATCTTTATTCACTCCGGTAAGCAGATTTATCCAATGCGCCTTTCCACCAGCCCATACAGTACGGAAGCGAAGTGTAAGATAACCGTCTTCGGCTATAGTAACCCAGTCTTTAACAATCTCTACCGGATCTGAGCCGTATTGCGCTACGTCCATACCTTCTGTCCATTCTATCGCAGGCTTGGTAAGGATGCTGTCTATCCAGTTTACATATACCGCTTTATCGTACTTGGCGCTATTGCCGCCAGTCGCTACACAGTTTACCAACGCACGTACTTCTTTATCTCCGAACGGTGACTGCTTCATGTTGGTAGGGAACAAAGTTGTTTTATCGTCCAACTGCAGATATACCGTCTTGTCGGCTTCGGTCTTTACCGTTACCAATGCGTTAGGTCCATAACCCGGAAATACTACATACTTGTCGTCATCGTCTGAACAAGATTGCATAGCTGTCGCTGTAATCAACGCCGCTACACCCATTAAAATAGTTTTCATCGCATTCATAGTTTTGCCTTTTTATTTGTTCTTAATCTTATTACATCTATTAAATGCGGAAACATGCCTTTTAATGCATCACTATAGCTATAAAGAATGTTAAATACTACAACTACCGTTATAATAAGAAAACGACCGGTAGCGATAAAAAAGAATCTGTCGCAACCAGTCGTTCCGTTAAAATAAACTGCCCATACATAGTGGACTATATAAAATTACTTGCGGCGGCGTTTTCTGCGCTGCATACGCTGACGCTTATACTTCTGCCAGCGGTTATGAATCTGCCATACACATAGGGCGAATACTACAACGAATATCAACAGTACGATACCGCTATTAAGATTATCACCCTTTACACGCTGCCAAATTTCGAGCACTTCGACTGTCTTATCGCCAAAGTCGCGTATCATAGAGCAACGGTTCACTACCGAGATATCAGGATACTGCGTGTTATGCAACTGTACGTGGCGTCCCGCCTCTCCGAAGAAATAACTTGCATCTACATAATCCTCAAGTGTAGTATCTATACGAGCCTCCATAATTTCGGGCGAAGCGATGGAACTTACATAACCAATCTCTTCCATATTACGCAGAGCTATGTCCGGTCGGCAAAGAAAATTAATAAAATAGCTTGCCGCCTTTACGTTTCGTGCATATTTAGGGATTACCCATCCGTCGTACCAAATATTACTACCCTCGCGCGGAACCTCATAAGCCAATTCCACACCTACAGACTCGGCTTCGTCTATCGCCCACTGCGCATCGCCGCTCCATGTCATGTTTATCCAAGCCTTTCCTTTGGTCATCATCTCCTTTCCAAAATCGGCTTCCCATCCTGCCACATTCGGCTTGAGCAACTTAAGATACTTTTCTACCGTATCCATCGCTGCCGGAGAATAGTCGTTCATCAACTGCTTCACGGTTTTCTTTCCGTCTTCCAAATCTTTACGATAGGCATAGAGCAAAGCCGTACCATAAGCGTCGCGATAAGAGTCTTTCATCAGGATACGTCCTGCGAAACGCTTGTTCCAAAGGCAATCCCACGTACTCATATCTGCAGCCGAAACATACTTGGTGTTATACAACAAACCGGCAGTACCCCACATATAGCATACGGCATATCTGTTTACAGGCTTATCGGGCGTACTGATTTGCGCTATCTGCTCGCGTATATACGGAGCTACTCCATTCATATAATTAGGAGAATGCGCGAAAACAGTATCGATAGGCAACAACAAGTCTTTATGCAGCATACGCTCTATGATGTATTCCGATGGGCACACCACATCGAAGTCTTCGTGCCCCTTCTCTATCTTAGTAAGCATTACCTCGTTAATGTCGAACGTCTGGTAAACGATATGAATATCTTCGCCTGTCTGCTCTTTATAGTATTCTTGGAAGTCTTCTAAGACCCCTTCGCCGATATAATCGCCCCAATTATAAATCTTCAGCACACTCTGCCGCGACTCATTTTCATTGTAACAGCCTGTCATAGCCACGCAAGCTATCAGCAAGGCAACAATCAGATTGAGTTTCTTCATTTCCTCTTGATATCTCTGTATTCTGGATTAATTATCCGCCTTGGCTTTTCCGGCACGGCGGTTCAATATAATAAGCAACACCAATATCACTATAAATATCAATGCTGAAAGTGGTCTCAGTTCGGGAGTAAGTCCGCCTTTACGCGCATCGGCATAGATATAGGTGGAAAGTGTTTCCAAACCTTGGTTACCGATGGTGAATACGGTAACGGCAAAATCATCGACCGAAATGGTAATGGCCAACAAGAATCCGCTTATCATTCCCGGACGAATCTCGGGGATGATGACCTTGCGCAACGCCTGCATCGGGGTAGCTCCCAAATCGAGTGCCGCCTCGTAAAGATTAGGATTCATCTGCTTGAGGCGAGGCAATACGCTAAGCACTACATATGGAGTACAGAACGTGATGTGCGCCAGCACTACTGTGGTGAATCCTTGCGTAATACCCAACGATACGAACAGCAAGAACAATGAGATACCGGTAATGATATCACCGTTAAGGATAGGTATGGTATTTATAAATCCCACAGCCTTACGACTTCTTGCCTTAAGATTGTAGATGCCGATGGCGGCTATACTTCCTAATATAGTAGAAGCTGTAGCGGCTATCAATGCTATAAGAATGGTGTTTACAAAAGCGTTCATCAGCGAGTGATGCGCACCGGTATTAAGCAGAGACTCGTATAGCTTTAAAGAGAATCCAGTCCAGTTGCCCAGCACCTTAGCTTCGGTAAACGAATAGATTACGATAATTCCGATGGGGGCATACAGCAAAATAAGCAATACCCACAGGTATACCTGCCCGATAATACGTTTTACCATACTCCTCCTTTCTCCGCATCGCTCTGCTCGTCTGAACTAAACAGAGTAGTAGCGGCAATAAGAAACAACATGATTAACGACAAGGCTGCACCGTAATTCCAGAGACTATTGTTGATATTCTCCTGAATGGTGGTACCAAACAGCTTTATATTGTTCATGGTTAGCAACTCGGCGATGGCGAACGTAGAAATGGTAGGCATAAACACCATCATCACTCCACTGACAACACCGGGCATAGAAAGCGGGAATACGACTTTCCAAAACACCTGAAACTGATTGGCTCCCAAGTCTTGTGCAGCCTCAATATAACTCTTGTCCATCTTCTGAAGCGTATTGTAAATAGGGTAAATCATAAATGGAATGAAGTTATATATCATGCCGAATATCAAGGCACCTTCGCCCAACGGAAGCTTGCAAAAATCGAACAATGCTACCGTAGCCAACGTGCGCACCAATATATTGACCCACATAGGCAGAATAAACAGCATGATAAGCGTGCGGGCATAACCCAATTTCTTACAATTATTAAGAATCCAAGCTGCCGGATAACCCAACAAGATACAACCGATAGTGGTTATCATGGCAATACCGATAGAATAAACAAATGTGTTTACAGCCTCTGGATGCGCAAAGAACTTAGCGAAATTCTCTAATGTAAGGTGTCCGGCATCGTCGGTAAAAGCGTAAACAACTATCAGCAGCAGCGGTATAATAACAAATATCGCCGAGAATATAAGGTACGGCAGTACCCAACTCTTACGCGAAGAGAACAAATGAAATATTTTATTCATTTAGCGCCTATTGATTATTAGATTACACGTATAGCATCTGCAGGAATAGTAATACCCACATGGTCGCCATCATCCCATACGTCATTAGTATCGACAAATACATTCTCGTCCCAATCGGAACATACGGTAAGGTGGTAATGATTTCCTTTATAAAGTATGAATTTCACTTCGCCTGTCAGCATACCGTCTTCTGCATTATCCTGCAAAATGATTTTATCGAAATCGACCTCTACCTTTACATGCCCCCAGTCGTGCGAAACGTCGCTCATGTCCACACGAGGACATTCAAACGTACAACCCAAGAATTCCACGTGGGTTTCGTCTACCATAGCAGCTTCGAACTCGTTGCATGTACGCTCTTTATGCATGATATGTATATCGAACGGCTTCACCAGCAATCCTACTTCGGTTCCAGCCTCAAACGCATGATAGTCTTGTACCAAGAGTTCGTAATCGTCTACCAATACTGTCATTTCATAATGCACACCTTTAAATATGCACGACTGCACTACTCCGCGCAACTGAGCCATGTCTGAAACAGGGAATATATATAAGTCTTCGGGGCGAACCACAACATCCACCGGCACATCGTTACCAAAGTTCTTATCTACGCACTCAAAATCGTGTCCGCAGAAACGAACCAAGCAATCGTGAACCATAGTACCGTTCAAGATGTTACTTTCACCAATAAAGTCGGCTACAAAAGAGTTGGTAGGCTCATTATATATATCTATAGGAGTACCTATCTGCTGTATGCGTCCTTCGCTCATCACCACTATAGTATCGCTCAGCGTAAGAGCCTCTTCCTGATCGTGAGTTACATACACAAACGTAATACCAAGACGCTTATGCATCTCCTTCAACTCCATCTGCATATCCTTACGCATCTTCAAGTCGAGCGCCGCCAATGGTTCGTCGAGCAACAACACCTCCGGTTCATTTACAATAGCACGGGCAATGGCAACACGCTGCTGCTGACCTCCCGACAAAGAGTTCACATCGCGATATTCATAGTCGGTCATTCCCACCATGCGTAACGCTACCTTTACTTTCTTTTCGATTTCCGGTTTCGACATCTTTTTCAACTTCAAGCCAAAAGCAATATTGTCGAACACATTAAGATGAGGGAATAAGGCGTACTTCTGGAACACCGTATTCACAGGACGACGGTGCGGAGGTGTTTGCGTAATCTCCTTACCGCCAATAAATATTTCACCCTCCGACGCTGTCTGAAAACCAGCTATTAACCGCAGAAGCGTAGTCTTTCCACAACCCGAAGAGCCTAATATAGTTACAAACTCACCTTTTCGGATAGACAAGTTCACATTGTCCAATGCGGTCTTTTCTCCAAAGAATTTAGACACACTCTTTACTTCGATGATTGGTTTGTTCTCTGCTTGCATAAACATTTATAAATTACGGGCTGCAAAGGTACATATTATATAGCGTTTAGAATGTAGTTTATCGAATTTTATTTCATTTTATGCATATAATTGCATTCATTTGTACTTTTGCATATTTTATACCCGATATTTACTTATCGTGTATAGCAGAGAAATATGTGTCGAGCAAGCGTTTAGCTGCCGAAAAAGAGGTTACACTTCCTTGCAACACTGCGTCTTCTTCGTCGCGAAGCATCGACGCTATATTAGGATTATTATAGAAACTATCGCGCAATTGTTCTTCTATGGTTTCATACATCCAATACTTTGACTGCTCGTTACGGCGATATTGGAAATAGCCATTGGCTTTAACGAAATCGAAGTAGCTGTATATCATATCCCATACTTCCTTAATGCCAAAACCATAGAAGCCCGAGTAAGTAAGTACTTGAGGAGTCCATCCGGATTCTGGCGCAGGGAACAGATGTAGCGCATTGCGGAAATGAGCAGCCGCCAACTTCGCCTTTTCTATATTGCTTCCGTCGGCCTTGTTGATTACGATACCATCCGCCATCTCCATAATACCGCGCTTTATGCCCTGCAGCTCATCGCCGGTACCTGCCAACTGGATAAGCAAAAAGAAATCTACCATTGAGTGGACTGCTGTTTCACTCTGCCCCACTCCTACCGTTTCTACGAATATCTTATCGAATCCGGCGGCTTCGCATAATATAATGGTTTCGCGTGTCTTTCTTGCCACACCGCCTAACGAGCCGGCGGTTGGACTAGGACGTATAAATGAATCTGGATGAACAGACAACTTCTCCATACGGGTCTTGTCGCCAAGAATACTACCTTTAGAGCGCTCACTACTTGGGTCGATAGCCAACACAGCCAACTTACCACCACGCTCCAGCACATGCAATCCGAAGACATCGATAGACGTACTTTTTCCCGCTCCAGGCACTCCGCTAATACCGATACGGATAGAATTGCCGGAATAAGGCAGACATTTCTCTATCACCTCTTGAGCCAATGCCTGATGCTCGGGCTTAACACTCTCTACAAGCGTAACAGCCTGACTTAGCACCGTGATATCGCCCTTCACTATACCTTCTACATACTCTCCTGCCGTAAAATTGCGGCGATGAGGCCGTTTACGCAAGTTGAGATATGGGTTTATTATACCGGGCTGCTCAATACCCTTATTGACAGCCAGTCCTTTATATTCTTCACTGTTTTCGGGGTGTTCCATAATATCTTCAGTATTTTCAGGTTATTTCTTTATAGTGGTTTTCACTCTTATCACTACCGAAGGCGATGCCGGGTCATTGGTTATCATCAACACACGCGGTACACCTTTTACGCGAGGCAAGTTTTCAGTCAATACGGTTATTTTCATTTTTGTAGATTCGCCAGGCTTCAATACGGTCTTCTTCAATTTTACAGCCAAGGCTATATTAAAGACTTGCATATCTTGTATCGTCAAATCCGACTTCCCGGTATTGGTGATAATGACTGTCTGCGATTTTTTCTGATGAGGATTCAAATCGAGAAACTCAACTTTAGTAGACGACAGAGAGATATGCGGCGGATTCTTCTTCTGTAATTCTGTCTGATTAGAAAAATCGGGAAGCAGTACGGCAGAAACCGGAATTTCGTTTTCAGCACTTACCTTATCGCCCGAGAAGCGAGACAGATAAACCGAAGCACGTGTAATACCAAATTTAGGGAGCTTATCGGTATCGAGCGTAACTTTTATAACGCCGTTCTTACCGCGTCCCAAAGTTTCGGGTTCAGCTTTCGCACTTAAATAAGGAGGCAAGTGCATAAGCACCGGCTGGTATGCCTTACTCGATGTATTGGCAACCAACAATGTCACCTCTGGATTCTCACCTTTATATACATTATCGAATTCTATCTCGTCTTTATCCAAGCGAATAGCTCCGAATCCTATGGGATGAGTGAACGAATAGTTCTTAGAATCAGCGGTAACCTCACCGTTAAACTCCACATATAAAGGCATATCCGACGCATTACAATAAATGCCTAACTCTTTATAAAAATGTCCTATCGCCTTTGCGTCGAAAACAGCGGTTACACTGCCTTTACCACCTGCCGGGATGGGCGACTTTGTCCATTCTACATCGGTACATCCGCAAGAGGAATATACTTTAGATATTACAAGAGGCTTATTGCCGGTGTTGGTGAAATTATATGTTATCGTTACGGGCTTGTTCCACAATACGTATCCCAACTCCTGAACTTTCTTATCGAATTCTATTTTAGGCTGGGCATACAAGGCCAAGCTTAACATCGACAGTAAACCGAATATATATAATGTGCGCTTCATTCTGTAATTGTTTTTATTATGTAGACAAAGATAAATAGAAATCGGCAATGAGCAAAACAATTATTCCCGCATTAAACCACTATTAACCATACAATAATGATATTACAAGTAAATATTATTCCACACAACACAAGGCTTAAGCTATCAAAAACATCTAATATACGCCAAAATAATACATAAACCACCGCAAGTTTTTAAAACCATTCTCTAATATACAACCAACTTCATAAATATGTATTAAATTAGTACCCGAATATAACGATGCAAAAACATGAAATATCGAATAGAACATTATAATATGAAAACACTTGTAAGAATCACCTTTTTAGTGCTATGCACGCTTTTGCCTTTAGCTTGTTCTAATAATGCCTACAAACAAGTAGACGTGTTAATTATAGGAGGAGGAGCCAGCGGTACCACAGCCGGCATTCAGTCTGCACGCATGGGAGTAGAAACCCTTATAATAGAAGAGTCGCCTTGGTTGGGAGGCATGCTTACCGCTGCCGGGGTAAGTGCCGTCGATGGCAACTATAATCTGCGGGCCGGCTTATGGGGCGAGTTTCTGAATAAAGTGTCGCAGTATTACGGTGGACTCGACTCACTTAGGACAGGATGGGTAAGCAGTGTATTATTCGAGCCGTCGGTAGGAAATAAGATTTTCCATGAGTTAGCGGAAGTAGAAAAAGAGTTTCTCGAAGTGTGTGGAGAAACAACATGCCAAGCGGTTAAGCAGACTTCCGAAGGATGGGAAGTAATAGCCCAAAAGAAAAACGGTACAAAGATGCGCGTCAAGGCTAAAGTTCTTATAGATGCCACAGAACTAGGAGACATTGCCAAGCGATTCGTAAAATACGATATTGGTATGGAAAGCAAGTACGATACGCACGAAGACATTGCGCCCGATAGCGCCAACAACATAGTGCAAGACTTGACTTACGTGGCTATACTGAAAGACTATGGAAAAGATGTCACCATTCCCCGCCCCGATGGATACGACCAGAATGAATTTGCATGCGCATGCTCTAATCCTATATGCGTTACTCCTAAAGAACCGAACAGGGTATGGTCGAAAGACATGATGATTACTTACGGCAAACTGCCCAACAATAAGTATATGATAAATTGGCCCATTGAAGGCAACGACTATTATATCAACTTGATAGAGATGACTCCCGAAGAGCGCACCAAGGCGTTGCAATATGCCAAGGACTTCACAATGCGGTTTATATATTTCATACAGCATGAATTGGGATATAATCATTTGGCTCTGGCCAACGATGAATTTCCTACAGCCGACAAGTTGCCGTTTATCCCTTATCATAGGGAATCAAGAAGAATACACGGAAAGGTAAGATTCACGTTGAATCATATAACAGACTTGTATAATCAGCCTCAACCGCTTTACCGCACCAGCATAGCGGTTGGCGATTATCCGGTAGACCATCACCATACACGCTATCACGGATACGATGAATTGCCTAATCTGTATTTCCATCCGATACCGTCCTTCTCCTTGCCGCTTGGAGTCATGATTCCCGACAGTTGCAAGAACTTGATAGTAGCCGAGAAGTCTATATCCGTATCGAATATCGTAAACGGATGCACTCGTCTACAACCTGTGGTTCTGCAACTGGGACAAGCGGCAGGAATATTAGGAGCTATCGCAGTAAAAAAGGATATCGCTGTAGAAAAGGTCTCGGTAAGAGATGTACAAGACGAGGTTTTAGCCGCCAACGGCTACTTGCTTCCGTATCTTGATGTTCCGGCAACCGACAGCCGATTTAAATCTTATCAGCGCATCGGCTCTACCGGAATATTGAAAGGCGTAGGGAAAAACGTAGAATGGACAAATCAAACATGGCTACGCGCTGATACTGTATTACTGAAAAAGGAGCTCTGCGGAATAGTAGACATATATCCGTACGCCAATAAGTTGATGGATTTCACATCTTCCGACAAGTTGACCGCAAAAGAAGCCGTAACGCTTGTAGCTTCAATTGCAAAACAAGAAAATATTGCCATAAAAGACAGCGAACAAAAACTATGGAACAACTGCGGACTAGCAGATTGGAACGAAAGTAGAGATATAACTCGTGGCGAAATGGCTATACTTATAGATAAGGTGCTCGACCCATTCCATAAGAAACCGGTAGATATAACAGGACAACTGAATTAATTCCCCAATACAAAATTATCTCACTACTACCGTAGGGAAAATGTGTGACGGTAGTAGTGAGATAACTTTAATAAGAAAAGCAATAGATTATTTTATTTTTCTGTCTTCTCAGCCTTCTGCTCTGAAGACTTCTTCGACTTGTCATTAGTAAGCATGCGTTCAAGCTCTTCCGGAGTAAGGCGTAAATGGAACTCGCCCTGATAAGCTACCGATATGCCACCCGTTTCTTCGGAAACAATGATAGCCAACGCATCTGTTTCCTGAGAGATACCAAGTGCGGCGCGATGACGCAAACCCAACTCTTTAGGTATATTCAGATTATGCGAAACAGGAAGAATACATCCGGCAGCCTTAATACGCTTATTGCTGATTATCATGGCACCATCGTGCAACGGACTGTTCTTAAAGAAAATGTTTTCTATCAGACGCTGGTTGATATTGGCATCTATAATATCTCCGGTACGAGCCACGTCGTCGAGCGGGAAATCACGTTCCACCACTATCAGTGCTCCTACCTTTCCCTTACTCATGTTCATGCAAGCCATCACAATAGGCATGATATCCTCTTTATTGTCGGTTTCTTTCTTTCCGCCAGAGAAAAAGCGGAATATACTGCTGCTGCGATGACGCGAGCCAAGCGAAAGAAGGAAATGACGAATCTCGTCTTGAAACAGCACGATAAGAGCTATAACTCCTACACTTACCAACTTATCGAATATAGAACCGAGCAAACGCATCTGCAAGACCTGCGACACGATAAGCCAAATAACAATAAACACCAATATACCAATAAACACATTGATAGAGCCCGAAGACTTCATCAGCTTATAGGTTTTATAAAGCAGATAGGCAACCAGCAGGATGTCTATAATATCTTTTATCGTCAATATGGAAATATCAAAAGGCATATCGTTTCTTTTATCTTGTTGAATTATAATTCTTTCTGCAATCCTCGCATTGCGGCGAATATCTGTACGGCTTCTGCTGCAGCACGCACATCGTGCACACGCAGTATGTCGGCTCCTTTCATCAGCGAAATAGTGTTTATAGCCGTAGTTCCGTTAAGTGCGTCTTCAGGACCTCCGCCAAGCAGTTTGTAAATCATCGACTTACGCGAAACGCCTACTAACACGGGCAACTCAAACATAGAGAATTCTTCCATGTGGTTAAGCAGTTCGTAGTTGTGCTCTAAGGTCTTTCCAAATCCGAAGCCAGGGTCGAGGATTATATCTTTCACGCCCAAGTCGCGCAAGCGGCGTACTTTATCAGAAAAGTAACACAGCACTTCTTTCATCAAATTATCATAATGAGGATTCAGCTGCATGTTCTGCGGAGTTCCCTGCATATGCATTATAATATAAGGTACGCCCAACTGCGCTACCGTAGCGAACATATCCTTATCCATCTCGCCTGCCGCTATATCATTTATGAGAGCCACTCCGTATTCTTCCACACACATACGGGCTACATCGGCACGGAAGGTATCTACCGACACCACAGCGTCCGGACACTCCGCAAAGACTATGCGCAAGCCATTACGAAGACGGTCCATCTCTTCCGCTGGACTTATATTCTTGGCGTTAGAACGCGATGAATAAGCTCCTATATCTATTATGCTTCCGCCTTCGTCTATTATCTGACGGGTGCGAGCCGCTATTTCCGCTTCGGTCTGTTTGCGGCTTCCGGCATAAAAAGAGTCGGGGGTAACATTCAATATACCCATCACTTGCGGGTAGGATAAATCCATCAACCGCCCATTTACATTGATATATTTCGATATAGAATATTTCATTATCTGCGTAATTCTTGGTTTCTGCCGACAAACTTACTAAATAATTTCGAGTTATATTTCTGAAAGAAACCGAAGATTTTATCTAAGTTTGCAACTCAATATTATAAAAAGCGTAAGCTATGAATATAGAAGATTTGTACAAACATTTTCTGGAGTGCACAGAAGTTACTACCGACACAAGAAAATGTGTAGCCGGCTCAATGTTTTTCGCTCTGAAAGGAGAGACTTTCAACGGAAACAAGTTTGCCGCCAAAGCAATAGAAGAGGGCTGTAAATATGCTGTCATAGACGAGCCCGAATATCAAACAGACAAAACCATTTTGGTAGACGACTGCCTGAAAGCATTGCAGCAATTGGCTCGTCATCATCGCCAAACACTGAAGACTCCTATTATAGGAGTTACCGGAACCAACGGCAAGACTACCACCAAGGAGCTGATGGCTGCCGTGTTAACACGTAAATATAACTTGCTGTACACTCAGGGTAACCTGAATAACCACATCGGGGTTCCTCTTACACTGCTGCGTCTTACCAAAGAGCATCAATTGGCGGTTGTAGAGATGGGTGCCAGTCATCCGGGCGACATCAAGGAACTTGTAGACATAGCCGAACCTAATTACGGAATTATCACCAACGTAGGCAGAGCGCATCTGCAAGGATTCGGCTCGTTCGAAGGGGTTATTCGCACCAAAGGTGAATTGTACGATTATCTGCGCTCTAAAGGTAACGCTACTATATTTATACAAAACGAGAATACCTATTTAAATAATATAGCCGGAAACTTGAACTGCGTACGCTACGGACAAACACCCGGATTATTCGTAAGCGGAGAGATGTTAGACTGTTCTCCGTTCCTTAAGTTCCGCTGGACGGCAGAAGGCGTATCGCACGATGTACAGACAAGCCTCATCGGGTCATATAACTTAGATAATGTTCTTGCGGCGGTAGCCATAGGAAGATATTTCAAGGTAGAAGATAATGATATATGCGATGCCATAGCTTCGTACGTACCTACCAACAACCGCTCTATGCTGAAAAAGACCGCCGACAACACGTTGATTGTAGATGCCTATAACGCTAACCCTACAAGCATGATGGAGGCTCTGAAAAACTTCCAGCATATTGACGCGCCTCACAAGATGGCAATTCTCGGCGATATGAAAGAGTTGGGAGAGGCAAGCAAAGAAGAGCATCAGAAAATAGCTGATTATCTGAACAGCTGCGGACTGGAACGCATAATCTTGGTAGGAAGCGAATTTAAGTCGACAAATCATCCCGGCACGGTACTCGACGACGTGGAACAGGTAAAAGCGGAGTTGCAGAATCATAAGCCGCAAGGATTCTACATATTGGTGAAGGGTTCTAACAGCACTAAGCTGTATCAGTTGCCCGACTACTTATAATGCTTATCATAGTATACTAAATACAGAAAAGCCATCAGAGTTATAAACTTACCCTGATGGCTTTTCTTGTAATCACGTTATTTATTTCAAATCCATAGTCCAACGGGTCTTAGAATTACTTGAAAGCACTTTCATACTGAGTTTTCCGTTTTTACATGTAAGGACAACCACTGTTCCGTTCTTAACCGACGGACCACCACCAACCAATACGGGGTATTTGCAGCCATCAATTCCCTGCGGATAGAACTTGGCAGAATGTGTATGAGCCGCAACTGCAATATCAAATGGAGCACTCTTTAATACCGGTCCCCATATTTCGGAACATGGTTTATATCGTTCCGGATCGCCAAAAATAGGAATGTGACTTATAAGCACACGGTTCTTTGCTGACTTAAACTCCTTGCTTTTCAGTTCTTTTTTCAAAAAGTCCAATTGATCAAGTCGCAGTTGAGTAAAATCATTCAGACCTGCGTAAACAGGAATCGAATCGGGTTTATCTTCGCCGCAATCAAGTAACACAAAGCGTGTATTGCCACGTGTAAAACTGCTGTAGGTCTTATTATTATAATAGCCTATCAAACTATGCATTCCCGCCGAATAATGATTGCGTATTTCATGATTGCCACGCAAAAAGATTATAGGCTTCTCAGCACCGTTAATTGGATCGGCAAGACTATGTATTAAACGAATGGCATGAATACGATTGTTTGGTTCTGCCAAGCAATCGCCGTTGAATATCACGAAATCGTAATCCACATCCTTCACCAAGCTACGCAGATGATTATAACATGCGGCATTATCGTGCAGGTCATTAAATATCACGCACGTAAAATCTTCTATTTTATCGGAAGGAGTACGGAAAGAATAAAACTTAGTACGCAACGTATCCGAACCGAAATGAGCGTCATAACCACCTTTCTTTAACAGTTCCATACAGCATACACGATAGTAATAACGGGTAGCCGGCTTTAAGTTATCTAACTTTATATTGTTTTCGATATCAAAACATACCTCCTGTCCATCAAGCAATGTACGGGCACGCTGCGTATGCAGAGAATCGGTTCCATATTCTACCCAACAATGGCATACGCTGTTTGTTTGGAACATTACATTCATAGATGTAGGGGTAGCCAACTGCAAATAAGGTTCAGTAGTAAGCAACTTATTAACAGGAGTAGGCAGCAGTATCTCTGTAAATACCGGACGATGGTCGGACGAAACCGCATCTGCCACAACAAAGGCACTTCTTACTACAGCAGCCTCATTGACATAAGGGCGATAAGAAGCCCAGTTCTTATCTGCATTTCCAGGACGTACCACATCTCCGTTGCGCTTATACACCGCTATGTAATCGAGACAAGAGTCGGGCTTATCGGCAGGGAATGTAGCGACCGATGTCTTGGTACAAATCTGAAACTTCTTTGAAAGTGCCTTTATAAAAGCCGACTGAGGTATATCGTTCCAATCGCCTGCTATAATAAAAGGCTTGGAATAAGCAGAAGCCACTTTTTCTATTATCGGCAATGAAGCCGCACGGTCTTCATCGGTCAAAGAAAGGTGAGTACATGCGAATACATAATCCTTAAACTCAGTAACCAGTAAAGTGCGAGCCTCTTCCCTACCGGGCAAAGCATATCTTTTCACATCCAACGGACGCTGACGCGAAAGAATGCCAACTCCATACTTACCTCCCTGAAAATCAATAGCCGCTCCATAAGTAGCATAATAGCGCATTTCATCGGCCATTTCGCCCAATCCATATCTACCGACGGTACGGGTTGTAGCACTGTCAACCTCTTGCAAGGCAATGACATCGGGTCTTAAACGTTCTAAACTTTGGGAAATGCGCCTAAAATCAAGTTTCCCATCCATTCCTTCACCATGACGGATGTTATAACTTGCCACACGAAGTCTTTTTGGGAACCCATATTGCGCAAAAACAGATTCGGTTTTCCCCAATAACACACAAAAGAGCAATGCCGACAACACGATACGACAACTTGCTCCACAAAAATTTAGTTTCATATATTTATATTTTGTTCTAAGGTCAAACAAAAATCGAAAAAATATAGCCCCATACAAAACAGGAGCTACTTAAATTAGGTTAACATGAGCTTTAAAATAAAGCCGAATAAAATCGGGAAATTGAAAAATATGCAACAAAGTCGTCTTACTTCGGTCGAAGTAAGCGTTCACATCGGTCGATACGAACGCTCACATCGGTCGATACGAGCGTTCATATCGGTCGAAGTAAGACGACTTTGTTTAAATGTTCATAAAATTAGAATACCTCTTTAGCTACACGGCGCACACTGTCCGAAGCTAAGAACGTATAGAAGTGAAGACCTTTAACGCCATGGGCTATAAGGTCTTTGCATTGCGCAATACACCACTCTACTCCAACTTCCTTAGCTTCTTCATCGGTCTTACATTTATATAGTTCAGAAGCAAATGGTTCTGGGATGTCTGAACGGAATACACGCGGAAGTACAGTCAACTGATTTTTCAAGACAACAGGCTTAATGCCCGGAATAATAGGAACGTTAATGCCTTCTGCACGGCAACGGTCCACAAATGCGTAATACTTGCTATTGTCGAAAAACATCTGGGTAACCAAGTAATCGGCTCCATTGCGTACTTTCTCTTTAGCATAATACAAATCTGTCTCCATGTTTGGAGCTTCTTCATGCTTTTCGGGATAACACGCCATACCGTAAGAGAACGGAGTTTCAATTCCCTCTAACTTAGAACCGTCGAGCGCAACACCCTCGTTGAAACGATTCACCTGCGCCTGAAGGTCGGTTGCGTATTCGTTATAAAGTGAAAGCTTCTCTTTAGGAATATCCAATCCTTTAGAATCGCCACGAAGCAGCAACAAATTGTTTATTCCCAAAAAGTTCAAGTCGAGAAGAGCGTATTCGGTCTCTTCCTTAGTAAATCCCTTACATATAATATGAGGTACTGCCTGTATGCCATACTTATACTGGATAGCAGCGGCTACAGCCACAGTACCGGGACGCTTGCGCACGTTTTCCTTACGCAGTGTGCCGTCGGGCAATGTCTTATAGATAGTTTCACTGTGATGAGAAGTGATGTTGATATACTTAGGGTCAAATTCTCTCAGTTTATCAACTACATTATATACTTTCTGTATGCTATTTCCTTTCAAGGGAGGTAATATCTCGAAAGAAAAAGTCGGGGTCTTTCCGCTTTCTATAAAATCCGCTACTTTCATATCTCGTTTTTGTTTATAGCGGCAAAGATAATCCATAGGATACTAAGTACAAATATAGTACCACAAATTTGGTAAATACATCTACAAAACGCCAAAATAGACGACGCAAACAGAATATTATTCTAAAAACATGCGTTTTATTAGAAACACGTTAAATATGAATTCCGTAATCATGCTTTACTTCGTGCATTACGAAGGTGCTTTCTATAGAACCTAAACTGTCTATTCTTCCAAGTACATTAAGAATGAATTCCTGATAATACTTCATATTCGGAGAATGAATTTTAAGAAGATAATCGAAACTGCCCGATATGTTATAGCATTCGGTCACTTCGGGTATATCTTGCACCACTTTCGCAAAGTCGGCCGCTATATCGTGATTCATGCGGCGTAGCTTCACATTGCAAAACACTACAAATCCCTGATTAAGTTTGTCCGCATCGAGCACGGCTATATACTTCTTTATATAACCATTGTTTTCCAAACGTTTCAAACGCTCGAATACGGGGGTTGAAGAAAGGCTGACACGAGCAGCCAACTCTTTTGTGGTAAGTCGGGCATTCTCCTGTAAAGTACGGAGAATCTGCAAATCGACCTTGTCTAATTTTTCATTTAATGCAGCCATAAGAATAATTTTCTGCCAAGTAGGGTTCTAAAAGGTTTATACTAATTATATTTTCTTCTACACATGGCAAAAATAGTGATTATATCTTTATTTCAAAAGAATATTGGTCGAAACATCTACATATCATAACTTTGCAACCGAAGATAAAACAAAACGATAACGAAATATAAATTTAAAACAATACAACTATGGCAACAGACAAATTACACTTCGAGACTCTACAACTTCACGTAGGACAGGAACAAGCAGACCCAGCAACCGACTCTCGCGCTGTACCTATTTATCAAACTACATCGTACGTATTCCATAACTCGGCTCACGCAGCAGCACGTTTCGGCTTGCAAGATCCGGGAAACATTTACGGACGACTGACAAACTCAACTCAAGACGTATTTGAACGCCGCGTGGCAGCGCTCGAAGGAGGTGTGGCCGGATTGGCTGTAGCATCGGGCGCAGCGGCTATAACCTATACATTCTTGAACATCACTAAGCAAGGTGATCACATCGTGGCAGCCAAGACAATCTACGGAGGAAGCTATAACTTACTTGAGCATACACTGCCCACATACGGAGTGAACACTACATTTGTAGATCCGTCTGATTTGAACAATTTCGAAAAAGCTATTCAAGACAATACAAAAGCTATATTCATAGAAACATTGGGCAACCCCAATTCAAACATCATCAACATTGAAGAGGTAGCCAAGATTGCTCACAGTCACAAGATACCTCTTATTATAGACAACACCTTCGGTACCCCGTTCCTGATTCGCCCGATAGAGCACGGAGCAGATATCGTTGTACACTCTGCTACTAAATTTATCGGTGGACACGGTACTTCATTAGGCGGTGTAATCGTTGACTCAGGTAAATTCGACTGGGTAGCATCCGGCAAATTCCCGCAGCTTACCGAACCCGACCCAAGCTATCACGGAGTGAAGTTTGTAGACGCTGCCGGTCCTGCCGCATTCGCTATCCGCGCACGTGCCATCTTGCTTCGTGACACCGGAGCAGCTATCAGCCCGTTCAACGCTTTCATCCTGTTGCAGGGACTCGAAACACTTTCATTGCGTGTAGAACGCCACGTGGCTAACGCACTGAAAGTAGTGGATTTCTTGAAAAACCATCCGAAAGTAAACAAAGTAAATCATCCGTCGCTCCCCGAACATCCTGACCATGCTTTATATCAGGAGTACTTCCCCAACGGAGCCGGCTCTATCTTTACTTTCGAAATAAAGGGAGGACAGGAAGAGGCATTCCGATTCATCGACAATCTGAAGATATTCTCACTGCTTGCCAATGTAGCCGACGTTAAATCGCTCGTCATCCATCCGGCCAGCACTACACACTCTCAGTTGAACGAACAGGAATTGGCTGAACAAGACATCACTCCGGGTACCATCCGTCTTTCTATCGGTACAGAACATATAGACGACTTGATAGCCGACCTGAGCCAGGCTCTCGATAAAATCTAAATCCCGACCTGCAATGTCAAAATCCGACTGTGATATAATACGTTGGGAACAGAAATACCGCAACGATTTCATCCGCCTGAACCGCGAATGGATTGAGCGGTATTTCCGCTTAGAGCCTTGCGACTTAAAGATTCTTGGTAATCCTGAAGCCGAAATTATAGATAAAGGCGGTGAGATATTTTTCGCAGTAGAAAACGATGCCGTAATAGGCACGTGTGCATTGGTTTATCACCCCGATACAAAAAGCTATGAACTGGCAAAGATGGCCGTTTCGCCAGCAGCGCAAGGTCATGGCACAGGGTATAAACTGGGAAAAGCTCTGATAGACTATGCCCGCGGAAAAGGAGTAAAGAAACTGTTTCTAGAAGCCAATACCCGACTTGAAGCTTCGGTGAAATTATATCATAAACTTGGATTTAAAGCCGCAGAAAACCCAAACCCTGCATACGAACGATGCAATCTCTACATGGAGACAGAATTATAAAATGACTCTTTAGGGATATTCAGTAAATGTCCCTAAATAAAGCAAGCAGGAACCCACCACCAATAAGGATGAGTTCCTGCTTGTTTTATTTATACTTGAAGCTACGGCCTACTTTAACAAACCAATATCCGTAGCAAATATTATGCAAGGTGAATCAAAATAATCAATACAGGCCAAGCAATCGTAACATAGTAGGAGTAAGCAAAGCTGTAAGAATACCGTTCAGCGTAAGTCCTAAGCTGGCGTATGCTCCGTATTTACCGCTCACTTCCATGGCACGCGAAGTACCTACGGCATGCGAAGCCGTACCCATGGAAAGTCCCTGAGCAATAGGACTGCCTACACGCCCTACCTGAAGCACCTTAAATCCGCATACGGCACCAAACAAACCTACCACCACAACTACAGCAGCGGTAAGCGAAGGAATGCCGCCCACAGCACCCGATACCTCCATGGCGATAGGGGTAGTAACCGACTTAGGAGCCAACGACATGATAACCTCTGGCGTAGCACCCATCCATTTTGCGATGAACACCACCGATACCAATCCTACCAAACAGCCTGCCAACTGCGAAACGATAATAGGCATAAGCTGCTTCTTTATCATACGGAGCTGCAAATAAAGAGGAACTCCCAATGCCACTACCGCAGGTTTCAGCCAAAACTCAATCAATGAGCCTGCTTCATAATACTTTTCATAAGAAATATCCGTAAACTTGAGAAAGCATATCAGCATAGCGATAGCTATCAATATCGGATTCAATATTAACAATCCTGTTTTTTTCTGCAAAAGCTTCGCCAAGAAGAAAGAACCGAATGTGATGGCGAGCAAAAAGAATTTACTTTCTAAATAATCCATACTTTCTAACTAATTGATGTACCCAACCTGTAACTACCAAAACTAACACCGTGCTGACCAACGTAGCTACTACTATCGGCCAAAACTGAGCTTCGATTATATCGAAATAAAGCATCAGCGCCACGCCCGAAGGCACGAAAAAGAAGCCCAAGTTAGCGACTAAGAAATCGGACAAGCCTTGCACCCAATGCAGCTTGACCCATCCCAACTGAAGAAACAAAGTAAGTAAAAGCATCCCGATAATACTTGACGGGAGCTTGATGCCCGTAAGGTAAACTATCAGTTCACCCAAGGCCAAACATCCGAAAAGGATGGTACATTGACGAATCATACCTATTGAATTTATTATAGTTCTATTACCTTGAAAACAATTGCAAAATTAGAGATTCATGAGAAACCTTATCATTTAAGGTGTGAAATTTAAATAAACTGCTATCAAACATGTATAATTTATATTGTTTACACTAAAAATATCTGGTTTTTGCAAACTTGATATTGCAAAAATGACTACTTTTGCATCGTGATAGTAATATCTGTTACCGCACACGAAATTGAGAAACATACAATATTTAAATTTATATATTAAGTCATGGATTTAATCAGTCAAATCGTAGAACGCGCTAAAGCAAACAAACAGCGCATCGTACTTCCTGAAGGTACAGAAGAACGTACATTGAAAGCTGCCAATCAGATATTGACAGACGGAGTAGCCGACCTTATTTTATTAGGTAACCCTGATGAAATAATGGGACTTGCTAAAGAATGGGGTCTTGGAAATATCAACAAAGCCACAATCATCGATCCTGAAAACCACGAGAAAAAAGAAGAATACGCTCAGTTGCTTTGCGAACTGCGTAAGAAAAAAGGCATGACTATCGAAGAAGCTCGCAAATTGGTAGTTGATCCTTTGTATTTGGGTTGCCTTATCATCAAGGCTGGCGACGCTGACGGTCAGTTGGCTGGCGCACGCAACACTACAGGTAACGTATTGCGTCCTGCATTGCAGATTATCAAAACAGCTCCGGGCATTACTTGCGTATCAGGTGCAATGTTGCTCCTTACTCACGCTCCTGAATGCGGTGACAATGGCGTATTGGTTATGGGCGACGTAGCCGTTACTCCGGTGCCTGATGCAAACCAGTTGGCACAGATCGCTATCTGTACTGCACGCACTGCTTCAGCAGTTGCAGGTCTCGACCCACGCGTAGCTATGTTGAGCTTCTCTACAAAGGGCTCTGCAAAACACGAAGTTGTAGACAAGGTAGTAGAAGCACTCCACATCGCACAAGAAATGGATCCGGCTTTGAAGATAGACGGCGAATTGCAGGCTGACGCAGCATTGATTCCAAGAATCGGCGAAAGCAAAGCTCCGGGCTCTCTCATCGCAGGACACGCTAACGTATTGGTAGTACCTTCACTCGAAGTTGGTAACATCTCTTATAAATTGGTAGAACGCTTAGGACACGCTACAGCTATCGGTCCTATCTTGCAGGGTATCGCTCGCCCGGTTAACGACTTGTCACGCGGTTGCTCTATCGACGATGTTTATAAGATGATCGCCATTACAGCTAACCAGGCTATCGCTGCAAAAGCTCAATAAATAACCAATAAGAATAAAATAAAGAATTAGATATGAAAGTATTAGTACTCAACTGTGGTAGCTCTTCTATTAAGTATAAGTTGTTTGAAATGACTACCAAAGAAGTCCTCGCACAGGGAGGCATTGAAAAAATCGGTTTGCCAGGTTCATTCTTGAAACTTACTTTGCCTAGCGGCGAAAAGAAAATCATCGAAAAGGACGTTCCTGAACATACTACTGGTGTACAGTTCATCTTCGATACACTGATAAACGCTGAATACGGAGCTGTAAAAGACTTGCACGAAATCAAAGCAGTAGGTCATCGTGTATTGCACGGAGGTACAAAGTTCAGCGGTTCTGTATTGATTGACGACGCTGTTATCGCTGCTGTAGAAGAATGCTGCGACCTCGGCCCGCTTCACAACCCAGCAAACTTGAAGGGTATCTATGCAGTACAGAAATTGATGCCTGAAGTTCCTCAGATTGCCGTATTCGATACTGCATTCCACCAGACAATGCCCGACTATGCATACTTGTATGCTATTCCTTATAAGTATTTCGAAAAATACGGTATCCGTCGCTATGGTTTCCACGGAACATCACATCGCTACGTTTCAAAACGTGTATGCGAATTCTTGAACATCCCGCAAGAAGGCTCACGCATCATTACTTGCCACATCGGTAACGGTGGTTCTATCGCTGCTGTTAAAGACGGTAAGTGTGTAGACACAACAATGGGTCTTACTCCGTTGGAAGGTTTGATGATGGGTACTCGTTCTGGTGATATCGATGGCGGTGCTATCACATACATCATGAAGAAAGAAGGCTTGACTCCCGACGAAATGTCTACTCTCCTCAACAAGAAGAGCGGTGTTTTGGGTATGTTCGAGAAATCAAGCGATATGCGTGAGTTGGAAGACGCTGTACAGAAAGGCGAAGAACGCGCTATCCTTACTGAAAAGATGTACTTCTACCGCATCACTAAATACATCGGCGCTTATGCTGCCGCTATGGGAGGCGTAGACGTTATCTTGTTCACTGGTGGTGTTGGTGAAAACCAAGCTAGCGCACGTGCAGGTGTATGCAAGACTTTGGAATTCATGGGTGTTAAGATCGACGCTGAAAAGAACAAAGTACGTGGCGAAGAAGCTATCATCTCTACAGACGACTCTAAGGTTAAGGTTGTAGTTATACCTACCGACGAAGAATTGATGATTGCATCAGACACTATGGATATATTAAACTCTATGAAGTAATTAAGTAAATTACTTAAATAGAATAAATAAAGAGGGTATTCCCCGATAGATTTTCTAACTTTGCGACCAGAAGATTGCAAAGAATGATATTCTACGGTGAATACCCTCTTCTTTTTTCTCGTATCAACTAGAAATATACATAAAACATACACGCTATGAAAAAGAAAAAAATTGTAACGTTCGGTGAAATAATGCTCCGCCTTACTACTCCTGACAACTTGCGTATACAGCAGAGTCACGATTTCTTAGTAAGCTATGGAGGTAGTGAAGCCAACGTAGCCATCTCTATCGCAAACTTTGGTGGAGACGTGGATTACATCACTCGTCTACCCGACAATGCGTTGGGAGAAACTTGTTTGTCTGAACTCCGTTCGCACAATATCGGTACACAGAATGTCCTTATCGGAGGTAAACGTCTTGGTACTTACTATATGGAAAAAGCCGCTGCCATGCGTAACTCTAAAGTGATTTACGACCGCGACGGTTCTGCTTTCTCTGAATTAAAACCGGGCATGATAGATTGGAAAGAAGTATTTAAAGATGCTGGTATTTTCCACTGGTCTGGTATCGACGCAGCTCTTACTCCGGGCTTGGCAGATGTATGTCATGAGGCTATCGCCGTTGCAAAAGAAATGGGATTGCAGGTTTCGTACGATATCAACTACCGCAAGAACTTGTGGAACTACGGAAAGACTGCTCAGGAAGTTCTTCGTCCGCTGTCTCAAGAAAGCGATATCATGTTTGGTAGCGAAGGCGAATACGCTATGCTGACAGGCATCCCTGCTCCGGGCTTCAAGGCTACACGAAACGGAGAGGCTTACGACTTGAAGGCATACGAGGAATTCTGCAAGGCTATCAGCGCACAGATTCCAAATTGCAAGTACATTTATATAGCATTGCGTAACGTGATGAGTTCTGAACATCACACATTTGCCGGTGTATTGTACTCTAACGGAACAATGAAGCATAGCCGTGTGTTCGATATCGACAACGTGATAGACTGTGTAGGTGTGGGTGACGCTTTCTGCGGAGCCATGCTGTACGCTCAGCACGCTTTCGAAGACGAGCAGAAGCGAGTTGATTTCTCTACTGCCGCATCGGTATTGAAGAATACCATCGCTGGCGACTATAACATGGTTAAGGTAGCAGAAGTTGAAGGACTTCTTGCAAAGAGTGAAAGCGGAGAAGTAGCACGATAAAATTCCTTTCGTAGAAGGAATGGATTCCTCTCGCAAAAAGAACACATTCCTCCCGAAGAAGGAATAACAACAAATAAGCAAAGACCCATTGCCCGAACGCACGGACAATGGGTCTTTACTATATTATTATATGATAACTTTCATGAGAAGAGTGGAATCAATCAACCTACAGAAGTCTCTCCTTCTATATATTGCTCCATAAACATATTCTCACCGTCGAATACGGCATACGAGAATTCCGATATCCAATCACCAAGAATCATAATGCGCGAGCTACGGCTCAGCATCAAATCGAGCATGATATGACGATGACCGAATAGGAAATAGTTGATATCGGGATGGGTCTTCAGATAGTCTTTTGCAAACAGAACAAGCGGTTCTTTATCCTCTCCCATGTATTCCGGTTCTTTTCCATCCTTACGCTTTAAACGGCTATGCTTCGCCCATTCTAGTCCGAAATCAACGCTCCAACGCGGATGAAGGTTAGAAAAAAGAAACTGAAGTGTCTTACTGCGAAACATGGCACGCAATAATTTAAATTTCCAGTCACCGTCGCCCAATCCGTCGCCATGAGCCAAAAAGAACTCCTTGCCATATATTTCACAAGTCAAAGGCTGACGATGGATGGTTACTCCGCATTCTTTTTCCAGATAGTCGCCACACCATATATCATGATTGCCTATAAAGAAATGAACCTCAACACCTAAATCGGTCAGTTCTGATATCTTTCCGAGGAAGCGAGTATATCCTTTAGGTACAACCATACGAAATTCATACCAAAAGTCGAACATATCGCCCAAAAGGTATACGGCAGCGGCTTTATGCTTTATGCTGTCGAGGAAATTAACCAACCTACGTTCTTGTGTACGTCCGTGGGCTATTGCTCGCGAACCTAAATGTGCGTCCGACAGAAAATAAACATTCTTCATTTCTTCCATAAGGCACCTATTTAAATATGAGTCAAACTATGGGTTAGAGGAAGCCCAATTCTAATTTCGCCTCTTCGGTCATCATGTCTTTATCCCACTCTGGTTCGAAAACCAAGTTGATTTGGGCAGACGTGATTCCGTCTACCGACTCTATCTTTTGGCGGATATCCTCCATGATAAAGTCGGCAGCTGGACAGTTGGGAGCGGTCAATGTCATATCTATCACCACTTCTCCGCTGTCTTGCAAGTCTATTTTATAAATAAGCCCTAAATCGTATACGTTTACCGGAATCTCGGGGTCGTATACAGTCTTGAGCATATCTACTATCTTTTCTTCTATTTTCAGTTTAGTATCATTATCCATAAATGTTCTTTTTAATTTTCTGATTATTCATCATTTCATTCGGCCTATTCCGCAAAGGTTATTTTGCTGCTTCGAAACGGCCTTCGCCTGTCCATATATATTTCAGAGGCTCCGCGTTCAAAAACGGTTTCAGTTTCTCTGCGGTTTCTTTGTCTAAATAGTCGGGAGTAGTATAACTATATAATAAGGTGTTATCTTTTTCTGAAAGTTTGGCTACGAAAAGATACATATCGGCTTGCTTACGTAGGTTATAATATGTTTCCTGGTCGGCCTCAGCAACCGGAGCTTTATAAAAAGCGTCTTCTTTAGGCAGAGTAAGATAAGAACTCAGCGGCAACTCCTCCCACTGTGTGCTGTAGAAGCGGATACTACTGTCTGCAGCCGGTCCTTTGTAAGTATGAACCACACAAACCACCTTCACAGAATCGTTTACCGGAAGCAATTTCATCTGCACCTCACTGCTTTCGCTCATCTTCAAGTTCAAGTAGTCGGCTGTAAGCTTTAGCATCTCGGAATTCTTACCCAAACGGTTCTTTACTTCCGCCTTCATGTTGCTTGCCAAGAAATCGCCGAAGTCTTCTTTATTCACTTTCGTCAAAAGCGGCGCCAACGAGTCGGGCATGGCTATAAACAATGATTTCATATCTTGCGCCTGCAGCGAGCAAGTGCATATCATGAGTATCAAAAGCAATATCTTTTTCATCAGTATAACCCTTATAAATTCATAGAATGAACATACATCACCTTTCGAGGAATAAACAGAGTTTTCAACAGGTGTTAATAACTCCGTTCATTGTTCAATATCATCACAGCAGCAGGCTGCCTTCTTCCTTGCGTTTGCGGCAAGTCGCAATTAGGTAAAGTCCGAGCAAAATCAACGGTAAGCTCAACTTCTGACCGATATTAAGCGACATATTCATTTCTTCTGCCACCTGCGGATTCTTCATAAACTCAAGTCCGAAACGTGCGCCGAAGAATATAAGAAGCGAAACGCCTGTTATCAACCCCACGTATTTCTGCAGATGGAATTTATGATACATCACCCACGATACCACTAAAGCCGCCAAGCAATATAGCATCTCATATATCTGCGTAGGATGACAAGCCTGAGCTACCCCACCCTGATTATAAAGTTCTTGCCATTCGCGAGAACGAACAAATTCAAATCCCCACGGCATAGTGGTAGGATAACCGAAGATTTCAGAATTCATCAGATTACCGAAGCGGATACACATACATACTACGGCAACAGCCGGAATCATACGGTCGAACAGCCACCATACGTTCTTACCTGTTACTTTCTTGCTATACCATATAAGAGAAAGTATCAAGCAGAATACTCCGCCGTGACTGGCCAAACCGCCTTTCCATATCTTCAGTATTTCTATAGGATGCGCTCCGTAATAATCCCATTCATAAAATAAGCAATGGCCTAAACGTGCTCCAAGCACACAGCTCACAATGCAATATACAAACAACTTGTCAGTCCACGATTCGGGATAATTCTCCTTGCGGAACAAACGCGACACCATTTCGTAAGCTAAGATAAAACCTATACCCCACATCAATCCGTACCAGCGGATTTCGAGAGGACCTAAATGAAGTAGCACGGGATCTACATTCCACACTATACTTGCCAATGAAGTCATATTATTCTTTATTTAAATACTTGTTTCTATTTACTTTCCGCAAAGGAACAAAAAAAAGATGAAAGTAGAGGTAGACTAACGGCTAAATTAAAGAATAACAAAGCCGGCAGAAAATCGACACATATATCTACTATCGCTTTCTGCCGGCTTTATGCCATTTGGCTTATATATTTTTACACTAGATGTGCAATCCACTCATCACGATCGCCCGGAAGCAAATCTACTACCGGTATTTCAATCATAGTATAGCATCCCGGCTGCTGACGCATAGCGGCACGAGCCACGCATACCAATACCTGAGAAGTAAGAGCAGGATTGTTAATCTTCATATCGAATTCGAACAATTGGTTATGAGTCTTTCCAGATACACCTTTACGCACCAAGTTTACTCCGTGACCTACATCGTTCAAGTCGTCTACGCACGCTACCTGTTTTACGTGAGTTTCATCGTTTACGAAATAAGGGTCAGCTTTGATAGCAGCTTCTACAGTTTTGAAATCGGCACCTTCTTCCAATTCAACATACACCATACGGCGATGAATACCTGTTCCTACCGGAATCGTCATAGACAAAGCGTCTTTCACACCATCTATGGCACGCACAGCAACAGAGTGTCCCATGCTACGACCCGGACCGAAGTTGGTATAAGTAATACCCTTAGGAGCGATGGCTTCCATCAGCGTACGCACTACAGAGTCGCTTCCCGGATCCCATCCGGCAGAGATAACCGATACGGTATTGTTAGCCTTAGCCACCTCGTTCAACGATGCGCGAAGCTGCGGTATCTGTGTATGGATATCGAAACTATCAACTGTATGAATACCCAACGCCAATATTTCCTTAGCATATTTTTCTACGCTGCGTGTAGGAGTAGCAAGAATAGCTACATCTACATCCTTCAGTTCCTTAATATCTTTTACTACCGGATAATCTTTCAACTCTTCGGGCTTGTTTTCGGCACCATTACGGCGCACTACACCAGCAATCTCGAAATCGGGAGCGGCTTCGAGAGCTTCTATCGCAAACTTTCCGATATTGCCGTAACCTACTACGGCGGCTCTTATCTTTTTCATATCTGCTTGATGATTTAATTATATTATTCTTTGTTTGGGCGCAAAAATACAGAAGTAATCGCTCCCTTACAAACAAGGCGAAAGCTATTTTACATTTATTCGGCTTCAACTTACAATTTATTACTTTCTTATCCGTATTTTTGTAGAAAAATAACAATTTATAAAGAAACACATGATTGAATATATAAAAGGAAAACTTGACGAGGCGACTCCGGCTTTGGCTGTAGTAGACTGTAATGGCGTGGGATATGGAATAAATATATCTTTAAATACATATTCTGCCATACAGGGAAAGAAAGATATAAAGCTATACATCTACGAAGCTATACGCGAAGACGCATACGTGCTTTATGGCTTCGCTACCAAAGAAGAGCGCGAATTGTTCTTGCTGCTTATTAGCGTATCGGGCATAGGCGGCAACACGGCTCGCATGATTCTGTCGGCTCTCTCGCCTTCTGAACTTTGCAACGTAATCAGCTCGGGCAACGAAAAGCTGCTGAAGACGGTGAAAGGTATCGGATTGCGCACAGCCCAACGTATAATTGTAGATTTGAAAGATAAGATTGCTACCGTAAATATGCCTGTTGCCGGTGGCATGGGAACAAGCGCTATAGCTGCGGCCAACTCTGAAATCTACGAAGAAGCTGTAGCCGCCCTCACCATGCTGGGATTCGCTGCCGCACCATCGCAAAAGGTTACAAACGCCATTCTTCAGGAAGAGCCTGACGCTCCGGTAGAACGAGTAATAAAATTGGCGCTTAAAAGACTATAACAAAAAATGCGCTTATTGCGGTACGCCACTAAACGTACCGCAATATATCCAAGAAATGCCCTCTACCGACTATCAGCCTACGCCAACTCTTGTTTTTTTAGAATAACGATTGTTTAGACATATATAAGAACTGTCCAAATTAACACGCTTTAACAAAACACCTTTCCCTATCTATTTATTAATATCCTATATTTGTTGGATAAAAATTATAAAACCTTTAACAAATAGAAAAACAATGATTACAAATTTCTTAATATTAGGAATCGGAACTCAAGAACTATTAATCATCTGTGTTATCGTATTATTGCTGTTCGGCGGCAAGAAAATACCCGAACTGATGAAAGGACTTGGCAAGGGCGTAAAGAGCTTTAAAGATGGTATGAATGACGTAGAAAATACGCTGAAAGACAACGACACCGCCAACAATAAAGCCGATAAATCTATCGAAAACAAGAAATGATTTGTAGCCTGTGAAGCAAGATAAAGAACCAGCCGAGCTAACCTTTTGGGACCATTTAGACGAACTGCGCGGCACGTTATTCCGCATAGTAATAGTAGTCGTAGGGTGTATGCTTTTGGCTTTTTGTTTCAAAGACGAACTGTTCGGCATTGTTTTGGCTCCTAAACATGCCGATTTTTATATCTATCGATTGTTCGATTATATAGGCAGACTATTTGGCATTTCGGATTTAGAGGCAGAAAACTTTAACGTGCATCTTATAAACACGCAATTATCCGGACAGTTTATGATGCACATGAGCGTGTCTTTTTACGCCGGAATCATATTAGCGTCTCCTTATATAATATACCAACTGTTTAGGTTCATATCGCCGGCTTTGTACGAGAATGAACGTAAATACTCTTTGCGTGTTGTAACGTGGGGATATTTGCTGTTCATCTTGGGAGTACTATTTTGCTACTTCATCGTATTTCCGTTTACGTTCCGCTTCTTGGCGTTGTATCAAGTAAGTTCGGAGGTAGAGAACACCATTCAGCTTGCTTCGTACCTTGATACACTGACCATGCTTAGCCTAATGATGGGCATTTTATTCGAGATACCGATATTGTCGTGGCTGTTTGCCAAATTAGGTTTCCTTACCGCTCGGTTCATGACAACCTATCGCAAGCACGCCTTAGTCATTTCAATGATTGCGGCGGCCATCATCACTCCTACGAGCGATGCGTTCACGATGCTGTTGGTAACATTTCCGATTACAGCCCTTTACGAAGCAAGTATTATCATAGTAAGACATACTAACCCACAAAAGAAGTTGTCCGAAGATAAAGAATAAATTTATGAAAAACCGTATCTATACCATCGTATTACTGACCTTGTGCTTTTGCCTTAATATAACAATGACACAAGGTGCTGGTCATTCTAAAGATAACCTGCATTTTTCTCATATCTCTATCAATAACGGGTTGTCGCAAAACACTATATTCGCCATCGCGCAAGATGCCAAAGGCTATATGTGGTTTGCTACGCACAATGGGGTCAACAAATACGATGGATACGATTTTACTATCTATCAGAATAATCCGCAAGATTCTACCACCATAGCAAACGATATTATCCGCACGCTGGTGACCGACGACAAAGGACGCGTATGGATAGGAACCGAAAGCGGTTTATCGTATTACAACGAAGAAAGAGACATCTTTGAGAATTTCTACTTAAAGAACAGCAAAACAGCTACGGTTTCAAGCATAGTCACGCTGTCCGACTCGCAACTATTGGTCAACGCCGAGGGACAACTCTACAGTTTCGACGCTAAGAGCAAGACATTCTCACAACAGACATTGCCTACCGACCTGCTGCAACTCAACGTAACCGCCCTTTACCGCACGGCACAAAGCATATATATAGGTACTGCCGAAAACGGAGTTTTCGTGTGGGATTATAAGGGCAAGCGCATTCAGCGTTTAAGCCTCAGCATAAAACACCGCATACAAGCACTTTTGCTGCAAAATCCAAGCACGCTATGGATTGCGACTGAGGGAGAAGGCTTATACCGACTCAACCCGCAAACCGGAGAGCAGAAACATTATGTACATTCGTACAATGAGGGCGATATCAGCTCAAACTTTATTCGTGCCTTATCAGTTGATACAAAAGGCTATTTATGGATAGGTACTTTCAACGACCTTAACGTGTATCATGAAAGTAGCGATAAGTTCACTGCCTACACACATAACCCCATCGACCCAGAAAGTTTGAGTCAGCGTTCGGTGCGCTGCATCTACAAGGATTCGCAGGGAGGTATGTGGCTCGGCACGTACTTTGGCGGAATTAACTATTATCACCCGCTAAAGAACCGCTTCCGCAATATACAGCGACTAACATACAAGAAGCAGTTAAACGACAATGTGGTAAGTTGCATAGTAGAAGACAGTAAGCACAACTTATATATAGGTACCAACGATGGCGGCGTAAACTACTACGACCCGCATACCGATGAGGTTACTTACTATACTTTCAACAACAAACAAAGTCCCGTAGTAGAATCTAACAACGTGAAATGTATCTCTATCGACGAGAAGAGAAACGTGTTGTATATAGGCACCCATGCAGGAGGTATAAAGATACTACACCGCGCCGGAGGTAACATAGAGCATTGCTATAGCGAGAATAATCCAACGGCAACGCAGAACATTTATTCGCTGTTGCCGTATAAGGATAACATGCTATGGGCGGGAACATTAGACGGACTGTATTTGTTCAATAAAGACAGCAAAACATTTACGGCTGTAGATAAAGATGTTAACGGCAATGAAATTCAAAGTGAACAGATAAACATCTTATTCCAGGATTCAAAGCGAAGACTGTGGATTGGAGGTAAAAACAGTCTGACTGTATATAAGATAACAGACAACGGACTGAAAGCCATAAAGATTTCTATCGACGGCTTCAACAACATTGTAGCGGTACAAGACATTCACGAAGATGAAGAACATTGTCTATGGTTCTGTACGCAGTGGGGACTTTACAAACTGGATAGAGAAAAGCACGTCATCACTCATTACACCACCAAAAACGGACTGCCCAACAATGTGATATACGGCATAGAAGAAGACTCTTATCATCATCTTTGGCTCAGTACCAACCACGGATTGAGTTGCCTTAACCCTTCGAACGGACAATTCAGAAACTTCTCCGTAAACGACGGATTGCAGAGTAACCAGTTTAATCCGCACTCGCACTGCCGCACTGCCGACGGAAGCTTATACTTCGGAGGCATAAACGGAATTTCAACATTCCGTCCAGAGCTGCTTACGTTCAACCCATTTACGCCAAAGCCGTTCTTCACTAAATTCTACCTATATAATAAGGAGGTGCATCCGGGTGACGAAAGCGGTATATTAAGCAAGAACATTTCAGATACTGAGAAAATTGTATTGAAACCGTCGCAACGCGCCTTTACGCTTGAGTTTGTAGTAACCAACTTCATCTCCGGACAGCATAACACGTTCTCTTATCAGCTGGAAGGTTATGACAAGGAATGGTATTACCTTAAAGGACATCAGCGAAGCGTGTCATACTCTAACCTGCCCGCAGGAACGTACCGCTTCCTAGTGAAAGCTGCCAATAACGACGGACATTGGAACGGCGAACCCGCCATACTTATCATCAAGGTACTGCCCGTATGGTATGCTACTTGGTGGGCGATACTGTTATTCGTTATCATAACGGTAGCGTTGATGGCTATTATATTACGTTATTTCTGGGAACGGAAGTCGATGGAAGCACGCCTGAAACTTGAACAGAAAGAGAAATTGCACCAAGAAGAGATAGCACAGATGAAGATGCGTTTCTTTATCAACATTTCGCATGAGTTGCGTACTCCGCTTACTCTTATATTGGCGCCTATACAAGATATGCTGGCTAAAACTACCGATAAATGGATGAAAGAGCAGTTGAACTACGTAAACCGTAATGCCAACCGCTTGCTCAACCTCGTAAATCAGCTGATGGACTACAGAAGAGCTGAGCTGGGAGTGTTTAAGCTGAAGGTAGAGCATACATGCATCTATAAAACAGTAAAAGAAAACTTCATGTTCTACGAAAAGTTGGCTCGTACCAAGAACTTGGAGTATACGTTGATTTCAGATATAGAAGATAAGGAATGCTATGCCGATCCTAAATACGTAGAACTTATACTGAACAACCTGCTGTCTAACGCCTTTAAATACACCGAAAAAGGTAGCATCACTGTTCGCCTCACCCTAAATGACGACCAACTGCAGCTGGAAGTAAGCGATACTGGATGCGGTATAGAACAAGACAAGCACAAGCGAATATTCGAACGCTTCTATCAGTTGAAGAACAACTACGTAGGTAGCGGTATCGGACTCTCATTGGTAGAGCGTTTGGTGGAATTGCATCACGGACGTATAGAACTGGTGAGCGAGAAAGGCAAAGGTAGTATATTCACCATATATCTGCCGCAGAACCCTAACGCATACGCCGAAAACGAATTCTCGGGCAGCAGCGAAGATGCAGAACCAGATGAAGTACACTCTACCAATTCTAAAGAGATGTATATCATAAACACCGAGAAAGACGACAACACCACAGAAGAAGATACCGACAATAAGAAAGGATGTACCCTTGTGGTAGAAGACAACGAAGAGATACGCCATTATCTATATAGCGGATTACAGCCCAACTTCTGCATAAAACAGGCAGCCAACGGTGCCGAAGCACTCGACATTCTGAAGGATACACAGGTAGATATCGTGATAACCGATGTCATGATGCCAGTAATGGATGGTATAAAACTATGTAAGCAGATAAAGCAGAACATTGTAACCAGCCATATACCTGTTATCATCCTTTCGGCTAAGACCGATGTGAACGATCAGATGCAGGCCATGCAGACTGGAGCCGATGACTACATAGCCAAGCCGTTCTCGCTTAGCGTGCTAATAGCCAAAGTGCAGAACCGCATGCGCACTCGTGCCCGCATGATAGAGCATTACGCTAAATCGGCAGAGGTAGATCCGGAAAAGATAACCTTCAACGCTATGGACGAGAAGTTGCTGAAACGCGCCATCGAAGTAGTGAAGGCCAATATGGATAATCCAGAATTCTCTGCCGAAGAGTTTGCACGCAATATGAATATGAGTCGCTCTAACCTTCACCTGAAGTTGAAAGGCGTAACCGGAGAATCGGCTATAGAGTTCATACGCAAGATTCGTTTTAACGAAGCTTGCCGCTTGCTGCGCGAAGGACAATACAGTATTTCCGAGATAAGCAGCATGGTTGGTTTCAACACACCGTCATACTTCTCTACGGTATTCAAGAAGTACATGGGTTGCCTGCCTACAGAATACGTTAAGAAAGGCAACCGATAATACGGTAGTCACAAGATTCCGTAGAAAACAACCAAGTTAATATGCGCTATGCCGCACGTCAACCAACGTGCGGCATAGCGTTTTTTCGTATCTGTAATTGTCAGAAAACTTGCGAATAAAAGTTTGTTTTCTTTTATTCAATTCTATAAACTTAGCCTAAGAATATGTATACTTAGCCTAAGTTTATATATTCTTAGCTTAAGTTTTTATATACTTAGGCTAAGTTTATAGAATTCATGCCAAGCAATCAGCTTTTTCATCGCATGCCATCACACTTTCCACTAACAGTACCATCATATTCATAAGCCTCAAAACACTGATAAACAAGCGCTCTAAACATACGTACAACCGCATTTTGCACAATTTTAAAAGTTCTCAAAACAAATGTTGCATTGATTGTACGATATTATGGAAAAAAAAAGTTATCTTTACGATACATACAAACGTTAACCTATAACTTTGCATCACTAAAGTTCTAATCAATAATTTCTTAAAAGAGAGTATCTATGAATAAACTTCATCTCTGTCTCATCGCAGCGATGGCGCTTACCGCGTGCACTGAAGACGACGAGACTCTAAAGGGTTCAGGAGTGATAGAGGGTACTATCATGCCGACTGAAAAGCCCAATGATGTTATCACTGAAGGCATTTTTGAAAAGTTAAATCTCGACTACCCAGGGTTGGAAAAAGTGAAAGCTTACCACGAGGCTGGTCAAGATTATTACGCATGCTATGAATTGTTGCAGTACTATCGCAACCGTAGCAACGTAATCAACCCAAGCATCGACTTGATTAACACATCTTACTCTGCCGCAGAAAAAGCTATGGCCGACCAAGCTCTGCTGCATCAGTTCTATGTTCGCGGCTTTTCTGCCGACTTAGGCGCAGACAATAAGCAAGGAACTTCTGATGACACATTCTACAAATTCGAGAAGAAAGACGAAAACGGACAAACTGTTATCGACTGGGATTTGCAGGTAGAAGGAGTAACCAGCGCAGAATTCAAATATCAGCGTCACCGTTGGCAGTGGATGGAACCGCAGGCCAAGACATATCGCGTAACCAAAAACGAAGATTATATCAAGAACTGGATAGAGACCTACCAAAGCTGGATGGCGGCTTATCCATGTCCTAACGCAAAATTCGGCGATAACGAAACTGATAAGAACTCAAATTATCAGTGGAAAGGACTGCAGACTGCCGAACGTTTGCTGTCGCAGCTTAACGTAATGCAGTACTATCTGCAATCTACCAACTTCACACCCGAATGGCTTTCTACTTTCTTGATTTCTATAGCCGATCATGTAGAAATGATTCGCAAGAACTACTATCAGACTCCGGGCGACAACATTCGCTTAAGCCAGATACAAGCCGTATTTACAGCAGGAGTATTGATGCCGGAATTTAAGAACGCCGCAGAATGGACAAACGAAGCATCTACTATGCTCGATACGGAAATAGGTTCTCAGTTCCTTGAAGACGGTGTACATGCCGACCTCGACCCGAGCTATCACATCGGTTCAGTAAGTAACTGCCTCAGCCTCTATTATCTGTTATCGCTTAACGATAAGACGGATTTGCTGCCGGCTTCGTTCGTATCGAAGCTGAAAAACGCTACCAACTTCCTGAAAGACATAATCTATCCTAACTATACTATCGACAATTACAACGATACCCGTTCAGACAGATTAGGTAAGAGCATACAGATTAAGAACTTCAAGAAATACAGCGAAATCTATCCCGACGATGAAGAAATGAAGTACATGGCATACGAACGTGCCAAAGGTACTGTGCCTTCGTACACTACTAAAGCGTATTCGGCAGCAGGTTACTACATGCTTCGTAGCGGTTGGACAGAAAACTCTACCATGATGGTGCTGAAGAATAACTATAATCCTGATGCTAAATGGCATTGTCAGCCGGATAACCAGACATTCAGCCTATACCGCAACGGACGTATCTTCTTCCCCGACGCTGGATGTCATGGATACGAAGGTGACCCGTTACGCAAAGATTTCGCAGCGGCAGTAAACCACAACACATTGACAGCTTTGAGTAAAGACCCCGACGCAACCCATCGCAAAGGCGAATTCCTCACCATGTATACAGAAAAGATGAGCGGCGTAAATGTAGATGTTCTCTCTACTCAATTCGAGATGAAAGAAGGTTTGACTCACCGCCGTACGGTATTCTTCGTAAACAAGGCATTCTTCGTTATTGCCGATGAAGCATTTGGTGATGGAAACAAAGACAAGGTGAACTTGAACTTCCACATGATTACAACTGATGAATGTCCTACAGTAGCCGATGCTGACGCTGACAAGAAAATAGCAGGACTCCACACTACCTTTACCGACGGTAACAATATGGTATTGCGTTCTTTCTACGCTGAAGGTTCTACAACCGGAGCACTTGAAGGTAAAATAGACAACAAGGAAACAGAAGTATGGAATAATACTGCTGATGCCATTTCTAAAGCAAGCGGAAAGCGTTTAGGCATGAAATTCAATGTTCGTAAGCCTATCAACGGAGCATCCCGCCTCATCACTATCATCAAACCGATAGACGGAGCTTATGACGCAAACATGGAACTCGACGCTAAGTTTACCGACAACACTGAGGAAACACGCAATACGTTCCATGCCGACGGCGTGACACTGCAAGTTACAGTAGACGGCAAGACTTATAATTTGCAAGCAAAAATAAAATAATAATAACTCTTAATCTCATAACCAAATGAACGTAAGACACAACATCTTATCCCGATTTTTGGGAGTTTTGACGGTCATGGTATTCGCATTGCTGGGCATTACTTCATGCTCGGAAACAGAAACCACCGACAAAACCGATTTTATTCTCTACTATACCAGCATGACCGATATAGGTTCTGGCATGAGTAGCGACATTGCACAACCCAGTTACAAGGGAGCCACTCCTTCTGACTTCACTATCACAGGAGTTACATTGGACGGACAGGCTTACACAGGCAACTTGTTCGAGATTAATCCTACTAGCGGAACAGTACACATAGAAAGCGATGAAACAACCCCAGTAGGTGTTTATAAGATTTCTGTTTCGTGTGTAGCAGGCGGAAGCACTTTCACTTACAACGACATTATCAGTGTAAACTTCTTGAAGCGTGTGCCTGAAGGCATCACTGTTACTCCGGAAGCATTGGTTGCCGATTTCGCTGACATCATCGATGCCAACAGTACAGTAGAATTACCTACCGCACAGGTTACTACAGAACAGAACCATATCTCTATTACCGGATATTCCATCTCAAGCGTTCGCTTGGGCGAGACTATCGTCGACAACAAGAAGAACCCGATGTTCGCTGTTTCTTCAGACGGAACTATCTCTATCGTTCGCGGCTCTAATGCTATTGAACCGGGACTTTATACTATCGACCTTAAGTTGAACACTGCCGTATCGGGTAGCGACAGCGAAGAAGGTTTGTTCGCTAACGCACTTACTGTAAACGTAACTTCCAAGCCGTTGGCTTTGACTTACGCTACCGGTAAATTGGAAGAAGCTACAGAAGAATCGGGCAACACATCTTTCGTTAGCCAAGTTCCTACATTCAAGGGTTCTACAGACGGCATCGCTTATTCTATAGAAAGCGTATCGCCCGCTTCAGACAAATTCGTTATCGACGCCAAGACTGGCGTTATCTCTGTAGCCGAAGGTCACGGACTTAAGAGCGGCGAGAAATATGCTATTTCAGTTCGCGTTAAGAACGACTATAGCACAGAAGGTATATTATTCAACAACGTATTCACACTGAACGTAGTAGAATACATCGAGCCTATTTCTAACTTCGCTTACGAAATGACTCCTGTTACAGAACAGGTAGAATTCGAAATTCCTGTAAAAGCAGGATTCAAGGGTGCAGAACCTGTATTCGTATTTGAATCTATCTCTGCCGAAGATAAGAACATCGTATCATTGGACGGAAAGACCGGAACAATCTCTGCTAAGAAAGGTCACAAACTGACTTTAGGAGAACACAAGTTCACCGTAAAAGCATCAAACGATAAGAACAGCGAAACTGCAGAGTTAATTATCAATGTCACTGAAAACCCCAACAAGTTTACATACATCCGCTACGGAAACAACTTGGGATTGACTCCTGCCGAAAACTACGCGAACCAATTTAGACTGGAAGACAAGGAAGTATTTAACAGTAACGCAGAATTCAACACTCCAGAAACCGACAGCAAAAAGACATTGACTTGGACAGTAGGTACAACTGCCGGAGTAGACGTTGGTGGTTCTGCCACTTGGACAAACGTTAAAATCAACGCTAAGACTGGTAAATTGAGTCTCGGTGCATTGCCTCCTGTACAGAAATGTGTAGTAGTATTGGTAACTGCTACTGCCGGCACAGGTAAAGAAGCGTATTCTATGACAGTACCTGTATTCTTCCACAACTCTAATGCAGATAAAACTGGAGGTAAGATAGAATATACCCCATTCGTTTTGCAAGTAAATCCGAAGAAGGGCGGACGTTCTGTTGTTCCTACTATTACAAGCACAATAGATATGAGTAAATTTGTATTGGACTTCAGACGTGACCCTGTATATTTCAATATTAATGGAGTATACCAAGACGGTACTCCACTTCAGTCAGGTGGTCCGCAAGAAAGCAATAAAGGTCACTATAAACAGTCTCCATTTATGAAAGCCTTGTGGGATCAATGTGGCGCTGGATATGGAGCCAAAGCCCCCATGGCTTACTTCGATGTAAAGGGCAATATAAGGGAAAATCATACAGATAAAACATTGGGTTATGTAGACAATGCAGACGGAGACAAGAAATTCTCAGTTGTAATAAACGCTAACCAATGGTGCCAACGTGCAGAAGATAGCCAGGATATATTAGCTTGGGCAAACGGTGTCGTCATAATGAGCATGACTTACGACAACAGCGCTTCAACAGTAAGCAAACCAACAGTAGGTTCGGAAACTGGCCCTATTGTAATTTGGCTTGATACTAATTTTTAATTCAATTATCCATTAATCATATAGATTTATGCATCAATACACTATAAAATCGGCAAGCAAAAGAGGGTTCATCACCCTCCTTGCCTTGATGATGTCTGTATGTCTGTACGCTCAGCGAATAACACTGAACGGTGTTGTTATAGACGAGACAGACCAACCGCTTATCGGTGCTACCGTACAAGTTGTGGGTACACCCGATGGTACCATTACCGATTTCGACGGTAACTTCTCTCTGAAAGTTAAGAAAGGAGCAAAGATTACTTTCTCTTACGTAGGATACTTAAGCAAAACCTTGACTTTCCAAGGACAGAACAAAGTAACCGTAAAACTGGAACCCGACAACAAGACTTTGGACGAAGTAGTAGTTGTAGGTTACGGCGCTATGAAACGTAGCGACTTGACAGGATCTCTTTCATCAGTAGGTGGAAAAGACATCGAGGGTTATAAAACAAGTAACTTGGCGGGAGCGTTGAGCGGCCAGGTTGCCGGTGTTCAGATTACCCAGACCGATGGTGCGCCGGGTTCTGGCTTCAACATCAATATCCGTGGTGTGGGTACCTTGACTGGTGATAATGCACCTCTTTATATAGTAGACGGTTTCCAGGTAGACGATATCAGCTATCTGTCTGACTCGGATATCGAAGACATCTCTGTATTGAAAGATGCTTCTTCGGCTGCCATCTACGGTTCTCGCGCTGCAAACGGTGTAATCTTGATTTCTACTAAGCAGGGTAAGGAAAGCAAACCTATCATTACTTATAAGGGTTCTGCCACTTACCGTAGCATCGCTAAGAAACTCGATTTGCTTAGCCCGTACGAATTCGTAAAACTGCAAGGTGAAATCAACGATAAATACTTGACATCTTACTTTCAGGAAGGAAATGACTCTGAAGGCAACCCATACCGTTATCAGTCGCTCGACGACTTTATCGGTGTAGAAGGTATCGATTGGCAAGACCAGACTTTCAATCCTACTTGGTCTACCGATCATAACGTAAGCATCATCGGTGGTACTGACAAGTCTAAATATTCAGGTTCTCTGTCGCGCTACGTAGAAGAAGGTATCTTCAACAACAGTGGTTTCGATAAGACTACCGGAAAGCTTCGTTATACTAACAAGCTGACTAAGAAGGTATCGTTGGATGTTACATTCAACTATGCCCAGACTAACCGTAAAGGTGTAGGTACATCGGCCGACTCTGGTCGTTTCAACATGTTGGCACAGATTATCAGTGCACGTCCTACCGCAGGTAACCGCATGACTGATGACGAATTGCTGAACGCTTTCATCGACCCGACAATGTTGGAAGACGGAAACGATAATATCGCACAGGTAAACCCTGTATTGCAGACTGAAAACGTAACTAACAAGAAACGCTCTGAATATTGGTCGGCTAACGGTGCTTTAAACTGGGAAATCAGAAAAGGATTGACTTTCCGTACTGCTGCCACTTACAACACCACCAACACCAGAACAGACATATTCTACTCTCAGAAGACAAAAGAAGCATACCGTAACGGTGGTAAGCCTTATGGTTCAAGCCAGATGCAACGCGACTCACGCTGGGTAAACAGTAACACCTTGACTTGGAAACAGAAGATTAAAAAACATCAGTACGATGTAATGTTGGGTCATGAAGTTTCGCACAAGACTACAGAGTACTTATATGGTCAGGCAATGGATTTCCCATTCGATAACCTGGGCAATAATAACTTAACGTGAGTTCGAAATAAGAATAAATATATTTCAGTGATA